>Ga0209121_10000752_pt1 | contig 34433 bp, 30 predicted proteins | sample Cruoilmetagenom3_FD_187292 | JGI IMG/M metagenome (GOLD analysis project Ga0209121, IMG submission 187292) | Oil polluted marine microbial communities from Coal Oil Point, Santa Barbara, California, USA - Sample 3 (SPAdes) (version 2) | ecosystem: Environmental > Aquatic > Marine > Oil seeps ... | reverse complement strand
GATGCAGAAGTCATCAAGAAAGACGCAAACGGCGTAGCGACTTCGGAAGGTTCCAAGGTTGCCTTGGTCTTTGGCCAAATGAATGAACCTCCTGGCGCGCGTGCCCGCGTTGCTCTGTCAGGTCTGACCATGGCGGAATATTTCCGCGATGAAGAAGGCCAAGACGTTCTGTTCTTCGTCGACAACATCTTCCGCTTTACCCAAGCTGGTTCAGAAGTGTCCGCATTGTTGGGCCGTATTCCTTCAGCGGTTGGTTATCAGCCGACCCTGTCAACCGACATGGGTAACCTTCAGGAACGTATTACATCGACCAACAAGGGTTCGATTACATCGGTTCAGGCCATCTATGTTCCTGCCGATGACCTTACCGACCCTGCACCAGCCACATCATTTGCTCACCTTGACGCAACGACCACGCTGAACCGCGCGATTTCAGAGCTGGGCATTTACCCAGCGGTTGATCCGCTCGATTCTACGTCGCGTGTTTTGGAGCCACGCGTTGTTGGCCAAGAACACTATGAAACCGCTCGTAAGGTTCAAGAAACGCTGCAGAAGTACAAATCGCTGCAAGACATCATCGCCATTTTGGGCATGGACGAACTGTCCGAGGAAGATAAGCTGACTGTTGCGCGTGCGCGTAAGATCCAGCGCTTCTTGTCTCAGCCATTCCACGTTGCAGAGGTCTTCACCAACATTCCGGGCGTATTCGTCGCGCTGGAAGATACGGTCGCCAGCTTTAAGGCGGTTGTGGAAGGTGAGTATGATCACCTGCCCGAAAGCGCTTTCTACATGGTTGGCGGTATCGATCAGGCCATCGAAAAAGCCAAGAAGATGGCTGAGGACGCGTAAGCGAGCCTGAGGAAACACACACATGCCACTCCACTTTGAACTCGTAACCCCGGCCAAACAGGTCCGCAGCGAAGACGTCCACATGGTCGTCGTGCCCGGCACCGAAGGCGAATTCGGCGTTTTGGAAGGCCACGCGCCTTTCATGTCGACCATCCGCGACGGCGCCGTGCAAGTCTACAAAACCGAAGGCGGCGCGCCTGAAACAATCGAAGTGCGCGGCGGTTTTGCCGAAGTAGGTGAAGCCGGCCTGACCGTTCTGGCCGAGCATGTTGACGAAGGCTGATTGGGGTCTGATCGCACCTGCCAATCACTCAATTTTCAAAAGGGCGATCCGGCAACCGATTTTGACGAGCAACTCTATTCCTTGATCGGGCAACAAATGTTGCAAGGTCAATGGCCCTATACCGATCTGTGGGACCGCAAACCCTTTGGACTTTTCGCAATTTACGCCATGGCCCATGCGACAGGTTGGAACGGACCAGAAGCGTATCAAGCGCTGGCAGGTTTTGCCGCCTTCATCACTGCACTGCTGACCTATGCCATTGCCACCCGGATGACGGGCAAGCTGACCGCTTTCACAGTCACATTGCTGATGCTGGTGTTGTTATCGGTCTATGGCGCAGGATCGGGCCAGTCCGAGGTGTTTTTCCTGCCATTTATGCTGGGCATGGTGTGGATGCTGCGCGAGCCACGTGACAGCTCTTTCGAGCAGCGCGCACTGATGGCGATGTTGCTGGGCGGGTTTGCCCTGCAGATTAAATACACTGTGCTGCCGCAATGCCTTGCGCTTGGGGCCTATGCGCTGATCCACCATCTGCGCAATGGTATGTCGATCTGGGGTTTGATAGCGCAGGCGATCCGCTTTGCTGCCGTTGGCATTGTCCCCACAGCGGCGGTTTTTCTCGCCTATTTGCTGTCGGGTTATGGCGATGCGTGGGTGTTTGCCAATTTTGACAGCTTTTCCTTGCGAGAAGCCGCGCCGCAAGGGCGGTTTACGCCGATTGTGTTGGCCTATGGCAGCGCCTGCATCGCATTGATGCTGGGGGGATATTATGCCGCTGTCAGGATCATCGGGCCAGACGATACCCAAACCTATCGGCTGGTGCTGCTGTGGGCGCTTGCCTGCCTTGTCACGGTTCTGCTGCCAGGAACGACATATTTCTATTATTACGCCGCTTTGATTCCGGCAGCTTGCCTGGTGGCGATCCCGCTGTTGGACGCGCGCGGTCCCGGTAAATGGTATCCCGCCATTGCGCTGGTGGTAATCGCGCTTGCTTTCATACGACCCGATCTGCGTTATCAAGAAGCGCGTGATCGAACCGCTGCGGTTGAACACTTGGCCGATGCGATAAGGCCGTTTGTGGACCAAAACTCGGCATGCCTATGGATATATGACGGCCCCACCGCGCTCTATTCCGCCACGCGATCATGCCTGCCCAGCCGAGTGATTTATCCCGACCATTTGAACAATGCATTAGAAGCTGGCGCTGTGCCGGTCGATCCCGCCGACGAGGTCGCGCGTATTTTGCGCACACGGCCACCAGTTATCGTGACCGCAGACCGCCCCGTCAGTCAGCCCAACAAAAAGGTAGCCGCGCAGGTTTCAGAAGCCCTGGCCGCGCGATACCGCGTCTTGCACAGCGAGAAAATCCATGGCCGCACGATTACGGCTTGGTCTCGCCGCTAGAAATTCGGCATTCACACCCAATATGTTAGTTCTAAATCTGTGGCGCACTTTGTCTGCGCATTTCCATTCACGCGTAAAAGGAGAGCAATCTTGAAACTCGGGTCGCACCTTGCACTTTCGACAGCTTTGGCAGGAGCTATTGCCATGACAACAACACCTACCAATGCCCATGATCATCCCGCCAATGCGGACGACAAAACTATGACCGATGATGGCATTCCTGGCCCAGAGCAGGACCCCTATATCTGGTTGGAAGAGGCCCGCAGCGACGAGGCCTTGGCATGGGTTAAGGCGGAAAATGTCCGCACACTGGGCGCGTTGGAAGCCGATCCGCGGTTCGAGCGGCTGAAAAGCGACGCGCTGGCGATCTATGACAGCGAAGATCGGATACCCTTCGTCAGCTTCCGTCCTGATGGCTTGTACAATTTCTGGCAGGACAAGGAAAATCCCAAAGGACTGGTCCGCCGGACATCGCTGGAAAGCTATCAGACAGAAAATCCCGAATGGGACATCGTTCTGGATGTGGACGCTTTGGCCAAAGCTGAAGGCAAGGAATGGGTCTACAAAGGGACTACCTGTCTGCCGCCAGCTCTGAACAAATGTATGATCGCGCTGTCTGACGGCGGCAAGGACGCAACCATTCTGCGTGAGTTTGATACCTCAACAAAGCAATTCGTCGAAGGCGGATTCGAACTTTCCGAAAGTCAGGGCGGCATCAGCTGGATCGACGCAGACACATTGCTGGTCACGCGCAATTTCAGCGACGATCTGATGACCGAAAGCGAATATCCCTACACCAGCCGCGTGTGGAAACGCGGCACCAGCATAGACGCTGCTGAGGAGATATTCCGGGGCGAACGTCAGGATGTTTATTCCGGTGCCAGCCTGCTGCGCGACAGCAGCGGTACGATCCACGCGCGCACGGCCTATCGTTCGACCAGCTTCCATGAAACTGAGAACTATGTTGAGCATGCCGGAGAGTGGCTGCGGCTCGATATCCCGCTCAAAGCATCTCTGTTTGGCATCGTAGATGATCATCTGCTCTATTCGACCGATGTCGATTGGGAAGTTGATGGCCAAACCTTCCCTGCTGACAGTTTGATCGCTGTAAATCTGGAAGAATGGAAAGCTGATCCCAACGGTGCGGCCAAAACCCTCGTTTGGGCCCCGGCTGATCGCCAAACCAAACGCGGCGGCGCTGTCACAGCCAATGCATTGTTTGTCAGCTTGTTGGACAATGTTGCCGGCAAAATCTTGCAATTCAATTATGTCGCCAATGAAGACGGCGGAGCATGGCAGAGCGAGCAGGTGGACTTGCCCGAAAATGCCACGCTTGGGGTCGCAGCCTCCTCCAGCGAAACCGACCAGATCATGTTCACGGTCACCGATTTTCTTAACCCGACAACGCTGTATTACTCGGACGGGAGCGGAACGCCTGAGGTGCTGAAGACCTCGCCCAGCTATTTTGACAAAGCCGGGTTGGAGGTTGAGCAGTTAGAGGCGACTAGCGCCGACGGGACCAAAATCCCCTACTTCATCGTCAAGCCTGTGGGCATGGAGCTGGATGGCGAAACCGCCACTTTAATGACCGGATATGGTGGTTTTCAAGTCCCGCGGCTGCCCGGCTATTTGGGCACCACGGGTAAATTGTGGCTGGAAAACGGCGGCGTTTATGTGCTGGCAAACCTACGAGGCGGGGGCGAATTTGGTCCCAAATGGCACCAAACAGCCATCCGCGAGAACAAGCAGCGCACTTGGGATGATTTCATCGCTGTGGGTGAAGATTTGGTCGCGCGCGGCTTCACCTCGCCCGAACATCTGGGCATCCAAGGCGGTTCGCAAGGTGGGTTGCTGGTAGGAACGACATTTACCCAGCGGCCCGATCTGTTTGGCGCAGCAATCGTGCAAATCCCGCTGTTCGACATGCTGCGATTTCACCTGATTGGCAGAGGCGCTTCGTGGATTGGCGAATATGGCGATCCGCGCATTCCCGAACAGCGTGAATGGATTGAAAGCTATTCGCCCTATCAAAAGATTGTTGAGGGCGTGGATTATCCCACTCCGTTCCTATGGGCATCAACCGCCGATGACCGCACCCACCCTGCACATGCTCGCAAGGGCGCTGCAAAGCTGAAAGAATTGGGTCAGCCCTATTTCTACTTCGAGGATATGACCGGCGGCCATTCCGGCGGGGTCGACAATGAACAGCGCGCAAAACTTCAGGCGCTGCAATTTGTCTATTTGATGCAGCAATTGATGGGGCCGGTTGAAGAATAGACGATAGTTGGCGCGACCAAGCTCGGCCCGATGCAATCAGACGTTGCGTCGGGCCGGACAACATCTGGTCGCGCCTATTTTTTCTTGGCGGCCTTTTTCTTCTTTCTCATCGCATCGTGAAAACGATCTGCCCAACCCGGCTTAACCAGCTGTTCAGCGCGGACCATGCGCAGTTCGCCATCATCGACATCGCGGCTGACGGTGCTGCCCGCCGCCACAATGGCATCTTGCCCAATTTTGACCGGAGCGATCAACGCGCTGTTCGAACCGATAAAGGCCCGCGCACCGATTTTGGTCTGATATTTGAAATAGCCATCATAATTGCAGGTGATGGTGCCAGCACCAATGTTCGCACCCTCGCCAACGGTGGCGTCGCCCAGATAGGTCAGATGGCTGGCCTTGGCACCGGGTCCAAGTGTCGCGTTCTTCATCTCGACAAAATTGCCAACAAAGGCGCTTTCTTCCAGCACCGAACCGGGACGCAAGCGCGCAAATGGCCCTGCCTGAGCGCCCTTGGCCAACGTCGCCCCCTCCAAATGGCTAAAGGCCTTAATATGCGCTCCGTCGGCTACGCTTACGCCTGGCCCAAATACCACATTGGGTTCTATCGTCACATCGCGGCCCAATTGCGTGTCCCAACTGAAATAAACCGTCTCTGGCGCTTTCAAGCTGGCCCCATCGGCCATGGCTTGTACCCGGCGGAATTCCTGCCAGCGCGCCTCAGCCTCGGCCAATTCTGCGCGGCTGTTGATCCCGGCCACTTCTGCTGGATCGGTTTCCACGACCTTCACCATATCACCGCGCGCAATCGCGCCGGTCGCGACATCAGGCAGATAATATTCGCCCTGAGCATTGTTGTTGTCCACGCCTTCAAGCAGCGGCCACATATCGTCAGAATGGGCAACGATCAGGCCTGAATTGCACAGGTCGCAGGCGCGCTCTTCTTCGCTCGCATCCTTATATTCCACCATCTTGCGCACAGTGCCATCCGTATCAGCGATGACCCGGCCATAGGCGAGCGGATCGTCTGGCCGAAAGCCCAACACCGCAACCTTTGCCCCGCTGTCCAATGCATCCAGCAATTTGCGCACAGTTTCCGCTTTCACCATCGGGCAATCGCCAAAACAGACCAAGATATTGCCCGAAAAGCCGCTCAGCGCATCGCGCGCTTGCAGGGCAGCATGCGCGGTGCCATGCTGCGGTTCTTGCAACGCGGTGCCAATCTCGCGATCTGCCAGCGCGGCATCCAGCTGCTCTCGCTTGTCACCCACCACCACAATTGTGTGCTGGGGCGACAATTCGTCAAAACTGTCCAGCAGGTGCATCAGCATTGGCTTGCCCGCAATCGGGTGCAACACTTTGTGCAGGTCGCTTTTCATGCGGGTTCCTTTGCCCGCGGCAAGGATGATGGCAGCAAAATTATTCATAAAAGACTTCATGGCACCAAACGCTTACGGTTTGAAGAACCATCCGCAACTCAATGTCCATGAATGACATTCATTTTGACGCCATCGGCGTTGATCTTGATGGGACAATGCTCGACAGTTTCCTCACGGTCATTGCTGACTTTAGCTATTGCGAGAAGCTACCCCCCGAAATGGGCGGTAACGCGGTTATTGATTCGCTGGACGAACTCATTTCTGCCTTGAAAACACTTTAGGGCGGATAACTGCCGCTACGGCATGGCGTAAATCAGCGCTTCCGGTTGCAACGCAGCATAGAAAATGCCACGCAGCGGCCTGATTGACGTTTACGGGCGCGTAAAGCCCACCTCAATAAAAGCGGAGAGCATACTCATGAGCATCGATTTCAAAGACAAGGTAGCAATCGTTACGGGCGCCGGTGGCGGTTTGGGCAGAGAATATGCTCTGGAACTAGCACGTCGCGGTGCAAAGGTTGTGGTCAACGATCTGGGCGGTTCGCGCGATGGCACCGGCTCTTCCGATGCGGCTGCTCAAGTGGTTGCTGACATCGAAGCTGCTGGCGGTACGGCCATGGCCAATGGCGGTTCAGTCACCGAATATGAACAGATGCAGGAAATGGTCGCCAAGGCGAAGGAAAAATGGGGCGGCGTACACGTCCTGATCAACAACGCTGGCGTTCTACGCGACAAGACTTTCGCCAAGATGGAGCCAAAAGACTTTGAATTCGTCGTCAAAGTCCACCTGATCGGTTCCGCCATCGCAACCAAAGCTTGCTGGGAAACCTTCCGCGATCAGGCCTATGGCCGCGTGTTGATGACTGCCAGCTCTACCGGCCTGTTCGGCAATTTTGGCCAAGCCAATTATGGCGCTGCAAAGCTGGGTCTGGCGGGTCTGGCCAAGACGTTGCAACTTGAAGGTGCAAAATACAACATCCGCGTAAACTCGCTGTCGCCAGTTGCTGGCACGCGCATGACGCAAGACATCTTCCCTGAAGAAGCGTTCAAACTGTTTGATCCGGTAAATGTGGTTCCAGCTGCGCTGTTCCTGGTCAGCGAAGATTCGCCAACCAACGCCATCGTTGGCGCGGGCGCCGGTGGTTTCCACTCTGCATGGGTGATGATGAACGATGCGGTTTGGCTGAAAGACGAAGACCGTACGGTCGAAGGCTTTGCCGCCAATTGGGACAAGATTAACGCGAAAACCAACCTCATCGCGCCCCAATCGGGTTCTGAACAAAGCGGCGCTATCCTGAAGGCAATGCAGGCCGTGCTCGGCGCTGATGCAGCCCCTTCAAGCACACGCGGATAACCGCTCGCTCCAAAAAAATTTAGGCCCCCGCACTGAAGAGTGTGGGGGTTTACTTTTGGCAAGGGCCGGGCGGCATCTCCCCAGCGCCCCTTCACATTATGTACACCGTATTGACACACTAATACACTAGGCCTAGTTTCCTGCGATCAACAATTGGGAGGTTAGGCTATGTACAGCCAGGAAGACCTGAATTCTGCCGTATCGGCAGGCGCAATCAGCGCCGAGGCGGCCGATGCGTTTCGGGCGCATATCGCATCGCAGAAGAACGCTTCAACCGCTGACGCAGAACATTTTCGACTAATCACTGGCTTCAACGACATTTTCGTCAGCATTGGCGTGGTCATCATGCTGGTGGCCATGGGCGCGATTGGCGATGCAATTTACAGCAACAACAATGGCCCCTCCCTTGCAAGCGGCCTGTTGGTTGCTGGTATTTCATGGGTTTTGGCCGAGTTCTTCACCTTGAAGAAGCGCATGGCCCTGCCCAGCATTTTGCTGTTGCTCGGCTTTGTTGGTGGCGTGTTTTTTGGCCTTTTGGGCCTTGCTGTGAGCGTGATCGATGGGCCAGAATCTAAGGAAACATTGGGCGCGCTGTTGGTGGCGACATCGGGCTTGGTCGCTGCCGGAGCTGCTTGGCTGCACTGGCGACGCTTTATGGTGCCGATCACAATCGCTGCGGGAACGGCCGCTTTGACGGTGACATTGGTGGCCTTAATCCTGTCTGCCATCGGCATCGATACGCTGGAAAATCCAGAACAAATTATCCTGACCACCGTCTTCATCGCAGGCCTGGTGATCTTTGGTTTTGCGATGCGCTGGGACATCAGCGATACCGCACGCGAAACGCGCCGCAGTGACGTGGCATTTTGGCTGCACCTGTTGGCTGCTCCGATGATTGCCCACCCGATTTTCACTCTTATCGGTGTGACCGATGGTGACAATATCGGGGCAGGCGCGGCTGTGGCCGTGCTGGCAGTCTACATCGCCTTTGGACTGTTAGCCTTGGCGGTGGACCGCAGAGCGCTGCTGGTCTCAGCCTTGGCCTATGTTCTGATTGCGCTGGCTTGGCTGTTCCAGAACTTTGGCGCGGTGGAGCTGAACTTTGCTCTGACGGCACTGGTCATCGGTTCGGCATTGCTGACACTCAGCGCCATGTGGAGCCCAATCCGTAGGGGCGTGGTGGCTATGCTACCCAGCAATGTGCAGGCCAAACTGCCCGCTGCCAGCCCAGCATAAGCCTTACACCATCCAACAGAAAGGCCCGCGCTGCAAAGCGTGGGCCTTTTGATATGTGCAAGTGAGCAATTGCGAACAGATGTTATTCGTCGACTGCCTTAACCAGGCGGCGTTCCATCGGAGCCAGCACGCCGGGCAATTCATGGCCGCGTTTTAACACCTGCCCATGTTCCCCAAACAGCGTCCACATGCCTTGGCGGTTGCGTAATGAGGGGCGTTTCTCGATCCGGGCCTGAGGACGTTCTGCTGCGCGGCGAAATGCAGAGAAAACGGCAGCATCACGGCTGAAGTCCATCGCATAGTCACGCCATTTCCCAGCCGCCACCATCCGGCCATACAGATCCAGAATGCGCTGCAATTCATCGCGCGCAAAACCGACTTGGCTGGGAATACGTCCAGGAAAAGCGACAACCGAGCCAGTTTGAGCAGAGCCTTTTGCTGGCACACCTTTGGCTGACGCCATTAGTCGCCCGTCCCGCTGCGCTTGGCAGTGTCCTGATCAACCGGGCTATATGCTCGCTTCAGCGCCTCGACCTCTGCCCGCAGATCGGCCAGCTCTTTCTCAAGCTTTTCGACGCAATCTTTGCGGACCTCTTCGCAAGGGTCATCGCATGGCGTGCCGTAAGGAATGAATTCCTTTACCCATTCTTCTGCCGGAACCAGTGTCGAGCGCGCCTTAAGGCCAATCATGGTGGCCCCTTCTGGAACGTCTTCGGTCACCACCGCATTAGCCCCGACGCGCGAGCGTGCGCCCAGGGTAATGGGTCCAATGATCTGTGCGCCAGAACCGATAATGACATTGTCTTCCACGGTGGGGTGGCGTTTTCCGCCAATGCCATTGGTGGGATTGGTCCCGCCCAAAGTGACGCATTGATAAATGGTCACATTATCGCCGATCTTGGCGGTCTCTCCGATCACGGTGAAGCCATGATCGATGAACAAATTTTTCCCGATTTCAGCGCCGGGATGGATATCAATCGCAGTTAGAAAACGCGAAAAATGGTTCACAAATCGCGCGAGGAAATTCAGCTTTGCGTTGAACAACCAGTGCGCAATCCGGTGAAAGAACATCGCGCAAACGCCTGGATACAATAGGATTTCCCACCGCGAACGCGGCGCAGGATCGCGTGCTCTGATAGATTCCAGATATGATTTCAGGCCTGAGAACATAAGTTTTTCTCCCACCAAATGGTGTTCAAAGCAAGCGTGCCTGCTCAGGACCCTGGGTTGCATCCAATGCAGCGCGCCATATCGACATGGTGGCTGGCACCTTTCGTTCAAGGCTTAACTGGTCAATCTTGCCCACCAATTGTTCGATGGCGGCAAAGCTTCGGTCCGCCCGCGGGCTGAGGTAATCGGTCGCGCCATCAGCCAGTGAAAGGCCCCGCTGGCCTGCCATCGTCTCGATCAATTGGCCCACCATCTCATCATCTGGAACGCCGATCTCCAATTGCAATGCGGCCCCCAAACGCGACCTTAAATCGGGAAGGGTGATGTTCCACGGTTGCGCATTGGAAATCAGCAGCAGGGCGGCCCCGCTTTCCTGCGCTGCGTTCCAGCGATGAAATAACTGTGTCTCGTCCTCACCATCTGCGCCATCGATCACCGCCATCCCCTGCCCCTGCCCCCATTTGCCCAGCAGCGACTTTCCCGAACGTGTCGGGCCGGTCAAAACGGCCGTTCGGTAAGGCCAAGTGGACGGGTCAGACAGGGCGTCTTGCACTGTGCGATTGGCATTGCCGATCACAATGCTGGCAGGATCGGTTGCGGTTCTGAGGGTGAGCGGCAGGGCAATCTGCGACATCAGGCGGTGCGCCTATCGACTTATCGCGAGGGCATTGCTGCCTTGCTGCACATTGAAACCATTGCTGCGCAAAGCTTGCGCCAATTCATCCAATGTTCCGCCATAGCTGACCCGCATCACTGACGTGCCACCGATGGCCAAGCTGCTGGTTACCGCTCCGCGAACACCGCCGACACCGCGCACGCTTGCCAATGTGCCGTCGATTGTTGCGGCATCGGGGCTGGCGAATTGCACGACATAGCTGGATACGGTTGCGGCCTGAACGCTTGGCTGTTGCGGGGCGGCAGCAGCCGGATTGGGATCAAGCGCTCCGGTTGCAATGGCTTCTTCGCGCGCTTGGATCGCGCGGCCGATGTCGATCAAACGCTGCAGCGCAGGGTCAACCTCGGGCGATGCGGTGATGTCCAAAGTGGGGTCGGGCCGCAATTTGCCCTCGGCCAGAGCCCGTTCGTAAATCGTGTTGAATTGAACAACGGCTTGCGACAGCACTGCAGACAATTGCGCCTCGCTCTCAGCCGTTAAGGTAAAACTGTCCAAATACCGGCTGTCCGGCCCATAACGTGCGGTAAATTTGGCTGTTATTGGGCCACCGGGCCATTCCCGTTTGATATTGGCAACCGGCACGATCACGTCGGCAGCGCCAAATTGGTCCAGAATCACCCGCCACCATGTCCGACTGCGCCGTCCGGTTTGGCCATAAGTCAGCAATAGCGATTCGCCGCCAGCCCCAGCAGGTCGCACATAATCAATCCGGCTGTTTCCTGGGTTGAACTCGGCCCAGGCACGCTGCCAAGGATTGCGCTTTTCATACATCATCGCGGTGCCACCGCTGATGGTCACTGGCATCAACAGCATCGGAGCAGACCTTCGTCCGCCGCGCGCATTGCCCAAATATTGCCCAGAGCGAATCCGATCAAAGATAATCCCAAGCCGCGCAATATAGCGCCGTGGTCCGATGCGTTCCTGCTCGATCACCACCGCTGAAACCAGTGATTCCAGCTGGCTGTCAGAGATGGCCGGCCCGTCAATTTTGTTCCACGCCAGCCGCTGCGCCTGTCGCCAACCTTTCTCGCGCGCTTCTTCAGCAGTGGCAGCGGTCACATCCACTTCGATGCCGGTAACATCCACATCGCTGCTGCTGACCACCGGCGCAATCCCACGATCACCTGCGACTTGTGCCCATACCGCAGCCAGCCCAATCGCAAGCGCGACAAGCAGCGCCAACACCGTCGCCAAACGGACGACGGGGCGGCTGAGGGGCCATTGCACAGGGCGAGAGAGGATTGAGGAGCGCATCATCGGGGAAAACAGAGGGTCTTTTGCCCAAACGCGAGTGGAATTCCAAGCGCGAAAGGCTAAAGCGAGTGCATTATGACAACAAAAACTCCGTCCACAGGCGGTTACACCTATGAAGACGCTGGCGTCTCGATTGATGCAGGCAACCAATTGGTCAAAGCGATTGGCCCCTTGGTCAAGGCCACCGCGCGCGCCGGAGCCGATGGTGAGATTGGCGGCTTTGGCGGTTTCTTTGACCCCAAGGCAGCCGGGTATATCGATCCGTTGCTGGTCGCGGCCAATGATGGTGTCGGCACCAAGCTGAAATTGGCGATTGATCATGACCAGCACGATACGGTTGGGATCGATTTGGTGGCGATGTGCGTCAATGATCTGATCGTTCAAGGGGCAGAGCCGCTGTTCTTCCTCGATTACTTTGCCACCGGCAAGCTTGAGAACGGCATTGCTGAGCGGGTGATCGCCGGGATCGCAGACGGGTGCAAGCAAGCAGGATGCGCGCTGATCGGCGGCGAAACGGCGGAAATGCCGGGAATGTATGCTGAAGGCGACTATGACTTGGCGGGCTTTTGCGTTGGCGCAGTGGAGCGCGGCGAGCAATTGACCGGAGAGAAAGTGGCCCCCGGCCATGTGCTGATTGGGCTGGCCAGTTCGGGCGTCCATTCCAATGGTTATTCGCTGGTCCGGCGTTTGGCGGCAGACAAGGGGTGGCGGCTGGACCGCCCTGCGCTGTTCGACAGCGACCGTTTACTGATCGACGCCTTGATAGAGCCGACCCGCATTTACGTCGCCAGTCTGCTCCCGGTGATCCGCGAAGGGCTGATCGATGGATTGGCGCATATTACTGGCGGCGGATTGCTGGAAAACCTGCCGCGCATATTGCCGAAAGGTGCCCATGCCCAAGTTGATGCCAATCTGTGGGATCAGCCAAGATTGATGGCTTTCCTGCAAGCACAAGGCAATATCGAACCCGGCGAAATGGCCCGCACATTTAACTGCGGTGTGGGCATGGTTTTGGCTGTAGCTTCGGACAAGGTAGATCAAGTGACCGAACGGCTAACCGCAGCTGGCGAAACGGTGGTACCGGTGGGCACCATCGAGGCGGGCGACAAAGGCTGCACCGTGCGCGGTTCACAAGGCACCTGGTCGGCAACCCAAGATTGGGAGGCTACCCACCTTGCCTAAGACGGGCACATTGCCTGACAAGGCGAAAGTTGCGGTCTTTATTTCCGGCACTGGGACCAATATGGCCGCGCTGCTCTATGCCAGCCATCATGCCGACTGCCCCTATGAAATTGTCATTGTGTTGAGCAATGATCCGCAAGCCAATGGCCTCGCTCTGGCCCAGGCCGAGGGCATCGCCACATTTGCCCTGCCGCATAAGGGCATGGAGCGCGCCGCCCATGACGCGGCAATGGAGGCCAAGGTCACTGCGGCAGGCGCGGACTATATCGCCTTGGCAGGCTATATGCGGATATTGTCAGATGAATTTGTGAACCGCTGGGAAGGCCGGATGCTGAACATTCACCCCTCTCTGCTGCCCAAATATAAAGGTCTGCACACACATAAGCGCGCATTGGAAGCGGGCGACAGCCACGGCGGTGTTAGCGTGCATCTGGTCACCAGTGAATTGGATGCTGGCACGGTATTGGGCCAAACCAAGGTTGCGATCATGCCGCAAGACACGCCCGACACGCTGGCCATCCGCGTGCGGCTTGCCGAACATCAGCTCTACCCTCAAGTGCTGGCGGACTATGTTTCGCGCGGGTCCAATCCAGAGTTTTTGCTCGAGCAAGTCCGCAGCAGGGCCATGCGTATGGCAGAAGTTGTAGAGCGCCCCAGCCACGGGGCACCAGGTTGGCGAACAGGTGGAAAAAACGGCCGATATTTCGCTTATTTCAGCGATCAACATCATGGCGAAGACGCCATCGCTTTGCTGGTCAAAACCAGCGGTGCTGACGAGCAAGCTTCCTTGATAGAAAGCGATCCCGAGACCTTTTATTCGCCTGCCTTCTATGGCGCGAGCGGCTGGGTTGGTATTGTCCTCAATCGCGGCGAGTTGGATTGGCAGCAAGTTGACCATTGGTTGCAACGAAGCTGGCAAATGGTTGCCCCCAAACGGCTGACCAAATTGCTCGACGCTGCGGCTGAATTTTGACGTCATGGCCTCAAGACTGTCCAAACGTCTAGCCACCTCTCGCCCACCCGAACGCCCGCATCCCTTGGCCAGAGGCCCGATGGTGGATCGGCTCGCGCGTTTTCTTGATCGCGGGTGGGACAAGGGTTGGATGCCCCCTCCTCCGGTTGATCCAGAAGAACTGATCCGGCGCGGGAGCAAAGGCTTTGCCGCAAGCCATGAATATGCCGGGCGCAGCGCAGCAGACGCTGCCGATTTTCGCCTCAGGCTGGACCGGCTGAGCGAAGCGGCGCAATCAGAAGCACGATTGAACGCGGTTGGCCGCGCCTTTGCCTATGGCCTGTTCGCACGGGCCATCCAGCAACGGTTTGCGCTGGGTGCGCTATGGCAAAAACAGCCCGAACTGCTGGACACACAGATCGCGCCGCCGATTGTTGTGGTGGGCCAGATGCGCAGTGGCACCACCCGTATCCATCGCCTGCTGGCTGCTGATCCTGCCCACAGCGCAACGCGCTTTTGCGACAGTTGGCATCCTGTGCCTGAAAGGCCCGATTTCCGGCCAATCCGCGGTACATTCAAGCTGTTCATGGCCCGCCAGTTGGACCCATGGATTGATACTATTCATCCTTTCGGGGCCGCTCGCCCAGATGAAGAATTGGGCTGGCTCGCCAGCGCGTTTGATCACTCCGCTTACGAAGCACAATGGCGCATCCCATCCTATATTGCCTTCAGCGAGGCCCGCGATGCCAGCGCCATCTATCGCGAGTTTGGCCGGTTGTTGCGAACCGATGCAGGCCAGCACGGTCACGGCGCACGGCCACGCGTTCTAAAGGTCCCGCAATTTGCTGAGGATTTGCCCGCTCTGCTCGACCAATTTCCCAATGCCAGGCTGGTAGTGTCTCGCCGTTGCAGCGAAGAGACTTTTCGCAGCTCGGTCTCGCTGGTCGCCAATCAGATGGTGATCCAGTCCGATGAAGTTGATCTGGCATGGATCGAGCAGGAATGGCGGCGCAAAATTGACTTGCGCCAAACCCGCATGGAAGACGCCTTGGCCAATTTCAACGGTGCTGTTGCGACGATTGATTTCGACCATCTCGGGGCCGATTGGGAAGGCGAAATGCATAAGCTGTATGGTGCGCTGGATATGGAATTAAGCACCGAGGCTTTGGCTGCAATGCGCACCGAAATGCGAACAAGCGAGCGCGGCGCACACACTTCGCACGCCGCGCAGCTCAAACAGTTTGATCAGAACGCCTAGGCTTGTTTGCCAATACCAGGAATGATCTTGCCGACTTTGCGCCGGTATTCGATGTAATCCTCGCCAAACTCCTCGACCAGATCTTGCTCTTCATAATGCAGTCCGATGTAGATGTAGATCGTGTAACCCACCGCAAACAGCAGATGGCCATAGGTCATATCCGGCGTCGCCCAGATCGCGATGAACACCCCGGTTTGGATCGGATGGCGCACCCATTTATACAGAAGTGGCGTTTTCAATGTATGCGGCGCTGCGGCTTTACTCTGCAGATAGTGCCAAGCCTGTTGCAGACCAAACAGTTCGAAATGGTTGAGCAATAAGGTGGCGACAAACAGGAACGCCCATCCAAAGAAGAACACGCCATAAATCACATTGCGCAACAGTGGGTTTTCGACCAGCCACAAATTGCCTTCAATCGGATGCCACCACACGAACATGGCTGCCAAAACAATCGCAGTCGCCAGACAGTAAAAACTGCGTTCCAATGATTGCGGAACAATCTTGGTCCAGGCTGCCTTGAAACCCTGTCGAGCCATGATCGAATGTTGCAATCCAAACAGAGCCACCAGGCCAATGTTAATCGCAATGGCGGTGCCCATTGAAGCAGACAGCCCCTTGTCGACATGTGTCGGCATGAAGTCGAATGCTCCGACCCATCCAACCAGATAAACAAATGATGCAAAAAACGCTGCGTAACACGCCAGCGAAACAAGCATTACGATAGCACGTCCCATAGTTTCCTCTCCCCCAGAAGAATATCGTGACCCCATGAGGTGATACTATCCGATAAGTTGGACCCTTGCGAATCTCCTACGTAAGCCCTTGAATCAAAAAGGCTCCGCCGCATTTCTGCAGCAGAGCCTGTTTGAAACCGTCTGATTGCAATCAGATTAGCCGACGATTTCATTCGCATCGAAGAAGAAGTCGATTTCGATCTTCGCGTTTTCTTCGCTGTCTGAACCGTGGACCGTGTTTTCACCGATAGAAAGCGCGTGCTCTTTGCGGATTGTGCCCGCATCGGCTTCTGCTGGATTGGTTGCGCCCATAATGTCGCGGTTGCGCTTTACAGCGTCTTCGCCTTCCAAAACCTGCACAACAACTGGCTCGCTCATCATGAAGTCAACCAGTTCGCCGAAAAAGGGGCGATCTTTATGTACGCCGTAGAAGCCTTCGGCTTGCTCACGCGACATGTGGATGCGCTTGGATGCAACAACGCGCAGGCCGGCTTCTTCAAGCATTTGCGTAACTGCGCCAGTGAGGTTGCGACGGGTTGCATCAGGCTTGATGATCGAAAAGGTGCGGGTAACCGCCATGAGAAATATCCTTGAAAAATTATTTGGGGAATTTGGCCGCGCCCCTAGCCCTGCTGGCTGGTTTCTTCAAGCCCTGTGGTACGATCAACCGCCAGCAGCCCATTTGCCTTGTTGATCTTGCTTATGAATTTCTCGCTCGGCGCCGTCCAACCCGTCCAACTGGCGCCATGTCGACCGAGCAGCCTCGGTATCGCTCTGACCAAACAGCAAAAAGGCCCGCTCAAAACTGGTCGCATCGTCGCGCCACTTGCCATCTGCCATCACGATCATGCTGGCGCCATTGGTGGCCTGCGCCTCGGATGACAGCAAGATCGGCTGCTGGTCACTGCCGGGCGCATCGGCTTCGCCATTGGCCAAAAATTCTTGCGGCGGTGCTCGCCACAATTCTTTGGAAAGCACATCACGCTGCGCCTTGTCCTCGCTGACCACCAGCAAACGAGCCCCAGACGCGATAACTTTGCGCGCAAGCATGGCCACCACCCGTTCCACCGGATCACGGCTGAGCTGATAGAAGTCCACGCGCATTCTTTATCTACCTATCGCTTCGCTATTTGAGGTGGGTTTGTTCACCTATCGTCCAAAACCTGATCGCCATGTGAGGTGAGGTTTGTTCACCTATCGTCCAAAACCTGATCGCTATTTGAGCGGGGATTGCCTCACCTATCAACCCCAGCCTTGTTCTTGCCTCAAGTAAAAGGCAGACCACAAGCCGCGCATGTCTTGGTCGGAAGGTCCGACTTCTTGCGCATGCGCGGCATTAGGTGTGTCCTACTTCTCCAGCGTATCCGCTACGAATTGATCAATCAGTCGCACACCAAAACCGGTCGCACCCTTATCCCAAGTCGCTCCCGGCTTGTCCGTCCAAACCATGCCAGCAATGTCGCAATGCGCCCATGCCGTGCCCTTCTTGATGAAGCGCTTAAGGAATTGCGCCGCCGTAATTGACCCGCCACCGCGCGGGCCAACGTTTTTGATGTCGGCGATGGGGCTGTCGATCAGCTTGTCATAGGCTGGGCCGATCGGCATCCGCCACATTGAATCGCCGCTGGATTTACCCGCGGCCAAAATGTCATCGGCCAAGGCATCGTCATTGGCGAACAGGCCGCCATATTCTGTGCCAAGCGAGATGATGATCGCACCCGTCAAAGTAGCGAAATCGACAATCCGGGCCGGTTCGAATTCTTCCTGTGCCCAATGCAATGCGTCACACAGAACCAAGCGGCCCTCGGCATCAGTGTTGATCACTTCGATGGTTTGGCCCGACATGGACGTAACCAAATCGCCAGGACGTTGCGCATTGCCATCGGGCATATTTTCAGCCAGCCCAACCACGCCAACGATATTGGCCTTGGCTTTACGTCCAACCAGCGCCAGCATCGCACCAGCAACCGCGCCAGCGCCGCCCATGTCCCACTTCATATCTTCCATGCCGGCACCCGGCTTCAACGAGATGCCGCCGGTGTCAAAGGTCACGCCCTTGCCCACAAATACGGTCGGCTTTTCACCTTCTTCGCCGCCATTCCAGCGGATCGCCAGTAACCGTGAAGGTTGACGAGAACCTTGCCCAACACCCAGCAGAGCGTCCATGCCCAACTTGGCCATCTGATCCTCGTCCAGCACAGTTAGTTCTGCGCCGGTGCCTTCAAACGCTTTCTGGCAACGTTCAACAAAACTGACGGGGTAAACAATGTTGGCCGGCTCTGCCACCAAGCTACGGGTAAACTCTACGCCCTTGGCTATGGCGGCCTGATCAGCCCATGCCGCCTGTGTGCCATCAGGTGCATTGATTACCGTGGTACTTTCCAATGTGGCCTTCTTATCTTCAGCCAATGTCGTGCGATATTCATCATGGCGCCAACTTCGCAGTTTCAGGCCGAGCAGAACCTTAGCCGCTTGCTCTGCCGACAGATCAGCGCCGGAAAAATCCACCACCATGGCAGTTTCACCAGAGCGCAAGAATTTGGCTGCCAATGCAGCTCCTGCCTTTTCTAGATTTGCGTCGCGATTGGCCGCATCAACTTTGCCCGATCCGGCCAAAGCCACACGGGTCAAATGTTCATTGCGAACAACAAAGCCTTCGAATACCTGGCCGACCCGCCCTTTAAAGCGTGCGGCAGTCGCTCCGTCTGAAATCGTGGGCTCTAGGTCGCTAGGGATATTGCCCTCACTGATCAATTGGGCGACAAGCCGGATGTCTTTGGGTGCCGAACTGCTGAATTGGATTTGCATGTATACTCCGCTGAATTGGGGTCCCTTTAGCCACCTCCACCGAGAACCGGCCAAGCATAGCGCTTCAGGATCAATGGCGATTGCGATTACGCGCGAGCGGTGCGATAGGCAAGCCATGTCCCCGGATAGGAAGTTCAATTTGCAAGCATTGGTTACTCGCTTGAGCGCAAAGCATGCATTGCGCGCGGCCTCTGCGCTTGGCTTGTGCGTAGCTTTCGCACTGGGAACACCGGTTTTTGCTCAGGCTGAATTTCAGACTGCGGGCCATGCAAGCGGCGAAGACCCCTTCGCCGCCATCCAATCCTCACCAGAGGCAATGGCAGGTTCTGACAGCCAACCACCACGCCCCTCGCCACAACCAGCACCAATCACGCCGCCAACCGTCCTTGATACTGGCCTTGATACTGGGCGTACCATCGACTTTGCAGCCGACGAGCTGTCCTATGACACTGCCAATGACACGGTAATTGCCAGCGGAAACGTCCTGCTGAAATCGGGCGATAGGTCGGTGCGGGCTGACGAGGTTCATTGGGACCGCAAAAGTGGAATTATCCTTGCTTCGGGCAATGTCCGCAGCGTGGATGAGCGCGGCAATCAATTGTTCACTGACCGGATTGAATTGTCAGACGAATTTGAGGCCGGCGAGATAGAGGAATTGCTGCTGGCCTTGCGCGCTGGCGGACGTTTGGCGGCCCGATCTGGCGAACGCGGCGAAAATGGCGTCATTGCCATGAATGATGCCGCCTACAGCGCCTGCGGCATAATCGATGTCGCCAATTGCGATAACCCCAGCTGGCGGATCACGGCCAAACGCGTCACATTTGATCCGCAAGAAAATCGCGTGAAATTCAATGGCGCTGTGCTGGAATTATTCGGTGCGCGCATCCTGCCCTTGCCGGGTCTGGCCGTTCGCACAGACGGGCAAGCGACATCGGGCTTTCTGGTGCCCGATCTGCGGATTTCAGAATCCAACGGCGTCGAGGTCAACACCGAATATTATCTGCGCTTGGCGCAGAATAAGGACCTGATGCTGGGCGCATTTGCCTACACCCAAGTCAATCCGATGATTTCGGCCCAATGGCGGCACCTGACCCAAAATGGCGCCTATCAAATCACCGGATATGCGACCAAAAGCCCCCGTACTTCCGGCTTTACCGAGGCCCCGCCCTTGGAAGGTGATCCGCGCGGCTATTTGTTCGCCAATGGCAAATTTCAGCTGACGCCAGAATGGAGTCTGACCGGTTCTGTCCGTCTGGCGAGCGACCGGACGTTCCTTAGGCGTTATGACATTAGCCGCGATGACCGGTTGCGCTCCACCATCAATCTGGAGCGGATTGATGACAGTTCCTATTTCTCCTTTGCCGGTTGGGCGACCCAAACTTTGCGTTTGGGAGCCACCCAAGGACAAGTCCCGCTGGTTCTGCCCGTGGTCGATTATCGCAGACGGTTGGATGATCCGGTCGCTGGCGGCAAAGTGGAACTACAGATCAACTCACTCAGCCTAATTCGCAATGAGGGACAGGACACGCAGCGGGCCTTTGCAGGCGCGCGCTGGGATTTGCGCCACCTGACCGGACTGGGCCAAGTTGTCACTCTGACCGCACTGGGCAGAGGCGATGTCTATCACACCGACTCTACCTTCATGACCGAAACCGCAGTTTATCGGGGCACCGCCGGGTGGCAGGCGCGCGGGGTTGCCTTGGGCGCGGTGGATATTGAATGGCCATTTGTGGGGGAAGCCTTTGGCGGAACACAAGTGATCAAACCGCGCGTCCAATTGGTGGTCAGCCCGTCGATCCGCAATCTGGATATTCCCAATGAAGATGCACGCGCATTTGATCTGGAAGATTCCAACCTGTTCGCGCTCAACCGTTTCCCTGGATATGACCGAGTCGAAGATGGCGTGCGGCTGACTTATGGCCTCGATTGGGAATTGGTGCGTCCGGGTTGGAGAGTGAAATCAACCATCGGCCAATCCTATCGCTTTGAAAAAGAACCCGATATTTTTCCCGATGGCACCGGACTGAGCGAGCGCGTGTCGGACTTTGTCGGTCGAACCGAAGTGCGGTATCAGAATCTGGTGCAATTCACCCACCGCTTCCGGTTGGACAAGGACAGTCTGGGCATTCGTCGCAATGAATTTGACGCCACTGTGGGCAATCAGCGAACCTATGCCGAAGTAGGATATTTGCGGCTCAACCGGAACATCACCGATTTCGAAGACTTGCAGGACCGTGAAGAATTGCGCGCATCCTTGCGGGTGGCCTTTACCGATTATTGGTCCGCGTTCGGATCGGGCGTGTTCAACCTGACCGATAAAGAAGAAGACCCCACCTTCACCTCAGACGGGTTTGAACCCATCCGCACTCGGTTGGGCGTGGCCTATCAAGATGATTCGCTGGAATTCGGGGTGACATGGCGGCGCGATTTTGTGACTTCGGGCGATGCCCAGCGGGGCGACACTTTCCAACTGTTCTTCCGCCTGAGAAATCTGGGATTCCGATAGCCACAAGGCGTTGGCACAGACCGGCAAACCCGCTAACGACAACACAACACTCAGCCAGCGTTAAGCTGGCCGATGCCAATAACGGGGGCCTTATCGTGGCGCCAATCTGCGCTGAACATGGATTGATCTTGTGACATTGAAAAATTTTTCCAACTGCCTTGTATCGGTAGCTGCTGTAGCAGCGATGGCCGGACCTTCTGCTCTTTCGGCACAGACAACTCCGGCAAATCCGCTTGGCATCCCCGATGATGTGACGGTCATCACAACCGAAAACCCGAACGAGCGCCGGGCAACCGCGATCGTCAATGGTCAGGTGATTACAGGTACAGATGTGGACCAACGCGCGGCGCTGGTGACATCGGCGTCAACCAATCAGGTTACGGACGAAGAACTGCAACGGCTGCGGATGCAGGTGCTGCGCAATCTGATCGACGAAACGCTGCAAATCCAAGAAGCGCGCGCTTTAGAGATGGAAGTTAGCCGGGCTGAAATTGACACCACTTACCAGAATGTAGCCTCCCAGAATTTCGGTCAGGAAACACAGCAGATGGACGAATATCTCACGTCCATCGGTTCCTCGGCAGGCTCGCTTAAGCGTCAGATTCATGGAGAACTGGCGTGGGAAAGGATCCTGCGCCGCAACGTCACTCCGTTCATCAATGTTTCGGAAGAAGAAGTGAACGAGCTTTTGCAGCGGTTGGAAGAATCGCGCGGCACAGAAGAGTTTCGTTTGGGCGAAATCTTCCTTTCAGCAACACCTGAAAATCAAGCGACCGTTCAACAGGGCGCAACGCAGATCGTGGAACAATTGCGCGCCGGGGGCAGCTTTGTCGCCTATGCGCGGCAATTCTCCGAAGCTTCAACCGCAGCTGTTGGCGGTGATTTGGGTTTCGTCCGCGCGGCGCAATTGCCCAGCGAATTGTCGACCGTGGTGCGCGAAATGCAACCGGGCCAATTGGTTGGACCAGTTCCAATCCCGGGCGGTTTCTCCATCCTTTACCTGATCGACAAGCGTCAGGTTCTGATGGCCGATCCTCGCGATGCCATTTTGAGCCTGAAGCAAATTTCGATCACCTTTGACGAAGGTCTGTCCGAAACCGAGGCGGCAGCGCAGGTAGAAGCTTTCACCACCGGCGTTCAATCCATCCAAGGCTGCGGCGCGGCCGATGCAGTGGCTGGGCGATTGGGTGCCAGCATTGTAACCAACGACCAGATCAGAGCGCGGTCTTTGCCAGAAGCGTTGCAGAATCTGGTGCTGGCGCTGCAGGTCGGCGAAACCACACCGCCGTTTGGTTCGGTGCAAGAAGGCGTACGGATGTTGATGCTGTGCGGCCGCGATGATCCACAAGCTGCCAGCGGCCCTAACTTTGATCAGATGATGCGTCAGCTGGAAGACGAGCGAGTAAACAAGCGCGCTCAACGTTACCTCCGGGATCTGCGCAACGACGCTTATATCGAGTACAATTGACCAAGGCCGCTCAGTCCCAAGCCCCGCTGGCCCTGTCGATCGGTGATCCGGCTGGCATTGGGCCGGAATTGATTTGCGAGGCCTGGGTCCAGCGCAAATCTGCCCAAATGCAGCCCTTCTTCGCCATCGGTGGAGCCGGTCTGCTGGATGCTGTCGCCAAACAACGCGGCTTGGCCTGTCCCATCATCGCCATCGCTGACCCTAGCGAGGCAGTTGAGGCCTTTGCCCATGGCTTGCCCGTGCTGGGCAGCGAAGATGCGCCCTACACCCCGGGGCAGCCCAATGATGCAGGTGCTGCCTTGGCGCTGCAATCTCTGGCTGAGGCAGTACGACTTGCATTGCTGGGCCGCAGCAGCGGTCTTGTCACCGCGCCGGTCGCCAAGGCGCAATTGGCCAATGTTGGCTTTGAATTTCCCGGCCAGACCGAGTTTCTAGCTGCTGCCTGCGGGCTGACAGCCAACGATGCCGTGATGATGTTGGCCGGTCCTTCGTTGAAAACTATTCCGCTGACAGTCCATTGCGCCTTGGCCGACGTACCAGGCCTAATCAGTGCTGACCTGATTTGCCACAAGGCGCGGATCATCTGTGACGCTTTGGCGCACGATTTTGGGGTTGAGCGCCCGCGCCTGGCTATTGCCGGATTAAATCCGCATGCTGGAGAGGACGGCAGGTTCGGCCGCGAAGAACAGACTATTATCGAACCCGCTATCGCTGCCCTGCGCGAAGAAGATATTGATGCAACGGGGCCACATCCTGCCGATGCGCTGTTCACGCCGCGCGCACGCATCCACTATGATGCAGCCTTGTGCATGTATCATGATCAGGCGCTGATCCCGCTGAAGGCCTTGGAATTTGACGAAGGTGTCAATGTGACACTGGGCCTGCCGATTATCCGCACCTCTCCCGACCACGGAACCGCATTTGATATTGCAGGTCAAGGCGTGGCCGACCCCGGTGCGATGTGCGCTGCGATCCGCATGGCCAACGCTTGTGCCAGTCGTCGCCACCAAGGCATGTCTGCGCATGTCTGAGCATGGCTGAGCATGACTGACTTGCCCCCCTTGCGAGACGTGATCGCTCGCCACGGATTGTCAGCCAGCAAAGCGCTGGGTCAAAACTTTCTGTTCGACGCGCAATTACTGGACCGGATTGCAGCCATTCCGGGCGATTTGTCCGGCCAATCTGTGCTGGAAATTGGCCCCGGCCCGGGCGGCTTAACCCGCGCATTGTTGAAGGCGGGCGGGCGCGTTACCGCGATTGAAATGGACGCCCGTTGCCTTCCCGCTCTGGCCGAGCTTGAGCAAGCCTACCCCGGACAGCTTAGTGTGATCGAAGGCGATGCGATGAAGCTGGATCACAACGCGATTATGCAAGGCGACCCGTTCCATGTGGTTGCCAATCTGCCCTACAATGTTGGCACTGCGCTGTTTGTGAAGTGGCTGGGCGGCGAACAATGGCCCCCTCAGTGGATCTCCCTCACTTTGATGTTTCAGCAAGAAGTAGCCCAGCGCATTGTCGCGCCGCCGGGCGGATCTGCCTATGGTCGGCTGGCGGTGTTGGCCCAATGGCGCAGTGCGGCCAAGCTGGCGATGAAGGTTCACCGCAGCGCCTTTACGCCTCCGCCCAAGGTCATGAGTGCAATTGTCCATGTCATGCCCGCAGACGCACCCGAGGGAGTGTCCCCGCGCAAACTAGAGCGCCTGACAGAGTCCGCTTTTGGTCAACGCCGCAAGATGCTGCGGCAAAGTCTTAAAGGGTTGCCTGGCGCATTGGAGGCAATGGCCAAGGCAGGGATTGACGAAACCCGTCGCGCTGAAACGCTCAGCGTGGATGAATTCGTGACCTTGGCTCGGCTGATCAGCTAGCTCGCTTGCTCAGCTGAAATCTTCGCCCACAATGGTCATCTGCGCCTTCAGGCCAAGCTGATTGATGTTCTGAATTTCCAGACCCGGGTGCGCGTTGACTTCCAACACCAATGGCCCCTCATTCACATCCAGAACAATATCGGCACCGCTGTACCCAAGGCCAACTGCTGGACCGCATTTGCTCGCCATTTCCAGCACTTTTTCCCAATGGGGAATTTGAAAGCCAACCAGTTGAGAGCCAGTGTCGGGATGCTTGGTCAGCACTTCATGCCCCTTCAGAGCACGCGTAATATGTCCAGTTTCCAGCGAGACCCCTGCACCAATGGCTCCCTGGTGTAGGTTCGCTTTGCCATCGGATTCCATAGTCGGCAGGCGCACCATCCCCATCAACGGTTGATCTCCCAAACAAATCACGCGCAAATCGGGCAGCCCCTCGGGCACCAATTTGGCCAGCCCAGGATCGGCGCAGATAAGCGGTTCTATCAAAGCCGCATCTTCGCTCATGGACTCGCCAGAGAACTGGCCATCAACGATCCGGCCGATGTGATGCATCACAACCTCAGGCGTCAGCACTGCGCCAGACCCTTTGACCCAGTTCTCACCCTGTTTGCCAACAGCCAGCAGAATGCCGTCCCCTTGGGAACCGCGCGCTGGCTTAATCGCCCATGCATCGGGCAACACATCTTGGGGTTTGAAGTGCATAAGGCCCATATAGTCTGAAATAACCGCGATAGACCGCGTGCAGGAAATACCATTGCCCTCCAACGCTTCTTTTGCCGCCACCTTGTCCAACGCTTTGTCAATCGCGCTGCGTGGATTGTATTTGGCGATCAAGGCATTGCGCATATTGAGCCCCAAAATCTCGTCCAGCGGATTTTTGGGGTCGGGCAACCCCATCTGCATGTTCGCCGACAGTGCTTGCTTTGCCTTTGAGCGTTTGAACGGGTTTTTGATGTCCATGAACATGTCAGACGTCCTCCACACTGCGCACAATCCACGCATTGTGTTTGGCCGGCCGCTTGGACGCGCCAAAGCGAGGCACAAACTGTACCTCGTTATCGGGGACGACCTGAGGCACACGCCTGCGTCGAGAAGATTTGAGGTCATCGGCGGAATCGATCACCCACATACCTTCCACTGGAGGCGCTCTTTCACGCGCAGCCAACACGGTATTTTCCAGTGTAAGCTCGGGCATTCCTTCAGGGTTATCGAGCATTCCTGGTAAGACCGCCTGAGCGGCCATTTCTTCGTCGCGCGCTATCCGTCGCCGTTCCAACCAGATCGGTGCGAAGCGGTGAATTTCCGACAGTCTTAGGCCGCGATAACGGCCCAGAATTGCAATCGCTAAACCTGTGGCTGCTGGCATCAACAAAGGGGACGCTTCGATCAGCATCAGCGCGATATGCGAAACCATAACAAACTGGACAACAACCGAGATCATAAAGGTGTTGAAGGCAATCCGCGCGGCTTCGAATGGGCCATCTTTTTCCCACTGGCGCCACCAACGCTCAACCACCAATGCACACACCACAACGGGAAAAGCATCAACTTGCAGCTGCGTATCCAAAATGATTTGCAACGCCACCAACGTCAAAACGATCAGCGAGATGAGCACGCCCAAGAAGCCAACGCGGGTCATCCGCAATTTGAGCAAGGCCGGCGCCACGATCATGCCGACGATCACCGACGAACCCAACACAATCGGACCCATCACCGGGCCAATCTGGAGGAAGGCCAACGCAATCAGCATCGGTGTGAAAAGGCCAAATGCGCGCAAACCAATGAAGCTGCGCGCCAGCACCACCAGGAATGAGCCCAGCGGCAACACCATCAACAAATTGGATGGCTTCAGGCCCCAAATGGCTTGTGATGTTGCAATCCCTTCGAACGATGAGGGCATCGCCATGAAGGATTCGGTATTGAGGAAGCCAAGCACGACCAAACCCGCCAGACCAAGTCCGACGGCAAGCCCGATATAGAAGGGACGCTTCACCTGAGGTGTCGCGCGCTCCCTTATTCGTCTGAGTTTTGATTTCAGCTTAGAAAACATACCCGACCGTTAGTGTGAAGCGATATCCCTCTCGGTCACGAGCGATGTCGTTGCTGTCAGTGAAGATGTATTTGGCTTCTGCTTCAACGCGAAACTTACCAGGCCACCACAGCAGCTCGACTTCAGGCGCTACCAAAGTATCTTTGCGGCGCTCTGCGTCATCCGTCAGTCGGCCATCGAAGCGCGTCTTGAGCAGTTCCACCGCTGGACGCACCCTGATGTCTGGCGTGATCGGTCGGGTGTATGACGCCTTGATCGACTGGCGGGAATAACCGCGCAAAGGATCGTCAGAGCTGATCGATTCAGCACGTCCAGCAATTGTTATATAGTGATAGCGGCCCAACCGACGGCGATATTGCGCATCAACACGGGGACCATCTCCCTTTGTCTGTGGGCCAGTTCCATTGTCATATTCACGCTCGCGCCATGTGCCGCGCACACGCACCCGATGCGCTCTGGTTGGCTCGAAAGTGACCCGTGCTGATCCTTGGATCTCATCCGTATCACTCGATTCAGCAGTGGCCAAGTCGTCATAATAACGCGCCCGGAATTCAACATCCCAGTCATCATCCAGTTCCTGCTGGAACAAAGCAGTCAACCGATCGCGGTTGGAATCGCTGCGCCCTTGGCCCAGCCGGAACACTTCGATCCGGTCTGCTTCCAAGCGGAAACGCGTGTCCTTATCTTCAAAATCAACGCCAACTTGAGCGCGAGCGGTAAACGCATCGCCATCAACCACGATCTGTTCATCGCGGGTTGCCGACTGCGCACTCACCACACCCAGCTCTATCCTAGCATCGGGTTCAAGCGACCAGCCGTCTGTCTGTGCGGCGGCGGTAAAGGGTGCAACAAGCGCCAGACCCGATAGACATCCAGAGAGACATCCCGTGGCAAAGCGCGACCGAATTAAGGGCTCTATATTCCTCATATCCGTATCAATACGGAGGAGGCATTTAGAAATTGCTAACTGTAATCTTAAACCATGATTGCGCGGCTAACGGCGCTTACCCCGCGGTATGGGCCGCTTTTGCCGTTTGACGCCATTCATGCAGCAAGGGTTCGGTGTATCCCGACGGCTGGCTGACCCCTTTGAAGATCAGATCCCGTGCTGCACTGAAGGCAGGAGCGTCTTCGTTTCCGATCAAGGGCAAATAGGTCGGGTCGCCCGCATTCTGCGCATCCACCTTGGCCGCCATCCGGGTCAGCGAATCCATCACTTGATCCCGACTAACAACCCCGTGCAGCAGCCAATTGGCCAGATGCTGGCTGGAAATGCGCAGCGTTGCGCGGTCTTCCATCAGACCTACATCGTTAATGTCAGGCACTTTGGAACAGCCAACGCCTGCATCAACCCAGCGCACAACATAGCCCAGCAAACCTTGGCAATTGTTGTCCAATTCGTCGCGCAATTCGTCTTCTGACCAGTTCACCCCATCAGCCAAGGGAATTTCCAACAGCGCATCAAGGCCAGGAATTTCGCCCAGCCCTTTCTGAATGTCGAATACATTTTCCTGATGGTAATGCAGCACATGCAAAGTGGCGGCGGTGGGGGATGGCACCCATGCGGTGTTGGCACCGGCGCGCAAATGGCCGATCTTCTCGACCATCATTTGCCCCATCAAATCGGGCGCGGCCCACATGCCCTTGCCGATTTGCGCTTTGCCAGACAGGCCATGTTTCAAGCCGATGCCGACATTGCGCGCCTCGTAAGCGGTCAACCAGGATGATCCCTTCATCTTACCTTTGCGCATCATTGGGCCAGCCTGCATCGAGGTGTGAATCTCGTCTCCGGTCCTATCCAGGAAACCGGTGTTGATGAACACGATCCGGTCCTTCACCGCCTGAATACAAGCGCCCAGATTGGCGCTGGTGCGGCGTTCTTCATCCATCACGCCAACCTTGATCGTGTGGCGCGTCAGACCGAGCAAATCCTCAACCGCATTGAACATATCATTGGTGAAAGCGCATTCTTCAGGCCCGTGCATCTTGGGCTTAACGATATAGATTGAACCCTTGCGGCTATTGCCGAATTTGCCACGTCCTTCCACGTCCAATGCACTGATTGCACTGGTGAAGACGGCATCCATGATGCCCTCGGGTACCTCGCTGCCATCATCAAGAATGATCGCGGGATTGGTCATCAAGTGCCCGACATTGCGGACAAAAAGCAGGCTTCGTCCTGGCAGGGTGTTTTCGGACCCATCTCTGGCTGTGTAAACTTTATCAGCATTGAGCGCACGGGTTAGTGATCGTCCGCCCTTTTCGAAGCTTTCCTGCAAATCGCCGCGAATGACACCCAGCCAATTGGTATAGGCCAGCAGTTTGTCCTCTGCATCAACCGCCGCGACCGAATCCTCGCAATCGCAAATGGTGGTAAGCGCAGATTCGCAAATGATGTCGGCAATGCCGCATGTGTCGGTTTGGCCGATCGGGCTGTCGGGATCGAACACTACCTCGATATGCAAGCCATTATTGACGAACAGCCGCCCTTTTGCCGTTGCGCCAACATATTGGCTTTCATCGGCAATCGCGATGCCTTGGGACACATCGCCCAAATCCGCCCAGCTGCCTTGCTTCAAAGGAACGGCGGCATCCAGGAATGCTCTGCCACGAGCAATCACTGCATCTCCGCGATCCTTGTCATAGCCGCCCGGCTTGGCAGGCGGTGCGTCCAGCGCATCGGTGCCGTAAAATGCGTCATACAGACTGCCCCAGCGGGCATTGGCTGCATTCAACAGAAACCGCGCGTTTAATACCGGCACCACCAATTGCGGACCAGCCATGGTTGCGATTTCAGGATCGACGTTCTGCGTCCCGATGGAGAAATTATTGGGCTCTGGCACCAGATAACCAATCTCTTCGAGAAACGCGCGATACTGCGCTGCATCATGAGCTTGTCCGCGGCGCTGAACATGCCATGCGTCGATCTGGGCCTGCAGGTCCTCACGCTTTTGCAGCAAGGCACGGTTGCGCGGGGCAAATTGACCGAGCAGATCGGCAAAACCTGCCCAAAAAGCATCCACATCGCGGCCCAAGGGCTGCAACACTTCGCGCTCAATCAAATCAGCAAGCGCTGGATCAATAGAAAAATTGGCACGCGGGGTAAGCTGGCTCATAATTCCTCACTCAAATAGCTTTCGCATGCGCCAGTTTGGCGCAGGCGGGATTGTGCAAAATATCCGGGGAGGAACAAGGGTGACTATGACCAATCGGGCGGCGCATTGCAACCGCGTTGGCCCAACAATTCGGCTTGCTGACTTGGCCTTGCAGGTCAGCGCGGCTAGAGCAGTTACCAATGCAACAAACCACCCCACAAGCTGAAGCGCTTTTGAACCGCATCGATGCAGCCGCCATGCTTGCATCTGTGCAGCAATGGTGCGCGATCAATACCGGCACGGCCAATCTGGATGGGTTGGCCAAGCAAGCAGGCGAATTGGCGGATGCCTTCTCTGCCCTGCCCGGCCAAGTGTCGTTGCTTGATCCAGCCCAAGTCACAGCGATCAATTCCGATGGCAGCGAATTTGCCAAGCCACATGGGCAGCACTTGGTGTTGCGCGTACGGCCCGGCGCAAACCGCCGAATTTTGCTGACAGGGCATATGGATACAGTTTTTCCCGCCGATCATTCCTTCCAAGACCAAACTTGGTTGAAAGACGATGTCCTGAACGGCCCTGGCGTGGCCGATATGAAGGGCGGCATCGCCGTAATGCTGCATGCGCTGTTGGCATTTGAGGCAAGCGAGAATGCGCAATCTCTGGGCTATGATGTGATGATAAATTCTGACGAGGAAACCGGCTCATTGGCTTCCTCGGCTTTGATTGCCGAAATGGCGCGCGGAAAAATCGCAGCGCTGACCTATGAACCAGCCGCGCTGCCCGATGGCACATTGGCCCATGCGCGCGGCGGCACTGGCAATTATTCGATCACCTTTTCAGGCAAAAGTGCCCATGCCGGACGCAATCCGCAGGAAGGGCGCAATGCCATTGTGGCGGCAGCAGACTTGATCCTGCGCATCAAAGCGATGGAAAGCCAAGACCTGACCGTAAACCCAGCTAAGCTGGAGGGGGGATCGGCCAACAATGTGGTGCCTGATCACGCAATTGTGCGGTTCAACATCCGCCCCAAATCAACCGAGGCGATGGAGGGGTTTGACAGCCGACTGACCGATCTGTTGGGAGAGATTGAGGGCATTCATGATGTGGGTGTTCATCGCCATGGCGGCGTGACCCGCCCACCCAAGCCGGTTGACGACAACGCTCAGCGTCTGTTCGATCTGGTGAAGGAATGCGGCGCGCATTTGGGCCAGACCATTGGCTGGCAATCCACCGGCGGCGTGTGCGATGGCAACAACATTGCCGCCTGCGGCGTGCCCGTAGTAGACACCATGGGCGTGCGCGGAGGCGCTATCCACTCGCCGGATGAATTTCTGATTGTCCCGTCATTGGCCGAACGCGCCGCTCTGTCAGCCTTGGTGCTGACCAGAATTGCCGCTGGAGAAATGAATTGAGCATTCGCCCATGAGCTTTCGTTTACGCGCAGCACGCGCCACCGATCTTGAACCTCTGTATGAAATGGCCAAGTTAACCGGCGGAGGATTTACCAATCTGCCGGCTGATCGCAAAGCGCTGGGCGAAAAGCTGGAACGCGCTGCCAAGGCCTTTCAAAACACTGAGGACGCGCTGGTCGACGAACAATTCGTATTGGTGCTAGAAAACGCGCAAACCGGCGCCATTCGCGGCACTTGCCAATTGATGACAAAGGTTGGCCAGCAATGGCCATTTTATTCCTATCGGCTGAATACCCTTACCCAGTATTCGCAAGAATTGGATCGGACCGTTCGCGCTGAACTGCTCAGTCTGACCACCGATCTTGAAGGGTCAAGCGAGGTCGGCGGATTGTTCCTGCACCCCAATGAACGCGCCGGAGGCCTTGGCCTGCTGCTCGCCCGCAGCCGTTATTTGTTTATCGCCATGCATCGCAAACGCTTTGCTGAACGGACCTTGGCAGAGCTGCGCGGCATTATTGACGAGCGCGGCGGATCGCCATTTTGGAACGGTGTAGCTGGACGCTTCTTTGGCATGGGTTTTCAAGAAGCGGATTATTTCAACGCAATCAATGGCAATCAATTCATTGCCGATCTGATGCCCAAACATCCGGTCTATGTCGCCATGTTGGACGATGACGCCCGCAGCGTTATCGGGGTGCCCCACCCAACTGGTCGGGCTGCCATGCGGATGCTGGAAAACGAAAATTTCCGCTACGATGGCTATGTTGATATCTTTGACGGCGGCCCCACGATGGTCGCGCCGACCGATCAGATCTCCAGCGTTGCAAACAGCACCATGGCCACCATCAGCGCGATTGATGTTGAGCAGGGCGAACGGGCAATCATCGCCACCGGCCAATTGCAGGATTTCCAGGCCTGCTACGGTGCCCGCATCATGAATGACGACGGCACTATTGCGTTAGATGCCAGCACTGCTGATGTCTTAGATTTGCAGCCAGGCGACAGCGTTTGGAGCGTCGCACGATGACCCCAGTGGTCGAGATCAATTTTGACGGCATTGTCGGGCCGAGCCACAATTATGCCGGGCTAAGCCTGGGCAATATTGCCAGCGCGCGCCATCAGGGCAGCACATCCTATCCCAAGGCGGCGGCGCTGCAGGGTCTGGCCAAGATGCGCGGCAACCTCGCCCGTTTTGGTCATCAGGGTTTCTTCCTGCCCCTTCCCCGCCCCAATTTTGCGCTGCTGGATGGGCTTGGCCTCAATATCGAAAGCGACACCCCTGCTTTGGTGGCAGCGGCATTTTCTGCCAGCTCGATGTGGACCGCCAATGCAGCCACTGTCAGCCCATCTCCTGATACCGATGATGGGCGGTGCCACTTTACACCTGCCAATCTGGTCACGATGCTGCATCGCGGACAAGAATGGCCAGACACCAAACGCCAGCTTGATCTTGCCTTTGCCAATACCGCCCATTTTGCAGTGCATGATGCCATTACTCCCTCCTTTGGTGATGAGGGCGCCGCCAACCATATGCGCCTGTGCGAAAGCCATGGCGCATCAGGCGTAGAGGTGTTCGTTTACGGCAGGCCCGGCGGCAAATTCCCTGCTCGCCAGCATGAACAGTCCAGCCGCGCAGTCGCCCGCCTGCATGGCCTAAAACGCGAAGCCTGCGTCTTTATCGAGCAGAACCCCGCCGCGATTGAAGCAGGCGCATTTCACAATGATGTGGTCGCCGTTGCTAATGAGAATGTGATCTTTGCGCATGAGCTGGCCTTTGCCGATCGCCAAGGCGCCTATGACGCGATGCGCGCCGCTTTCCCGGCTTTGCAAGTGGTGGAAGTGCCCGACAGCGCGGTCCCCCTGGACGAGGCAATCCGTACCTATCTGTTCAACGCCCAATTGGTCACACGCCCTAATGATGCAGGCCCTAATGCCGGGATGGCCCTGATTGTGCCAGACGAATGCCGCAAAAGCCCGCGGGTGTGGGAATGGTGCGAACAGATACTGGCTGGAAACGGCCCGATCCGCGAGGTAATTCCTGTCGATGTGCGGCAAAGCATGGCCAATGGCGGCGGCCCCGCCTGCCTGCGTTTGCGCGTCGCTTGCGATCCAGCCCATGTCGATCCGCGCTTCCTGCTTACCGAGGAAAAAGCGGACCGGATGGAAGCGATTATTGCCAACAATTGGCCCGAACAGATTGATCCCGCTGACCTTGGCAGCAAAGCCCTGACGCAAGCCATCATCTCGGCCCGACAAAAGCTGTTGCAAGCACTGGGTCTGGAAGAACTAGGTTAACGCGCTGGACACTGGGCTTGTCCGCTCTACAATTAGTATTCTGTTAACCGTCAAAGCCCGCAGGGAACTGCGTTTTGCATGAAAAATGCGGGTCTTGAACCAGAGACGAAAGGGCGAAAATGCTGCGCAAGATCGGTCGGCTGTTTGTGATTAAGACGCGCTGGGAAGCGTATATTATCATCTATGCGCTGGCCCTTGGTGCAACCGCCCGTGGCTCTCAATATCTTCTGGAATATCCTGGCTGGGGCGGCAAATTGCTGTTTCTGGCGACCACAGGTGCGGTCTTTTTAGCAGGTGGCAAAATTCTCGATTGCTTGAAATACGAGCATGCCGAGAAAGAAGCGCAAACCGCGCCGGAACCCGCCGCTGATTGAGTAGGCTGGTTGTGGTGAATTTGCGGATGCCTGTCATGCTGAACTTGTTTCAACATCCATCCCAGTTCCAAGCAGCGGAGCATTGACTTAAGAGTGGACACCGGATCAAATTTGGGGTGACGTAGAGCGAATGGCCTCCACTTAGCGATCAGGCCTTTGTCAGGCGCATTCTGAGCCGGATGTGAGCTTTCCTACTTGGCCGCATTTTGGCAGACGTTGTGCTGCTCTTTCCCATCGTTAGCCCCAATGAATCATCGCCCAAATGGGCCAAAAGCAGCCCTTGAGACTTTCGCGCCCAGTTGGAAAAGTGTCAAAATTGAAATCTTGGCTTAAGGCACTCTAATTACGCCAGAATTTGCCGAAAGCTGGCAAAACACAGTGTCAAATGTGTCAAAATTGAAATTTCGCCAAATCGAGCCGAAAATGGTGAGATTCGAGAACCGGCGCGCAGCGACCATCGAAGGTCGTGAGCACTGGAAGCGCAGAAAATTGCCATTTGCAGGCCGATATGGAGGAATTGGTGGGGGTTTCTGTTGCTAGCTACCCGCGTTTT
>Ga0209121_10000751_pt1 | contig 34472 bp, 29 predicted proteins | sample Cruoilmetagenom3_FD_187292 | JGI IMG/M metagenome (GOLD analysis project Ga0209121, IMG submission 187292) | Oil polluted marine microbial communities from Coal Oil Point, Santa Barbara, California, USA - Sample 3 (SPAdes) (version 2) | ecosystem: Environmental > Aquatic > Marine > Oil seeps ... | reverse complement strand
TCGCTCTCCGCCCAGCTCATCCGCCACAAGGCGACCGTTCTGCAATGTACGCCGAGCATGGGGCGGATGATCCTCGCCGACGAAGGCGCGCGCGCAGCGCTTGGCGGGCTCAAGCAGATCCTGCTCGGCGGCGAGGCGGTGACAGCCTCGCTGACCGCCGATATCCGCTCAATCTCGGATGCCCAGATCATCGACATGTACGGGCCGACCGAGACCACGATCTGGTCGACCGCGCATCCCGTGGACGGGACCGAGACCGGCGTGGTGCCGGTCGGCAAGCCGATGGCCAACCAGACGGTCTACGTGCTCGATGGGAGCCTGCAGCCGGTGCCGGTCGGGTTGCCCGGCGAGCTCTGGATCGGCGGCCTCGGGGTCACGCGCGGCTACTGGCAGCGTGACGAGCTTAACGCCGACCGTTTCCGGCGCGATCCTTTCGCCAAAGAGACTGGCGTCGCGACCTTCGAAGCAGCCCGCATGTACGGCACCGGCGATCTGGTGCGCTGGCGCGCCGACGGGGTGCTCGATTTCCTCGGCCGCACCGACCACCAGGTCAAGATCCGTGGCCAGCGGCTGGAGCTGGGCGAGATCGAGGCCCGGATCAACCGCGCCGATGGTGTGCGCCAGGCGGTTGTGGTGCCGAAAGGGGAGGGGGCGGAGACCCGCCTCGTCGCCTATATCGAAGAGGCCGGCCCTGTGAAAACCAGCGTCGACATCGCCGCCATCCGGGCCGATCTGGTGGCGAACCTGCCCGAGGTCATGGTGCCCGCGCAGTTCATGGTGCTCGATGCCCTGCCGCTCACTCCCAACCGCAAGGTCGACCGCAAGGCGCTGCCCGAGCCCGAAGCCGAGGCACGCATCGAGCGGTCCGGCGACGGGCCGCCGCCGGGGGCCGGGCTGGAGGCGCAAATCTCGGCGATCTGGGCGCAAACGCTCGGCATCGACGATATCCGCGCCGACGACAGCTTCTTCGCGCTTGGCGGCCATTCGCTGCTCGCGGTCAAGGTTCACAAGGAAATCAAGGGGCTGGACGGGCTCGAAGGCACCGCGATCACCGAGGTCTTCCGGTTTCCGGTTCTGCGGGACCTTGCCGCGCATCTCGCAGCCAAGACCGGCCTCGCCGGGCCCGATTTGGCGCCGGACACCCCGATCGTGCTGCCAGAGTTCGACCGGGCGGCGATCATGGCGCGCCGCCGCGAGATGCGGACAAAGCGCGGGCGGGTCGCGGCGTGATGCTCGAGACCGCCTTCCACACGACGGAAGAGACCTTCCAGGGCCTCGTGGACGTCGCACCCGGACGCCCGGTCGCGGTGGCGGTGACCGATCCGCGGGCCGAATACCCGGGCGCGTTTCCGACCGAACTTGCCGAGATGCCACGCGCGGTCGAGAGCCGTCGGCGCGAATACGTCGCCGGCCGGGTCGCCGCGCACCGCGCGATGGAAAAGCTCGGGCTCAGCGCGCGGCCAGTGCTTTCGAACCGGTCGCGCGCGCCGTCCTGGCCGCGTGGCCTGACCGGCAGCCTCAGCCACAACGACACCACCTGCATCGCCGCGGTCGCGCGGTCGTCGCAGGTCAAGAGCCTCGGTGTCGACGTCGAAGACGAAAGCCCGCTGGCGCCCGACCTCGTCGCCACCATCTGCACCCTCGAAGAACGTGCCTGGCTCGCGACCCAACCGGAAGCGGCGCGCGGCGGTCTCGCCAAGCTGATCTTCTGCGCCAAGGAAGCGGTCTACAAATGCCAGTTTCCGGTCAGCCACAGGCTGCTCGATTTCGACGCCGTCCTGGTGACGCCGGATGTCGATACCGGCCAGTTCGAAGCGACCTTCCTGGTGGATACCGGCCCGTTTCGCGTGAACCACCGGCTGAACGGCCGGTTCGCGGTCGCGGGCGGGTTGATCCACACCGCCGTCGTGCTGCCGTCAGGCATGGCGCCGAGCTAGCCGGGGGAGGGTGCCGATGACCAAAACTCAGCCTCCGTGTGCCGCCCCGCTCTTGCCGCCCCGCCCTTGCCGCCCTGCTCTTGCCGCCCCGCCGACCCAACGCCATCTCTTCCCAATTTGGGGGTAAACCATGATCCGTCTGTTCAAAACTCTGCTCGCCGTTCTCGTGTTTCTCGTGGCCCCGGCCCGCGCCGACGCCGATGGGATCGGGATCAACCTCGCCGCTCCGGTCGACTGGAGCACGGGATTGCCGTTTCTCGACCTGATGAAAACCGCGCGGCCGTGGATCGGTCACGGCGCCGACGAGTGGGAGGTCATGAACTGGGACGAAATGCTGGCCGCGGGCGTGTTCGACGACGCTGGCTGGCCCACGACGATCCCGCCCGGCGTCAGCTCGATCGGCACGCTGGTGATGACCGGTCTGCCGGAGGACGCGGGCGGTGTCGCCGGGCGCTACGTGGTGCGCTGGCAGGGCACCGGCGAGGTCGAAGTCGACCAGGGCGCGATGAACGTGAGCTATGGCCCGAACACCGCCGAGTTCGACTTCGGACCAGGTGACGGCGCGGCCCATATCGCGATCCGGAGCACCGATCCGGGCGGCAGCGGCGACTATGTGCGCGACCTTACCGTCGTGCGCAAGGACCGGGTGGCGCTGCACGCCGCCGGCGAGATGTTCAATCCCGACTGGATGGCGCTGATCGAAGGCTTCGACGTGCTGCGGTTCATGGACTGGATGGAAACCAACGATTCCCTGCTCGCGCAGTGGGCCGACCGCCCCGAACCGGGCGACATCAGCTACCGTCTGAACGGCGTGCCTTTGGAAGTGATGATCCGGCTCGCGCATGAAACCGGCGCCGAGCCCTGGTTCAACATCCCGCACCTGGCCGATGACGACTTCGTGCGCAACTTTGCCGAAGTGGTGCGCGACCAGCTCGATCCTGGCTTGCGCGCCTGGGTCGAGTTCTCCAACGAGGTCTGGAACTGGGGCTTCGACCAGGCCCACTGGGCCGACGAACAGGCGCAGGCGCTGTGGAAGCGCGACCCGAGCTGGATCCAGTTCTATGCCGGGCGCGCAACGGAGGTTGTCGACATCTGGACCGAGGTCTTCGGCGCCGAGGCCGACGCGCGTCTGGTGCGGGTGATCGCCACCCAGACCGGCTGGCTGGGGCTCGAAAAGCAGATCCTCAACGCTGGCAAATGGGTGGCCGACGAGCGCGGGCGCACGGCCCCGGGCAAACATTTCGACGCCTATGCGGTGACCGGCTATTTCGGCAGCCACCTCGGGCGCGGCGACTGGGCCGACCCGGTGCGCGCCTGGATCGCCGAGAGCCGGGCCGCGGCCGAGGCGCAGGCTGACGCCGACGGGCTCACCGGCGCCGCACGTACGGCCGACATCGAGGCCCACAAGTTCGACGCGGCGGTCACCCGCGCCGCGCAGCATCTCGCCGGTGGCGACGGTCCCCGGGAGGGTGTGCACGATGTGCCGAGCCTGGTCGGCACCCTGTTTCCCTACCATGCCGAGGTCGCGGCCGAATGGGGGCTCGACATGGTCGCCTATGAAGCCGGCACCCACGTGGTGGCAAGCTGGGAAGAACACGACGACGAGGAGCTCAACGCCTTCCTGATCCATTTCAATTACACGGCTGAAATGGCGGCACTTTACGAGCAGGTGCTCGCGGGCTGGAAGGCCGTGGATGGCGGGGTCTTCGCCGCCTATTTCGACATCGAATCGCCCAGCAAATACGGAAGCTGGGGGCATCTGCGCCATCTGGGAGACAAGAACCCGCGGTGGGATGCCCTGGTTGCGGCGCGCGATGAGGTCACGGCTGAATGACATCGCACAACACCCCGACGGTCAGCGTCATTGTCCCGGCGCATAACGAGGCGGGCTATCTTGGGGCGACGCTTCAAGCGCTGCTTGCTTCGGACATTGACGGGGTCGAGGCGCAGGCGGTCGTGGTGGCCAACGGCTGCACCGACACCACCGCCGGTATCGCGCAAGGCTTCGAGGCGCAGGCCCGGGCGGCCGGCTGGGCCTTCACCGTGATCGACAGCGCCGAGGGCGGCAAGCCGCTGGCGCTCGATCTCGGCGAGGCGGAGGCCACGGGCCGGGTGCTGGTCTATCTCGACGCCGACGTCACATTGTCGCCGGGGGTGATCGGGGCGCTGGCGCGCGCGCTCGACAGCGCGGCGCCGCTCTATGGCGGCGGCACCCCGATCATCAGCCGGTCGCCCTCGGCGATTACCCGGGCGTATGCAAGGATCTGGACCCGGCTGCCGTTCTTCGAAACCCGCGCGCCGGGCTTCGGGCTGTTCGCGATGAACCGGGCGGGCCGGGCGCGATGGGAAACCTGGCCGCGGGTGCGCGGCGACGACGCCTTCGCCCGGCTCGTCTTCGCGCCCGAAGAGCGGGTTCAGGTGCCCCAGACCTACGAATGGCCGCTCTCGGACGGGTTCGTGCCGCTGGTGCGCGTGCGCCGCCGGCAGGACCAGGGCGTGCGCGAGGTCATGGCCTTCCGGCCCGACCTCGAGGCGAACGAAGACAAGGCCCCGCTCGGGGCGGGTGGCACGCTCAAGCTGTTTCTGAGCGATCCGGTCGGCTGGCTGGTCTATGCCGCGGTCAAGCTCGCCAGCAAACTGCCCGCGCGGGGCGAGCGCTGGGCCCGCGGACGCTGAGCCCGCCGCCACCGGCTTTTCGGCGAAGAGTTCCTTGCCCGACCCGCCCGCGCGTGCCGATCAACCTTGGCCTGGCCCCCGAAAGAGCGGGTGCCGCGACAGGCCCCGACGCCCGCCCAGACGCCCGGCCGGGGCGAACCCGCGATAGATAGCGAAGTGGCTAAGTGTCAGGTCGCGGCGTCGATGAAGCTTGCCAGACGTGCGGCCTGTCCGTCGATCCCATGCCGTTCCAGCACCCGCTCTCGTCCGGCCTGGCCCATCGCCGCGCGCTTCTCGGCCGGGGTGGCGGCCAGCGTGGCGATTGCTTCCGCGAGCCCGTCAGGATCGCCCGCGGGCACCAGCCAGCCGTTCTCGCCGTCGAGAACCAGTTCCGGCGCGCCGGCGATATAGGTGGAAATGATCGGCCGGGCCATGGCCATCGCTTCCATGATGACCATCGGCAGGCCCTCGGCGAAGCTCGGCATCACCAGCGCATCGGCGGCAGCGATTTCGGCGCGCACGCCGGCCTCGTCGAGCCAGCCGGTGATCCGCACCTTCCCCCCGAGCCCGGCCTCGGCGATTGCCGTTTCGAGATCGCCCCGAAGCTCGCCGTCGCCAACCAGCGCCAGTGTCACCGGCGGCCCGTCGGCGCCCAGTTTCGCCATCGCCTCGATCAGCACCTTCTGGCCCTTCTGTTCGACGAAGCGGCCGATGGCGACGAGATGCAGGCCCGCGCGCGGCTCCGGCGGCGCCGGCTCCGGGAAGACGGCCGGTTCGATCCCGCAATGCACGACCTTGACCTTGTCCCAGTCGGCGAGCGGGGTCCAGCGGCAGAGCTGGCTGCGGCCGAACTGGCTGACGCCGACGACGAAAGCGCTGTGTGCGATCTTTGCGCCGAGCGACAACGCGGCGGGCGCATCGTATTCCTCGGGGCCGTGTACGGTGAAACTGTAGCTGGGGCCGCCGAGCACCCGGGTGAGCATCGCCACGGCGGCGGCATTGGTGCCGAAATGGGCATGCACATGGGTGACGCCGGCGTGGTCGCAGCGGGCTTTCACGTCCGCCGCTTCGGCGAGGTAGATCAGGTGCCTCAGCCGCCCCAGCGGCGAGGCGCGTCCGGTCTTCAACGCCAGTCTGAAAGCGGCCCAAGCCGGTCCCGGAGCGCTGACCAGGGCGCGCAGAAAAGCGCGGGCCAGTCCCGCCGCACCGGCGTCGAGCACATAGTCGGTCTTTGTTGCCTCTTCGCGGTCGCCCGGATCGATCAGCTCGAGGTCTGAGCGCCGCATCGCGATCCTGAGCACCGGGAACCCGCGGCGTTCGAGCGCGCGCACTTCGCGGCGAATAAAGCTGTGGGAGGGTTGCGGATAGGTGTTCAGCACATAGGCAATGGTCACGTCACGTCCCTCTCACCGCGCGCAGGCGCGCACGCCCCCGGTCATGTCCCGCCGTTCGGGCTAAAGGGTTCCAAGCGGCGGCTGCTTGTTCCGCCGGCGGTCATTGCGCCGGCGTCCTTCGCCCACCGAGGGGATGGTCACCACCGGGGTCAGACCCACGCGGCGGGTCATCTGCCCCGACGTCCGGATCACCGGATGCAGGATTTCGAGCAGAAGGGCAAGCCCGCCGCCGAGAATCAGCCCGACCACGAAGCCCATCGCCACCGTGGTCTTCCGGCCGCGCCCGGTCGGCCATTCCGGCACCGTGGCCGCCTCGATCACCGTGAGCCTGCCGCCGTGGTCCTGGGCTTCGAGCGCATAGGCGGTCTCGGCCTCGCGCCGGCGGCCCGAGACCACGCTCAGCTCGGTCTGCAACTGGGTGAGCGCGCGGTCGTAGTCGCTGAGACGGCGTTCGACCACCGGCACCCGGGCGAGCGCGGCTTCGAGACCGGCCTTGTTCTCAAGCAGCGCGTCACGCTGGACATTGAGCCGGTCGATGTCGTCTTCCAGCGCCTCGATCTGGATTTTGGCACGCAGTTGGGCGACTTCGGAGATCCGGTCGGCGGAGGTGATCTTGCTGATCCCGCCCTCGGCGGTGAGGACCTCTTGACCGATTTCGAACAGCCGGGTGTTGATCGTGCTGATCTCGCCGCGCAGCGACTCGATCGACCCGGCAATCGCCAGCGCATTCTCGTTCCGGAAGCCCTCGCGCTCGTCTTCGACGGCGGTGATCTCGCCGTTCAGCTTCTCCTCCTGGAGGCGGAAGAAATCGAGCGATTGCTGGGCGGTTTCGAGCCGTTGGCTGGCGCTCAGGTCGAGCGTGCGGGTGGCGAAGATATGGGCGAGGTCACGGGCGGTTTCCCCGTCGGACCAGGTGGCGAAGATCCGCACGACCGAGATCGTCCCGTCATCGCCGAAGCCTTCGCGGGCGGCGGCGACCGCGTTGAGGCTGACGGCGGTCCGCACCATGGCGACACGGTCGTCTTCGGTCAGGCCCGGGGCGTCGTCGAACAACCCCTGTTCCGCGGCCACGTTGAGCACCGATTCCCGGGTGAACAGGCGTTGCTCGATCGCCTGCAACAGGCGCGCCGAAGAAACCTCGCCGACGCCGTCCACGGTATCTTCCGACACCACGGGGCGTTCGATCTGGATGACTTCGAGCGCCTCGAAGGTGCGCGGCGTCTTGAGCGCGACATAGGCCGCGGCCAGAACGCACAGGAGCGTCGCCCGTATGATCAGGCGCCAGCGGCGGCGCAAGAGGTCGAGGATTTCGTCGATCAGGTCCAACGGAGACATGTGGCGCGCTTTCCGGTCACAGATTTGGTTTCGGCTTTGGTTTCGGCAAAAATGCACAGCGCCGCGTCATTCCTGCGGCGCTGGTGTTTCGAGAATTGGGCAACCGCGCCGTCGGCGGCGGCGTCAGGTGCGGCCGCGGTTCAGGACGACCCCCATCAGCTTGGATCTGTTCTTGATCAGCCGCTCGCATTCCGCGATGTCCTTGGTCTGGGTGCTGGTGCCATCGGCGATCAGGAGCACGCCGTCGACATGCGGCAGCACGGCGCTGAGGTCGTCGTATTCCAGGATCGGCGGCAGGTCGAGCATGACCACGTCGGGCTTGAGAAGGTGCGTCATCTCCGAGACCGCGCCGGCGACGAGGCCGCTTTGCAGCAGATCCGAGGCATTTGGACGGGCACTGCGCGACAAGCCGAGCGCAAGGCCGTCGTTGTAGCGCACGACATGCTGAAAAAAGGAGATCTCGCCGGTCAGGAACTCGTCCATGTTGCCTTCGGCCTCGACACCGATGGTCTCGGCGACACCGGGGGCCCGCAGGTTGAGGTCCAGCAGCACGGTTTTGCAGCCGGGCACACGCGACAGCGAGCGGGCGAGGTTGACGGCGGCGAAGGTGGTGCCGTTGCCCGACCGCGGCGAGGCCACGGCGATGCGCTTGAGCCCTTCAGACCGTACGCCCTGCAGAAACTGCGTGCGCAGCTGGTCGAAGGCCTGCACGGCGGCCTCGCGTCTGGCCGCGATCTTGCGGCGGCGCCAGGTCCGGGGCACTTCCGCCTCGGTCCGCTTGGCATTGTGGAGGACGCCCCAGACTTCCTCGCGCGGGTCGCGTTCGACCCCCGTGAGTGAACCGGCCGGCACCGCCACGAGGGCGGTGCCGGTGGACTTCTTCCTGGCGTCGTCTTTTGAGTGGTCCTGGTCAGACATTCCGGTCAAAGTTTCGTCCGCATGGAGATCCGAGTTCATCTTGTTCATCGTACGGGTCTCCCGCGTCCGAACACTGGCGTCAATAGCCGGTCCGGCGGACCATCACAATGACAGTGCGCACAAGGATGGCGAGATCCTCGCGGAACGTTACCTGCCGACGGTAGATCCTGTCCATCTCCGCGCGGTAGTCGAAGTTGCGATCGTTGCGTTCGGAAACCTGCCAGAGCCCCGAAATGCCCGGGCGCATGCCCCAGTAGATCGGGCCGTTATAGATCGCGACCTGGTCGGGCAGCATCGGGCGCGGGCCGATCAGGCTCATGTCGCCGGTGACCACGTTCCACAGCTGCGGCAGTTCGTCGAGCGAGGTGACGCGCAGCAGGCGGCCGATCGGGGTGATCCGGGGATCGCTCTTGAGTTTTTGGGTTTCTTCCCACTCGCGCTTCAGCGCCGCGTCGCTCTCGAGCAGGGCCGCGAGCTTCTTGTCGGCGTTCTGCACCATCGTGCGCAGCTTCAGGATCCGATAACGCGACCCGTCGGCCCGCATCCGCTCCTGCTTGTAGAACGGGTTGCCGCCCTCGGCCCAGAGCGCCAACGCGGTCAAAAGGACCACCGGCAGCACGAAGGGGGCTGCGAGCATCACCAGCACGAGGTCGATCACGCGCTTGCCATGACGAAGATACCAAGATGAATCTGCTGATTTTACGCTAGAAATCGGACGCGGAAACGTTTCGATCGCCTTCATGAGCCGCGGCCTCAATTCCGCTGCGGCATCGACGTGAGGCGCAATCGCGCGTTTCACTTCTTCCACCGGAAGAACGCCTGCTTCCACCCGGCGTCCGGTCATCGTTCTGTTCATTTCCCACCCCTTCTCAATTTGCTCGACCGGCATTCCGAGCACGCCCCTCAGCGATTGCTCGGCCGTTCAGGCTTCCCAGGTCCCACGCCGAACGGTGGCGCATGAGCAGGTACGGACAAACCCGCTCGGGACTGAGACAAACACCCCGGTTCGTACTCGTTCCACCGGCACAATCGAGACTAACACTCGCCCCAATTTCGCCCTATTCAATCTAGCACCGGCCCGGGCCCGAACCCTGTGCTATCTCGTCTACATACCGTTTCTCTCGCCGCGACAATTCTACGATTTGAGCCTCGGTTATGCAACGAAACTTATTACACGCAGGTATTGTCCCGGCTATGGAGAAAACAAAATTGCAAATGACCGTCACCGAAATACCGCGGTTGTCGCCAAGACACCGGCGGTCCACCCACATTTCGCCACATTTGTGCAAAAAAACGGAGGCGCAGGGCGCGCATTTGCCGGGTGATTCGGCGGGCCGGGCCGGGGTCCGGCACAGAAACGGAAAGAAATGGTGAGTCTATATGACAACACGTAAGGGAATACTGCTTGCCGGTGGTTCCGGCACCCGCCTGTTTCCCGCCACCCGTGGGATCTCGAAACAACTCCTGCCGATCTTTGACAAGCCGATGGTCTATTACCCGCTGACCGTGCTGATGCTGGCCGGCGTTCGCGAGATCGCCATCATCACCACGCCGCGCGACCGCGAGCAGTTCGAGCGGGTGCTGGAAGATGGCAGTCAGTGGGGGCTGTCGCTCACCTATATCGAACAGCCGTCGCCCGACGGGCTCGCGCAGGCCTACCTGCTGGCGGAAGACTTCCTCGCCGGGAGCCCCTCGGCGATGGTGCTGGGCGACAATCTCTTCTTCGGCAACGGCGTCGGCGCATTGCTCGCGGCGGCTGCGGCCCGCGAGACCGGCGGCACCGTCTTCGGCTACCGGGTGTCCGATCCCGAGCGCTACGGTGTGCTCGGTTTCGATGCCGAGGGCCGGGTGACCGAGATCATCGAAAAGCCGGAAAACCCGCCGTCCTCCTATGCGGTGACCGGGCTCTATTTCCTTGACGGCACCGCCCCCGAACGCGCGCATGCGATCACGCCGTCCGTCCGCGGCGAACTGGAAATCACCGATCTGCTGGGCACTTACCTCGAAGAGGGCGCGCTGATGGTCGAGACGATGCGGCGCGGCTACGCCTGGCTCGACACCGGCACCCACGAAAGCCTGCTCAACGCGGCGCAGTTCGTCGGCGCGCTTCAGCAGCGCCAGGGCATCATCATCGCGAGCCCGGAAGAGATCGCCTATACCTCCGGCTGGATCACCGCCGCGCAGCTTCTCGACCTGGCCGCGCCGCTGAAGAAAACCGATTACGGCCACTACCTCGAGGCGCTTGTCAACGACAGCTAGACCGGCGCCCGCCCGCCGGCCAACGGCCATCGGCTATCCCAGTGAACCCCGCCCCGGTGGGGCGGTTTGCTTTTCCGCCGCCGCCCCGGCCAGCCTCTGCAGGCCACAGGGTCGCCCGTGGGCGACACCCCCGGGGCCTGCGCCGCCCGCGCGGCAACCGCAGGGGCGGTGGCGCCCGCCGGACCGTGCACTGGCGCCCCGCGCCGAGACCCTGAATTGTACTTTTTCAGCATTTCCGGTGGCGCAGCGGTTGTGAATATTGAAAAAGTATTGGAAAAGGTGGTTTTTCCAGCGGCGCTGGCGACCTGTCGGCGGGAAATATGCTCGGGAATACCCTATTCCCGACATCCGGCGCCTGGGATCGCATAGAGGCATTTCCCGCATGACCCGGGGGCCGATCGGCGAATTGGCCAGTATTCGGAACTAATCAGAGTATATTTCCCGCATTGTGCCGCTTTCGGAAACAATCGCCCGAACAGCACGCGCCGTGCGCAGGCGGGTCGATGTATTCCCCGTCCGGCCCCCGTGCCGGTCCCCGCCGCCCGTTTTCCTGACCGGGCGCGGCGGGGACGGACCAAAAAAGCCTGTTGATCAGCGGCCGGGATTTGGACAAACACAGGGGTGACCGTACAGGAAAGGGGCGCGGCCGGGGCCGGAAGGCCGACCGTCCGCTGATCGATGAAACACGCCGCCGACCGCCTTCACCGCTTCACGCTCGCGCTCTCGATCGCCCTGTTCGGGGTGATGTTCGCGGCCCAGCTCGCCGTCGTGCTGATGCGCTACGTGATGGGGGTCGGGTTCCTCGAGGTGCAGGACGCGGTCACCTACAGCTTCTCCGCCCTCGTGGTCCTGTCGATCCCATTGGCGCTGCGCGAGGGCCGCCACGTGCGGGTCGACATCCTGCGCGGCCGGTTCTCGGCGCGCACCAACGCGGGCCTCGACCGCCTCGGGCACGCGCTCTTCACCCTACCGGTCTTCGGGTTGATGCTGTGGAACGCCTGGCCGCTCGTCGCCGCCTCGTGGTCGATCCTCGAGGGCTCACGCGAAACCGGCGGGCTGCCGGGGCTGTTCGCGGTCAAGTCGACCCTGGTGGCGATGTGCGTCCTGGTGCTCCTGCGCGCGGTCATCGACCTGGTCGATGGTGAACCCGGGGACCAACCAGGTGGCGGACCCGGTGGCGGACCCGGTCGCGGGGCAGAGGAGGCGCGGAATGACGATTGAGCTCGTCTGGCTCCTGGGGATGACGGCGGGTCTCTTCGCCGGCATCCTGTCCGGGGTGCCGGTCATGCTGGTCATTGCCGGCGTGCCGACGCTGGTGGCGCTCGCAGCACATCTCACCGGGCATTTCGATCTCACCTACTTCCAGGCTGTGCCCCAGCGGGTCTTCGGGGTGATGGAGAACACGCTGCTCATCGCGGTGCCGCTTTTCGTGCTGGTGGGAGTGCTGCTCGACCGTTCGAGACAGGCGGAACGGATGCTGACCAACATCAACCGGCTGTTCGGCGGCACCCGCTCCGGCCTCACGCTCTCGGTGATCGTGGTCTCGGCGCTGATCGCCGCCTCGACCGGGATCATTGGCGCCACCATCGTCATGCTCGGCTCTCTCAGTCTGCCGACCTTGCTGGCGGCCCAGGTCGACAAGCGCACCGCGTCGGGGCTGATCTGCGCCTGCGGCACGCTCGGCCAGATCATCCCGCCCTCGATCGTGCTGATCCTGCTCGGCGACCAGGTCTCCAACGCCTATATCGAAGCGCAGCAGCGGAGGGGCAATTTCGCGCCCGACCCCGTGACCGTGGGCGACCTTTTCGCAGGTGCGATGCTGCCGGGGCTGATGCTGGTGGCGCTTTACGCGGCCTTTGTGGTGTGGAAACTGCGCGGTCAGGGCCAAACGCCGGTGCGCACCGATGCCGCGCCCGGGCTGCCCCTCGCCGAGGTCGTCTCCGGCATCCTGCCCACGCTCGCGCTCATCGTCTCGGTCCTCGGCTCGATCCTGATGGGTCTCGCCACCCCGACCGAAGCAGCCGGTGTCGGCGTTGGCGGCGCGATCCTGATCGCCGCCGCGCAGGTGTCGCCGGCCCTGAAGCGCCACGCGCTGTTCACCGCGGCGCTCGTCGCCCTGCTGCTCGCTGGTGCCTCCCTCGGCATCGTGCGGGTCGAGTTCACGTCGGGCGCGCTGGCCGCTACCCCCGCCACCCTCATCGCCGGCGGCCTCGTTGCCCTGACCCTCGCGAGCCTCGCCCGCGCCGCCTTCGCCCTCGTGCGCACCGGTATCCTCGGTCCCGCGATCACCGAGACGCTGATGGTCTCGGGCATGATTTTCGGTATCGTCATCGCCGCTTCGATCCTCAGCCTGGTCTTTCGCGGCTTCGGCGGCGACGAGATGGTGTCGGAGTTCATGAATGCCGTGCCCGGCGGTGCCTGGGGCATGCTCGCCGTCACCATGCTGGTGGTTTTCCTGCTCGGGTTCATCCTCGAGTTCGTCGAGATCATCTTCATCGTGATCCCGATCGTCGGCCCGGTGATCCTGCAAGGCAGCATAGACCCGGTCTGGTTCGCGATCCTGTTCGCGATGAACCTGCAGACCTCCTTCCTCACCCCGCCCTTCGGCTTTGCGCTGTTCTACTTCCGCTCGGTGGCGCCTGCGGACGTGACGACAGGCGACATCTACCGTTCGATCGTGCCCTTTGTCGTGATACAACTCTTGGGAATAGGCCTGCTGGCGCTGTTCCCGCCGCTCGCGACCTGGCTGCCGGACGTGCTGTTCTGACCCGTATCCAACCCAGAAGGATCTCCCATGAAACGTCGTGATTTTCTGAAGGCAGGCGCCGTTGCCGCCCCCGCCGCCGCCGCCGGTTCGTTTCTGGCGGCACCGGCCGTGGCGCAAGGCACATTCGAGTGGAAAATGCCCACTTCCTTCCCGGCCCAGGCGCCGGGCGTGGGCACCAACCCCACCACCTTCGCGGCCCGGGTCGCGGCGATGTCGGACGGCCAGTTGAGCCTCAAGGTGTTCTCCGGCGGCGAGCTGGTGCCGCCCTTCGGCGTCGAGGATGCGGTCGAGCAGGGCACCGCCGAGATCGGACATTCGACATCCTACTACGCTGCCTCGAAGAACACCGCGCTGCACTACTTCTCCGCCGTGCCCTTCGGCATGACCGCCATCGAGACCTCGGGCTGGCTGCGCTACGGCGGCGGCCAGGAGCTCTGGGACGAGCTCTATGCCCAGCGCGGCCTGGTGCCGTTCTACTCGGGCAACTCCACGGTGCAGGCCGCAGGCTGGTTCAAGACGCCCGTAGAGAGCGTCGACGATCTTGCGGGGCTCAACTTCCGTATCGCGGGGCTCGGCGGCGAGACGATGCGCAAGCTTGGGGTCAACGCGGTGCTCTTGCCGCCCACCGAGATCTTCCCCGCCTTCCAGTCGGGCGCGATCGACGCCGCCGAATGGGTCGGGCCGCTGCTCGACCAGGCGTTCGGGCTGCAGAAGGTCGCGAGCTACTGCTACCTGCCGGCCTTCCACGAACCCTCCGCCGGCCTTGAAGTGGTGGTCAACGCCGACGCTTGGGCCGAACTGCCTGCGCATCTGCAAGCGGTGATCCGCAATGCCGCCGATGCCGCCGCCGCCGAGAGCCTCGCCCAGTTCGACTGGTTCAACGCCCAGGCCTTCGCGCAACTGCAACAGCAGGGCGTCGAGTTTCGGGCCTTCCCCGACGACGTGGTCGCGGCGCTGAAGGTGGCTGCCGCCGAAGTGCTCGACGAAAACGCCGCCGCCAACCCCGATTTCGCCCGGGTAAAGGAAAGCTACGACGCCGCCCTCGCGCTGGCGCGGCCCTTCGGCCAGGCGATGAAAGCGCCGGTGTTCTCGCAGCGCGGCTGAGGCGGGGCAGGGGTTCCGGAACGATGCGCCCCGGTCTGACGGCCGGGGCGTTTTGCGTTTTCTGAACCGAGCCCCGGGGACCGGGGAGGGTGCACGCCCCCGTCCGCCCCCGCTGCGCCCCGCTACGTCCCCGCCGGCCCGCGACCGGAATGCCGCGCCAGGCGGCGCGGATGCCGTCGGCGGGTTCCCCGCGCCGGCGCGCGGGAGGTCCTGCGCGTCATGCCCCGATTTCCATTGCCCCCGACAACGGTCTGATGGCTTGGTCAAAATTTCCCGGCGTCACGCCTTGCGCCGCAATCGTTTTCGGAGTTTGATCCCGTCCATGGGGGCACCGGGCGACCGCCGGGCCATGTCGTTGCTGTTCGCTCTTTGGCGCGCAAGGCGGCACAACGGCCATCGCCGGCAGACCCCCAAGCTATATCCAGGAGGGAGTTCACCCCAATGTCACTTCGCAAATTACTGACTGCGACCAGCCTCGTCATGACGATGGCCGGCGCGGCTACGGCGCAATCGACGCTTGTCTATTGCTCCGAAGGCAGCCCCGAGGGCTTCGACCCCGCGCTCTACACGTCGGGCACCACCTTCGACGCCTCGTCGCACCCGATCTACAACCAGCTCGTCGAGTTCAAGACCGGCACCACCGAAACGGTCCCCGGCCTCGCCGAGAGCTATGAGGCCTCCGACGACGGGCTGAGCTACACCTTCCACCTGCGCGCGGGCGTGAAATTCCACGCCAACGACAGCTTCACCCCGTCGCGTGACTTCAACGCCGATGACGTGATCTTCTCGTTCATGCGCCAGTACGACGAAGAAGGCGAATGGTACGACGCCGAGGGCGGGTCCTGGGAATACTTCAACGGCATGTCGATGCCCGACCTGATCGAGAGCATCGAAAAAGTCGATGACATGACGGTCAAGTTCAACCTGACCCGGCCCGAGGCCCCCTTCATCGCCAACCTCGCGATGGACTTCGCCTCGATCCTGTCGGCCGAATACGCCGACCAGCTGATGGCCGCGGGCACGCCCGAGCTCATCAACCAGGCGCCGGTCGGCACCGGCCCGTTCAGCTTCGTCGCCTACCAGAAAGACGCGGTGATCCGCTACGCCAAGAACGCCGACTACTGGGCCGAGGGCCTGCCGAAGGTCGACAACCTGGTGTTCGCCATCACCACCGACAACTCGGTGCGTTACCAGAAGCTGCTCGCCGGTGAATGCCACGTGATGCCGTACCCGAACCCGGCCGATGTCGCCGAGATGAAGGAGAACCCGGACGTCAACGTGATGGAGCAGGAAGGCCTCAACGTCGGCTACCTCGCCTACAACGCGCAAGTCGCGCCGTTCGACGACCCGATGGTGCGCAAGGCGCTCAACATGGCGATCGACAAGCAGGCGATCATCGACGTGGTGTTCCAGGGTTCCGGCCAGATCGCCAAGAACCCGATCCCGCCGACCATGTGGTCCTACAACAACGCGGTCGAGGATGACGCCTACGATGCGGAAGCGGCCAAGGCGATGCTCGCCGAGGCTGGCGTCGAAGGTCTGTCGATGAAGATCTGGGCGATGCCGGTGCAGCGTCCCTACAACCCCAACGCGCGGCGCATGGCCGAGCTGATCCAGGAAGACTTCTCCAAGATCGGCGTCGAGGTCGAAATCGTCTCCTACGAATGGGGCGAGTATCTCGACCGGTCGAAAGAGCTCGATCGTGACGGTGCTGTGCTTCTGGGCTGGACCGGCGACAACGGCGACCCGGACAACTTCCTCGCCGTGCTGCTCGGCTGCGACGGTGTCGGCGGCTCGAACCGCGCGCAATGGTGCCACCAGCCGTTCGACGACGTGATCCAGACCGCCAAGGTGACCTCGGATCCGGCAGAACGGACCGCGCTGTACGAAGAGGCACAGGTCATCTTCAAAGACCAGGCGCCCTGGGCGACCATCGCGCATAGCGTCGTGTTCATGCCGATGCGGCCCGAAGTGGAGGGCTACGTGATGCACCCGCTGGGCGGTCACATCTTCACCGAAGTCGGCCTGGCCGAATAATCAGCCGGGGCGCGGGGGGCTTGCGGCTCCCCGCGCCTCATGCCAAAGGCGTGCGGGGTGCGCGGGCATACATGCTCGGGCGCCCCGCTTCGCAACCAGCGACCCCGAGGTCCGATGCTCCGTTTCTTCCTCTCCCGCCTCTTCACCTTCGTCCCGACCTTCATCGGGGTGACACTGATCTCGTTCGCCTTCATCCGGATCCTGCCGGGCGACCCGATCATCGTCATGGCGGGCGAACGCGGCATCACCGAGGAGCGCTACGCCGAGCTCCAGACCCAGTTCGGCTTCGACCGGCCGATCCTGGTGCAATACTGGGACTACCTCACCGGCGTGCTTCAGGGCGACCTCGGCCAGAGCTTCGTCACCAAGAAGCCGGTGTTCGACGAGTTTTTCACATTGTTCCCGGCGACGCTCGAGCTGTCGCTCTGTGCCATCATCCTTGCGGTTTCGCTCGGCCTGCCCGCGGGGGTGATCGCGGCGGTGAACCGGGGCAAGTTCTTCGACCGGGCGCTGATGACCTCCGCCCTGATCGGCTACTCGATGCCGATCTTCTGGTGGGCGCTGCTGCTGATCATCGTATTCTCAGGCAATCTCGGCTGGACCCCGGTCTCGGGCCGGATCGATCTGCTCTACTATTTCCCGACCGACACCGGCTTCATGCTGATCGATAGCTTGCGCTCCGGCCAGAAGGGCGCCTTCACCTCGGCCGTGTCGCATCTGGTGCTGCCGTCGATCGTGCTGGCGACGATCCCGCTCGCGGTGATCGCGCGCCAGACCCGCTCGGCGATGCTTGAAGTGCTCTCCGAAGACTACATCCGCACCGCGCGGGCCAAGGGGCTCGCCCCGATCCGGGTCAACGGGCTGCATGCGCTGCGCAACGCCTTGATCCCGGTCGTCACCGTGATCGGGTTGATGGTCGGCACGCTGCTTGCGGGCGCCATTCTCACCGAGACGATCTTCTCCTGGCCCGGCATCGGCAAGTGGATGGTCGACAGCATCTTCCGGCGCGACTACCCGGTGGTGCAGGGAGGGCTGCTGCTGGTCGCGGTGTTCGTCATGGTCGTCAACCTGATCGTCGATCTGCTCTACGGTCTCATCAACCCCAAGATCCGGAAGCGCTGACATGGCCGATGTGACCCTCTCCGCCGTCTCGCCCGAACGTCCCGGCCGCCTCAAGGAGTTCTGGAGCTATTTCCGCGAGAACCGGGGCGCGGTGATCGGGCTCTATGTCTTCACCGTGCTGGTGGTGCTGGCGCTTACCGCCAACATCGTCGCGCCCTGGGATCCGACGCTGCAAAACCGCGGCGCCACGCTGGTGCCGCCGGCCTGGCAGGAGGGCGGCTCGTGGTCCTATGTCCTCGGCACCGATCCGCTGGGCCGCGACATCCTCTCGCGGCTGCTCTACGGCGCCCAGCTCTCCTTCCTCGTCGGCATCGGCGTGGTCATCCTCGCCTCCACGGGGGGGATCCTGATCGGCCTGATCTCCGGCTTCGCGCCGAAATGGCTCGACACGATCATCGTGCGGATCATGGACATCATCCTGTCCTTCCCGGCGCTGCTGCTCGCCCTGGTGCTGGTCGCCATCCTCGGGCCGACGCTGATGAACGCGATGATCGCCATCGCCATCGCCTACCAGCCGCATTTCGTCCGCCTCACCCGGGCTGCGGTGCTTTCGGAAAAGAACAAGGACTACGTGATCTCGGCACGGGTCGCCGGCGCCGGCCCCGCCCGGCTGATGTTCATCACCGTGCTGCCCAACTGCCTTGCGCCGATCATCGTCCAGGCCGCGCTCAGTTTCTCCAACGCCATCCTCGACGTCGCCGCTCTCGGCTTTCTCGGCATGGGCGCGCAGCCGCCGACACCGGAATGGGGCACGATGCTCGCCGAGGCGCGTGAGTTCATTCTGCGCGCCTGGTGGGTGGTGACCTTCCCCGGCCTCGCGATCCTGATCACCGTGCTCGCCATCAACCTGATGGGCGACGGGTTGCGCGACGCGCTCGACCCCAAGCTGAAGCGGAGCTGACCGCGATGCCGCATCCCGCCTCGACCGCCGCCTCAGTCCTCGGTGCCGCCGCCTTCGCCCACCTTCGCCCAGTTAGCGCTATCGGTAACGAAATCAATACCCTGACCCCCCGTCCGAGTTCGCCCACCCCACCACATGTCCAAAGAGGGGCCCTGCCATGCCGCTCCTGAGCGTCCGCAATCTCACCGTCGACTTCGCCACCACGGCCGGCGAGTTCCGCGCCGTGGAGGGGGTCGACGTCACTGTCGACGAGGGCGACAAGCTGGCCATCGTCGGCGAATCCGGCTCCGGCAAGTCGGTCGCGATGCTGGCCGTCATGGGGCTTCTGCCCTGGACCGCCACGATCACCGCCGACGAGATGAATTTCGCCGGGCACGACATCCGCACGCTGAGCGCTAAACAGCGCCGCAAGCTGATCGGCCGCGATATGGCGATGATCTTCCAGGAGCCGATGTCGTCGCTGAACCCGTGTTTCACGGTCGGGTTCCAGATCAAGGAATCGCTCAAGAAACACACCGACCTCAGCCGGTCGGAGCGGCAGACGCGGGCGATCGAGCTGCTCGATCTGGTCGGCATCCCGGCCCCCGAAACCCGGCTGGGCGCCTTCCCGCACCAGCTCTCGGGGGGCATGAGCCAGCGGGTGATGATCGCGATGGCGCTGTCGTGCCACCCCAAGCTGCTCATCGCCGACGAACCCACCACCGCGCTCGACGTGACGATCCAGGCCCAGATCCTCGATCTGCTGGCCCGCCTCCAAAGCGAAACCGGCATGGCGCTGATCCTCATCACCCATGACATGGGCGTCGTGGCCGAGACGGCGCAGCGGGTTCAGGTCCAATACGCCGGCCAGAAGGTCGAGGAACAGCCCGTGCGCCCGCTGTTCGAGACCCCGCATCACCCCTATACCGCTGCCCTGCTCGCGGCCCTGCCGGAGCGTGCCACCGAGCGCCGGCTGCCGACCATCCCGGGCGTTGTGCCGGGCCAGTTCGACCGGCCCGCGGGCTGTCTGTTCTCGCCCCGCTGCACCTTCGCCGACGACCGCTGCCGGACCCAGGAACCCCCGGTGCAGAGCGCAGCCCTCGGTCTCGCGCGCTGTCATTACCCGATCCCGACCCCGGGGCAGGAGGTGGCCCAATGACCGAGCCCGTCATCATCGCCGAAGGCCTCGCGCGCCACTACGAAGTGGGCGGGGGCATGTTCTCGAAACCGAAGGTGGTCAAGGCGCTGTCGGAAGCGACGTTCGAGATCTACCCCGGCAAGACCCTCGCCGTTGTCGGCGAATCCGGCTGTGGCAAGTCCACACTCGCCCGTCTGGTGACGCTGATCGAGGAACCCACCGCCGGCAGCTTCACCCTGAACGGCGTCCCCGGCACGCCCGGCAACTGGGCTGCCTTGCGCGAACATGTCCAGATCGTCTTCCAGGACCCCTACGGCTCGCTCAACCTGCGCCACCGGGTCGGGTCGATCCTCGAGGAGCCGCTCAAGATCAACCGACCCGAGATGTCCGCCGCCGAGCGCGAAGAAAAGGCGCGGGCGATGATGGAGCTGGTCGGGCTGCGCCCCGAGCACTACGACCGGTTCCCGCACATGTTCTCCGGCGGCCAGCGTCAGCGGATCGCGGTCGGCCGGGCGCTGATGCTGGAACCCAAACTCATCGTGCTCGACGAGCCGGTCTCGGCGCTCGATGTGTCGATCCAGTCCCAGGTGCTGAACCTGCTGCTCGATCTGCAGGAGCGGCTCAACCTCGCCTACATGTTCATCAGCCACGACCTCTCGGTGGTGCGCCATGTCGCCGACGAAGTCATCGTGATGTATCTCGGCCGGCCGGTAGAATTCGCGTCCAAGGAAGCGCTGTTCGCGCATCCGCGCCACCCCTATTCCAAGGCGCTGCTGTCGGCGACGCCGACGACCGAACCGACACGCAAACTGGAGCGGATCAAGCTCGAAGGCGAGCTGCCCTCGCCGCTCGATGTGCCCGAAGGATGCCCCTTCGCGCCGCGTTGCTGGAAGGCGCAGGCACAATGCCGGACCGAACGACCGGAGCTCGAGGGCGTGGACCACCGCGTCGCCTGTTTCTACCCGGAGTAGGGTCCCCCGCGGCCCAATCCCTGCCTTTGTGGCAGGCAGCGGCTGTCGAAGGGGATCGACCCGCGCATGAGCGCGGATCTGCGCGACATACTGATGCGCATGGGGCACGGCGACGGGCTGGCGGCGGCGGACAGTACTTTCCCCAGCCACCGCACGGCGGCCCAGACCACCACCGGCCGGGTCGTGGACCGGCCCGGGCTTTGCACGCACGACGGGATCGCGCTGATCTGCACCGCGCTGCCGCTTGACGCCTTTGTGCCCGCGGGCACGTTTTTTCAGGCGGACGGGCCGGGCGGGGTGCGCGATCGGTCGACGCGGACGGGCGCGCGGTGATCGGGGACAACCTGCCCGAAGGCGGCGGCGGCTCGATCGGACGGCAGGAATTCACCATCCGTGCGGCCAGGGCCTTCGCCGTCGTGCGGCGCGCGGAGCCGCGCGCCTACCGCGGCTTCATCCTGCGCAAGGGCGTGTTTTCTGAGGCAAATCATCGGGTCGCGTCGGATCTGAAGCGCACCCCCGGACCGGTTTGCTTCAAGATTGCGGGGCGACAGGCCCAAGGGCCCGCCCCGGCCGCAACGGGGGCGGGTCCGGTGCGAGACGTGCAATTCTTCGGGAATCGTGCGATAATCTTCGGATTTTCGCACGATTGTTCTGTTTTTATGGACACCACATTTCATCGCTACATTTTTTTTGGGAGGCAACTCGCCATGGGTACGGTCCGCTATTACGACAACAACCAGAGGGTCCGGTTTGACGGCAACATGGACCTCTACCAGAACACCAAATTGACACCCGACAGCATGGTCATGGTCTACGACGAGTCCACACACGGGCCGATCGAAGACGGGTTGCCCTACCGGATCAAGTTCGTTGTCGACGGCGGCGCGGTCGAAACCATCGAAACGGGCCCGCATGTGGGCGAGTTCGACTACACCGCCGGCACGCTGAAGAAGGTCAAACTCTACAACGCGGACGGCGATCTGGTCATGCAGGTCTCGGGCCTCGATCTGTCGATGCCCTATGTATCGGCGATGATCTTCTACAACGGTGGCTGGAACGCGGTGAACCACATCCTCGGACAGGGGCACGCGGTCTTCGGCGCCGACCTGACCATCCCGGGTGAACCCGACGAAGGCGACAATATCGAGACCGGTGTCGGAAACGACACGGTTTTCGCCGGGAAAGGCAGGGACTGGATCCACGATGCCGGCGGGAAGGACGTCTATCGCGGCGGCGGCGGCGAAGACACCTTGACCTACAACAACCACCGCTGGGCGGCACCTGGCGCCACCGACGGCATCCTCGCCCGGCTCGACAAGGGCTATGTGATCGGGTCCGACGGGATCAGGGACCAGCTCTACAGCATCGAGCGGATCCAGGGTTCGATGTTCGACGACCGCATGATCGGCGACAGCAAGGACAACCGTTTCGAAGGGCTGGGCGGCAACGACTTCATCAACGGCAAGGGCGGGTGGGATCTGTTGCGCTTCGATGCCCGCGACTGGATCGGCGGCGTGGCCGGCGTCAAGGTCAACATGGCCAAAGGGACCGCGCGCGATTCCTGGGGCAATACCGACAGGTTCAAGAACATCGAAGGGATTGACGGGTCGGAACATGCAGACGTGCTCCGCGACGACAAAAACGACAACTGGCTGAACGGCGACGGTGGCGACGACAAGCTCTACTTCGGCCGTGGCACCGACGGCGCCGAAGGTGGCGCGGGGGCCGACACGTTCATCTTCCGCGGCGACAGTTTCGGGTTCGACCGCATCAGCGATTTTGAGGATGGCGTCGACTTGATCATGATCCAGAACGCGCCCGACTTCGGGTCACTGACCATCACACCGGATGGCATCGACACGCTGGTGCAGTGGACCGGCAACGAGGTGCGGCTGAACAATGTGACGTCGACCGACATCACCGAAGACGATTTCATCTTCTGACCACTGGCACGGGCCGTGTGACAGGTGCGCGCGGCCCCGGTTCCGCAATTTGGGGGGGGCGACTTGCCCCGGTCGCCGGGTCTCTCGCGGCGCGCCTGGTCCGGTCCTGCGTGTATCTCGGCAACATCCGAGCCCGTCCCCCCCCTCCGCCCCCGGATACCGCCCAAGGGCGTTGGACCCCAGGGTGGCCCGGCCAGCTATGCGGTGACGGAATGCCCACCAGTCGACGGGGCCATTCGGCCACCTGCGCTGCGCAAACTCGTCCCCGTTTGTCCCAAATCAAATCCCATTGCGTGAATGTATGGTTTACCCCGCGTCAAATTCGCGGTTCACGGATCCCTGACTCTCATGCGCACCACGGGCTCGATCTTCGGACGAGACGCCTCCACATCGGGCGATGCCCCGCTTGGGTGGACGGGGTGCGAAGCCGGGCATTGGCCCCGCGCCGCGGTTCGGACTCATGGAGGGAACTGAGATGACGCGCCCTGTGGATTCCCTGAAGCTCTTCGTGACGCTTCTGGTCTTCTGGATCCTGCTCAACGGGTCGGTGGCGCCGGGCACGCTCGCCGTCGGCCTCGCTGTAGTCGCGGTCATCGTGTTCTTTTTCCGCGACGCGCTCTCGGTGCTCTCAGGCCACAAGCTCACGCTGCCCGCGATCTGGGCGAGCTTGCGCTTTGTCGGCTACTTCCTCAAGGAACTGGTCAAGGCCAACCTGCAACTGGCCGCCATCGTGCTCAATCCGCGGCTGCCGATCGAGCCCGCCATCGTCGCCGCCGAGGTGAAGCTCACCCACCCGGTGGCGCGGTTGCTTCTGGCCAACGCGATCACCCTCACCCCCGGCACGCTCAGCGTGCAGCTCACGGGCGACACGCTCTATGTTCACTGGGTCGTCGCCAAGGGCACCGACCGCGAGACCGCGACGCGCGAGATCGTGGCCGGCTTCGAACGCTACCTGGAGGCCATGTATGACTGAGATCGTGCTCTGCGCGGCGGGCGCGCTGCTGGCGCTCGCCTTCCTGCTCGCGATGATCCGCTTCGCGATCGGCCCGCGCGCGGTCGACCGGGTGGTGGCCTTCGACGTGCTCACCATCCTGTCGATCAGCGCCATCGTCCTCGCAGCCCTTGTGGCCGGGCGGTCGATCTATCTCGACGTGGCGCTGGTCTACGCGCTCTTGTCTTTCCTCGGCGTGATCGTCGCCGCGCGCTACCTCGAAGGAGGCGAATGATGGCTGGTGTTCTCGACCTCATCGGCGCGCTGGTGTTGCTGGCCGGCGCGGGTTTTCTGTTTCTCGGCGGGCTCGGGCTCTACCGGATGCCCGACATCTACAACCGCATCCAGGCTGGCACCAAGGCGACCACGCTGGGCACGTTGCTCTTGCTGCTGGGTGCCGCGCTCATGGCGCCCGGCTGGGCGGTCAAGCTCCTGCTCATCATGCTTTTCCTGATGTTCACCAACCCGCTGTCGAGCCAGGTTCTTGCGCGCGCGGCGCACCGGGCGGGCGTGCCGACAGGGGCTGCGACCCGTCACGACCAACTCGCCGAAGACCTCGCCAAATCCAAGAGGGGAAACTTGTCGTGAGCCTGCTTGCCCTCGTCGCGGTCGTGGGCTTCGGCCTGATGGCCGTCACCGCCGCTTTCGTCGCCCTCGTCACCAACACCACCACCGTCGCGGTGATCGCGGCGGGGCTCGTCAGCCTGTTCGCTTCGGTGATCTACCTCGTCCTCGCCGCGCCCGACGTGGCGATGACCGAGGCGGCCATCGGCTCGGGCCTCACCACCTTCCTTTTCTTCTACGTGCTCGGGCGCATTCGCCGGGAGGGCGGACATGACCAGTAGATTCACCACCCAGTTCACGACCCGGGGCGCCATCGTGCTGGTTCTGCTCGCGCTGCTCGGCATGGCCTTCTGGACGCTCATCGCTGGCTACACGCCGGATACCGAGCTGAACCGGACCGCGCTTTACTACGCCGAGAACACCGCGCAAGAGACCGGCGCGCAGAACATCGTCACCGCGATCATCGTGACCTACCGCGGTCTCGATACGCTCGGCGAGGTGACGGTGCTGTTTCTGACCGCCGCGATCATCGCGCTGGTGCTGGGCCAGTCGAAAGCGCCCGCCGGCACCTCCGGCTCGGGCTTCCTGCCCTCGGGCGAGTTGCTCACCACCGGCACAAGGATGCTCTTGCCGATCATCCTGCTGTTCGGGGCTTACGTCTTCGTCAACGGCCACCTGACACCGGGCGGCGGCTTCCAGGGCGGCGCGATCCTCGCCTCCGGCATGCTGCTCCTGTTGCTCGCCGACCCCGGCAAGCGGTTCCGCCGCGCGGTAATCCACCGGGTCGAGAGCCTGTCGGGCTTCGCCTACGTCGTCATCGGTGTGCTCGGGATCGCGCTCGCGGGCGGCTTCCTCGACAACCGCATCCTGCCGCTCGGTGAATACGGCCAGCTCCTGTCGGCCGGGGCGATCCCGCTCATCTACACGCTCATCGGCCTCAAGGTCGGGGCCGAGTTCAGCTCGATCCTCGAAAGCCTCGAAGAAACGGAGGACACCTGATGCTCGCCCAGATCGCACCCCAGATTGCACCCCAGATTGCACCCCAGATCGCCATGGTCACGGGCTTCGTGCTCATCCTCATGGGCCTCTACGGGGCGCTCACGCACCGCAACATCCTACGGATGATCGTCGGCTTCACGATCGCCTCGACCGGTGTCAACGTGGTGCTGGTCGCGGTCGGCTACCTGCCGGGGCGCACGGCGCCGATCATGGACGCGGCTGTGCCGGTGGCCGAGGCCAGCCAGCGGATCATCGACCCGGTGCCGCAGGCGCTCGTGCTCACCGCCATCGTCATCGGCCTCGGGGTCACCGCGCTGATGCTCGCCTATGCCTACCGGCTGTTCCGCACCCGCCACAGCCTCGACATCTCGAACTTCACGGAGCTGAAATGGTAAGCGCGATCTTCATCATCGCCGTGGGGCTCGGCACAGCCTTCCTGCTCGGCCTCGTCAAGAAAGACCAGAAGGGCTTTGCCTTCACCCTCACCATCGCGGCGCTCACCTTTATGTCCTGGGTCGCCTTCGATTGGACCCTCGCCTTGGCGCGCGGCACCGTGGAACCGACCACGATCCTGACCGCGGGCAGCCAGCCGCCGTTCGCGATAAACCTCTTTGTCGGTCACGGCGAGGCCTGGCTGCTCACCGTCATCAACGTCACCGGCCTGCTAGCCGCCTTCTACATGCGCGATGCGCTGTGCCGGCTGGGGCGCGGCGCGATGGCGGTCCTGCTGGTCATGGTGATGGCGCTGTCGGGCCTCGTGCTGACCCGCGACGTCTTCAACCTGTTCGTGTTCTTCGAGCTGATCGTGATCGCCACCGGCGGCCTGGTGCTGCTGTCGGAAGACGTGCGTGCCGTCGCGGCCGGGTTCAAATACCTTGTCGTCAGCCAGATCATCTCGATCCTGCTGCTGGTCGGCATCATCTTCACCTACCACGCCAACGGCTCGCTCAATATCGACGATTTCGCGCAAGTGCCGCTGGCCTTCGAGGGTGCCTCGCTGGCGATGTTCCTCCTGCTCATGGCGATGGTGCTGGAACTCAAGCCCTTCCCGGCGAACGGCTGGGCGCTCGACATCTACGAAAGCGCGCACCCGGGCTTTTCGGCGATCTTCTCCGCCGCGTCGGGCACCGCCGCGCTGTTCGCCGCCGACAAGCTCGTCGGGGCAGCCGGACCCGCCTGGCTGCCGATGATGACCGGGATCGGCCTTCTCACCTTCCTCGGTTCCAACCTGCTGGCGCTCGCGCAGGACAACGACCGCCGGCTGCTCGGGTATTCCTCCGTCGGCCAGATCGGTCTCGTGCTCGCCATCGTCGGCCAGCGCGACATCCTCGGCGACGCGTACCTCTACGTCGCCGGTGGGGTGCTCATCACCCATGCCGTCGCCAAGGCCGGGCTCTACTGGATCTCGGGGCTCGTGCCGGGCCGGTCGCTCACCGACTGGGCGGTGCTCCGGGTCAACCCTGTCCTGGTCTTCGCTTTCGCCTCGTTCGTGGCGATGCTGATCGGCTTGCCGCCGTTCCCAAGCTTCTACGCCAAGTGGGACCTCGTGCACGCCCTGGTGGCCGCCGACCGGTTCTGGATCATCGGCTTCATCCTTGTGGGCGCGCTCATTGAGGCGGGCTACATGTTCCGCTTCTTCGGTTACGCGATCAAGCGCGAGGCGGTCCCCGCCTTCCCCGGCTTCGCGGTCGACAAGGTGGGCGTGGTGGTCGCAGCACTTGCCGCCGGCTGGGCGCTCGGCTTCGTCTGGGGCGGCGCTGCCAGTCAGGTTTCGGGGAACCCCAACCTGCTCACCCTCACGCCGATCCTGTTCGCGCTCGCCTTCCTGGTGCTCGAACCGCTCCCGGCCTGGGTCAAGAACGCGATCGCCATCGCCGGGCTTGTCGCCTGGTTCTGGCTGCGGATGGACAATTACGACCCGATGCAGATGATCTTCGCGGTCGTGATGCTGCTTGGCGGGGCGGTCATCCTCTTGGCCTCGTTCCATGAACACGGCCGCCGGATCGGCTTCTACGTGCCGGCGATGCTGATGTACGCCGGCCTCGCGCTGCTGATCGAGGCCAAGACCTCGTTTCAGTTCTTCGCCGCCTGGGAAGTGCTGACCATCGGCTCCTACTTCCTCATTCTCCGCGGCAAGATGGGCGAGCCGCATGCGCTCAGCTACATCCTGTTTTCGCTCGGCGGCGCCTTCCTGATCCTCGCCGGATTCGCGGTCGCGTCCGGCGGCGTCCAGCCCTTCGACCTCGTCACCGGCCTTACCGCCATCGCCGAGGCCTCCGTGCCGGCCGCGCCTTGGGTCTTTGCGCTGCTGGCCGTGGGTTTCATGACCAAGACCGCCTCCATCGGTCTGCACATCTGGCTCCCCGGCGCCCACGCGGAAGCCGAGACGGATGTCTCGCCGATGGTCTCGGGCATCCTGCTCAAGGCCGGCCTGTTCGGGCTGTTCCTGCTGGTGATGACGATGGGTCGGCAACATCTCTTCGGGATCGACCTCACCCATGTGCTGGTCTGGATCGGTGCGCTCAGCGCCTTCCTCGGCGCGGTGCTTGCGATCTTCCAGGAAGACGCGAAACGCCTCTTGGCCTACAGCTCGATCAGCCAGATGGGTTACGCCGTCTTCGGCCTGGCGCTGATGAACCATATCGGCTGGCTGCTCGCGATCATGTTCGTCATCAACCACTACGTCATCAAGTCGATGCTGTTCCTCGCCGTCGGCGGTGTCTACAAACGCACCGGCACCAAGCTCATGTACAAAATGGGCGGGCTGATCGCGGTGATGCCGTTTACTTTCGTCAGCGTGCTGGTCGGCATCATCGCGATGGCGGGCGTGCCGCCGCTGTCGGGTTTCGGCGGGCGGTGGCTGTTCTACAACGCCATCATGGCCTCAGACATGCGCCTGCCGATGGTGCTGATCTTCATGTCCGGTCCAATCAGCTTCCTCTATTTGTTCCGGCTGATCCACACGATCTTCCTCGGCCAGCCCAAGCCCGAATACCGCAAGCTCAAGGACGCGCCTTTCTGGCTCCTGGTGCCGCAGATGCTGTCTGTCGCCTTCCTGATCGGCTTCGCGGTGCTGCCTGGCCTCGCGCTGCAACGGGTCGACGGCTATATCGGCCAGTTCTTCGGGAATTCGCCGCTCAGCTGGGAAGGCCGGATCATCACCTCCAACTACGGCACCTGGCATCCGGTGGCGATCATGCTGGTGATCGGCGTGACCTTCGTTTCGGTCCTCGCGATCCTGATCCTGAAGAACCACGACGCCCAGAAGGTGAAGCAGTTCAACATCGTGTTCTCGGCCGAACGCCCGTTCAAGCCGCACACGACCCATTTCGCGTGGAACTTCTTCGCCCCCTACCGCCGCGCGCTCGGCTTCCTCGAAGCGCCGTTGGTCACGCGGTTCTGGGCCGGGGTGGCCGATACCTTCCACGCGACCGCCGATTTCACCCGAAGGCTCTACACCGGTAACGGCCAGACCTATGCGGTGCAGGTGCTGTTCTTCGTCGTCGCCGTCTACATCATCGCCGCGGGAGGCGTGTCATGAACTTCGAATGGATCCAGATCCCTTACGCGCTTTGGACGCTCCTGATCATCACCGTTTATGCGCTGTTCATCATGGCGATCATGCAGAAGATCGGCGCGCGGGTCGGCGGGCGCTACGGTATCCCGGTGTATCAGAACTACATCGACCTGGTGAAGAACTTCGCCCTGCGCTCGCATATCACCCACGGGATCATGTTCTATCTCGGCCCGGTCTTCCGCCTCACCGGCGGGCTTGGGCTGATCCTGTTCGTGCCGACGATCTACGGCTCGGTGATGCACCAGAACTTTCACTATTCCGGTGACCTCATCCTGGCGCTCTACTTCATCTTCTTCGGCACCCTCGGCATGGCGCTGGGCGCGGGTGAAAGCGGCCATCCGCACGCCGCCATCGGCGTCAGCCGCGGCCTCGCCCAGGTCACGGCGGCGGAACTGCCCCTGGCGCTCGCGGTGTTCTCGATCTCGCTGCAATACCAGACCCTCAACATCACCGAGATCGTCGCTGCCCAGCAGGGTTCGATCTTCAACTGGACCTTGTTCACCAACCCGCTGGCGGTTCTGGCGGCGATGTTCGGCTTCGTCGGCACGATGATGCGCGCGCCGTTCGACGTGTTCCTTGCCCCGCAGGAGATCCCCACCGGCCCGCCCACCGAATACCACTCGGCCTACCTCGCGCTGATGCAAACCAACCGGGTCGTGTTTCCGGTGGCGAAGACGATCATCTACATGAACCTGTTCTTCGGCGGGGCCACCAACTGGGGCGCCTTCGCTCTCAAGGTCTTCGCGCTCTACTTCGTCTCGGTGCTGATCGGTGTGGTGATGCCGCGTTTCCGCGTCGAACAGAGCATCCGGTTCTTCCTCAAATGGGGCCTGCCGGTCGGCATCCTCGCAATCTTGGCGGTGTAACGACATGAAAGACATGGACAAATCCTTCAAGAAGGACACCGAGACGGAGTTTCCTCTGCGCGAGGAACTGCGCCCCCACCAAGTGACCGCGCCCGATGGTCAGGTGATCGAGGTCGATCCTTTGCAGGACTACTTCTGCCAGGAGCCGCCCAAGGTGCACCGCAAATCCTACGTCAGGATCGTCGAGGATTTCTACAACTGGGCCCGCGCCCATTCGCTCTGGATCCTCGGTTTCGGCACCGGCTGCGGCGCCATCGAGATGCGGCCCCTGATGACGCCGCGTTTCGACGCCTACCGCTACGGCATCCAATGGCGCGCGACCCCGCGCCAGGCCAACCTCATGGTGATCTCGGGCTATCTCTCGGTGAAAACCCTCAAACGCGCGATCCGCGCCTACGAGCAGATGCCCTCGCCGAAGTATGTCGTCGGGCTCGGCTCCTGCACGATCAACGGCGGCATGTACTGGGACAGCTACAACACCATCAAGCGGCTCGACGACTACCTTCCCGTAGACCTCTACATCGCCGGCTGCATGCCGCGCCCCGAGGCGCTGCTGGCAGGCTTCATGGACCTCAAGAAACTCATCCGCAAAGGCCAGGGCGAGGGGGCCAACAAATACGCCGAGAACTTCGACTGGTACAAAGAGAACCAGAAAGCAGTCATCAAGGACTGGGACATGCCGGATTACAATTGGTGACATGATGCGCGACCTGATCGAACGACTGACCCAACGCTACAAGCTCGGCGCGCCTGTCTTCCAGCGGGCCGACCTCACCTTCGTCGACCTCGCGGCCAACGACCAGTTGCGCAGCCTCCTCTTGGAGTTGCGCGACCGCGAAGGCTTCACCCATCTGGTGCTGCTCACCGCCGTCGACTGGCTCGAGGAGGGGCGATTTCAGCTCACCTATATGCTGAACAACCGCGATGCCAACCAGACACTTGCGCTTCGGGTCTACCTCGACCGCGAGGTGGCTGTCGGCGAGACAATCCACGACATCTGGCCGACCGCCGAGACCTACCAGCGCGAGCTGCGCGAGATGTTCGGGATCGACTTCCCCGGTAGCCCGAGGGTCGACGAGGAGTTCATCCTCGAAGGCTGGACCGACCTGCCGCCCTACCGGCGCGATTTCGACACGCTCGCCTACAGCCAGCAGACCTACCGTGATCGCCCCGGCCGCGAGACGACCGACCCGCGCACGCATATGAAACACAAACTCTATCCGGAGGGGTGAGCATGTTCAGCTTCAATCCGGACCGCAGCCAATACCCGGCCGAGGGGCCCGACGGCAAGCTTGAGGTCGATCTCGAGACCGGCAAGTTCCTCAAGCTCTGGCACGGTCCCAACCACCCCGGCATCACCGGGAACATGGCGCTCGAAGTCACCATCAACGGCGACGAAGTGGTCGAGGCCAAGACCCGCGTGGGCTATCTGCACCGCGGATTTGAAAAGCTGATGGAGCGGCGCACCTTCATCCAGGTCTTCCCGATCGTCTGCCGGATCTGCGTGCCCGAGCCCGATTTCAACGAGTATTGCTATGCTGCCGCCGTCGAGGAACTCGCCGGCATCGAGGTGCCGGAGACGGCCGACTGGATCCGCACCCTGATCCTCGAGATGGGCCGGTTCAATTCCTACATGATGGCGCTGGGCGGCATCGGCGGCGCGCTCGGCATGGGCGTGCCCGGCCAGTGGTTAACTTACGTGCGCGATCTGATGCTCGACCGGTTCGAGGAACTCACCGGCGCACGGATCTACCACATGTTCATCCTGCCGGGCGGCGTGCGCGGTCACCTGCCCGACGGCTTCGCCGCCCGGATGGAGGAAACCCTGCAGACGGCGGAGAAATACATCGCCGACGTCGACCGGGTGATGTTCACAAATGCCGTTTTCAAGAAGCGCACCAAGGGTATCGGGGTCATTGACCCGGCACTTTTCGAACCTTACGGCGTGACTGGCCCCAATGCGCGGGCCGGCGGGGTCGCCAAGGATGTGCGCAAGGACTCGCCCTATCTCGTTTACGACCAGCTCGAATTCGACGTGGCCGTGGAGCAGGACAGCGACATCTACGCCCGCGCCCGGGTGCGGTTCCGCGACCTTCAGGTCACCATCGATCTCATCCGCCAGATCCTGGCCAGGATGCCGATGGACGGCGCGGTAATGACCAGCCTGCCCAACGTGCTGCACTGGAAGATCCCGCGCGGCGAGACCTACATCAAGGGCGAGGCCTCGCGCGGTGAATACGGCTATTACCTGGTGACCGACGGGTCGGGCTATCCGCGCCGCGTCAACGTGCGTGGGCCGAGCTATACCCACTCGATAGCGCTGCTCGAGCACCTGATCGCCGGCACCAACATTTCGGATATCGCAGCACTTATGGTGTCGCTGCATACCTATCCGCCCGAGATCGAGAGGTAACCTGGACCATGGGCAGCTTGCGCGACGTACTCTCCCCACTCACCGCCTGGAAGCATGTGATCGACACGCCGGTGACGATCAAGCAGCCGATCGGCCGCGAGGCCGCCGACCGCTACCGCGGCTTCCATCAGAACGATATCGACAAATGCATCGGCTGCGGCTCTTGCGAAGTCATTTGCCAGAATGCCGCCATCGACATGATCCCGGTGTCCGAGGCGAAAGAGGGCGACAGCGGGCTGCGGCCCAACATCGACTACGGGCGCTGCTGCTGGTGCGCGCTCTGCGTCGACGTCTGCATGACCGGCTCGCTCACCATGTCGAACGAATATACCTGGGTCGATGCCGACCCGGATGCCTTCCGGTTCACCCCCGGGGTCGACCCCAAGCCCTGGGACGATCTGGAGAAGGGCTACCAGCGCGAGGGCGACCGGATGCTCACAGGGCGCGCGCGCCCCGAGATGATCGAACTGGCGCCCGAGGTCCGGATTGACAATTTTGACGAGATCGTCGCCGGCTACACCCGCGAACAGGCGGTGCTGGAAGCCGACCGCTGCGTCGAATGCGGGCTTTGCGTCGCGGCCTGTCCCGCACATATGGACATTCCCGATTACATCGCCGCGGTGCGCGAGGGCGACTACGACCTCGGCACCCAGATCCTCTACGAGACCAACCCGTTCAGCGAGGTCTGCGGCCGGGTCTGTACGCACAAGTGCGAAACCGCCTGTGCGGCGGCGCACGAAGGCGAGCCGATCGCTATCCGCTGGCTGAAGCGGCACATCATCGACAACGTCTCCGAGGAACGCCGGCTGGAAATCGTCGGCACCCCCAAGGTCGTGCCCTCGGGCAAATCCGTGGCGGTGGTCGGCGGTGGGCCCTCGGGGCTGACGGCGGCCTACGACCTCGCCCGGATGGGCCACAAGGTGACTGTCTACGACGAGCAGCCGAAGCCGGGTGGCATGACGCGCTACGGTATCCCCGAATACCGCCTTCCCTACGATGCGCTCGACCGCGATATCGCGGTGATCCGGGCGCAGGGGGTCGAGATCAAGTCGGGCGTTCGGGTCGGGCGTGACGTGTCGCTCGACCAGCTGCGCGGCGAAAGCGATGCGATCCTGCTCGGCATCGGGCTGCAGCTGTCGCGATCGGCCCGGATACCGGGCTCCGACGCGCCCGGGGCCGAGCAGGCGATCGACCTGTTGCGCCGGTTCACCGTCGGGGAAGACATCCCGGTGCCCGAACGGGTGGCGGTGATCGGCGCCGGCAACGTGGCGATGGACATTGCCCGCACCATGGCCCGCCTGCAAAAGCAGAAATACGGGCGTGTCAGCACCACGATCTGCGCCCGGAAAGACCGCTCGATGTTCCGCGCCGACATGGAAGAGGTGGTCGAGAGCATCGAAGAAGACATCGGTATCGTCGAGCTGCGTGCGCCCAAGGAGATAATGCTGCACCAGGACGGGCCGAAAAAGGGCCGGGTGCAGGCCCTGCGCACCTGGCAGGTAATCCCGGCCTGGGACGACAACGGCCGCTTCGCGCCAACCTATGAGCGCGACAACGTGCTGATCCCGGCCGACATGATCGTCGAGGCCACCGGACAGCAAGCCGATGTCGCGCTGCTCGGGCCGGAGCTGACCGAGGCGTTGGAGTGGGACCGCGGCTGGATCCGGATCGACCGGATGGGCCGTACATCGGAGCCGTGGCTCTGGGCCTCGGGCGATGCGGTGCGCGGTCCCGACGTGATCAACGGCGTGGCCGACGGCCACCGGGTCGCCGCGTCGATCAACGAGGCGCTGTTCGAGGGGCTCGACGAGGCCAAAGAGGCCGCCGCCGCCCGGGCGCGCGCAGTTGCCCCCCCGGCGCCCGTGCCGCTCCCGCAGGCCCCCGAACCACTGCGCGCGCACACGCTGGGCAATATGACCACGATCGAGGAGGTGCTCGAAACCGTCGCCGAATTCGGTCGCGAGGCGCACAGTTTCTACACCGACCTGATCCCGAAGATCTCCAAGAATATCCGCTGGATCGTCGAGGACCTCGCGCGCTACGAACTGGCACAGGCGCGTCGTATTTCCGAACTGACCAGGTCGCGGCAGATGGCCGATCACCTCAAGGATGCGATCCATCGCCCCGAGGCCGACCGGCGGTTTTTCGATGCGATCCAGGCGCCGGAACTCGGGCCGCATCCGGACGACCAGAAGGTGCTGCAATACGCGCTGTCACGGCTTCAGATCGCCATGGAGGAATACAGCGAGCTGGCGGCGGTCACCTTCCCCGGGCCGCTGCACGAGGTGTTCAGCTACCTCGCCAACGAGGAAGCCCGGCAGAAGAAAGAGCTGGAAGTGGTTTACGACGAGATCGTGCACACCGGCAGCGTCTGAGCCCTTCGGCAGGCCGACGCCCGCTCCGGACCCCCGGGTTCCGGCGGCACCTGCGTGCCGAAGCCGCAGACCGGTTTGCCGGGACCCGGCGCGCGCGGGTCATTGGTGGGTTGCAGGGCGGTCCGCGCCCCATCCGCCCGGGACCGATGTTTCGCAGAACGGTGCCTTTGGATCACCCCCGCCGGACCGGCGCTCCTCAGGAAGTGGCGCCCTGAGACCGGCGCCCT
>Ga0209121_10000750_pt1 | contig 34488 bp, 31 predicted proteins | sample Cruoilmetagenom3_FD_187292 | JGI IMG/M metagenome (GOLD analysis project Ga0209121, IMG submission 187292) | Oil polluted marine microbial communities from Coal Oil Point, Santa Barbara, California, USA - Sample 3 (SPAdes) (version 2) | ecosystem: Environmental > Aquatic > Marine > Oil seeps ... | reverse complement strand
CAGCCGCAATCGCCGCATCGTCCCGATCGTGACGCCATATTTGGTCGCCCCGCCGGGATCATCCGGATCGTTCACAAACCCGCCCTCGCGGTCCACAATCTCTTCAGCAATCTGGCGTACCGTCTGCATCAGCGCTCTCCCATTCGGATTGCGCAAACGCTGCATCAAATCGGTTAACAGACCGCAACCTGACCGTCCGCCGCTATGGGGACAAAGCCAGCCCCCACTCTTTTTCTGACTCTAAATATCCTCGCCGAAGGCCGCGCCCGGAACGGGCGCTTCAGCTATCACCCGGATCCTGATAGACGCCCTGCTCTTTCAGCGCATCCACCACTTCGGCAGGCATATAATCTTCATCATGTTTCGCAAGAATTTCAGTGGCTTCGAACACACCGTTTACATAGCTCCCCGTGCCAATCATACCTTGGTTTTCACCAAACAGATCCGGCAGAACCCCAGCAAAATTGACCGGCACACTGGCCCCGCCATCCGTCACGACAAACTGCACAGTCGCGCCCTGCCCGCGTATAATTGAGCCATCCTCGACCAACCCGCCAATGCGGAACACTTCAGTCGGCGCCGGAGGTTCGGCAATAATCTGGCTGGGCGCGCGGAAAAAGTTTATGCCGTCGCGCATCGCATAGCCGATCAATCCCGTCGCCAGCGCCAAGGCCACAACCGTAACCAGTATAACCTGCACCCGACGCCGTTTTTTCAGACTTTTCATCCGCAATCCCCTTTTGGACTCATGGGAATAGCGGGGCCATCATCAGCCCCGTTGTCTCCTCTTCACCTAACATCAGATTGGCGTTTTGCAACGCCTGACCGCTGCTACCTTTTGTCAGGTTATCCAGCGCTGCAATCACAATGGTGCGCCCGGCAACCCTGTCTGCAACCACCCCGATATGGCAAAAATTCGATCCGCGTATATGCCGTGTGCTGGGGGCCTCGCCGATTGGCAGCACCTCGACAAACGGCTCTTGCGCATAGGCCGAGGCCAGCGCGCCATGCACAGCGCCCGCATCGCCCTTCACATAAACCGTCGCCAGAATGCCGCGGTTGGCAGGCAGCAGATGCGGGGTGAACTGAACCTGCACCGGGCGTCCGGCCACGGCACTGAATTCCTGATCGAACTCACCCAGATGCCGGTGCGTACCGCCAATAGAATAGGCGTGATAGCCTTCGCTCAACTCAGCATGCAGCAGGTTTTCCTTCAGGCTGCGCCCGGCGCCCGACACGGCGCATTTCATATCCAGAATGATATTATCCAGATCAACCACCCCCGCCGCAATCAACGGGCGTAGCGCATAAATCCCGGTCGCCGCGTTACACCCGGTTCCGGCCACCAGCCGCGCGCCCCGGATGTCGTTGCGGTAAAACTCGGTCAGCCCGTAAACCGCCTCGGCCTGCTGTTCCAACGCCACATGTGGATTGCCGTACCATTTTTCATAGGCCGCCGGATCACGCAGCCGGAAATCAGCCGACAAATCGACGATTTTCAGATCCCCCGGCAGTGCCCGGATCACTTCCTGGCTGGTTTTATGCGGCAAGGCGCAGAAACACAGGTCAATCTGCGAAAAGTCAATTTCGTCTATCTTACAAAGCGTTGGCAGCGACAGAAGACGTAAGTGCGGGAACACCTGCGCCATATCCATCCCCGCCTTACGCTCGGCCGCAAGTGCTGTGATGGTCATGTTCGGGTGCGTTGCGATCAGCCGCACCAGTTCGGCACCGGTATACCCCGAGGCACCAAGGATGGCGATTTTATGGGTCATGTCAGACCTCTTTCATTGGTAATTTCGGACAAAGGGAATAGGCCGCGTCGCCGCCCCAGCCTGCCACACAGGCTAATGGACGATTTTCACGCTTGGGAAAAGGTGATTTGTCGTCGCAAGAACTGTGTGGCGCGATCGCTGACGCGCGCCGGGTCGCCAGTGGTCAGGTATCCAGGGCCACCACTGCCCAGCATTTCAGGGTGCCGGTCCAGATAGTCGGCCAGACTGTCAGCCACCAAATCCGCTTGTGAATACACTTTAACATCCGGGCCCAACGCGTCCTGAAACGCCTGTTCCATCAGCGGATAATGGGTGCAGCCCAAAATCGCCGCCTGCGGTTCAGGCATCTTGCGCCGCAGCGCATCCACATGACCGCGCACCAACGCCTCGGCCAGGATCATGTCGCCATCTTCGATGGCATCGACCACCCCGCCACAGGCCTGTGCCTCGACATCTACACCGATGGCGCGAAACGCCAGTTCGCGCTGAAAGGCGCGGCTGGCGACGGTGGCGGGTGTGGCAAACAGCGCCACATGCTGCACGGTCACTTCGCGCGGCGGGGAATTGTCACCCCATTGCCGTTCGGTCAGCGCCTCGATCAAGGGCACAAACACCCCCAACACCCGCTTGCCCGGTGGCAAGCCACCTTCCTGCATCCGGCGCAGGGCGGCGGCACTGGCGGTGTTGCAGGCCAGAATCACCAGATCACACCCCCCATCCCACAGCCGCTGCACCGCACTGACTGTCAGGTTGAACACATCATCGGCGTCGCGCACACCGTAAGGCGCATGCGCACTATCGCCCAGATACAGGAAATCCACCTGCGGCAACCGCTTTTGCGCAGCGTCCAAAACGGTTAACCCGCCCAGCCCGGAATCAAAAATGCCAACTGCCATTTATCCTACGGCGCGCCGTCAGGCGCGGTGCCGTTCCTCAAACTCATAGCCGTAATCGAATGATTTCAGCGGTGTCGGAGACAGCTCATACGTGGCTTTGCGCAGGAAAGCCATCATTGCCTTGGAATCGCCCGCCATCTGGTTCAGAATGTCACGCCCAATCGGGCTGCCGACAACCACCTGCACTACTGTATCATTGCGTTTCCGGAACTCTTTCAGCAGCAGACCTAGCCGCAACGTGGAATGCAGATGGCTGGCAATCTGGAACAAACGCGATGTGTGCCCGTCAAAATAGACCGGCACCACCGTGGCCCCTGATTTGGCCACCATCCGCGCGGTAAACGCCCGCCAGCCCGGATCCATCGGGCGCGAAAACGGGCTGGCTGCGGTGCTGACGGTGCCACCGGGAAAGATGCCAATGGCCCCGCCCTGCCCCAGATACCCCAGCGCTGTCCTGCGTGTGGCCAGGTTCATCGCCATCGCCTGACGGGTCTGGTCAAAATCAATTGGCAGCAAAACGCTGTCCAGCTCGCTGGCTTTGCAAAATACCGAATTGGCCAGGATGCGAAAATCGCCGCGAATTTCCGACAGGATATGCCCCATCATCAGCCCATCCAGAATGCCATAAGGATGGTTAGCGATCAGGATCAACGGGCCATCCCGGGGAATATTCGCCAGCGCCCCGCCAATCACATCCAGCGTCAGCCCATAGCGTTCCACCATCACCGACCAGAAATCGCGCCCCGCCGCGACGTCTTGTTGATAACCATCGGCCCGTTTGATCAGCTGCAACCGACCTGTTGAATTTTCAATCAGCCGGACCAACGCCCGCCCGCCCTTGGATTCGGCGGAATGGGCATAGGTAAGATCACGGGCAATGTGATGACGGCGAGACATTGGCGACTCCAACTTCGGACGCAAAAATGGATCGTTCGCAAAAATACCCAAGCCACATGACAGTCTGGTGACAATTCCTTATTCTGCTGCCTTGCTCAGATCCGGCCCACCCTGACGCAACACCGCCAGCAATTCTTCGCGCCGCTTGGCCGCTTTGGCCTCGTTGGCCTGTTTGACCGGGCCAAAGCCGCGAATATCCAGCGGCAGCGCGGCCAAGGCCGTGGCCACGTCCATGGTGGCGGGCGTTACCATGGGCAGGACGGCCTTCATGTCCTTTTCATACTGGCGGATCAAGGCACGCTCCATCCGGCGTTCGCCGGAATAGCCAAACGGGTCCAGAACCGTCCCGCGCAGGCCCTTTAGCCCGGCCAGAACCCGCAAAGGTCCGGCCATCCACGGCCCAAAGGCGCGTTTTTTCGGGCGGCCATCCGGGGCTTTGCCGCCCAGCATTGGTGGGGCAAGGTGGAATGTCATGCGCAAATCACCGTCAAATTCGGCGGCGGCCTTTTCCTGACTGCTTCGCAACAGGCGGGCGACCTCGTATTCGTCCTTATAGGCCAGCAGCTTGTGATAGCCCTTGGCGACCGCCTCTTTCAGGCCTGCGTCCTCGATCCCGTCCAGCATCTTGCGATAGCGTTTCGCCAGGCGCTTGCCTTGATAGGCCACCAGATGATCGGCGCGGAACGCGATTTTGTCGTCCAGCGTTTTGGGAAGTTCGACCACGTTCGGGGTCAATACGCCCGCCACCTCGGCCGGGTGCAACACTGCCCAGCGGCCAATATCAAAGGCGCGCAAATTGCGTTCTACCGCGGCGCCGTTCAAGGTGATTGCCTGAACGATTGCGTCATGGCTTAGCGGGATCAGCCCGCGCTGCCAGGCACCACCAAACACCATCATGTTGGAAAAGATCGAATCCCCCAACGTGGCCCGCGCCAATTCCGAAGCGTCAAACAGATCCACATGGTCCTTCATCCGCGCCTGCAACGCCAGTTCCAGCCGGTCTGTCGGCAGCGAAAATTCCGTGTCGCGGGTAAAATCGCCGGTGATGATCTCATGGCTATTCACCACCGCACCGGTCTGGCCCGCGCGGGTCAGACCCAGCGTTTTGGCCCCGGCAGACACCACCAGATCGCCACCAATCAGCGCGTGCGCCTCGCCAGTGGCAACACGGATGGCGCTGATATCCTCTGGTGTGTCGGCCAGACGGCAATGGATATGCACAGCACCACCTTTTTGCGCCAGGCCGGCCATTTCCATCATGCCCGCGCCCTTGCCATCAATCTGCGCCGCCTGTGCCAGAACCGCGCCGATGGTCACAACGCCGGTGCCACCAACCCCGGTGACCACAATATTATGGGTGCCGTTGATAACCGGCAGATCAGGCATCGGCAGATCAGGCAGGTCCAGATCGGTTGTTACCTCTTTGCGCAGCTTGGCGCCTTCAAGCGTCACGAAAGACGGGCAAAACCCTTGGATGCAGGAAAAATCCTTGTTGCAGGACGATTGGTCAATCGCCCGTTTGCGCCCCAGTTCGGTTTCCTTGGGCACAATCGACACACAGTTCGACTGTACCCCGCAATCACCACAGCCTTCGCAGATGTCAGTGTTGATAAACACCCGCTTGTCCGGGTCAGGAAACAGGCCCCGCTTGCGGCGACGGCGTTTTTCGGCAGCACAGGTCTGGATATAGACAATCGCCGATACGCCCGGATGGTTGCGATAGGTCTTTTGGACGGCATCCAACTCGGCCCGTTCATGGGTTTCGACACCCGCCGGGAAGGCCTTGAAATCCACATCTTCCTTTTCGTCGTAAACCACGGCGATATGTTCAATGCCCATCGCCTTTAGCTCGTGCACGATGCGGGGCGCGTCCAGCCCGCCTTCGTTGCCCTGCCCGCCGGTCATCGCCACAGCATCGTTATACAGGATTTTATAGGTCATATTGGCACCAGCGGCCACAGCCGCCCGGATCGCCTGAATGCCCGAATGGTTATACGTTCCATCACCGAGGTTCTGGAACACGTGATTGGTTTTGGAAAACGGCGCCTCGCCGATCCAGTTGGCACCTTCGCCCCCCATATGGGTGAACCCCAACGTATCGCGATCCATCCACTGCGCCATGAAATGACAGCCAATCCCGGCATAAGCCCGGCTGCCGTCAGGTACTTTGGTGCCAGTGTTATGCGGACAGCCCGAACAGAAATACGGCAGGCGCGCGGCGATTTCTTCGGCGTTGTCAGCCCGGCGAGCGTCATCCAAGCCCGCCAACCCGGCACGAATACCATCGGTTTCGCGGCCCTCATCTATCAGGATTTCACCCAGCTTTTCAGCAATCATGATCGGGTCCAGCGCCCATCGCGTCGGGAACAATTCCGGCCCGTGCATCGACCCTGCACCGCCTCCCTTGTGCCAGCCCCAAACCCGCCGCCCGTTGCGATTGTCGAAAATTGCCTCTTTGATCTGCACCTCGATCAGTTTGCGCTTTTCCTCGATCACCACGATCAAATCCAGCCCTTCGGCCCACTCCTGAAAGCCTTTCATATCCAGCGGAAACACCTGACCCACCTTATAGGTGGTAATCCCCAGCCGGTCGGCCTCGGCCTCGTCAATGTTCAGCAAAGACATCGCATGTTGCAGATCCAGCCAGTTCTTGCCCGCCGCAACCAACCCGATCTTTGCCCCCGGCTTGCCCCACATCCGTTTGTCGATCTTGTTGGCATGGGCAAAGGCCTCGGCGGCAAAGCGTTTGTGGTCAATAATCCGCGCCTCTTGCGGAATTCGGTCATCCACCAGGCGGATGTTCAGCCCGCCCTGTGGCATATCGAATTCAGGCGTGACCAGCGACATGCGGTGCGGGTCACCATCGACCACCGACGTCACCTCGATCGTGTCCTTCATGGTTTTCAGGCCAACCCACAGCCCGGAAAACCGTGACAGGGCAACGCCGTAAATGCCGTAGTCCAGAATTTCCTGCACCCCTGCCGGGCTGACAATCGGCATATAGGCATCCATCAACGCCCATTCGGACTGATGCAAAACGGTGCTGGATTCCCCGGTGTGGTCATCCCCCATCGCCATCAGAACCCCGCCCAAAGCCGAAGTGCCCGCCATATTAGCGTGTTTGATCGCATCACCAGACCGGTCCACCCCCGGCCCCTTGCCATACCACAGCCCGAACACCCCATCGAACTTGCCATCGCCTCGCAGTTCGGCCTGTTGGGCCCCCCATAACGCCGTGGCTGCCAAATCTTCGTTCAGGCCCAGCTGAAACGTCACGTCATGTTCGGCCAGCTGTTTGGCGGCGCGTTCCATTTGCAGATCCACCGCCCCAAGGGGCGAGCCGCGATAGCCCGTCACCAGTCCAGCCGTATTGTGCCCCGCTGCCCGGTCGCGTTCCTTCTGCATCAGCATCAGTCGCACCAACGCCTGCGTCCCGTTCAGCAAAACCGGACTTTTGGTCAGATCAAACTTATCATTTAGCGAAATTTTTTGGGTACTCATCTGGCGTCTCCCCACGCTGAACCGGAACACTTGGGTCTTCACACAACAATAGGTCATAATTTCTGACCTGTATAGGTGTTTTTCCTGCGCCCTTCATGCTATATCAATGGTACTCCGCACCTTACTTCCTTTCATATAGGCGCAACGCGGCAGATCGAAAGTTATTGCTATGGACTGGGACAAGCTAAGAATATTTCACGCCGTGGCCGATGCCGGCAGCCTGACCCATGCGGGCGACAAGCTGAACCTGTCGCAATCTGCCGTCAGCCGCCAGGTGCGCGCCCTGGAAGAAAGCCTGAACGCCACCTTGTTCCACCGCCATGCACGGGGGCTGATTCTGACGGAACAGGGCGAATTGCTGTTCGACGCAACCGCCGCGATGACCAAACGTCTGGACGCCGCGTCGGCGCGCATCCGCGACAGCGACGAAGAGGTGTTCGGTAACTTACGCGTCACCACCACCTTTGGTTTTGGCACCCTCTGGCTGGCCCCGCGCCTGCCCAAACTTTATGAAAAATACCCCGAACTTAAGATTGATCTGATGCTGGAAGAGCGGGTTCTGGACCTACCCATGCGCGAGGCAGACGTGGCCATCCGCATGAAAGAACCCAGTCAGGCCGATCTGATCCGCAAACGCCTGATGACAGTGCAAATACAACTATATGCCTCAAGGAATTATCTGGATCGCCAAGGCACCCCCTCCCGGATCAGCGATATCTCGGATCATCGTCTGGTATGTCAGAACCCCAGTTCGACCCAAGTTGCCGCTGGCGCCACTCTTGTGCAACACCTTATGACCCACGACCCTCAGTCGTTGCTAACGGTAAACAACTATTTCGGTGTGTTGCAGGGCGTCTTGAACAATCTGGGAATCGGGGTATTGCCCGACTATCTGGTCGAGGACTTCCCGCAATTGGTGCACGTTCTGCCAGAGATCGAATCGGCTGATGTTCCGGTTTTTCTGGCCTATCCAGAAGAACTGCGTCACTCACAACGCATTTCAGCCTTTCGGGATTTTGTGCAGGACGAAATTATTGCACATCGCAAGCATTTGAGACAGCTTGGGAAAATATAAGTTATGCGCACAGCGCATAACAGGAATACCGCAAGTGCGGCATGATGCAACTTGAATATGTTAAGTGTGATGCCTAAATCAACAATTGAAGGCGATGATGCTTAATTGCTCATCATCTTCAACCTCCCTGTTGGACTTGGCCGAGCTTTGTGCTCGGCCTTTTTTTTGCGAGATGGCCAGTTGACGGTCGACGCCACATCGGCGCCGGTCAGCGCAATATACTGCATGCCTTGAGTTTGCAGTTTACGCATATGGTCCTTCCAAACCGGCAGCGATCTATTCTGCCGCCACCCGTTTCCCATCAAGCATAAGTTTCAAATAGTGCCCAGTATAGGATTGCGGCACCTCGGCCACCTGTTCCGGTGTGCCAGTGGCCACGATCCGCCCGCCGCCATCGCCGCCTTCAGGCCCGATATCAATGATATGGTCTGCGGTTTTGATCACATCCAGATTATGCTCGATCACCACAACCGAATTGCCCTGATCGACCAATTCATGCAGCACTTCCAACAACTTACGCACATCTTCAAAGTGCAGCCCGGTGGTGGGTTCATCCAGAATATACAGCGTGCGACCCGTGGCGCGTTTGCTAAGTTCCTTAGACAGCTTCACCCGCTGCGCCTCGCCCCCGGACAGCGTGGTGGCTTGCTGACCCACCTTGATATAGCCAAGACCCACCCGCGCCAACGCATCCATCTTGTCACGGATTGACGGCACCGCCTTAAAAAACACCTGCGCGTCTTCAACGTTCATATCAAGAACGTCGGCTATGCTTTTGCCTTTAAAGCGTATTTCCAAAGTTTCACGGTTATATCGCGCCCCCTGGCAGGTCTCGCAGGTAACATAGACATCCGGTAGAAAATGCATCTCGATCTTTATCAAACCATCACCAGCGCAAGCCTCGCAGCGCCCACCCTTGACGTTGAAGGAAAACCGCCCCGGCTTGTACCCGCGCGCCTTGGCCTCGGGTAGGCCAGCGAACCAGTCGCGGATCGGGGTGAAGGCGCCGGTATAGGTGGCCGGGTTCGACCGGGGTGTGCGGCCAATCGGGCGCTGGTCGATGTCGATCACCTTGTCCAGATGTTCCAGCCCCTTGATGGTTTCGCAAGGGGCCGGCGTCTGACGCGCGCCGTTCAGCCGCATTGATGCGGTTTTGAACAGGGTTTCGATGGTCAGCGTGGATTTGCCACCGCCCGACACGCCGGTGACGCAGACAAATTTTCCCAAGGGAAACGTCGCTGTCACCTCGTGCAGGTTGTTACCCGTCGCCTTGACTACCTTGATCGACTTGCCCTTGCCCTTGCGCCGCTTGGCCGGAATCGCGATTTCGCGGGTGCCGGACAGGTATTGCCCGGTGAGCGACGCCGCATCGGCAGCCACCTCTTGCGGTGTGCCGTGGCTGACCACCTGACCGCCATGCACACCCGCGCCGGGGCCGATGTCAAAGACATAATCCGCCTCGCGGATCGCTTCTTCGTCATGTTCGACGACGATCACCGAATTGCCCTGATCGCGCAGGTTCTTCAGGGTTTGCAGCAAACGGCCATTGTCGCGCTGGTGCAGGCCAATCGAAGGCTCGTCCAGCACATACAAAACCCCCGTCAGCCCGCTGCCAATCTGGCTGGCCAGCCGGATGCGCTGACTTTCGCCGCCCGACAGGGTGCCACTGTTACGGCTAAGCGTAAGGTATTCCAGCCCCACGTTATTCAGGAACCCAAGCCGTTCGCGCACCTCTTTCAAAATTGCCCGCGCGATTTCGTTTTTCTGCTTGCTCAGATGGTCGGGCACAGTTTCACACCAGGCATAGGCCTCGCGGATCGACATCTGCACCAACTGCCCCACATGCAGGCTTGCGATTTTGACCGCCAACGCCTCGGGGCGCAGGCGGAAGCCTTCGCAGGTGCCGCAGGGGCGGTTGTTTTGATAACGCTCAAACTCTTCACGGATCCAGTTGCTGTCGGTCTCGCGATAGCGCCGTTCCATATTGGGAATCACGCCCTCGAACACCCGAGAGACCTGATACACCCGTCCACCTTCGTCATAACGGAACGAAATTTCTTCGTCGCCAGAGCCATACAGAAAAACCTGCTGCACATTGGCAGGCAGGTCTTTCCATTTGGTGTTCTTGTCAAATTCGAAATGTTTGGCGATCGCCTCGATGGTCTGCAGGAAATAGGGGCTTTTGCCTTTGCGCCATGGCGCCAGCGCGCCATCATAGATTTTCAGATTAGCGTCTGGCACCACCAGGCGCTCGTCGAAAAACAGCTCTTTTCCCAGGCCATCGCATTGCGGACAGGCCCCAAAGGGCGCGTTAAAGGAAAACAGCCGCGGTTCGATTTCCGGGATGGTAAAGCCGCTGACCGGACAAGCGAATTTTTCGCTGAAAGTGAAGCGGTGTACCTCCTCCGCTCCTTGCGGAGCGTCCTCGGTTGGGGCGTCGGCCAGTTCGAGAATGGCGATGCCATCCGCCAAATCAAGAGCTGTGCGCAAACTGTCGGCCAGCCGGGTTTCCAGCCCGTCGCGCACCACGATCCGGTCTACCACCACGTCGATGTCGTGGCGGAATTTTTTGTCCAGCACCGGCGGATCATCCAATTCGTGAAACGCCCCGTCCACTTTGACCCGCTGGAAACCCTGCTTGCGCAATTCCAGGAATTCCTTGCGATATTCACCTTTGCGGTCGCGCACAATCGGGGCCAGCAGATAGGCGCGGGTGCCAGATTCCATCGCCATGATCCGGTCGACCATGTCCTGAACCTGCTGCGCTTCGATCGGTTTGCCGGTGGCGGGCGAATAAGGCGTGCCCGCGCGGGCAAACAGCAGCCGCAGGTAATCGTAAATCTCGGTCACGGTGCCAACCGTCGAGCGCGGGTTTTTCGACGTGGTTTTCTGTTCGATGGAAATGGCCGGGCTTAAGCCGCTGATGTGGTCCACATCCGGCTTTTGCATCATGTCCAGAAACTGCCGCGCATAGGCTGACAGCGATTCGACATAGCGCCGCTGGCCTTCGGCATAAACCGTATCAAAGGCCAGCGACGATTTACCGGACCCGGACAGCCCGGTAATCACCACCAGCTGATCGCGCGGAATATCCACATCGATGTTTTTCAGATTATGCTCGCGCGCGCCGCGCACCTCGATATTTTTTAACTCAGCCATTCAAGCCCCCGCTTCTGCTTATGATCTAGGTGACAGCGGCTGAGTCTCCAACCCAAAAGCGCGAACAAAGCAAGAACCGGCGAAGAAAGGCTGATTTGGCATTTGTATTCGAAAACCCGAATGTTATATCCTTGCGCAAAGCAACACGGCCGGTATCGGCAGCAGGAGAGGATTTTCATGTTTTTTTTCGGAAAGGCACGCAATAGCGGACTCAGCCCGCAAGATGCAGTTCAGGGCGCGCAGGAAGGTTCAGTTCTGGTGATCGACGTGCGTGAACACGGCGAAGTGGCGATGTCTGGCAAAGCTGCCGGGTCGCTGCACATTCCCCTGACGCGCCTGCGTGACATGGCCGATCCGCGCCATCCAGATTTCCACAGCGATCTGAAAAGTGAAACCAGAATTGCGTTATATTGCGCCTCTGGGGCTCGGTCTTTTTCTGCCGCGCGGATGCTGCGCCAGCTTGGCTATGACGATGTGCACAATATCGGCGGCCTGGGTCACTGGGTGCGCGCAGGCGGGCAGATTGAAACGGCCTGACCCAATCGCACGGGTTTCATTCGGCTTCCATTTCACCTGAACTGATCTAGCGGGCATATGCCTTGGATTACCAACGCGGTGCAATCCTTTATAAACAAACATTTTTAATAGACTTTTCCAGCGCGGCATGACGCCACACTCTTGCTTTAGCCGCTACGCAAATACAGAAAAATGGTAAGGTTTATTGTGGCGCGTTTACCAGATTGCGCCACGCAGAACGCTTCGATACACTCTGGGGGAAATTGTTTGAGTGAGCCGACTTTTATAAAGTTGCCGCGCCCCGGGCATGTTTTTTGTTTGGAACCGAGGAGTACCCTTGGTACCAGCCCGGATTTGGGTGTGTGCGCATGTTAGAGGTCGAAAGTCAGCCGATGTCTTCTGGAATGTCTTACGCGCGCCTGTCTTGGACTGCACCGTTGTTTGGAATGCTTTTGGCACCACTGACCGTGCAAGCTGCCGAAACGCCGATTTTTGATTCCACCGCAGACACCGTTTTTGACATCATCCAGACGTCAGATCCGTCAACATTTCGCTGTCTCAGCTACGAAGGCCGGACCATTCGGCAAATGTGGGACAAACGGCTGGACAACGAGTTTGATTTAAACGTGTTCCTGTTCCACGCTTATTTCACGGACAGTCCGCCAATCGACATCATCGTGAACCCTGAATTTGAAACGGTCGAATCTGCCGAGGCTGAGGCGCGGCGCTATACCACCGGGCTGGGCCAGTTGCCGCTGATTTTCCGCCAGGGCATCCGACAATTCGGTATTCACGGTGGCAAACCAACTTATTCAGCGGGGCCCGGCAAAGTATTCGTTTATGCTGACAGAACCACCCGGCGCATCCAGCAAAACCATCTGGAAGAATCGCTGCTGCACGAATCCGTGCATGCCTCGCTTGATGCAACCTATGCCCGGTCTCCCGAATGGCAGGCTGCGCAGGCGCAGGATGGTGCCTTTGCCACCCGCTATGGTATGGATCACCCCCAACGTGAGGATCTGGCGGAAACCGCGCTATTTGCCTATGGGTTCCTGCGCTACCCCGACAGAATCCCCCCCGTGGACAGCCAGGATATCCGTCAGGCCATCCCGGCGAGGCTCGCCTTGTTGGAAACCATATTAAGCGAACAGCCGCAGGTGGCATTTGCCCCAACCCCGCCGGAAAGTTGCCATTGACTTACCACCTTAAAGGCATTTGGTTTTCGACAAGAAGCACAAGAATTGCGGGACCTTCCCGTACGTGCCAGACATTCAGGACGAGGAGACAGATATGACACGCACCATTGCTCAGATAGAAACCCTGGGAGGCCAGGACGAACTTCGTCGGGACGAATATTTTCCGACACTGGTTTATTCGACCTTTGTGCACGACGCCGAAGAGATGAACAAAGAGATCCTGGAGGCCATCAATTACGAGCGCGACCGCGACGCCAAGGGCATTGAACGGTCCAACTATCGCTCGCTTGGCGGATGGCACAGCCACAACAACCTGCACAAGGACAAGAAGTTCGACCGCCTTACCAACCGCATTCACAAAATGGCGGCGGGAATTTCGGAAAATCTGGGTTACGCCAAAAACCGGCGGCTGGACGTCACAACCATGTGGTCGATCTCGAACCCTCCGGGTGCCTCGAACCGGGCCCACATCCACCCCGGCGCCATCTGGAGCGGCGTGTATTACGTGCAGGCCCCCGAAGGCGCAGGCCAGATCGAGCTGGTCGATCCGCGCACCGTCAACCTGATGAACTCGGCCACTTATACCCAGAACACCAAGCGCAAGACCGAATGCTGGACAAAGGTGAAAGTGAAACCCGTTGCGGGCAAGATGTTGTTTTTCCCGGCCTGGCTGTACCACGGGATTGACCCGAACCTGGCCACCGGCACCGGGCGCGATTCCGAACGCGTGGTGATTGCCTTTAACATCAATCAAAAGCTTATCCCGAAAAAGTCCTGATCATCAGGCATAGTGCTAAGCACCGGGGGCTGTTGGATCGTATCCAACGGCCCTCGTTTTCGTTAGAGCATTTTACGTTTATCTGGAACACAGCACCCCGCAAACCGCTTTAGAGCATTCCGACTTACTATTGAAATCGGCTTTTCCGCCGAACGCGACGGCTGGGGGGCGCCCCTTTAGGGTCCTTAATCTTACCGCAACACCGGACCATCCTGTCACAAAGGCCAAAGCAACGGGATCAGCGCCGAGGCCAGAAGGCCCACACTCAGATTAAGTGGTATACCAACACGCAGGAAATCGGTGAACCGGTATCCCCCAGGACCATAAACCATCATATTGGTCTGATAACTAATCGGCGTGGCAAAGGTGGCGCTGGCTGCAACCATCACCGCAATCACCAGCGGGCGGGGATCAACCCCCAGCGAAATGGCAAGGCCGATGGCCACGGGTGTTAAAACGACCGCAACCGCGTGGTTAATCAGCTCTGACAGAACCGAGGTCAGCAAATAGATCGCCCAGATGATAAAGAATGGCGGCAGACCGGCGATCAGGGGGGCAAAACCCTCGACAATCAGCTCTATCGCGCCAGAGGTTTCTAGCGCCGTCGCAACCGCCAACATACCGAATATCATCGCCAGCAATCGCCCGTCGATAAACGAAAATGCCTCGTCCGAGTCAATGCACCGGGTCAGGAACACCACGGCCATCGCCAGAACCGCCAGCAACAGGATCGGGGCCACACCAAAGGCCGCAAGCAGAACAATCCCCGCAAGGGCAGCAAGCGCAACCGGTGCGTGGCTGCGGCGAAAGGCACGTGCCGAGGGTTGCGAAACGTCAGCCATATCCATCTCCACAGACAGGCGCGCGATGTCTTCAGGCGCGCCCTCTAGCAGCAAAGTATCGCCAACCTGCACATCCAGTTCATCCAGTTGCTTGCCAATATTCTGGTCGCGGCGATGCGCCGCCAGAACGTAAACCCCATAGCGGCGGCGCAGGCGCAGCTCTCCCAGTGTCCGCCCAACCATCTTGCACCCGGGAGAGATCAGCACTTCGACTGTTGTGGTTTCAACCGATGCCAGTTTGTCCACTGTCCTAAGTTTTGGATTTTGTTGCAGGCCAAGGATTTCGGTCATCGCCGAGCGCAGAACAACCCGGTCGCCCTGCTCAATTGTCACGGCCTTCAGGTCGCGCCGCAGCGACGCATCCCCGCGCAGAACATCAATCAGGCGCACACCGCCCCGCCGGAACAGATCAATCTCAATCGCCTTCTGGCCAATCAGTTCACTGCCCTCAGGGATCGCCACCTCGGTAAAGAACTTCATCGCCCGCTTGTCAGACAAAAGCGTCGCCATGCTGGCCCGGTCAGGCAGCAGCCGCGGCGCAATGTACCGCAGATAAATACCCCCCCAGATCACAAGGACAATCGCCAGCGGTGTGACTTCAAAGATCGAGAACGGCGTAAGCCCGTTGGCCCGGGCAACACCATCGACCAGCAAGTTGGTCGAGGTTCCGATCAAGGTCAGCGAGCCGCCCAAAATGGCGGCATAACTTAGCGGAATCAATAGCTTGCTGGCTGAAATATTCAGTTTTCTCGACAGCTGGATAAAGACTGGAATCATCACCACGACAACCGGGGTATTGTTGACGAAAGCCGAGGCAATCACCACAAACGCCATCAGCGCGCCAATTGCCACCGCCGGGCGCGTGTCGGCCTGGGCTTCGGCCAGTTGCGTGAACCATGCCAGCGCCCCGGTGCGCACCAATGCGCCCATGACGATAAACATTGCCGCGATAGTCCAGGGGGCGGGGTTGGACAGCACATGCAGCGCATCGTCATATGGCAAAACACCCAAAGCCAGCATCGCGGCTGCCCCGGCGATCGCCACTACTTCGGCCGGATACTGCTCGCGCATGAACAGGGCGAACATAATTGCGACAACCACAAGGGTGACAACCGCGCTGCCGGTTTCGGAAAAAGAAAAGATATTCATCGCACTGCCCGCTGTTCTTTTCGCATTGCATCCTGACTGGCTTTACCAGTCCGCGCAAGCGCGGCCCCAACCAGCGAGGCACCGAACAATACTTGAATAGCATCCAGCCCGCCGGTGCCCCATTTGGCCACAAAATTACCCTCGAACGCGTAAAACGCCGACCCTACCAGCGCCAGCGGGACCCAGACCAGCATCGACATCAGGATCGAAATCACTCCGGCGGGCAAATGCGCCACTGCCTTGTAAGACGAGGCATTAGGGATCACTGTCCCGATTAGCGCGATAATGGTAAAGAATGTCACTGACACACGGGTCAACGGCAGACCGGTGCCGCTAATCAGCGTCAAAAAGCCCATTAACGCCGCACCGATCACCAATTGCCAGAAAATCAGCCCAAACACCCCATGCCCGGTGCTGACCGCGATCTTGGTCAGCGACAAGGTACTGGCCCATCCTGCGCCCAAGATAATCAAGATGCCGGAATAAACCAGCATTTCCCGCCGCGTCACGGGACGGCCTGTTCCAGCCGCCCGCCCACGCGCACCATCCTGATGCTGCGTGCAATCCCGGTACGGTCATCAGTGTCAACAAACACACCCGAGAGTGTGGCCTCACCCAATGCCGGGGTAAACCGCGCCTTGGGCATGCCGGTAATAAACCGGCGCATCGGTTCGGCCTTATCCATACCGATCACTGAATTGTAATCGCCACACATGCCCGCATCGGACAGAAAACCGGTGCCGCCCGGCAACACCTGGGCGTCCGCCGTGGGCACATGGGTATGGGTACCAACCACCAGGCTGGCCCTCCCGTCGCAATAATGGCCCATCGCCATCTTCTCCGAGGTGGCCTCGCAATGCACATCAACAATGATTGCCTGCGCCAAGCCACCGCGCGGATGTGACTTCAGGATCGGTTCAATCGCGGAAAACGGATCATCAAACGGACGTTTCATGAATACCTGCCCCAGCACCTGTGCCACCAGAACCTTGCGCCCGCCCGGCGCATTGAACAGCCGGTACCCCTTGCCCGGCGCGTCTTTGGCAAAGTTCACCGGGCGCAGAATGCGCGGTTCAGAGTCAATGAATGACAGCATGTCGCGCTGATCAAACGCGTGATCTCCCAGCGTCAGGCAATCAGCCCCGGCGACGAGCAGTGCCTTGGCATGGGCTTCATTCAGCCCTGCCCCATTAGTGGCGTTTTCACCGTTCACCACAACAAAATCCAACCGCCAGTCTTTGCGCAAACGTGGCAGGTTATCCGAAATGGCAGCGCGCCCGGCGCGGCCCATGACGTCACCCAAAAATAAAATTCTCATACGTCTGTCCTAGGGGGCCTCAAAGCCAAGGACAAGCGTCACATTTGACGCTCCAAAAGTTTTAAGAAAAACTTTTGACAAATTTTTTTCTGAAAAAATTTTTGCGCTACGTCGGAAAGGTCAGCACACGGGTTTGGGTCACCAACATATCCAACGGCTGGTCCGTCAGTTCCAACGGCAAGTCTTCGGTCTGTTGCGCGTCATAGGCAAACCCAATGGCTAATGTCGGGCGGGCACGGCGCAACCCTTCTAGCGTCCGGTCATAAAACCCGCCACCATAACCCAACCGCCCGCCCTTTGCATCGAACGCTACCAACGGTACAATCAGAATTTCCGGATCGAAATACGCCGTGATCTCTGGCACTTTCGCCCCAAACGGACCATCTATCATCGCCGCCCCCGGCTCCCACCGGCTAAAGCGCAACGGATGACCCGGTGCAACAATTACCGGTACACCCACCGGCCCATAGACGGCAGCTTCAGCCATCGCGGGCAATGGGTCAATCTCGGTGCGGATCGGCATATAGCCCGAAAGTGGTACCCCGCGATACCCCGCCAGAACCTCGGACAAACGCGCAACCGACCTGGGCGGGGCCGCAGCATGGGCCGCCTTGCGCCTGGCAAACCCGTCCTTGCGCGCTGCGGCCTTTATGGCTGTCAGATCGCTCACGTCAACACCAGCGCCGCCAGCCCCAGAAAGGCAAAAAACCCGATAACATCAGTCACCGTTGTCACAAATGTGCCCGAGGCCAAAGCCGGATCAACCCCCAGCTTGCCCATCGCAATCGGCACAACCGTGCCCGCCAACCCGGCCACAATCATATTGACCACCATGGCTGCAGCAATCACATAGCCCAGCCTCGGCGAGCCGAACCACAGCACCCCGACAACCCCCATCGCCACGGCAAACACCAAACCGTTCACCAAACCCACCAGCGCCTCGCGCCGGATGATCCGCCAGACATTGGCCCCGGTCAAATCCTTTGTCGCCAATGACCGGACCGCAACAGTCAGCGACTGGGTACCCGCATTGCCGCCCATTGATGCGACAATCGGCATCAGCACGGCCAGGGCAACAAATTGGGAAATCGTGGCTTCGAACTGGGAAATTACCAGCGAGGCAAGGATCGCCGTCAGCAGGTTGGCGGCCAGCCATGGCAGGCGCCGTCGACTGGTGGCGGCAACCGTATCGGACAGCGAACTGTCCCCAACGCCGGCCAGACGCAGAATGTCTTCTTCGTGTTCTTCATCCAGAACCGCCATCGCGTCATCAATCGTGATCACCCCAACCAGCCGCCCCTCGTCATTGACCACAGGGGCTGAAATCAGGTGGTACTGGTTGAACGCATAAGCCACGTCCTCTTCGTCCTGAGTGACTGGAATGACCTGAAACACCTCTTCGACAATGTCCTTCAACGGCACCTCGCGGCCCGACCCCATGATCTTACCCAAGGTGACATTGCCGGTGGGGTGCATCCGCGGATCGACCAGGACCACGTGATAAAACTGTTCCGGCAGATCATCGGACTGGCGCATGAAATCAATGGCTTCGCCAACGTTCCAATGCTCGGGCACCATCACGACCTCGCGCTGCATAAGCCGCCCGGCGGAACTGTCGGGATGCGCCAGCGCCTGTTCCACCGCCGTGCGATCCGCGTCTTCCAATGCATCCAGGATCGCCACCTGCTGTGGACCCTGCAGATCTTCAACCAGATCGACGACATCGTCGCTTTCCAGATCGCGCACCGCTTGGGCCAGCACCTGCGGGTTCAGGATGCGGATCACTTCGTCGCGCACCGCATCATCCAGTTCCGACAGGATTTCTCCATCAAACGCGTGGCCATAAAGCCGGATCAGCTTGGCCCGGTCAAAGGCGTTGATCTGTTCCAAAAGGTCGGCGATGTCGGCCGCATGCAGCGGCTCCATCAGTTCGGCCAGCTTTTCTTTGTCGCTGATATCCACCGCATACAGGATTGCGGCCACAGCCCGACGGGTCAGGCGGTAGTCTTCGCTGGGCGGTTCGGTATCCGGCTGGTCAGTCCACGAATTCATCTGCTGCCCCCTCGCGATTGTCGGCAAAATAGAAGAAGCTGCTAATGGAAAACAATGACAATAGCGCAATTTACCGAAAGAAACCGCGCGATTAGTCTGATGGACGGCGACAGGCGCAATTATGGAGACCAGGGAATGCCAGGTGAAACGATCCTGAGGGGGCAGGTTCTGTCCTTTACCGCCTCGCCGTTTGACGGCGAGGCGACAGAAGCGGCCCGTCTGGACGAAGCCGTGGTGCTGCAGCGCGGGCGAATTGTGGCCGTGGGCGGGTTTGACGACCTGACTGCCTGCTATCGACAGGCAAAAACCGTCGATCATGGTGACCGTCTGATTATGGCCGGGTTCATTGACGCGCATGCGCATTACCCGCAAACGGCGATAATTGCCAGCTGGGGCAAGCGGCTGATTGACTGGCTGAACAGTTACACCTTTCCCGAAGAGATGAAATTTGGCGATCCGGCCTATGCTGCCGCGATTGCCACGCGCTATCTGGACCTGACAGCCGCCAATGGTACCACCACCATTTGCAGTTTCTGCACCATCCACCCCGCCAGCGTCGAGGCGCTTTTTGCCGAGGCGCAAGCGCGCGGTCAGCGGGTGGTGGCGGGAAAAACCTGTATGGATCGCAACGCGCCCGACGGGCTGCGCGATACAGCGCAATCGGGGTATGATGACAGCAAGGCGTTGTTGCAGCGCTGGCATGGGGTGGATCGGATCAGCTATGCAATCACCCCGCGATTTTCGCCGACCTCGACCCCGGATCAACTTGCGGCGATGGGCGCGCTGTGGGCCGAGCATCCCGATTGTTTGATGCAGACCCATCTAAGCGAGCAGACTGATGAGATTGCCTGGGTCAAGTCGCTGTTCCCAGAGGCGCGCGATTATCTGGATACATATGAGGCGCATGGGTTGCTGGGGGCAAACGGGCTTTATGGTCACGCGATCCATCTGGAACCGCGCGAACGCGACCGGCTGCGCGAGGTGGGCGGCGCGCTGGTGCATTGTCCAACCTCGAACACCTTTATCGGGTCAGGGTTGTTTGACATGGGCGGGCTGATGGCCGAGGGCCAACGCATCGGACTGGCCACTGATACCGGCGGCGGGTCATCGTTTTCGATGCTGCGCACCATGGCGGCGGCCTATGAAATTGGACAATTGCGCGGCAATGCCTTGCATCCGGCACAACTGATCTGGCTGGCAACGGTTGGGTCGGCGCAGGCGCTGCGGATGGGCGGGACTATTGGTAATATCGCACCGGGGATGGAGGCGGATCTGGTGGTGTTGGATTTGGCATCCACCCCGGCGATTGCCCAGCGGTCGGCACGGGCCAAGGATATTTGGGAGGCGGTTTTTGCGACGATCATGATGGGGGACGATCGCGCAGTAGTTGAGGTTTGGATTGGCGGGCAGCAGGTGTGAATGCGCCCGCGTTGCGGGCGCATGCCTTCGGCGAGGATATTTAGGGACAGAAAAAGAGCGAGGGCTGTGTCAGGATTGCAAGGCCTGGGCCAGTTTGTTTTGTCGGGTGATGGTTTGGGGCAGGTTTATAGTGGTGATTTCGCCGTCCTGCACCACTTGGCGGCCTTCGACAAACAAGTGTTTGACGCGGGTGGGGCCGGCTAACAGCAGCGCGGCAGGGTCCCAGCTGCCGACGCTGTCGATGCCGGTGGTATCCCACAGCGCGATATCGGCGCGTTTGCCCGGTTCCAGGCGGCCACAATCGGGGCGGCCCAGCACATCGGCACCGCCACGTGTGGCAATTTCCAGCGCTTCGCGGGCGCTCATCGCGTCGGCACCGTTTGCCACGCGTTGCAGCAGCATTGACTGGCGCGCCTCGGCGATCAGGTTGCCGGAATCGTTGCTGGCCGAGCCATCGACGCCAAGACCAACCTTGACGCCTGCATCGCGCATTCTGCGCACCGGGGCGATGCCGCTGCCCAAACGGCAATTGGAACAGGGGCAATGGGCGACGCCCGTATGGGTGCGCGCGAACAGGTTGATTTCGTCCGTATCCAGTTTGACGCAATGGGCGTGCCAGACATCCGGGCCGGTCCAACCCAGATCCTCGGCATATTGTCCGGGGCGGCAGCCGAATTTCTCGAGGCTGTAGGCGATATCCTCGTCGTTTTCCGCCAGATGGGTGTGCAGCATCACGCCCTTGTCGCGCGCGAGCAAGGCGGCGTCGCGCATCAGGCCGCGGCTGACCGAGAATGGCGAACAGGGGGCGATGCCGACCCGGCACATGGCCCCCTCGGCAGGGTCATGGAACGCATCAATCACCCGGATCGCATCGTTCAGAATATCCGGTTCGCGTTCGACAAGACTGTCGGGGGGCAGGCCGCCATCGCTTTGCCCGATGCTCATCGCACCGCGCGTGGGGTGAAAGCGCAGGCCGATTTCGGCAGCGGCGGCGATGGTGTCGTCCAGCCGTGCGCCGTTGGGGTAGAGGTAGAGGTGGTCAGAGCTGAGCGTGCAGCCCGATAATGCCAGTTCGGCCAGCCCGATCTGGGCCGACACGAACATCTCTTCCGGGCCAAAGCGCGCCCAGATCGGATACAGCGTTTGCAGCCAGCCAAACAATAGCGCGTCCTGCCCGCCGGGCACCGCGCGGGTTAGGGTTTGGTAAAGATGGTGATGGGTGTTCACCAGGCCCGGCGTCACCACGCAGCCTTTGGCGCTGATGGTGGCACCGGTGGTGGTCAGACCGATGCCGATCTGCGTTATCGCGCCATCGCGCATTACGATATCAGCGCCGTGCAGTTCGCGCCGCGTGGCGTCCATCGTCAGGATGGTATCGGCATTTTGAATCAGAATTTCAGGCATATCAGACCTTTCACACGTCATTTGGCCCGTCTCAATGAAGACGTGTGGAAAGGCACCAACGGAAAACGGGCAAAGAGTTCGGCGCGGGGATCATCATAGCCGGATGGGCCGGATGGCTCAAGCCTTGCGCAAAATGTCCAGAGCGGCGGCATGCACATCCGCGTTGGCGGCAGCCAGAACCCGCCCGCCCTGATGCGCCGGGCCGCCCTGCCAGTTGGTGACGATGCCACCTGCTGCCTCGATCACCGCAATCGGGGCTTGAATGTCATAAGCATTCAGACCAGCCTCGATCACCAGATCAATCTGGCCTGCCGCCAGCAGAGCGTAGGCGTAGCAATCCATGCCAAAGCGGGTCAATTTGACCTGGGCTGCCACCGCATCGAACCCGGCACGATCTGCCGTTGTGCCAACCTCGGGAAAGGTGGTGAATAGAATGGCCTGATCCAGCAGCGAAGTGGCGCGCACCGCCAGCGGCAGCACCCCGGTCGGGCCGGTCATTTCGGCCAGCCCCGGTGCCCCGACAAAGCGTTCGCCGGTATAGGGCTGGTCGATAATACCCAGAAACGGGCCATCCACGCCGGACAAGGCGATCAGAACACCCCAAGTGGGCGTGCCGCTGATAAAGCCGCGCGTGCCATCAATCGGGTCAAGCACCCAGGTGCGCCCGCTCGTGCCAGATTGTTGGCCGAACTCTTCGCCCCAGATGCCGTCATCGGGGCGATGGCGGCCCAGAAGGTCGCGCATCGCAGTTTCTGCGGCGCGATCCGCCTCGGTGACCGGATCAAACCCGCCCGCATCCTTGTTCTGAGATTGAAGCCCCGGTTGGCGAAAATACGGAAGAATCGCGGCGCGGGCCGCATCTGCCATCAGATGGGCAATCTGTAAATCATCTAGCGCGGCATGTGTCATCCGTTTCAGGTGCCACCATGCCGCGCAAAAAGCAAGCCATGCGCCAAAATGCGTGGCGCCTAGGCCACGTCGCTTAAGACGCGCGCCAGTTCAAACAATCGCCGACGCTGATTTTCGGGAATCGCATAATACGACCGCACCAGATCCAGCGCCTCCTTGTCGCCCATCAAATCCGGGGGCACCATCGTTTTTTCAGCCTCGTCCTTGTGCTCTTGGTCCAGCCCTTCGAAGAAAAAGCTGACAGGCACATCCAGTGCATCAGCAATATCCCAAAGCCTTGAGGCGCTGACCCGGTTTGCACCGGTTTCATATTTCTGGATTTGCTGGAACTTGATACCAACCTGTTCAGCAAGCTGCTGTTGCGTCATGCCGGTCAGCCACCGACGGTGCCGCACCCGTTTCCCCACATGAACATCCACCGGATGGGTCATACGTTTCTCCTTATGTCACACTAATTACCGCCCGGATCACAAAAACATCCCGGCCCGCACAAGCAGGTTGCACCGTTCCAAGCCATCGAAAATTCAAAACCACGACCCGAACCGCATCTACGGAAGGATATTACGGGTTTTGGGGCTGAATTCAAGACGGTTGAGTCTTGCGGCCCGCAAAAAGACCTGAGGTTGTGCTGAGTTAATGCCGAAATTCTCTATGACGTAAGGGAAAGATTGCATCTGTTTTGCCGATTTCCCAATCCAGTTCATAATGGCAGAAGGTTTGGCTAAAGGGAACATTTCCTTGCGAACGACCATAAAATAAAGGCTGGAAAATGCGGGCATATCAAGTTTCACAAATTGGCAGGCCGGCTGAAATGGCAGAAATTCCTGCCCCACACCCTGGCCCGGACCAGGTGCTGCTGGACATTCGCGCCTGCGGGCTGAATTTCGCCGACCTTTTGATGCAAAAGGGAACCTATCAAGAGAATCCCGCCTTACCGGCCACCTTGGGCATGGAGGTTTCAGGCGTCATCAACGCCCTGGGCGAGTCGGTTGACGGTTTGGCCATTGGGGACCGGGTGGCAGTTTTTTGCGGCCATGGTGGCTTGGCTGACCAGGGGGTTTTTGACGTCGCGCGCACGATTCGCTTGCCCGACGGGATGAGCTTTGAACAGGGGGCGGCGTTTCAGATCGCCTACGGCACCGCGCATATGGCGCTGGATCATTGTGCGCGCCTGCAACCTGGCGAAACCCTGCTGGTGACCGGCGCGGCGGGCGGAACCGGGCTGGCGGCGGTTGAGATTGGCGCGCTGATGGGCGCGCGGGTTATCGCCCAGGCCCGGGGGGCCGACAAGCTGGCAGTGGCCGGGGCGGCGGGGGCGGCGCATCTGATCGACGGTTCTGACGATCTGCGCGCCCGCCTGTTGGACCTGGGCGGGGCGGATGTGGTCTATGATACTGTCGGGGGCGAGGTTTTTCGCGCCGCTTTTCGCGCCACCAACCCCGGCGGGCGGATATTACCTATTGGGTTTGCCAGCGGGGATGTGCCGCAAATTCCGGCCAATCATCTGTTGGTGAAAAACCTGACGGTGATCGGATTCTACATCGGCGGGTACATGAAATTTCGCCCGGAAGCTGTTGTAAAAACTTTAAAAACCCTGATGGAATGGTGCCTTTTGGGTCGCCTGCACCCGCATATTGGCCACAGCCTGCCACTGGACCGGGTGGCCGAGGGCATGGAGTTGCTGCGCACTCGCAAAGCCACCGGAAAGGTGGTTATCACCATCTGACGCCCACCAAACGGCGACCAGTTGGCGCGCTGCCCGGCACCGGTGGACAAAGCCCGCTCCCAGACCCGCCGCGCCAGAACATTGTTCGGCAGAACCAAAAAAACAAGCCCGGCTGGTGCCGTTTCACCTGACGCCCCTGCCCTAGCCTACTGCCTTCAGAGGTGCTGCGCCAAAGCTGTGAAAGGTCTGGCGGATCAGCGTGGCCAGTTCCGTCACCACATCCCGGTTGCTCGTATCCCCCCCATACAAATTGACCATCTGCACCGGCAAGTCCGGCAGCGTACCGCCATGGTCAATCTGCTGCAAATGCGGCGGCTCGGTGCCTTCCAGCACCGCATGAACCGCCAGATCCGCGGCAACCGTCGCCTCGATCGTGCGGTCGCTTTCGGTTTCAACCACCATATCCCACGGCACCTCTGCCGCATCCAGCGCCGCAATCACCTTGGGGCGGAAAATGCAGTGCCGCCCAAAGGCCAGCCGCAGTGGGCGTTGCCGCCAGGTCGAGCCATCGGGCGCGCCAATCCAGCGCAAGGGCAGTTGCGACAGCGTCTCGCAGCCTTCACCACCGGTGGGTTCGGTTGTCAGGATCAAATCACATTCGCCGCGCGCGTATTGTTCTTTCAGCGACCGGGTAAAGGACGAAATCAACTGAACCTTGACCCGTGGACAGGTGGCGTTGAACCGCTGTAATACCCGGGGAATTGTCGGATAGACAATATCATGCGGCACGCCCAGAACCACCTCGCCCTCGAACCCCTGATCGGTCAGCCGCCCGATCACCTCGTCATTCAGCGCCACCATGCGGCGCGCATAGCCCAGCAACTGATCGCCCGAAGACGTCAGCGCGATGGTGCGCCCCGACCGGTCCAGTAATTCCAGCCCCAGAATTTCTTCAAGCCGTTTCAGCTGCATCGACACGGCGGATTGCGTCAGGTGTAAAAAACCAGCCGCCCTTGTGACCCCGCCAGAATCGGCCACAGCCACAAAAGACCGCAGCGTGGTGATGTCTAGATTTCGCACTATCACAATCCTTGATGGTTCATCGCACAAACATTCGCTTTCAATATGAACCATACCTCTCCATATACATCAAGGAAATTGATTGAAACCTCCATAACCATCACGCGCTCCGGAAAGGACAACAGACATGACTTACATCGACACCACATATTGCACCGCCCAGCCCCGTCGTTCGGCTCTTGCGACACTGAAGCTGTATTACAATGTCTGGTGTCAGCGGCAGGCGTTGAAAACTCTGGACGCTGCTGCCTTGAACGACATTGGTGTCACCCGGGCACAGGCCGACGCCGAAGCCAAACGCCCCGTCTGGGATGCACCGTCCAACTGGAAGTGCTGAGCCAAACCACATGATTTACCAAGTTTAGCGGGCTGCATCCGGTGCAGTTCGCTTTTTTTGTCGCGTTCCGCGAACATTCCTGACGGAAACGCTTGAAAAAGCCACAGTCTACCCCGATATTTAGCAGGAATGCCGCTGAAACACTTCAGTGGCTGTTTTGCCTTGAATGGAGACCAGGAATGGCTGAATTCGACACAATCCGGACGACGGCTCGAACTGCGGCCGGTACACGCTCTGCCCAGATTGATGAAGGGCTGCGCGCCCATATGAACAAAGTCTACGGCACAATGTCCGTAGGCATGCTGATTACAGCGCTGGCGGCTTGGGCCATTGCGGGCCTGGCGGTAACGGCCGTGCCAAATGCCTATCAAGTGGGTGCAGATAAGTACCTGACCGATTTTGGCGTCACGATCTATACCTCTGCCTTGCGCTGGGTGATCATGTTTGCCCCGCTGGCCTTTGTGTTTGGTCTAAGTGCTATGATCAACAAACTGTCTGCCGCCACCGCGCAGCTGGTGTTCTATGCCTTTGCCGCAACCATGGGCCTGTCGCTTAGTTCGATCTTTCTGGTCTATACCTCAACTTCGATCGCTCAGGTGTTCCTGATCACAGCCATCGCTTTCGCGGGCCTGTCGCTGTATGGCTACACCACCAAAAAAGACCTGTCCGCCATGGGCACGTTCCTGATGATGGGCTTGATCGGCCTGATCGTAGCGATGGTTGTGAATATATTCTTGCAAAGCTCGGCCATGACTTTTGCCATTTCGGCGATTGGGGTGCTGATTTTTGCCGGCCTCACCGCCTATGACACGCAGAAGATCAAAACCACCTATCTGCAAATGGCCGCCGCCGGCGATTCCGAATGGCTGGGTAAGGCCGCAATCATGGGCGCACTCAGCCTGTATCTCGACTTTATCAACATGTTCATGTTCCTGCTGCAATTATTCGGCAACCGGGAATAACCCGCACGGAACTGGAATTTTCAGGGCCGGTCCTTGCGACCGGCCCTTTTCTTTTGCCCTGACCTTAGGCAACGTAGCCCCATGCTGGAATTACGCCCAAACTGCGAAATCTGCGATTGCGATCTGCCTGCTGATTCCGATCAGGCGCGGATATGCACCTATGAATGCACTTATTGCGCCTCTTGCGCGGCGGATGTGCTGTTGGATGTCTGCCCCAATTGCGGCGGCAATCTGCAACCCCGCCCCATCCGCCCGGTACAAAGCTGGCAGAAGGGAACCGGTCTGGCCTGTCACCCGGCAAGCACACGGCGCCGCAGCAGCCGCTGGTCAGTTAAAGAGCGCGCAGCCCTGTCTGCCAAACTAAAGGACGTGGCCCCCAAAGATCGCTAAGAGCGCGGGGGCATCCGCGCCGACGGAAAGCTGTGTCCAGGCCCCAGCGGCACCTCGACCGCACCAAGCGTCGCAAACCCTACCGCCGCATAAAACGCCACTGCTGTGCTGGTGGCGCGGCACTCTGGCCCGGTATGCCTTGTCCGCGGGTCACATCGAACACATGCTGCATTAGCAGCGCAGGCGGTTGGGCGAACGACAAAACGCATCGGGATTTCCAACGAAAAAAGGCCTCGCGATTGCGGGGCCCTTTTTGCGTATCAGTCCGAGTGAGAAAGGCTTACTTGATCTTGCCTTCTTTGTACTCGACATGTTTGCGGACTACCGGGTCATATTTGCGCACAACCATTTTTTCGGTCATGGTGCGCGCGTTCTTTTTGGTCACATAAAAATGGCCCGTGCCCGCAGTCGAATTCAGGCGGATTTTGATCGTGGTTGGCTTCGCCATTTGTATTCTCCTGCGTCGGGCATCTGAATGGCCCGTAAAATTCGTATGAAGATGCCTTTTACGGCCTTGTGGGCCAGAGTCAATTGCAAATCCTGCACCGGGGCCGTTGCTGATGGAAACCAGCCAGATGTGCCCAGTTAGCGGCCCTCACCCCTAAACCAGAGGCCCGCCCGAATGACCGGGCGGGCCGGGTTTACACCTTTTCCTGAGTGTATTTCTTTAGCTCGACCCGGGCGACCTGACGGCGATGCACCGCGTCCGGCCCATCAGCCAACCGCAGGGTGCGTACATGAGTCCAGGCCTGGGCCAGCGGCGTGTCTTGCGAAATACCCTGGCCGCCAAACATTTGCACCGCTTCGTCGATTACCTTTAGCGCAACGCGCGGCGCAATCACCTTGATCTGCGAGATCCACGGCGCGGCGGCACGGGCATCGCCCTGATCCATGTACCAGGCCGCTTTCAGACACAACAGACGCGCCTGTTCAATCTCCATCCGGCATTCGGCGATGATGTCGAAATTCGCCCCCAGGTTGGCGATCTTCTTGCCAAACGCCTCGCGGGCCAGAGACCGGCGGCACATCTGTTCCAGCGCGCTTTCGGCCTGCCCAATCGCGCGCATACAGTGATGGATACGTCCAGGGCCAAGCCGCCCCTGGGCAATCTCAAATCCCCGGCCTTCGCCCAGCAGGATGTTGCCCGCAGGCACCCGCACATTGGTGAACCGGACATGCATATGGCCGTGCGGGGCATCGTCGTGGCCGTATACCTCCATCGGGCGCAGGATTTCGATGCCCGGGGTGTCTGCAGGCACCACGATCATCGACTGGCGGTTATGCTTTGGCACTTCTTCGCCACCGGTCTTGACCATGACGATATAGACCTTACAGCGCGGATCACCGGCGCCCGAGGCCCACCATTTCTCGCCGTTCATCACATAGTCGTCGCCATCGCGCACGCAGGGCATGGAAATGTTGGTGGCATCCGAACTGGCCACATCCGGTTCGGTCATCAGATAGGCCGAGCGGATTTCACCCGCCAGCAGCGGCGTCAGCCAGGTGTCTTTCAGCGATTGCGACGCATAGCGTTCAAACACCTCCATATTGCCGGTGTCAGGCGCGGAACAGTTGAACACCTCGGCCCCCAGCGGGGTCTTGCCCATTTCCTCGGCGAAATAGGCGTATTCAACCGTGCTCAGGCCAAAGCCCTTGTCACTGTCGGTCAGCCAGAAATTCCACAACCCCTGCGCCTTGGCCTTAGTTTTCAGCCCTTCCAGAATCTCGGTCTGGCGTGCGGTGTATTGCCAGCGATCCCCGGTGGCGACCTCGGCCTGGTATTCGTCCTCCAGCGGCATCACCTCGTCGCGGACCATCGCAGCAACACGATCCAGCAGTGCGCGATTTTCCGCCTTCATTCCAAAATTCATATCCATGGCCAAAGTCTCCCAACCTAATGTGCGGCACCGCCACCTTTACCTTTGGTCAAAGGATGGCTTAGTTAACATGGGAATGTCTATGGGGCGCGACAGGACGTCACGCGAAAACAACGGATTTCTGTCATGGCTTTGCTGATCGACATCGGAATGCGCGGTTGGATGGAGGAACTTGACCTGGCGGAAGAGGTTCGCAGCCACTTTCCCGGCGCCGATATCCGGACCCGCGCCAATTTGGGCGACCCGGCGCAGATTCGCATGCTGGCGGTGTCCTCACTGGCCCCTGACCTGCCCGCGCAGCTGCCAAATCTTGAACTGGTGCAAAAGCTGGGCGCGGGGGTCGAAACCATCGTCAATCACCCCGCCTTGCCGCCCCATGTGCGGGTGGCCCGGCTGAAGCCAGTCGCCCCGGCGCATCAGATTGCCGAATATTGCCTGGCCTATATCTTGCGTTTCCAGCGCAACATGGCCGCGCATGAGGCCGCACAGACGCGCCGCGCATGGGAGCCGATTGAACCGCGCTTTACCCCTGATACGACCGTGGGCGTGCTGGGGCTGGGCCATATCGGTGGGTACACCGCGTCCCTGATGCATCATGTCGGTTTCCGGGTACTTGGCTGGGCGCGCTCTGCCAAGTCGATCGACGGGGTCGAATGTCGGCATGGGGCCAAGGCCCTGGCTTTGATGCTGGGTGAATGCGATTATGTTGCAGCGATCCTGCCCTCAACCACCGCCACGCGGGGCTTGTTTGACGCACAGCTATTGAACGCGATGAAGCCCGGCAGTATCCTGATCAATGCCGGGCGCGGTGACTTGATTGACGAAGCCGCGCTGATCAACTGCCTTGATCACGGCCCGCTGGCAGGCGCGGTTCTGGATGTGTTGAACACCGAACCTTTGCCGCCCGAAAACCGCTTATGGGCACATCCGGGCGTGACCATCACGCCGCATGTATCGGGCTGGCATCTGGGGGATGCGCTGCAGGACGTGGCCGATAATTACCGCCGCCTGATGAACGGCACAGCGCTGTTGCACGAGGTCGACCGCGCCCGCGGGTATTAAGCCACCGCCTTGCCCGCCATCCGGCGTATAAAGGCGGCACAGTCTTCGGGTGCGGTGATCGGAATCATATGCCCCCGCCCCGGCAGGTTTTCGAAGTTCAACCCATGCGCTGTCATGCTTTGCCCGTGTAAATCAGGCGCCAGCAGATTATCATCCGCCCCATACAGAATTCCACCCGGCACCTTCAGCCCCGTGCCATAACGCGCCACCTGCTGTGGCATCTGGTCTTTGATGGCGCAGAAATCAGACGTGGCGGTGACAAAGGCGCTGGGGCGCAATCCCAGCACCGCACCTGCCTTGTCCATGAAATCCGGCGGGCAGGTTTCCGGGGAAAACGCCTCGGCTAGCACCTTGTCGGCGGTACGCTTGCCGATTGGCCCGGCGATGGTGTTGGCAATCAGGTGGCGCAGAAACGACGAGCGGATTTCCAGCCCCTTGAACATATCCGGCGTGTCCGGTTGCTCTTGTGTCAGCGGACATAGCAGCGCCAGCGCGGCGGTCTTGTCAGGCCGGTCCAGCGCCATCGACAGGGCCACCGCGCCGCCCAGCGAATGTCCCACCAGCACCGCATTTTCAACGCCCAAACTGTCCAGAAGGTCGCCAATCATCCGCCCCTGTTCACCCAGCGGCGCGCCGTCACCGGCATCCAGCACCGAATAGCCACAGCCGGGGCGGTCCACGGCGATCACCCGATAATCCTGCGCCAGTAACCCGGTCAGCGCATAGGTGAAATGCTGCAACTGCCCCGATATCCCGTGGATCAGCACCAGGGTCTGCGCCTCGCGCGGGCCAAGGTCGACATAATGCAACGCGCCGCCCCGTACCTTTTGGATTTGTCCCGGTTGCGGCACCCGCATTTGTGCATCGCGCGCCAGGCTGCGGGTCCATAAATTGGTCAGCCAAAACAGGACAAGTCCGGCAAGGATGACGTAAATCGGAAAAGTCATTGGGATAAGTCCTTTGCGCACGACACGGGATGGCGCGATGCTAAGGCGCGTCACGCCGCTTGGCCACGGCTATTCCTGCCTTAATCGGTGCTTTTCAACGGTGACAGCTGCACCAGCACTACCGTCAGCAGCGGCAGCACAAACCCCAACAGCGCCACAGTGATCAGCAACCACCCCAACTGGCTATAGTCCGCCGCCGTCTTAACCAGATCAGTACCCGGTGTGCGCACTTCACGCGTAACCGTGAAAATATGGTTCAGGTATTTGGTGCCCAGACTGCTGGCTGACAGCGCCAGATTGGTGAACGAGGCCATCACCGCAAAAAACGTCGCCTTCAGATGCCCCGGCGCGTTGCGGGCAATCCAGGCCAGCATCGGGATCATCGCCACCTGCCCCAGTGGCGATTCCAACCCGGTGTCCATGATCGCAATAAACCGCGCATCCACCACGCCCCCGGTCAATGCCGATGTCCAGTGGTGCAGCCCATAATAAAGCCCGATATTGGGCAGCGACAATACGGCCGCCACCACCGTCAACAGCACAACAATCCTGGTAATCGCCTGACTGGCCATCATCGGGCGCAAGACGATGATCCCCGCCAGTGTCAGTACCGAGGTGATCAAATACAGCACGGACAGGAATTGCTCGTCAAACCCCAACACATCAATTTCAAACCAGGTGGCCGCAGCGCCCGGCAGTGGCACGGCGCGGAATACAAAAATGATGATCGCCGTGCCGACCAATGCGCGCGCCTTGGCCGGGTCCAGATTGGCAATCAACTGGCGCATCAGGAACAGCACAATCGCCATCGACCCGGCAAACACCACCTCTTGCGCATAGTTATTGTCAGACAGGCCAATCACCAGCGTCAACATCACAAACACCAGACCGCCAGTGAAATACCAATGATTAAGTTTTGGCGCCTTTGTCGTGCGGCCCAGGGCCTGGGTGGCGGCCTTGGCGCTTAGCCCGGTGCGGATCAACCGCCGCAGGGTAAGGCGCGCCTGAACCGAGGCCAGCAACACACCGGACACCGATATCAGCGGAATAGCCAGCGCAATCAGATAGATATTCGCATAAATCGCGGCCCTTTCCAGTTGGCTCAGCACCTCGACGCCGGAAAACATCACGATGTTCAGCAGCGCCACCGCCACCGTTCCACTGATCAGCGAAAACCGCCCCAGCGTTTGCATCGTGGTGTGCATCGCCTTGGATTGATCCTCGGGGATCGGCTGGCCGGTGCTGTCAAACTTGGGCACCGCCTCGACCGACATCGCATCGGCCACCGCGTCCTGAACAACGTAACCCACCGGCGACAATAGCGCTGCGATGACATACCACGCCTCGACAGGCAGGATCACCGCCATCATCGCACTGTCGGTGATCAGCAGGTACATGATCATCAGGCTGGCGGCGATCAGCCCGGCGCCCAGATAAACCAGCAATCCTTTCCAGCGCCAGATCAGATCCACCAGATGGCCCAGCGGCATTTTCAGCGCCCAGGGCAACCCGGCCCAAAAGGCGATCCCTGCCAGAAACGCCGCCGATAACCCCAGGTAGTCCTTGACAAAAAACGTACCGACAATGGCCGTCAGCCCGGACACTCCGGCCGAGAAATAGATCATCAGCGGCGGCAGGAACGACCAGCGCATTTGCCGCCCCAGATCCAGCACCACCATATCAAACCAGCCTTTGTGGGCCTCACTATCCATGCCTTGCGTCCCTACCTGATGCCAACATGCGCATCATCACCCAGCAGCCGCCCATTCGCAAACCGTTCACAGCGCGTCGAACAGCCGCCCCTTTGGGACACCTGCACCGGCACCCTAAGACACGGCGCCCCCGGTGATACGCGCTCATCCCTTCCCTTGGCGCAAAACGTTTAACGCGCGCTCCATCACATCCGGCGCGCAGATGGTGGCGCGCAAACAATGCGGCAAGCCATACCCGCCCATGGCGCGCATCATCAGCCCCTGGGCGCGTAACGCCTGATCAACCTGGCCTGCCATCTCTGCGGTCTCAAAACGCAGCAGTACAAAATTGGTATAGCTGGGTGGTACCTGAATCCCCAACTCGCGCAGATCGCGAGCGAATTTATCACGGATGTCGCTGGTCTGGGCCACCACTTTCTGCATATACTGCTGATCGTCCATCGCGGCGGTTGCCATCGCCTGCGAGACTGCGGAAATGTTGGTGGGGTTTAGCAGCTTGCGCATCTCGACCGCCACATCCGGCGGGAAATACCCCCAGCCTACCCGCGCCCCGGCCAACCCATAAGCCTTGGAAAAGCTGCGCAGGATCACAGCGTTGCCCCGCTCGATCAGCGCAAACAGCTCTGCCCGGTTCTGCGCCACATCGCCGAATTCGCCATATGCCTGATCAATCACCAGCAACACGTCTGCTGGCAGCGCCTCGCGCAGTTCGATCAGCTTGGCATTGGCAATCAGCGTGCCCGTCGGATTGCCCGGATTACACAGATAAACCATGCGGATCTGCGGGGTGATCTGTTTCATCAGGCTTTCCACCGACACGGCATACCCCGGCTCGTCCGCCACGATAAATTCGGCCTGCGCCAAACCACAGGCCAGCGGCCCGAGCGCATAGCCGAACCGGCTGCCCAGCACCGTATCACCCTTGCCGACAAAGCCCTGAAACAACGCGCTGATCAGCTCCATCGACCCGGCTCCACACAGGATCTGCCCCGGTTTCAGCCCATGCACATTGGCAATCGCCGCGCGCAGCTCCTGCCAGTCAGGATCAGGGTAAAGGGCGGTGCTTTCCAGCGCCGCCTACCCGGCCGTGATCGCCGCCGGGCTGGGGGAAAACGCGCTTTCATTCTGCGCCATCGACACGGCGCCCGCCCCGCCCAGATCGGCCAGGGCATAGGGTGACATCGCCGCCACGTGTGAAACTGCCTTGATCATCCTTCACCTCCATAAATCTCTGCCCCTTTGCGGCAGTGTGATCTGACCCAGCGCGCCGGACAAGCCCCCGGCGCACCCGCGTGCGGGAGAATTCAGCCGTTCTGCTGGCAGGAATGAAACAAGTACCGCGCCCTATGTCAAAGACATCCCAAATGAAAACGCCCACCCCTGTGCGGGCGGGCGTTCTTGTTATCACGGGCCCCGTATCAGGCCCCGTATCAGGCCCGTACCAAGCCTGTGCGTTCAGTTGCTAGATGGGAATACCGGCAACGCCGCCGCGCCACCCGCCTGCCCGCCGCCCTGCATGGCAGCGTTCAGAACCGCGGCGCGATCCGCCGATTGGCCCAGAACAGTCGC
>Ga0209121_10000749_pt1 | contig 34497 bp, 31 predicted proteins | sample Cruoilmetagenom3_FD_187292 | JGI IMG/M metagenome (GOLD analysis project Ga0209121, IMG submission 187292) | Oil polluted marine microbial communities from Coal Oil Point, Santa Barbara, California, USA - Sample 3 (SPAdes) (version 2) | ecosystem: Environmental > Aquatic > Marine > Oil seeps ... | reverse complement strand
GATACAATTCTGGAAAAAACAAAAGGAGAGAAGATTTCATTTGAATACATGATCTATGTGGGAGATTTTTTGACGAATAGATATGACAGGGTCAATAGGAAGGAATAAGATTGAATGGGGAAGGCACGGAATATCGGGTTTTTTGAGCAAGATCATATTTTTCGAAAACTCAAGTACTACTTTAAATAGTAATGTTTTTCCGCAGGTTGGGCAAAGGAGCGGTAGCGACGTGCCCAACATAAGGTGTCGTGTAGCTTGAGGTATTACCAAAGGTATTACTGTAGCTAAAGGAAGATAGAAGAAATGCAATCAAAGGGGAAGAGGAAACAGTTTTTGAGGCTTTTAACACCAGATGACTTGCTTGCTCCGGTTCACTATCCATTTCCACTCAGGGGATATGTGCTTGAAGAGGCTGAAAAGTGGAAAAATTGTGGGATTGCTTGGTAGACACACATATCGGGAAGAGGAGGAGAATATCAGGTCGAAGAGGTAGTGTTGAAAACAGGAGGATTCAAAACAATGAGAAAGTGGAAGGCATTGGCAGGATTTACATTGACATTCGTACTTGTTTGGAGCACAGCCGCGTTTGCGCATTTCCAGATGTTTTACACCCCGGAAAGCGCCTTGACAAACGAGGATTCCAAGGAGATTAACCTCAAGCTGATCTTCACTCACCCGTTCGAAGCCAATTACACCATGGATATGGGCAAGGATATGGAGGGGATCACGCATCCGCCCAAGGCCGTAGGCGTCATGCACAAGGGAGAGAATACCGACCTGCTGGACAAGATCAGGCCGATAGAATTCGCCAGCTTGACCAACAAGGGCAAGGCCTATGAATTAAGCTACAATCTTGATGGAGAGGGCGATTTCATATTTTACTGTGATCCGGATTACTATTGGGAACCAGCAGAGGACTGCTTCATCCGTCATGTGACAAAAGTGATCGTCAATCGCGGCGGCATGCCGACAGACTGGGATCAGCCGGTAGGTCTGGACGTGGAAATCATACCGCTCGACAAGCCTTACGGCGTTTGGGCCGGCAATGTCTTCCGTGGTGTTGTCATGGTAAAAAAGGACGGTAAGCTGGTCCCCTTTCCGAACGCCGAGATCGAAGTGGAATATGTAAGCCACGACATTATCGGCAACGGCTTTGCCAAGCAAGCCAAAGCCGGGGAAGCGCCGCAGGACTGTTTCGTGACACAGACCATCAAGGCCAACAAAGACGGCGAGTTCGCCTATGGCATTCCCCGCGCCGGTTGGTGGGGGTTTGCTGCACTCGGCCTTACCGAGGAAAAGAAAAATGGCAAGGACATTGAACTCGGTGCCTTGATCTGGGTGCAGGCGCATGAGATGAAATAGCTCAATTTTGCAAGAAGACAGCCATGGTTTGGTGGGCACTGCCCACCCTACAGTGTGTCATGCCGGTGTTGTTGTAGGGTGGGCTGTGCTCACCAAAATTGGACGCAGAATTCAATATCATCATGGAGAATAGGAAATGAAACTTTTCGGAAAGACATTTGGAATGTTAGCTCTAAGCTTGGCACTGAGTATATTGGTATTTTCCGTACCTGCCAGTGCCCACTTTATATGGATCAACATGGGTGATTATACGCCATCAACAAAAAGGCCTGTAAATCTGACGGTTGGATGGGGACATGACTTTGCGAGCCCTGTGGGCAATGTCCTATATAACCAGGAAGGGCTCGACAAAATATACATGCTCGACCCGAATGGTGATGAGCTGAAGATAGAGCCTGTCAACGAAATCGAGTTCAAGGTGGAAAGATCCTTAAAGCAGGAAGGTGCATACTTGGCCGTTGCCAAGAGAAAAGAAAGTTTTTTTACAAAGACCGCCGATGGGTATAAACGCCAGTCAAAAAAAGGTCTGGAGAATGTTATTCAATGCAGCTACTCTGGAATGTATGCCAAGGCCATAGTTGATGTCGGAAAAGGGGGAGGCGACATCTTTTCCAGACCACTCGGCCATACCCTTGAGGTTGTCCCGCTGAACGATCCGGCGGGGTTGAGAGAGGGAGATTATCTTTCCGTAAAGGTGCTCTATAATAACGAGCCTCTCAGAACCGAGCTTTATGCCACCTATGTCGGGTTTTCCACTGAACAGGCCTGGGCTTACACTATTAATACGGACAAGGATGGCGTAGGGAGGATAAAGATTCTTAATCCGGGTATCTGGCTCATCAAGGTTGGTCATAAGGTCCCCTATCCTGATGCCGAGGAATGTGATCAGTATTCATATTCAGCCACGTTGACCTTTGAGGTGAAATAGTTGGTAAGCTAATAAGCTGGTGAGCTAATAAGCTGGTAAGTCGAGCAGCTCAACAGCTCAACAGCTCAACAGCTAATCAAGAGGAGAGACAAAGATGAATAAATCAACAAGGAGGATATCTGGATCAAATTTGATGGCAGGCCTCTTTGCATATATGTCAAGGAGTATTCCAGCAATTGCTATAGCTCTGGCTGTATCAGTTACCTTTGCCTGGGCTGATGAGCCTGGGAGTGAGGCTGTAACATCTTTGGAAAGTATCGTGGTTACCGCCACCAAGACGCCCCATACCTTGCGAGATGTTCCAGTGGAGACCGTCGTGGTTACCAGGGAGGATATTGAGCGGACAAATGCCCAGAATGTCATTGACGTCTTGAAAAACATCCCTGGAATTGACGCTTCTGTTCATGATGATGTTTTCGGGACGTATACCTGGCGGGCCAAATTGCGGGGGCTGAATTTCAATGATGGTTACGGACTGATCCTCATTGACGGACAAAGGGCCATGGGCTGCGGCCAGAGCGGAGGCATGGGCGAGTATGGAACCGGGCTCAACCAGATTCCAGTGGATATGATTGAGAGAATCGAGGTGGTCAAAGGCCCTGGCTCGGCATTATATGGAAGTGATGCTATGGCTGGTGTTATCAATATCATCACAAAAAAAACGCCGAACAAACCAACCGGAAGCGCCGGTGTGGGGTATGGCTGGTACGAAATTAAAGAGAAAAAGAGCAGCAGTGGCACGGTTACCAAGCCTTCTGATGACGGACACAGCCGAAACCTCTCCACTGCCTATGTGTCTTATGGTGACAAGATCACGGACCGTTTGGGCTACCTGGTGCATTACAGTTACGACAGCGCGGAAGACATAGGCCAGGAACCGGTCAAGTCCTACCGTCACTCTTTCATGGGCAAGCTCGATGCGGATCTCAGTGAAAGTATTGATCTTTACTTGAAGTGCGAACTGAGTGATTATGAGAAGGAGGAGAACAATCGAGACGAGGACAGTTACCGTGTTTCTGCCGGCATGGATTTTCGTCCAACAGACGACCATTTCTTTTCAATAAAGGGATATACATATACCTGGGATTTCACGCACGGTTCCCCTGGTTATCCTTATGGCTATAAACTTGGCGATGTGGATTATAACCAGGGCGAGATTCAGTATACGTGGTATTCCAGCGACTGGAATACACTTACCGTAGGTGGAGAGCTTCAAAAACAGGGGATTAATTACCTCATACACAACTATCATATTAATGATAATGGGACTTGGACTGAAACTGAAAAAGTTAACGTTAATGAGGACGTAGACACCTCCAGTTTGTATGTGCAGGATGAGATTACCCTGTTTGAGGTCCTTACACTGGTCGGTGGCCTCCGTTATGATGATCACTCCACGTTCGGGAGCGAGGTAAATCCCAAATTGAGTCTGATGTACAGGCCTCTGAAAGATACAACTTTCAGGGCTTCGGTTGGCAGGGCCTTCAAGTCCCCAACCATTCGACAACTCTATTACAGTACTCCATACAGGCACGGTGGTTATTACTGCAAATCTAACCCGGACCTGGATCCTGAAACGGCTGTCGGTTACTCTGCAAGTGTGGAACAGTGGCTGATGGACGATCGAATCATGGTCAACCTGGGTTATTTCCGCAATGACGTGGATGACATGGTAGTAAGAGAGGATACAGGGACCGAATATGGAGATCCCAGCCTGCCGCTGATGGAGTACAGAAACGTGGAAGAGGCATGGACATAGGGCATTGAATTCATGTGCAGAACGTATCTGTTCGAAGAGTTCTCTGCTTCTCTGTCTTACACTTATACTGATTCTGAAAATAAAGAGACCGGCAAAGAGCTGACTTACACTCCTAAACACTTTTTCAGCTTTTCGCCTGCGTATGAACTGAAAAGATACGGTCTTGGTGCAAGTGCCACTATCTCGTATATCGGTAAGCAGTACAAAAACTCGGATAACACCGACCAGATCGATGAGCATACAGTTGTAGATGCCAAGATATTCAAATATCTTTCTGACAAGGCAAAGTTGTCCTTTGAGGCGGACAATATCTTTGACTCTGATAAAGGTGATGAAGGAAATTTCCGCACAGGGAGGACCTTTACAGCTAAACTGGATGTTTACTTTTAGCTTCATGCAGGTATTCAGTTAACACATACATGGGAAGGGGTTGGAGGCACAGGCCTCCAACCCCTTTTTCATTCTATAATTCTGCTTAAAACACCTAATCTGCGACGTTGCCTCAAATTTCGAGGTAGGCATCAGGAGATGAAATTATGAGAAAAATTGTATTTTTTGGCTGTTTGTTATTGTCTATTTGTTTGTCCTCTCGGGCTTTTTCACATACTCCGCTCTGCTCTTGCACGGATCAAGGGAACGGAACCATCGTGTGCGAAGGTGGATTCTCAGACGGAGACTCTGCTGCAGGCATGAGGATTCAGGTAGTTGATGCCGACGGAAAGATCATCCTGGCAGGGTATATGAATGAGAATAGCGAGTTTAGCTTCAAAAAGCCGGAAGTTGAGTACGCAGTCATTTTTGACGCAGGTCCCGGCCACATTGCAAAGGTGCCGAGTTCGGAAATTACGGAATAATGCCGGCATCCTTCAGTTTGCATTCCCCCCCGGTTTTTTGGAAAAGGCATAAAGTTTGGCACTCATTACATGGCTATAAGACTTATTATCACCGCACATCTCATTCTGTTTACCTCTATATTCAGTATAGCCTTGGCTCAACAGGAAGAAGACGTAGATGATATAAAAGGGAAGATACTGTCTTTGGAGGACTGTATAGAAATCGCAGTTGAAGGGCATCCTGACATCAGATCAAAGCGGGCAGAGGTAAAAGCGGGCAAATCCAGAGTAGGGCAGTCTTTTTCCAGCTTTCTCCCCTTTCTTGATTTTTCTTCCGGTTATTCCAGGTCAGAAGTGAATCAAGGCCATTCAAACGCTTTATCCGATTCCAGAGATAATTACATCATTGGCTTTTCTCTTTCTCAGAACATATTTGACTTTGGCCGGTCCCTTTCCTTGTGGAGAATGAGTAAGGAGGAGGCAAGGGCGATATCATACGTATTGAATACTACAGGTCAAGATATAGTATTTAAACTGGAAGAGGAGTACTACAGTCATCTCAAGGCATTGAGACTTGAGAAAGTCAATCAAGAGGCATTCGCCTCAGCAGAGCTTCACTTGAAGCAGGCCAGGGGATTCTATGAAGCAGGTACCAGACCTAAGATAGATGTTGCCAGAGCAGAGGTGGATGTCTCCAATGCAAAGGTGGATCTTATTAAGGCAGAGAACGGGGTCAGGCTTTCCAAGGTCAGGCTGGACAATGCCATGGGACTTGGCGAGCCGGTATCCTATCAGATAAAGGATGATCTGGAATTTAAAACATCAGATTATCAGATAGATGAGATACTTTCCCTTGCTTACATAAACAGGCCGGAGCTTTTGGAGCTTGATGCCGGGTTAAAGGCCATGAGTCATAAGATAGATCTATGCCGACAAGAGCATCTTCCAAAACTTACTGCCAGATTCTATTACAATTGGGAAGGCGAATCAACTCCGCTGGACAGGGAATGGAAAGCAGGTGTAACCCTGGATCTTCCAATATTCAGTGGTCTTGACACTTCATATAAGTTAAGTGAAGCACGTGATAATTGGAGAGGCGCTAAGGCCCGGATTGGGGGATTGAAGCTTCAGATCAGGAAGGAGGTTGAGCAGGCGCTCTTATCATTGAGAGAGGCGGAGGAGATGCTCTCTGCCACAGAGATTGCCGTGGAGCAGGCAAAAGAGAACCTGAGGCTGGCTGAGGGCAGATATGAGGTGGGGCTTGCGACTATTATTGATCTGACTGATGCCAGGGTGCTCTTGCTTGATGCCGAGACTAACCGGATACAGGCCTTATGTGACCACAAAATTGCAGGTGCATTGATTGAAAGGGCTGCCGGAACAATACCATTCAGTATCTCGAATCTTGAACTGAGGACTGAGAATTGATAAAAAAAACCGTTATTATCTGTATCCTGCTTTTCCTCATTATAGCAGTATGTTTTGGTATCTATTTCCATATCAGCTCTCAGGAAAGATTTACTTTTAAGACAAAGGAAGTTGTAAAAGGAGATATTGTGCGGACCATATCTGCAACCGGAACTGTAAATCCTGTAACCATTGTGAATGTGGGGGCTCAGGTTTCAGGCAAGGTGTGGAGGCTCTTTGCCGACTTCAATTCCGTCGTCAAGAAGGGAGACATAGTCGCCAAGATAGATCCTGAACTGTCTGAGAGAGATTTAGAAGAAGCTGAGGCAAGGCTGGAGAGTGCACAGGCGAACCTGAAAAGCGCCCTGGAAAATATCAGCCTGGCCGAATCAAGGGTCACAAGCGCTGAGGCCGATCTGAAAAAGGGAAAAGCCGGCCTTTTGTATGCCCAGAGAGAGTATAAGAGATATGTCGATCTCTTTAAGACAGAGCTTGTATCTGCAAGCGAAAGAGATCAAAGAGAGTCAGACTACAAACAAGCGCTTGCCCAGGTGGAGAGCGCTGCAGCCGAGCTCAATGCCCAGAAGGCAAATGTGGCTTCCAAGCGGGCCGATTACCAGGCAGCCACATCCCAGGTAAGGAGTGCGGAAGCAGCCCTGAACAGGGCCAGAGCCAATCTGGATTACACCATCATCAGATCACCTGTGAATGGGATAGTCGTGTCAAGAGAGGTGGATGAGGGGCAGACACTGACTGCCAGAATGCAGACCCCGGTCCTTTTCAAGATAGCAGAAGACCTGACAAAGATGCAGGTCAATGCCAGTATTGACGAGGCAGACATAGGATGCATCAAGGAGGGACAAAAGGCATTATTTACTGTTGATGCCTTTCCTTACACAATCTTTAAGGGAATAGTGAAACAGGTCAGAATATCACCGGTTATAGTACAGAATGTGGTTACCTACGATGTGGTTATAGACGTGGAAAACAGGGATCTGAAGCTGAAGCCGGGGATGACGTCCAACGTCACTGTAACGGTGGAGCACAGGAGTGATGTCATTAAGATACCCAATGTGGCCTTGAGATTTATCCCGCCAGGCAATATCAAAATAGGCAAAAAGGCGGGAAGGGGTTGCATGGCCGGAGGTTCAAGACTTGTATGGCGAATGGATAGAGAGGGAAATCCGGAGCCTGTTCCGATAAGGACAGGGATGACGGATGGTGAGTATACAGAGCTTGTTCAGGGGGCTATAAAAGTTGGCGAAAAATTTATAATACAGGCCCTGGACAGAGATGGCAAACCGATTATTTCAAAAAAGGACAGATCTGCGTCTAGATCCGGGGCTTTTAGAGGATTTCATCCATAAATGGCGGAGAGTAGACAGATTGCTGTAATGGACCTTTATAAAACCTACTTTCTTGACGGCATTGAGGTTGCTGCAGTCCAAGGTGTATCTTTTGAAATCTCCAGAGGTGAGTTCACTGCCATACTGGGCGCTTCAGGTTCGGGCAAATCCACACTCATGAATATACTGGGGTGCCTTGATAGGCCCACGGCGGGGGTTTATATGCTGGAAGGCGTGGATGTGGCGCGTTTGTCCAGAGATGAAATGGCAAGGATCCGAAATGAAAAGATAGGTTTTGTGTTCCAGGGATTCAATCTCCTGCCCAGGACAACCGCACTGGAAAACGCTGAGTTACCACTATATTACAAAGATGGGATACTGGCAAAAGAGAGGGAAATGCTTGCAAGGGAGGCATTGAGGGCCGTTGGCCTGGTAGAGAGGGAAAGACACTATCCAGGCCAGCTCTCCGGAGGAGAGCAGCAGAGGGTGGCCATAGCAAGGGCCTTGGTAAACAATCCTTCCATCGTCCTGGCAGACGAGCCTACCGGCAACCTTGACAGCAAGACCGGCCGCGAGATAATAGAGATCTTTCAGGACCTGAACGTAAAACTAAAAAAGACTGTTATTTTCGTTACCCATGACCAAGACATTGCCTGTTTTGCAAGGAGGCAGGTCTGGTTAAAGGACGGAGTGATTATTAAAGATAGTACGGGGGTTCTGTGAAGGTCACTGTTGGGCTCAGGATCTCCTGCCGCGCCCTATTAAGGAATAAGATCCGTTCATTATTGACCATGCTTGGCATTATCATCGGGGTAAGCGCGGTGATCACCATGATCGGAATAGGCCAAGGGGCAAGAGAGAGCATCAAGGACAAGATCGCCAGCCTCGGCACCAACATGCTCCTTGTCCAGTCCGGCAGCCTGACCAGGGGAGGAATCAGGGGTGGATGGGGGAGCATAAACACCCTGGTGCCGGAAGACGTGTCCGCCATAATAGAAAAATGTCCCTCAGTAGTTCTGGCCGCTCCGGTAGTGAGGACAACTGCCCAAGTGGTCTACGGGAATCTGAACTGGTCCACCCGCATCACAGGAACCTCCCCGGACTACCTGACTATCAGACAATGGCCGATTGTTTCAGGGAAGTCATTTACAGATGCTGATGTAAGGTACAGCACTAAGGTGGCAGTGATAGGGAAGACAGTGGCTGAAAATCTATTTCCACAAATGCCATCTATCGGGGAGATCATCAGGATAAAACGGGTCCCATTTAAGGTGATCGGCCTTCTGGAGGAAAAGGGGCAATCGGCCATGGGCACTGATCAGGATGATGTAATCCTGGTGCCTTTAACCACGGCCCGGAAGCGCCTCCTTGGCAAGCACAGCGTGCTGAAGCAGATCAATGTTTCGGCTGGAAATGAAGCACTTATGATAAGGGCCCAGGAAGAAATCACCTTGCTCTTGCGGGAGCGGCACCGGATCCACAGCGGGAAAAAGGATGATTTCATCATCAAGAACATGGCCGACATTCAGGATGCCGCTGCATCCAGCATGAAGACAATGACAATTGTCCTTGCAAGTATTGCCTCTGTCTCCCTTGTTGTTGGTGGAATCGGTATAATGAATATCATGCTCGTCTCGGTAACTGAGCGAACCAGGGAGATCGGAATCCGGATGGCAGTGGGCGCAAGGACGAGGGACATCCTTTTTCAGTTCCTTATAGAGTCGCTGGTACTTTGCTCTGCCGGAGGTATTCTGGGTATCCTTCTTGGCATTTCCGTATCTGAAGTTATGTCAATATTTGCCGGATGGTCATCAGTTGTGTCTGTACAATCAATAGTTTTATCTTTTTGTTTTGCGCTGGTGATTGGCATAGTATTCGGTCTTTACCCGGCAAGAAAGGCATCGATGCTGAATCCCATAGAGGCACTGAAATATGAATAAAGTGTAAATTACAGAATGAAGGATGCCGCCGATTCCATTAGGTTGCCCGCCGTGCATATTTGGACAAGATCATATTCACCGCAGATTTAAGCTCCGTGGTGGAATTACCGAATAATTAATAGGGCTGAACGAAAGCACCTGGTTCCGAGCTTTCATTGCGAGGAGTGAGGACTGTATGAGCATGGTAATACTATATAACCTAAGCTAAGCGATTAGCTGTTAGCCATTAGCGTTTAGCTTTGCAAAATCAAGATATTACGTTAATTAGAAATAACACCCAACGGGTTCACCCTGTTGAATGCAGCTTTGCTGCCCCCTTTGGAGATTCAACAGGGTGAAAGTTTGTAATAGCAAAACATCCTATAATCATTAAGCTAATAGCTCTAGTATATATTAAGGAGATCTGTGGATATGAAAATCCTTGTAACCGGCGGAGCGGGTTTTATAGGTTCAAATGTGACAGGTGCGTACATAGAGGCAGGTCATGAAGTTGTAGTGGTAGACAACCTGTACACAGGAAAACGGAAGAACCTGCATCCTGAGGCAAAATTCTATTTAATGGACATCAGGGCCCCGGAGATACACAAACTACTGGATTACGAAAAGCCGGAGGTGATAAATCACCACGCAGCCCAAATCTCTGTCCCTGCTTCTGTGGAAGACCCCGGGTTTGACGCCTCAGTAAATATCGAGGGTTTTATCAACCTGCTGGAAGGTGCCAGGATGGTCGGTACACGCAAGGTCATATTCATATCCTCGGGAGGGGCCATATATGGAGAGGCTGAAGAGTACCCCACCTCTGAGGGCTATCCTCCGCAGCCCCTATCTCCTTATGCCATAGCAAAGGCAGTTTCAGAAAACTACCTTCACTTCTACGAGCACCAGTACGGATTGAATTATACTGTTCTAAGATATTCCAACATCTATGGCCCTCGCCAGATACCTAATGGTGAGGCAGGGGTAGTGGCCATTTTTATGGACAGATTCCTTGAAAATAAGCCTAGTACGCTCTACCATTTTTCCTCTGAACCCGAGGGCATGATCAGGGACTACTGCTATGTGGGAGATATCGTGGAGGCAAATCTTCTTGCCCTTGAAGCGGGAAACAAAAAGGCCGTAAACATTGGTACAGGGAAGGAAACCAGGACCCAGGCCCTCTTTGAGACCATATTTGATGTGATTTCCAAAAAACGTCCTCTGGACAACTCTCTCAGGACACCAAACAGGACCTCTGCAAGGCCGGGAGATCTCAAAAAGAGCTGCCTAAAAATAGATCTGGCTGAGGAGGTGCTGGGCTGGAAGCCCAAAACAGCTCTTTCTGAAGGGATTGAAAGAACATTGGACTGGAGAGTAGGACAGTAAATGATCCCGTATAATCAAATGTTGAATGTTGAATTAAGGGTAACTATTCAGGTGGATAGGCTGAAGGTAGAAGACTAATAGGGACAAATCATGCGTGATTACACAAAACTGTGGGCATTTGAGTTGGCTAACGAGATTTACAGTATTAGTTTAGAGACTTCATCTCTGTTCGATCGTTGCGAACTGCTTGAAATCCTTCAGCCTTCAGCCTTCAACCTTCAACCTGAATAGTTACTTTTATTCAAGCATGAAACAGTCAGTGTCAACTTTCAAAATGGGTATTTTCCAGTTCACTCCCAGGGAAAAAGATATCCATGCCAACTGGAAGAAAGTTGAATCCGCAACCATTGAAACTGCAGAGGCAGGAGGGGAATTACTTCTACTTCCTGAACTGTGGGCAACAGGTCCTCTCAGTGAAGCTGACAAGTACCTGGCCCATGAAATCCCCGGGCTCCTGTCCAAACTTAAAATTTTAGCAGAAACCAATGGAATCCACATAGTCGGCACACTTCCTGAATTAGAGGAATCAGGGGAGAAGCTCTTTAATACTACCTATGTGATCGGACCTGATAATACATTTCATAAATATAGAAAGATCCATCTCTTTGCCCCGATGAAAGAGGATCATGTCTTTAGCCCCGGGACAGACCCTGTTGCCCTGTGGATACCTCTCAGAAAAACCGAACCGGGGTTTGGCCTGATAACCTGTTTTGACCTGCGTTTCCCGGAACTTGTCCGTCATCTTGTATGTCAGGGGGTAGACTTGGTGCTTTTGTCGGCCCTATGGCCGCTAAGCCGAAGACACCACCTGGAGCTTCTGATGGAATCAAGGGCTATTGAGAACCAATGTTTTATGGCAGGTGCAAACGCCTGGGGCATGATTGGAGGCACCGAATTCGGTGGAGGTTCCAAGATCATAGGACCCCGTGGGGAAATCCTTGCCAAGGCCTGTGACGGAGAGACAATCGTCTTGGCTGATCTGGATATGGATGAAATACACACCGCGCGGCAGGACTTTTTTACTGCACATGCACCAAGGTCCTGGTGGCCAAAGGCTGATCCGAAGATACTGGACCTGCCTTCCCTGAATACCGCGGTCAATCGAAGACGCAAGGCCGGCCAGAAGATGGTTTTTACCAATGGATGTTTTGATCTCCTGCATGCAGGTCATGTCTCATACCTGGAGTCAGCCCGGCACTTGGGCGACTATCTGGTGGTAGGATTAAACAGCGACAAATCAGTCAGAGAGATCAAGGGTCCGGAGCGCCCCATAAACCCCGAAGCAATGAGGGCGCACGTGCTGGCTGGACTTGCCGCTGTAGACTATGTGGTGATTTTTAACGATCCCACTCCTTTAAATCTTATTCAGACCATTGTTCCACATGTTTTAGTCAAGGGCGCGGATTGGGAAGAGAAAGACATAGTGGGAGCCAAAACGGTAAAGAACGCAGGAGGCCATGTAGCCAGGATTCCCTTTGTTCACGACATATCCACAAGCCGCATATTAAAGTTACTGTAACCGTTCGGGTTAATAGAAACCGAGTGACAAAAAATTGTCATCTTGTTTGTCAAACTCCCATTTATGTCAAAATATTGACTATAATTTTGTATCCTGCAGTCCGACCATGGAAGTATAAGGTTCTTTCGTCCGCATTTCTGTCATATTTTCATATCTGTTTACTCCCCTGTTTATCTGCTATTAGAGGCATTTATTATCTTATCCCGTAAGGCGAGGTCAGAGACGGCTTCAATAATGCAACCCTCTGTTTTCTTAATAAAAACATTTAATAGTATATGAGCTTGCGCTTGGCGCTTGATCAGTTCAAGAAATCACATACCGTTCACTGTAAAGTAGGATGGAGAGTTACTTTCTGTTCCCTTAAGACATACAGAGAATGCTTCTCCAGGTTATTGGTACAAGTGTTGCTTCTTTAAAGCGTGGACATAATTTGGTTGGGCAACTTACAGGAAGATCAGATTATGATAGGGGGAGAGGAAATGAGGGTTTTTCTGTTTTTGATTGCTTTTGACTCAGTTCTATCCCTCCCCCAAAGTCATTTCGTTTCTTCTCAATTCAACTGATCAAAAAAAGAAACATGCTGGTTGAGATGTCTTCAGAAATCACGCTGAGACACCAAAGGAATCGGAGATTAATTAATAGCTATGGATCAGGGAGTTATGGACTTGGCACAATATATCTTGCCGGTAATAGATGATAGGAGAGAAAACCATGTTGTCGGTAACGTCAAATATCTCTGGGAACACCTCCTTGGAACGTAAGCGAGTGTTGGCAAAACCCACGAGAATACCACTTAGAGATTATACTGACGCTTTTTTCGGCAACGGTCAATCACTCACGCAGGAGAAACGTGAGGAACTGATCCTCAAGTATTCTCCTCTGATAAAATACATTGCTGGAAGACTCGCCATGCGCCTGCCCCCAAACATATCCCAGGATGATCTCATAAGCTCAGGAGTCATCGGATTAATGGATGCTATTGAGAAATTTGATTCATCAAAAAAAATTCGTTTCAAGACTTACGCGGAATTCCGTATTCGTGGGGCCATATTGGATGAACTCAGATCCCTTGATTGGGTCCCGAGATCCATACGGAAAAAAATTACAGAACTGGAAAAGACATACCAATATTTGGAAAAAGGGCTTAATCGACCTCCCAAAGACAAAGAAGTTGCCGATGCATTGGGAATCAGCATAGAAAAATTCTACAAATTATTGGATAAAACAAAGAACGTAACTTTCCTTGATATAGAAACTATCCGCAGAAGAATGCCGGACAATAATGAAGATGATCTCTTTGATTTAATAGCAGACGATAGTGAGATAAACCCCTTTGCCTTATTGAATAAAACCGAGATCAAAGAAATTTTGATAAAAGCCATAACCGCTCTCCCGGAAAAGGAAAAAATCGTAATCTCTCTTTATTACTACGAGGATCTCACAATGCGAGAAATAGGGGAAATCATGGGATATACGGAATCCCGCATATCCCAGATGCATACCAAGGCCATGTTGAGGCTTAGGGTCCGTTTAGCCCCTGTCGCAAAGGAGATCGATGGATGAACTTAGTTCGCTTCGCTTACCATTGGAATAATGTAATGGTGAAATATTGGGTTTTTTATTAGGTTGATAAATAACATGATTCATGAGATAAGTGAGTCATGGATCGAAAAAATATCAACAGAGGTTTCAAAAAACTCAGGGTTTGGCAAGACGCGGTTTCCCTTTACACCATAGCCTATAGAACGCTTTCCCACTCCATTCATAACTCACGAATAACTCACGAATCAACGGTTCAGATTTTCGTTAAACTCTGGACCTTTGAACCTCTGAACCCTGAACCTGTGAACGCCCACAGATATCTTTTCCTGATAATATATTGCTGTGACTCAAGACACTTCTATTTTTAAAGATAAAACCGGTTCTGAAGAAGGACCATTTACAGAAATCACCAAACCGGTAGAGGACTCTATCGATAATAGTCCTCAGCAGGCCGATGCGAACGCAAGAGAGTCACTGCAAAATGACTTTGAGGTGGTACTTTCTGAAGACAAATTATGGGATGAAGGAGATCACCCGGTTGATATCCGGCTTTTTGAGGATAATAGCTATAATGAATCAGATGAAAAGGAACTGACACTATCCACGGAAGAGGCCATCCCGCCGGACGAAGCATCTTGGATTATTTGGACCATAACAGGGGTGTCGGGAATTCTTCTTACAGTGGGACTTGTGCTTCTGTGGAATCTTTCGGCTCCGTTTTTTGAGCCACATAGTGCAGTTACAGAAGATATCCCGGACACCTTGGCCAATCATGGTGATTTTGAAACCATGGATCTTGACCCGTTTCTTATCCCGGCGCAACGGGACAAGGAAATGATCTTTTTTAAATTACAAGTGGAACTTATTGTATCTGATGCCAAGACAAAGCACGCAATTCGAAAAAAAGAGGCCTGGGTCAGAGACATAATCTACGGGGAACTAAAGGGGATCGACATAAGCTCAGGTATTCAAAAAAACTTCCTGAGGCAATACAGACAACCAATAATCAGGTGTCTAAATCATGAGCTTGCACCGCTTAGAGTGGAAGATATCCGGCTCAAGGGTTATTTGATGAAATGATTTGAAATAAATGCGGAGTTTATGATTGCTTTTTTAGGCCTCTTTCATCTCGTGATTTACCTTTTTTGCCCTCTTTTTTTTAATCCAGGTTCCAGCCACATCCCAGCCAAACTTAGCCATGAGCGCCAACCAGACCCAGTGGTAACACCTTAAGCCTTTTCGCAAGAGATCCTCCATAGTGCCATTTGCCGATACTGCGACTTGGTGTAATGTTTATCTTTGGACCTTAAAATTAACTTTTAGCACATAATAAAGAAGTAGTCCAAAACTACAAGATGATTATAACATCAGACTCATTTGATCATAAAGTTGGAAGGCTGGACGTCCTCGGCCTTGGGCCTGGAGATCCCATGTGGATGGCTCCTGTTGCCCATGATAGCTTAGCTGCTTCAGACGTAATAATCGGTTATAAGACCTATATCGACCTTATACGCCCGATCTTAGGTCCGGAGAAAGAGGTCATCGCAACCGGCATGAGGCAGGAGGTTGATCGCTGCAGGGCCGCAACGGATCTTGCCCTTTCCGGCAAACGGGTAGCCATGGTCTGTAGTGGCGATCCCGGGATCTATGGACTGGCCGGCTTGGTACTGCAAATCCTGCAAGCCCATCCGGAAGGCGCACAGGTTGAAGTGAATGTCATTCCCGGCATTTCAGCTCTAAACGCCTGTTCATCAAGGCTCGGCGCCCCTCTTGCCCACGATTTTTCAGTGATTAGCCTTAGCGACATCCTGACCCCTTGGGATCTTATTGTTAAACGCCTACATGCTGCAGGTCAGGCAGACTTTGTTGTTGCTATTTATAATCCCAGAAGCCGCCGCAGGATCAAACAGCTTGAAGAAGCGGTGAAAATACTCAAGGAGTATAGAAAATTTTCTACCCCTGTTGGGATAGTTCGAAGGGCAATGAGACAAGGAGAGACTGTTATTATTACCACACTATCCGACCTTGCAAGCCAGGATATTGATATGCAGACTACAATAATAGTTGGAAACAGTCAGACCTTTGTGTGGCAAGGCAGGATGATAACCCCCAGGGGTTATGCAATACCGTGAAGCAGGATAAAAGGCGCTAATATTCCTTGGACTAAGCATGATGACTAATTTAGAATTGCTCCTTAATCCAAACTGTGCTTTGTTGGGTTTCGCCTACGTAAAAATGAACTTTTTGTTCAGGCACAAAACATGTAACTTCTCAATATATCTGGGTAACAGTCGTGGATAGTCGCAAAACATGATTTGCCCGGACTTATTGAGAAGTTACATGTATGCTTTATAAGGCTCTTATATAAAATGACAAACTCGGTTAATAATAACAATAAACACGATCCTAAAAAAGCTGGTTCGCCACAATCTCCTGATCAAAGTGCGCGTATCACAAAAAGGCTTTCTAACAAGGAACGTCTCCGCTCTTTCTTGCAGATCTTCAAGCGGGACGATCGCGTACTGGTCGTAATAGTAGCTGACCCCGATGCCATGGCCAGTGCCAAGGCAGTAAAAAGACTGCTCAGTCGAAGAGTGGAAGGGGTGACAATCGCTCACAATAATGAGATAAAGCGTGTGAATAATCTTGCAATGAGAGACTTTCTTAAAATTCCCATGCAGCGCCTGAGGGGGACAAAGCAGGATCAATACACCAAATTCGTGCTGATAGATTCCCAACCCCCGCACCATCCGGATCTGGCTTCAATTTCTTATAATGCGGTAATAGACCATCACCCCGTCACTGATGGATGGGATGCCCCCTTTGTAGACATACGGCCGGAATATGGAGCAGTTGCCTCCATGCTCACAGAATACCTGAAGGCCGCTAAAATAAAACCTGCAGTAGCCCTTGCAACAGCACTTTTTTACGGCATCAAAGCCGATACCCAAAACTTTACCAAGAAGACCTCTCCATCTGATATACTATGTTTCCAATACCTCTTTAAGCAAATCAACCAGCAACTGCTGAATAAGATAGAGACTGCTGATATAAGGCGATCAGAACTGAAATATTTCAAGATCGCCCTGGAAACCATGAAAACCAGCAAAAAACGTATTTATGTCCATCTGGGCCGTGTTGGAAATCCGGATATTCTTGTCGTGGTAGCCGATTTTTTTGCACATATTCATGACATAGGCATGGTCATAATATCCGGCCAGTATGGAGAAAAACTGGTAGTCATCTTTCGCTGCGATGGCTATAAGAGAAATGCAGGCAAACTGGCGGCCCAGGTCTTTGGAAAAATGGGGTCGGCCGGCGGGCACAGGCAGAGTGCCAGGGCGGAGGTCCCCTACAAGAATTTGCCTAATGGTGCGGCCAAAAAATTTACAACAAACACGCTCCTTCGCTTGGTAGTTAAACATCTTGCGTAAACAAATTGTGTACACAATCCAGCACATGGAGGGAAATAAAACATGCCGATCTACGAATATCGCTGTGATAAGTGTGGAAAGATTTCTTCTCACCTTGTCCTTAACAAGGATGATTTTTTCTCCCATTGCAAACACTGTGGAAGTAAATCGGTCACCAAGTTGATCTCCAGGGTTAATGTACGCCTTTCTGAAGAGACAAGACTGGAAAAATTAGCAGATCCGGCAATGATGGCAGGTCTTGACGAAAATGATCCCAAGAGCATGGCTAAGTGGATGAAGAAGATGGGAGGTCTGGCGGGAGATGACCTTGGTGAGGACTTTGACCAGATGGTTGATGAAGCCATGGAGGAGGCATCTGCGGAAGAGGCTGCAGGCGGACCTGACAGTAACGGCCCGGATACATTCGCCTCTTCCGTGACAGACTCAATGTCTATATAATTTGGTAATTAGCTCATTGGAGAACTTTAATTTCAGATTTATTCACAGGTTAGCAAATGCCAAAAATCTTAGCTATGGTCCTTGCGGGCGGCAGGGTTGATGAACTTGGAGTCCTTACCTTCCTCAGGCCCAAGTCCACAGTACCTTTTGGAGGCCTCTACAGATTCATAGATTTCCCTCTCAGCAACCTCATGCAATCAGGCATCGAGAGAGTCGGAATTCTCAGCCAGTATAGGTCCTCATCTCTAATAGAGCACATCGGGACAGGCGCATCCTGGGACATGACAGGCAGACATCGTGGTATCACTCTTCTGCCTCCCTTTCAAGGCTTGCACGCCTCAGACTGGTATCAGGGCACAGCCGACGCGGTATATCAGAACCTTGACTTTATTCATGCTCACAAACCAGACCTTGTACTAATTCTATCCGGCGACCATATCTATCACATGAATTATCAGAAACTCATTCAATTTCATCTGGACATGGGGGCCGATGTTACTGCTTCCTTTGTTCAGGTTTCTCCGGCAGGTTCATCCAGATTCGGCCTGGCCCGGATTTCTGAGGATGACCCAAGAGGAGGCCGTCTTCTGGAATATTTAGAAAAACCTGCCCACCCTGCATCGAACTGGGCCTCCATGACCATATACCTGTTCAGGACGGAGATTCTGGACCAAGCCTTGAAGGAAAACGCCGGAATTGACTCCCATGAGTTTGGCAGAGACATATTTCCTGCCATAATGAGCAAACATAAGGTATATGGTTACAAATTTCACGGCTATTGGGGATACAGCCGGACCCTTGAGGAATACTGGACCGCTAACATGGATCTCTTGGGAGAACATCCCGAAATAAAACTGTCCGATTGGCAAGTACGCACCAACCTTGATCACGAGGCAATAAGAGATCGGGGCCCTGCGCTTATCGGCCCTCAAGGCTCAATAAATAACTCAAGGATTTATAACGGGGTCAGAATTGAAGGACAAGTTGCTCGATCAATCCTTTTTCCCGGGGCCTATGTAGGAACAGGGGCAGTGGTAAAAGATTCAATACTGTTTTTCGACACCCAGGTCGGACCAGGAGCCAGAATTGAGAATACTATAACTGACCTTGGTGTCAGTATTGGTAGAGATTCCGTGATTGGTAAACAGGACGAGGCGCTCGCTGTAATCGGCGTCCGAACCCAAATACCCCAGGGGATAAAAATAGGACCAGGGTGCAGCGTTTATCCCGAACTCAAAGCCGAAAACTTTATTCAGAAGCTTTATGAGCAAGGGGATGTCATAAGTGCGGACAATTAGTGCCTGAACGAAAAGGCCGTTCAGACACAATTTTGAATTCTTAATGTTGAATTTTGGATTAAGGTATATGTCTTTTAAATCTTCTTCCGCAATTCAGCATTCAACATCCAGCATTATCTATAAAATGTACATTTAATTCTATGGAGAATTAACAATGATTGTGCCAGTCATTTTATGTGGCGGCTCAGGTACCCGCCTTTGGCCGCTATCTCGTGAGGCTTATCCTAAGCAATTTTATTCACTGGTGGAAGACGTAACTCTGTTACAATCAACTATCAAACGCCTGTCCGGTCTCCCAAGTTGCAAAACACCTTTGCTGGTTTGTAACAATCAGCATCGTTTTCTGGCAGCTGAGCAGATGCGCCGGATTGGCCTGGAGTCTCCATCCATCCTGTTGGAGCCGATGGGGCGGAATACCGCGCCTGCAACGGCCTGTGCTGCCTTGAGTCTGATACAGCAGGAAGATGACCCTGTGCTGTTTGTGTTGCCGGCTGATCACATCATTACCGACATCCAGGCGTTTGGCCAGACTGTTGAAACGGGTGCTTTATTAGCCGAACAGGGGAAGCTGGTGACTTTTGGCATCATACCCACAGCACCTGAAACAGGCTATGGCTACATAAAGGCGTCAGACCGTCTGGATACTGACAATCCGGTTTTTCAGGTAGATCGTTTTGTGGAAAAGCCGGATCTTGATACAGCTCAAGATTATATTGAGTCCGGAGAGTACTATTGGAACAGCGGGATGTTCATGTTCAAGGCCGGCCGCTATCTTGAGGAACTGGAGCAATTTGCCCCGGAGATACTCACTGCATGCACTGCGGCCCACAAAAAGATTGTACAGGATCTGGATTTTTTGCGTCTTGATGCCAAGGCGTTTGCTGAGTGCCCCAGTGACTCTGTTGATTATGCAATCATGGAGAAGACGGATAGTGCTGTTGTTGTGCCATTAGATGCAGGCTGGAGTGATCTTGGTTCCTGGGCGTCTTTGCTAGAACTGGGTCCCCGCGATCAAGATGAAAATGTGGTCCTTGGGGATGTGGTGACCAAGGACGTCAACAACTGTTATCTGCGGAGTGAATCACGATTGCTGACTGCCGTGGGTGTAAAAGACCTGATAGTGGTGGATTCCTCTGACGCCCTGCTTGTTGTTCATAAAGACCGTGTGCAGGATGTCAAGGCCATTGTAAACCAGTTGAAGGCATCAGGACGAGAGGAATCCATAAGCCATCGCAAGGTCTATCGACCATGGGGGGCATATGAGAGCATAGATGTGTCTGAACGCTTCCGGGTAAAACGGATCACGGTTAAACCTGGCGGGGTCCTTTCTTTACAGATGCATCATCACAGGGCAGAGCACTGGATTATAGTCAGAGGCACTGCCAGGGTTACCCGGGGCGATGAGGTATTATTACTGGCAGAGGACCAATCCACCTATATCCCGTTGGGAGTAAACCATCGTCTGGAAAATCCGGGTGTGATCCCCCTGGAGTTGATTGAAGTTCAGACCGGCAGCTATTTGGGAGAGGACGACATCACAAGGTTAGAGGATGTATATGGGCGCTGATCTTGTATGTTTCATGGCCTATGATATACGTGGCCGCATTCCTGATCAATTGAATGAGGACATCGCCTTTCGGATTGGCAGGAGCTATGCTGAATTTCTCAAGCCTAAACAGGTAGTGGTGGGACGTGACGTTCGACTCTCCAGCGAGTCTCTTTGTGATGCCCTCAGTCATGGCCTTATGGAAAGCGGTGTGAACGTGTTCGATATCGGTCTGTGTGGCACAGAGGAAGTATATTTCGCCACCTTTCACCATCACCTGGATGGCGGAATCATGGTAACCGCAAGTCACAATCCCAGGGATTTTAACGGTATGAAGCTGGTGCAGGAAGGAGCACGTCCTATAAGCGGTGACACCGGTCTTCATGAAATCCGCCGGCTGGCGGAACAGGGTTTATTTCCCCCGGCGGGAAAATCCGGGCAGCGCAGGGCATTGGCCAGCCGGCCTGACTATATCAGGCATCTGTTGCACTATGTGGACATAACAAAACTCAAACCACTCAAGATCGTAATCAATTCCGGTAACGGCTGCGCAGGTCCGGTGATGGATGCCCTGAAGTCCCATCTGCCCTTTGAGTTCATTAAGGTCCAGCACCAGCCTGACGGAACCTTTCCCAACGGAATTCCAAACCCACTGTTGCCGGAGAACCGTTCAGTTACCAGCAAGGCCGTTCTCTCTTCAGGGGCTGATTTGGGTATTGCCTGGGATGGAGATTTTGACCGTTGCTTCTTTTTTGACGAAAAAGGCCGTTTTATCGAAGGCTATTATATTGTAGGTCTGCTGGCCGAGGCATTTCTGGCAAAAAAACCAGGAGAAAAGATCATCCATGATCCACGGTTGACCTGGAATACTATTGATGTCGTGACCAGTGCAGGCGGCATACCCATACAGAATAAGACAGGGCATGCCTTTATGAAGGAGCGTATGAGGTCTGAAGACGCGGTTTACGGTGGCGAGATGAGCGCTCATCATTACTTTCGGGATTTTGCTTACTGTGACAGTGGTATGATCCCCTGGCTATTAATTGCTGGACTGATGAGTCAGAAGGAACAGCCACTGTCAGCCATGCTCGATGAACGTATCGCATTGTATCCAGCCAGTGGAGAGATCAACCGGCGACTGGATGATCCTCTATCTGCTATTGCCCGCGCACAAAAAGTCTATGGACCTCAGGCCAATAGCATAGATGAAACCGACGGTATAAGCATGGAGCTGGATGGTTGGCGCTTCAATCTGCGCTGTTCCAATACCGAGCCGGTGTTGCGCCTGAACGTAGAATCCAGAGGGGATGTCGATTTGATGCAGGAGAAAACAGCAGAGTTACTGGCGCTGATCGAGACCAGCGGATAGTGAAGTCCTATTAGGACATAAAAACAGAATCCCAGACCAAGGAAGTGCAAAATGAAAATAGAGTCTTTTGTAAAAAATAAAGTTATGGTCATAAGACCACGGGAAAATAGACTTGATGCAGGCATTACAACTGATTTCAAATCCAAATTGGCTGAATTTGTGGCAAATGGAAATGTGAATCTGGTTATCAATCTATCAAGTGTTAATCTAATCGACAGCTCTGGGCTGGGGGTATTGATCTCTGCATTAAAGGCAATCGGAACCCGTGGGGAAATTAAATTATGTGAATTAATGAAAAATGTGAGATCGGTCTTTGAAGTAACCCGCCTAAATAAGATCTTTGCTATATATGATTCGGAAAAAGAGGCCTTGGATAGCTTTAACAGTAATTGAGCGGTTAGCCTTTAGCTGTTAGCTATTAGCTTAATGATTACAGAATATTTTGCTATTATAAATTTTCACCCAATGGGAGTTATTTCCAATTAATGTAATGCCTTGATTTTCCAAAGCTAATCGCTAATGGCTAACAGCTAATCGCTCAACTTAGTTATCATAATCTTGGTAAAAATGGGTGAGGACGTCTCATGGCATGGATAATCTCACTGTAGGCAAGATCGGTTAATCTGAATTCAGGCAGTTCCTGACTCACTCCTGAATAGAACCGAAGAAGAATAAGATAATGCCGGATCAACTCCGGCAGGAGAAAGTGTTTGCGCACATGATTTCTCCCCTGGATGCCCATGGTGGCTGCTTCATCAGGATAGTCCAGCAGACGGGCCATTTTGGCAGCGATGGTTTCAACATCCATAGGATCAACCAGATAGCCTGTATAGCCATCCAGAACTTGCATGGTAATTCCCCCTACTCTCGATCCAATAACAGGTGTTCCCTGCCAGAGGGCCTCGGATACTACCAGACCAAACCCTTCCTTGGTGGAAACATGAATAAATCCCAGGGCAATATGCATCAGGGCGCCTAATACCTGCTCGTTATTTTCCACACCAATCCAGAACCGTACATCAGGATCATCACCTGCCTCCTGCTTGAGCGTCTCCAGCATGGCTCCCCCTTCCGGATCATCTGTTGCGGTATTGCCCAAAAAGATCAGATAAGGGAGTGAATTAAAATTCTTCTCTTCCCTTAATCGTTTAAAAGCCTTCAATATGGTACTCTGGTTTTTATGGATATCGTATCGGGATATCGCTGTCAGGATTGGCCGTTCAGGGTCCACATCATGCTCGTCAAAAAGGGGGGTCAGGATATCTAATGCTTCGCTATCTGAGTGTTGATGGTTTTTTTCCTTTTTCGGATCGATACAGGGGGAAATCTGATACAGAGGAACCTGGAGACCTGGGCCAACAAACTCCGGCGTGGTAAATATTGCGCCTGCACACTGATTGATATAGGGAAGAAGAAAGCGCCACACAATTTGATTAGGAGCCGAGGTGTCAATATGACACCGCCACAACGTATTGCCGAAGATTACACCATTCATAATCATGGCCGCCGGCTGTGGGTCGTGTATTACTACCATGTCAGCGGCAATTAACGTATTCCTGGCGTTTCTATCTATCGTATCCAGATAGGCTCCGAAGATTTCTTTCATGGAAATGGGTTGATCAACCCCCTGCAAGAGATTGTGAAATTTCTTTGTTACACTGAAGAAATCATCAGTACCTTTTATCACGTACCAATTGGCCTGCACTCCAAGCCCCCGGGCCAGAGGAATAGCACTGCGAAGTATTTCCGATACTCCTCCACCTATTAGTGTGGAGTTAACATTTGACCATCCTTTCCCTATAACGGGTTCTGCAAGACGCTTAAGCTCCTCCACCCGTTCTTGTCCTATATATGATTCGTAATCCTCGGGTTTTAGGATATTCTGGGGTTTAAATTCCTCCAAAAGCGCTGTCTTCCGACCTGTTTCACTCATGTCCGATGTCCCTTTTCCTAAAGGATTTCCCATTCATTATTCACATTGTCTCCGAGCTGCTTGTGAAAAACCGGCAAATTTTTCTCCATCCCTATAAAATTATCCTCGGCTCTTGAACGAATAAGCATAAATCAGAATCAACCGGACTTATGGCAGGTGGTATAGATAGTGTCTGAATGGAAAATCCGTTCAGACACAATTTTGAATTCTAAATTTTGAATCTTGAATTTAAAAATTGTAACTATTGCGCTTCGTTCCTTTATCTGGTCTAAAAGACAAGCTGGAAATACAGATTGTTGGTGGACAAACCCCTACTAAGGACTCGTAAAGGAATAAGTCGTTGGAATTCGCTACGGGTCCTGAGCGTCTGCCAAGAAGTGTGTAGAAAACTCTGTATCGGCTTAGGGTGCAGAGCTTCATGACACAGGATTCCCATGCAGGGGCATGGGAAACGGAATTATAGGAATCTTTTTTATGATAGATAGATACAGCCGGCCCGGGATGGCAGCCATATGGACCCTGGAGAATAAATACAAGACCTGGCTTGAAGTGGAAATTCTTGCGGCAGAGGCCTGGGCTGAGCTCGGAGCAGTACCAAAGAAGGCTGCAGAGGACATAAGGACCAAGGCTGCTTTTGATCCGGAACGGATAGCCGAGATTGAGGAAAAGACCCGTCATGATGTGATTGCCTTTCTTACCAACGTGGCAGAGTATGTAGGGCCATCCGCCCGATACCTGCACTGGGGTCTTACGTCATCTGACATGTTGGATACAGCCAATGCCGTAATATTTAAGCAGGCCATGGAAATCATCATTGATGACGTGAACGCCCTGATGGATGTTATAAAAAAACGTGCCTTTGAACACAGAGACACAGTGATGATAGGAAGGTCTCATGGTATCCATGCCGAGCCCATCACCTTTGGTCTGAAGCTTGCCATCTGGTACGATGAGATGCGGAGAAACCGCAGGCGTCTTGAGAATGCAAAGGAGACAATCTCCTATGGTAAGATATCAGGGGCTGTCGGCACGTTTGCCCACGCTGATCCCAGGGTGGAATCCTATGTGTGCGAACACCTGGGTCTTAAGCCTGCTCCTGCCTCCAACCAGATCATACAGCGAGACAGGTACGCAGAAGTATTCTGTGCCCTGGCAGTGCTGGCAAGCTCTATTGAAAAGATAGCAACTGAGGTGCGCCATCTTCAGCGGACAGAAGTGCTGGAGGCAGAAGAGTACTTCAGGCCGGGGCAAAAGGGCTCTTCGGCCATGCCGCATAAGAGAAACCCGATCCTGTCGGAAAATCTGTGTGGTCTTGCACGGCTGGTACGTTCCTATGCGATTCCGGCGCTTGAGAACGTGACATTGTGGCACGAGCGGGACATAAGCCACTCATCAGTTGAACGTGTGACCGGCCCTGATGCCTTTATCGGGACAGATTTCATGCTGAGCCGTCTTACTGGGATATTGGATAATTTAATAGTATATCCTGATCGGATGGAGCATAATCTGAATATGCTCAAGGGGCTTATCTTCTCACAACAGGTATTGCTCACACTTACACAGAAAGGTGTCAGCAGGGAAGAATCCTATGGAATTGTCCAGAAACAGGCCATGGAGGTATGGGAGGGAAACGGCACTTTCAAGGAAAGACTCCTGGCAGACCAGGACCTGGCCAAACATTTGGCTCCGGAAGAAATCGAGGCCATATTCGACATAAAATACCATCTTAAACATGTGAAAACCATATTTGAGCGGGTCTTCGGGGCTGAGCAATGATTCAGAGAGACTGGGAAAGACTCAGACAGATGATATTTGAGCTCTCATACAGAGAGGGGACCTTCAGGTTGACCTCCGGGAAAGAGAGCGACTTCTACATAGACTGCAAGCAGACCACGCTCTCTGCAGAGGGGGCCTATCTCTGCGGCAAGCTGCTGTACAATCGCATTCTGCAGTCCGGCATGAGTATTTCAGGGGTCGGCGGAATGACCCTGGGGGCTGATCCGCTGGTTACAGCAGTCTCTGTAGTAAGCTTTATTGAAGGGAGACCCATACCCGCCTTTATCATCAGAAAAGAAGCAAAAGGACATGGTACAGGGTCCTGGATAGAAGGAAAATCCAACATTCCCCTTGGGAGCAAAGTAGCCCTGGTCGAAGACGTGGTTACCACCGGCGGGACCCTTATCAAGGCAATTGAGAGGACCGAGGAAGAAGGTTACAAAGTAGCCCAGGTGCTTACTGTTGTTGATCGGGAAGAAGGTGGGGAAAAGGCCTTGAGCAATGCCGGTTACGAACTTTCATCGCTGTTTACGCGTGGAAATATTCTGGCATTGGTTGAAAAATAAAAGGGAAATTTTTAAAATGATAAAAGACAGAGTACAAAAATCACTGGACAAAGTGCGTCCCATGCTGCAGCAGGACGGCGGGGATGTAGAATTGGTAGAAGTAGATGAAGATAGCGGGATAGTCAAGGTCACTCTAACCGGCGCCTGCAAAGGCTGCCCCATGAGCCAGATAACCCTTAAGTCAGGAATTGAGAGATATCTTAAGAGTGAAATCCCCGAGGTAACCTCTGTAGTGGAGGCATGAATGAATTATAGACACGGGTTCAGAGGTTCAGGGTTCAAGAAAAAAAATGTTGGACGTTCATCTTTCAATGATGATAGGGCTCGCCGGCCTTGATAGTGCAGGCCCTGTAGATCTGCTCTACCAGTATGAGTCTTGCCATGTCGTGTGTAAAGGTCATTGGGGAAAGAGATAACCTCTTGTCTGCTCTCTTGATTATTTCCGGTGCAAGCCCCGAGGCCCCACCTATCACCATGGCCAGGTCTCTAACCCCTCTTGCCTCCAGATCTGTCAGCATCCCGGCGAGTCCGGGGGAATCCAACATCCGACCCTTTACGTCCAGGGCAACTGTAAAAGCCACCTTTGGCAGGGCCTTTACAATGGATTCGGCTTCGCGCTTCATGACCTCGTCAGGTTTCATTTTTCGGGCAAAGCGGACGCCCCGAACCTGGAGGACCTGCACACGAATGTAGTGCTCAATCTTTTCTATATAATGCTCGATACCGGCCCTGAGCCAGGTATCCCGGGTTTTGTCCACCCAGATTAAAGAGAGACGCAACATGGATTATTCTCAATCTCAACAAGAATTATTACGTAAGCTTCCCAAGGTTGACGAACTGATACAGACATTATCCAATGAAGCCCCCCGGCGGGTCAAGGTAACTGCCTGCAGAGATGTCCTTGACAGTCTGCGCTCATATATTCTGTCCTCACAAGAACCTGACCCCGAATCAGTAAAATATGAAACCATAAAAAAACAAATCGAAATGCGCCTGACATCACTGCTAAGACCCTCCTTAAGGCCGGTAGTCAACGCCACAGGCGTAGTGATACATACAAATCTTGGACGCTCTCTGCTCCCCAAAGAGATCTTTCAGTCCATGCTGGATATAGCAGGTCGATACTCAAATTTGGAGTATAACCTGGAAAAAGGGATGAGGGGAAGCAGATACTGCCACGTAGAAGAGTTGCTCTGTGATCTGACAGGGGCGGAGTCGGCCCTTGTAGTAAACAATAATGCCGCTGCAGTCCTTATCACACTGGAAACCCTGGCCAAGGGTAAAGAGGTGATTGTCTCCAGGGGTGAACTCATAGAGATAGGCGGTTCCTTCCGCATCCCTGATGTAATGGCTAAAAGCGGGGCCATCCTGAGGGAAGTCGGGACCACAAACCGCACCCATTTGAGGGACTATGAGTCTGCCATAGGGGAACAGACCGCTCTTCTCCTCAAAGTACATCAGAGCAACTTCCAGATGGTGGGCTTTACAATGGCCGCATCCATCTCAGAGCTGGCCGAACTCGGTGTAAGACATGGCGTCCCTGTATTTGAAGACCTGGGTAGCGGCAACTTCATAGATTTCTCAAGATATGGAATAATTCATGAGCCTATGGTCCAGGAATCGCTGGCTGCCGGGGCAGACCTGGTGAGCTTCAGTGGTGATAAACTCTTAGGTGGATCTCAGGCAGGCATCATTATTGGGAAAAAGGAATTTGTTGACCGGATAAAGGAAAACCCTATGAACAGGGCGGTCCGGATAGACAAGCTCACGCTTGTGGCCCTGGAAGGGGTACTGAGACTCTATCAAGATCCGGAGCGGGCAGTTAAGGTCATACCTACACTCAACATGCTGTGTCTTTCCCATGATGAGCTCAAATCCCGGGCCAGGCGACTTCAAAGACGACTAAGGGCCTTGAAACTCACCGGCATATCGATAAATACCGCAGAGACTATTTCCCGTGTTGGAGGTGGTGCTTTGCCGCTGCAGCAGCTCAAGTCCGTGGCTGTAGCTCTCACTCCGGGGAACAAGGCGTTTACTGCTGCGCGTATCGAGTCTGAACTCCGCAAAAACGAACCGCCTGTGATCGTAAGGATTGAAGAAGACCGTGTGCTTATGGACATCAGGACGGTTCAGGAAGAAGACTACAGGATTATCACCCAGGCAGTGGCTTCTGCCCATTCGAGGCTGAGTAAATAGTTATCCGGTGAGTAATATTAACAATGACTGATCCTATGTTTCATCTGGTTCCGGCGGACCTGGAACGGCTGGGTAACCAGGTCATTAAATGGCTTGGTGAAATTTTCTCCCTTTCAGAATGGACGTTCTGCCCCATTTCCGACCATGTTGACGGCCTTCCGCCGGCTAAATTTTCAGAGCGTCAGAGACAGAGGGCCTCTCATGCCCTATCCGAATGCAAAGGATTTTGGGACCGGATAGGACAGCAAGTCCTGATCCCAATCAGAGACCTGTCAGCCACTCCCAATCACCAAATCACCAAATCACCAAATCACCAAATCATTCTCGGCACCCTGGTGTTATTTAAAGTAGACAATTCCATCGGACCGGAAGAAGCTGAAAGGTGGCTTCCTATTCTGCAGTCCTGGGTTGAAAACAAACTCAAGGTCCTGCGATTGGAGTCCTCTTTTTCAAGGTCAGGAAAAATTCCTAAATATATATGTCTTACCTTAGAAGCCATTTTTAAAAACGAGGAGCCTTCAACCTCCTTGCTGCACCTCATACAAAAGCCCTCGGCAAATTCCAATTACTGTGATCATAAAAGTGTAATTGACCTGTGCTCGATGCTTTGGAGACATTCTGATCCTGAATGGCTGGGGGGAAATCCCGGGGACTTCTGGATACTTCTGCCTGGAGTAGACGAGGACAAACTGTCTTTTGGCCTTAAGCAATTGATTCCTAAAGCCCGGATAGTGAAGATGCTGATTTCTAAAGCTTATGGCCACCATATCTCCGAGCCTTTTGATATCCGTCATGTGGAGGAGGACATCTATGGTCTTGAAAGGTTGGCTGAGGAACTGGGTACTGCAATCTTTTGCACGGATGATTTAAAAGCCCTTGAAGACAGCCTGGGTCTTGAGGGGCTTGGATTAAGGCTTGATCAAGCAAAAAAAATGGTCAAGGGTAGCTCAAAATATGCCGTTGCTTATGTTAAACCCGTGCCCCATGATCTTAAAGACGTCTTAGGGCAAGATGGAGTATTCATTTCAGAAAAAAAAACTAATGCCTTTTTAATCAGAAAACTTGGCAGAAAGTCCAGGGAATCTGATTTGGCCCAATGGGGGAATAAGATCCGGAAACTTTGCATTGCCGCCCGGGATACGCCTTCAACCATAGGCATTGCTGCCGGCAGCCAAGCTGCGGTGGGACCATCCCGAACCCCGGTAGCAGCCCTGTGGGCCTTTATGCACGCAGATCTGTTAGGAAACGGTTCAGTGGCCATCCATGACAGCTTGACCTGGAACGTCAGGGGAGACAAAATCCTTTCGTGGGGAGATCTGCCGGGCGCTTGCAGAAACTACAGGTTTGGCCTCAAGACTGAGCCTCTAAACGCCAATTTACTTAATAGCCTGGGGGTTTGTCTTGCAGAACAGGGAAGGACCAAGGCGGCCATTAATGCCTTTTCCAGGGCTGCAGGCACGTCTTCTGAAAATTTTATGGCCCTTTATAACCTTGGCGGGGTCTTTTTCCAGAAAGGAGACCTCAGAAGTGCTGAAAAGGTTCTGAAAAAGGCCTGTGCACTGAAACCAGGCGATATACGCTTAGCAGGCCGTATGGCCGAAGTGCTCATTGAATCGAACCGGGCAAAAGAGGCCCTGGATGTTCTCAGTCCTTTTATAGATAGACATAACCAACCGGTACCAGGGGCTATTTTTCGAATACTCGGCAAGGCCTACAGGGTCCTTAATCAATGGCAGGAAGCCAAGACATCATGGCAGCAGGCTATCAAAATCAACCATGAAGATTCGGAGTCCATGGCACTTCTGGCCCTTGGGTACCTTGAAGAGACACATGACTGGAAGACAGCAGCAAAGCTCGGACGACAGGCAGAGGCATTGGGGAAAAAATCCAAACATATTCGCACTATTCTCTGCCGACTTAACAAGAAATTGAATTCCCTTGATGATCAAAAATAACCCCCGGCTTTCAAATCAGCCCCTTGACAAGAGAAAAACCAACGTGTTAACAAACCTTATCAAGAAAAAGCTGGAAGGCCTTTTCATGTCCTTTGAGGCTCCTTAACCTGATTTTCCCCTTTTCAGCTAAGGTGATTTGTATGGGTCTTAGTTCGTCACATCTAAAATACTTATATGGGAGATATTGCCAATGAAAGAAATCAGACTTCATGGCCGCGGCGGGCAGGGAGCTGTTACGTCAGCTGAGCTCGTGGCAACTGCAGGCATAGATGAAGGAAAATACGCGCAAGCCTTTCCCAGCTTCGGTCCGGAAAGGAGGGGTGCCCCTGTTACAGCTTTTGTAAGGATGAGTGACTCCCCAATACGGACCAGGGAAAAGGTCTACTGCCCGGACATAGTGGTAGTACTGGACTCAGCGCTTCCCTCTTTGGTAAAGGTATCAGAGGGGTTGCATGAAGACGGAATTGTCATCCTGAATACCAATATGAAGGAGTCGGAGGTCAGGAAAACCTTTGGCCTGGATAGCAAACTTGCCATGGTAGATGCCAATACCATAGCCAGAGAAGTATTGGGACTGCCCATTACTAATACCACGATGCTCGGTGCCCTATTAAAGGCTACCGGCATTGTAGGGACAGAGGCCATGGAAGATGCATTGGATCGCCGGTTTGGGCGACTTTCTGAAAAAAACAAGGCTGCAATGCGCAGGGCATTTGAGGAAACGACGGTCACTGGATGATAAAGTGGCCGAAGATATTACCAACCCCATAACATCTTAAGATAAAGTGAAGGAGTAACAAAATGGCCAATACTGATGCCATTATAGGTTGGAAGACAATAACCTTTGGGTGTCACGTGATGGAGCCGGGTAGCTCGGTCAAATTCAGGACGGGCGATTGGCGGTCTCAAAGACCGGTCATTGACAAGGAAAAGTGCATCAAGTGTGGTATCTGCTGGATATACTGTCCTGACATGGCCTACATCCAAACTGAAGACGGCTTCTTTGAGGTTAACCTGGAGTACTGTAAAGGTTGTGGCATCTGCGCCCACGAATGCCCCAAAAATGCCATAACAATAGTCCCGGAGGAGGGATGATCATGGCCAAACGCGTGGGAATTGAAGTATCAATTGCACTAGCTGAGGCGGTAAAGCTGGCGAATGTGGATGTGATCCCTGCCTATCCCATTACCCCTCAGACCCATATTGTGGAACACCTTTCGGAAGTAATAGCAAATGGCGAAGTGGATGCTGAATTCGTCCCGGTAGAATCTGAACACGCAGCAATGAGCTGTTGCTGCGGTTCTTCAGCAGCCGGGGCCAGGACCTTTACCTCATCCAGCTCCCAGGGCCTCCTGTTGATGAGCGAAATCCTCTTCATACCCGGTCCAATGAGGTTTCCCATAGTGATGGCTGTAGTGAACCGTGCTTTGTCTGCGCCCATAAGTATCTGGAATGACCACCAGGACATAATGAGCCAGAGGGATATCGGCTGGATACAGACCTTTGCGGACACAGGCCAGGAGGCCTTTGATCTGACTCTTCATGCCTTCAGGGTGGCTGAAGACAGACGGGTGTCCTTACCCATGATCGTAAACATTGACGGCTTCACCCTGAGTCACGTTGTCGAGGCTGTAGAGCTCTTGAGCCAGGAGGAGGTTGATCAGTATCTTCCACCCTTCAAGCCCCGCTACCGCCTGGATCCCAGAAAGCCCATCACCATGGGTCCTGTAGGTATTCCGGAGGTATATTCAGAGGCAAAGGTCGCGCACAATGAAGCCCTAAAGGCGTCCAGAAGGGTGATACTCCAGGGGTGGAAGGAATTTGCCGATCTTTTCGGGCGTCAGTACAATCCTATTGAGACCTACCGCTCTGAAGATGCCGAAGTTTTGCTGGTCACAATGGGCAGCATTTCAGAGACAGCCATGACCGCAATAGACACCATGCGCGATAAAGGGCAAAAGGCAGGGCTGGTAAAGATCCGTCTATGGCGTCCATTCCCCGGGCCTGAATTTCGAAAGGCCGCAGGAAAGGCAAAAATCCTGGCAGTAGTGGATCGCTGTCTGCCCCCTGGCGCAATCTGCGGCCCGGTGGGTGCTGAGCTCAGGTCTCTTTTCTACAAGGTGCCTGGGTCTCCTAAGATTTTCAACTTCATTGCCGGGCTCGGTGGACGGGATGTAACTGTTGAGCGGTTTGAAGAAATGGTCGACAAGGCTACAGCATTTGCCAAGAAACGTCCAAAGGAACTGTACGAAGTAATCGGAGTGCGTGAAAAATGATACCTGAATTCGAAAAATTCAAACGATTTAAGGCGAAAAATCTCCCCAAGGAAGAGCTGCTTGCACCAGGCCACAGGGCGTGTCAAGGCTGTGGTGAGGTCCTGGCCCTTAGAATGGCTATGAAGGCCTTGGGAAAAAATGTTATTGTCTGTATGGCTACAGGCTGTATGGAGATTATTACTACTCCATATCCACAGACTGCCTGGAAAGTGCCATGGATCCACATAGCTTTTGAGAATCCGGCATCAGTGGCGTCAGGCATAGAATCGGCCCTGAAAGTCCTGAGACGCAAAGGCAAGGTCTCTAAAAAACACGTTGACATAGTGGCTGTTGGAGGAGACGGTGCAACAAGTGATATAGGTCTTGGCTGGATCTCCGGCGCCCTGGAGCGAGGCCACGACTTCACTTATATATGCTTAGATAACGAGGCGTATATGAACACAGGAGTTCAGCGCTCCAGTTGTACTCCATACGGGGCCATGACAACCACCACCCCTCCGGGCAAAAAGAGTTTTGGCCAGGTCACCTGGAAAAAGAACGTGCCGGGAATAGCAGTGGCCCATAACATCCCCTATGTAGCTACTGCTTCGCCTGCCTATTTCCTGGACCTCATGAATAAAGTAAAAAAGGCGGCCCTGGTCAAAGGACCTGCTTACATTCACATATACTCACCGTGTCCAACAGGTTGGGGATCGGCACCTGAGCGCTCTATTGAGTTTGCCAAGCTGGTAGTGGAGACAAAGGTCTTCCCTCTGTATGAAGTTATCGAAGGACGCTACATCATGAGCCGCAAGATAACAAAGCCCAAGCCTGTTCAGGAATACCTGAAAGGCCAGCGTCGCTTCCGCCACCTGGATAAAGAACATATCGCCTACATCCAGCAGCGCGTGAATGCCGACTACGAAAAACTGGTCAGGTTATCGGAGATGACGTAGTATTTTATCGCATTGCCAACCTTCAAAGGGCGTTTTTAAAACGCCCTTTTTTTAAGCTTTTCCGAGTTCCTGCGCAATCCTCTATTTGTGCTCCCCTTTCACGGCTTCAGCAGCCTCTTCGACCTTCTCTTTCACGGCTTCAGCAGCCTCTCCCGCGGTCTCCTGCACTGCTCCAGCAGCTTCTTTTACCTTTTCCCCCACGGTCTGGGCCTCATGTTCGGTTGCATTGGCTCCTTCCTTGGCCATTTCGCTTACATCCTGCTTCACCTTCTCGGCACCTGTTTCTTCTTTCTTGTCGCACCCGATGAGACTGAATACCCCGACGAGGGTCAATGCCAAAATCCAAATTGTGAGTCTTCGCTTCATAGTCCTTTTCTCCTTGTTAAAAGTTAACACCATATCTCATGAAGGCTATCCGATATAACCCCATAAGCGCTAAGTTGTTTTGTAAAGGTTCACAGGTTACATTAAAAGATGAACGTCGAACATCGAATGAAAAACAAACATCCAATACCGAATATTCAACGGCTATTTCTGTTTCTTGTCAACCGTTTTGATACAGAGGGGAGCAGCCTTTCTTCCAGGTCATAAGTCTTTTCCCATTCAACATTCGATGTTGGACGTTCGATGTTCGATGTTCATTAATCCATTATAACCCCTTTGATCCAGACTTTTGTGGGCATCCTTCATAGCAAACCAAAAGTAGTTTACACTTTTAGGGGTAATATACCTCAAAAAATATGACCTGTGCGATTAGCTACTGGCCGTTAGCTTTTA
>Ga0209121_10000748_pt1 | contig 34531 bp, 25 predicted proteins | sample Cruoilmetagenom3_FD_187292 | JGI IMG/M metagenome (GOLD analysis project Ga0209121, IMG submission 187292) | Oil polluted marine microbial communities from Coal Oil Point, Santa Barbara, California, USA - Sample 3 (SPAdes) (version 2) | ecosystem: Environmental > Aquatic > Marine > Oil seeps ... | reverse complement strand
TACTATTATAATGAGGAAAGACCTCATCAAAGTTTAAACGGCAAAGCACCTAATAAATTTAATCAAAACTGTCCTCGAATTAGCTAACTTGTACAACTTCGAGCGTAGTCGAGAAGCTTAGATCCTTTTATTCCTCAACAAATAAATAGTTTAACTGTTTTGTATTAAACGCCGAATTAAATGCTTTTACCTCATCATGTAAAATAGTATTAAAAGCATCAAGTTGTGTCTTTATTTTTTTAGATAATTCATCCTTCACCGCAATATCTTGTACCGTCGGTGCAAAATCTCCCATACTTACCAACGAGTTTAAATGCCCTAATTTGTTTGTTAATTTAATAGGGAAATTTAAAGGGTCTTGTCCACTTTTATTCTTAGTTTGGTATAATTCCTTTTCAATGTTAGATAATTGCTCTTCTAATGTTTTAGCTTTCTCAACTAAATCCTTAACAGTTTCATCATCCTTGTATTGTTTCTGAAAACTGCTTAACTGTTTATTAATTTTTCTGATTTTTTTAATGGATTTATGCGCTTCATCCATTGTTTTATTCACGTCTTTAATAAAAGCAAATTGCTTTTGCATATCTGCCAAAGTGCTTTCTGCTCTTGGATCTGCTAGAATCGTAAATGGTTGTGACTGTTCTTCGTCGTTTACATTTAAACTCACATTGTAGGTTCCAGGTATTGCTCTTGGACCTTGTAAACTAGCCCACCATAAAATCATACCTTTTAAACGTTCTGCTCCATCATAAGTCATATTCCAAACAAATTGATTGGCTCCTTTCTCAACTTTTAATTTATTCTTTTTGTCTTTATTTGAATACGTTTTAATCGTATCTCCTTTAGTATCAAAATACGTAAGAGACACTTTATCATCCTCTTTAAAATCTTTTAAATTAAAATAGGTGATTACTCCATTTGGATGATTTGTTCCAGATGTTTTACTTCCTTTTCTGCTTCCACCACGCATTCTGTAAGAGTCTTTTGGTTTAAACAACATGTTTTTACTTAAATCAGCATCGTATAGTTGATGAATTACAGATAAGTCATCAATCATCCAAACGCTTCGTCCTTGAGTCGCAACAATTAAATTATTGTCTTTAATGGTTAAATCTGTTATTGGTACAATAGGTAAATTGAGTTGAAAAGGTTTCCAATTTTTACCATCATTAAACGAAATGTACATGCCTGTTTCCGTACCAGCATACAATAAGCCTTTTCGTTTTGGATCTTCTCGGACTACTCTCGTAAAATGTTCTGGATTAATACCATTAGTAATTTTTGTCCAGCTCTTTCCATAATTAGTTGTCTTATATAAATAAGGAGCAAAGTCACCTGTTTTGTATTTAGTACCTGCAACGTAACATGTACCTGCATCAAATGCACTTGGTTCAATGCTATTAATCATCATCCATTCCTGCATGCCTTTCGGAGTGACATCGGTCCAAGTTTTTCCACCATCTTGCGTCACATTAATTAAACCATCGTCACTACCAACCCAAAGTAAACCTTCTTTTAAAGGAGATTCTTGCGCTGCAAAAATGGTGCAATAATATTCAACTGATGTGTTGTCCTGTGTAATTGGTCCACCTGAAGATTTTAACTTTTCAGGATCGTTACGCGTTAAGTCTGGACTAATAATTTCCCAAGATTGCCCTTCATTTTCTGTAACATGCACATGCTGTGAAAAGGTATATAATCGATTTGGATTATGCTTAGAAAAAATAATTGGAAAATTCCACTGAAAGCGATATTTCATCCCTTCAGCACCATGTCCCATTGGGTTATCCGGCCAAACATTTATCGCTCTAACGGTTCCTGTTTTATGATTCACTCGTGTTAAAAAACCATCATAACTTCCACCATAAACAATATCATTATCTTCAGGATCTACAGCAATATGAGCTGATTCACCACCAGCTGTACTTTCCCAATCGTCTTCTGTGATTGCTCTTCCATTTGTTCTATGTGGAATACGGATCGTAGAATTATCTTGTTGTGCAACATAAATACGATACGGAAATGCGTTATCAGTTGTAACTCTATAAAATTGTGATGTTGGTTGGTTATGATACGTACTCCATGTGTCACCTCCATCATAAGTGACCTGCGCTCCTCCATCATCTCCAATTATCATGCGCTTTGGGTTTTCTGGAGCAATCCATAAATCGTGATGATCTCCGTGTGGTGCGTTATATGTGTTAAACGTTTTTCCACCATCTGTACTTTTATGGTAACGTACATTCAAAACATAAACGGTATTTACATCTTCGGTATCTGCATATAACCTCGTGTAATACCAAGCACGTTGACGTAATTTACGTTCACTATTCACTTGACTCCAAGTTTCGCCACCATCATCACTTCTATACAATCCACCTTTATCTTTATTTTCAATAATTGCCCAAACACGTTGGCTATTCAATGGAGATACTGTAACTCCAATAATCCCTAAAGTACCTTCTGGAAATCCTTTTTTAGTCGAAATTTCTGTCCAGGTTTCACCACTATCTGTACTTTTCCATAATGCAGAACCTTCTCCTCCAGAATTTAAACTATAAGGCGTTCTATTTACTCTCCAAGTTGAAGCATAAAGAACTCTAGGATTGGTAGGGTCCAATATTAAATCTACAACTCCAGCATGTTCATTAGAAAATAACGTTTTCTTCCAAGTTTTCCCTCCGTCTATACTTTTATAAACACCACGTTCTTGTGTTGGCTTGTAGATATTACCTAAAACTCCGGCATAAACAATATTGTGATTTGTTGGATGCACAGCTATTCGTGGTACATGTCTTGAATTCTTTAACCCTGAAGACTTCCACGTTTTACCAGCATCCTCACTTTTCCAAATTCCGTATCCCGAAGACACATTTCCTCTCACCGTTTTTTCTCCACCACCTACGTATATAACATTCGGGTCGCTTTTAGAAACTGTTATTGCACCAATACTGCCTCCAAAAAAGCCATCAGAAATGTTCTCCCATTGGCGACCACCATTGGTTGTTTTCCAAATTCCACCTCCAGTTGAACCAAAATAATAGAGATTTGGTTGATTAGGAACTCCAGTGACAGCCGCACTTCGTCCTCCTCGAAATGGTCCAAGAAGACGATACTCTAAAGCATCATAATCTGATTCTTGGAAATTTTGAGATTGAAGGTTTAAACTAAAAAATGAAAGCAGAAAGACTGCCAAGATGGTTGGAAATTTCATAATAATAGAACGTTGGTTATCGAATTCTAAAATTACGGATTTAATATTAATGAACTTCTTTCGGCAATAAATTTAACTTTACTTCGCGATGTAAAAAATAAGCGGTAACAATAGTTGCCAAAATATCTGAAATAGGAAACGCCATCCATACACCTAAAGCTCCATAAAACTTTGGAAGAATAAAAATTAAAGGAATAAAAAACAAACCTTGTCTTAAAAGTGTCAAAATTAATGCTGGTATTGCTTTGCCAACTGCTTGAAAATAAGCTGCTCCGATTAACTGAATCGCAATTATAGGTGTTGCTGCAAAAACCCATCGCATGGCAGGAGGTGTTTCTATTAAAACCTCAGCGTCTTGGGTAAACAAAAGTGTAATCGATTCTGGAAAAATCATTAAAAACACAAAAATGATTGCAGCTAATAAAGCAGCATACTTTATTGCCGTCGTTATTGATTCTCTAACCCGTTTATACTTTTGTGCTCCATAATTATATCCTGCAATAGGCAGAAATCCTTGGGTAATGCCATAAACAGGAAATAATGCAAACATTAACATTCTACCTACAATTGCGTATGCAGTAACTGAAGATTCGCCACCTAAATCGAATAAAATATTATTCATTAGTAAATACGTAACGCTAACAATAGCTTGTCTAGACAAGGTTACAAAACCAAGTGAGCCAATTTCTTTTACAATGGGTTTGTCTAAACCAAAATGTTTAAACCCAATTTTTAATTCCGAATTTTTAGATAAAAAGAACCATAGAATAAAGAGAAAACACAACACATAAGAACCTGTGGTTGCCCAAGCTGCACCAGCCATTCCAAAATCAAAAACTTTAATTAATAATACATCTAGTATAAGGTTTCCAACGGAAGGAATCATCATGGCATACATGGCAAATTTTGGCTTTCCTTCCGCTCTAATGACTGTATTTCCCATCATACAAAGTGCTAAAATTGGCACTCCGTATAATACAATTCTATAATAGGTTCTTGCAGATTCAAAAATGGCACCTTTTCCTCCAAAAACTGGTACAATATCATTAATAAACAGCAGGCCAAATACCACGAAAATAACGGTCACAAAAATGGTAAGTGTAATCTGATTTCCAAATGTCTTTAAAGCCTTAACGGTATTATCAGCTCCTAAAGCTCTAGAAATAATCGAAGATCCGCCAATACCAATTGCCATACCTAAAGCGGCAATAAAAAATGAAACTGGTAGCACAACATTAATTGCCGCAATTGCTGTTGAACCAATCCAATTACCCACAAAAATAGTATCTACTAAAATGTTAAGAGACATTACTAAAATACCTATAGATGCAGGTACTGCTTGCTTAATCAGTAATTTACCAATAGGTTGATTCCCTAAATCTAGTGAAGATATTTTTGCCATTAATCGGCCACAGTTTTATCGGTAACCCATTCCTCTACTATATTGGTTAGAACTTGAGCAAAATCTTCACGATCGTTTAAACAAGGTATAACCGTAAATTCCTTTCCGCCCATTTCATGGAAAATTTCTTCGCCTTCCATCGCAATTTCTTCGAGGGTCTCTAAACAGTCACTTACAAATGCAGGAGTAACTATTGCCATTTTTTTTGTGCCTGCTTTACCCATTCTCTCAATAGTACGGTCTGTATAAGGTTTTAACCATGGATCAAAACCAAGTCTAGATTGAAAAGTCGTTGAGTACGTACCATTTTTTAAACCTAGTTTTTTCGCTACGTTTACAGTAGTTATTTCGCATTGGTGACGATAACAAAACTCGTGTTGTTTACTTCCCATTTTAAAGCAACATTTACCATCCATTTTACAGTTTCCATTGGTAATATCGCTTTTGCGAATATGTCTTTCTGGCACACCATGATAACTAAAGAGAATGTGTTCATAATCTAACTTGTCCAAGGTTTCACCAATGCTTTTTGATAGCACACTGATGTAATCTTCTCGATTATAAAATGCTGGAGTTCGAGTGATTCTTACATGTGGAAAATATTCAGTGACCAACTCATCTATTTTTACATCAATAGTCTCGGTAGTTGCCATTGCAAATTGTGGATATAAAGGAATGGTTTTTATTTCGGTACAACCTTTATCAACTAATTCTTGTAATCCTTTTTTAATTGTCATACTGCCATAGCGCATCGCTAAAGCCACAGGATGACCCAATTTTTGTTGAACTTTTTCTTGCAATCTTTCAGAAAGTACAATAAGTGGAGACCCTTCTTCCCACCATATCTTTTTATATGCTGCCGCAGATGCTTTTGGTCTTGTATTCAAAATAATACCTTTTACCAATAGGTTTCTTGCCCAAAGAGGAACATCTATAACTCGTTCATCCATTAAAAACTCTCCCAAATATTTTTTGACATCTTTAGGATTTGGAGAATCTGGTGAACCCAAATTGACTAATAAAATTCCTTTTTTCATACCTTTTATTTGCAGCACAAAAATACAACTCTAAATACAATATTGCATTTTTGTTGTTATTGCTTGATAATAAAATTGCTTCATCAAATATTTTCTTGTTTTATCGGTTATTAATAGTCTATACTATTTGTTTTTTATCGAGTTTTAGCGATTGCATATGGCTATTTCAAGTATTTAAATATCTTTACAAGCCTTGTTTAAAATATATTATGAAAAAAATTACGACAATACTTCTTATTTTATTTTCAGTAGTCTGTTTCTCACAACAAAAATATCAGAGTTTACTTTGGGAAATAACAGGAAATAATCTTGACAAACCTTCCTATCTCTATGGCACTATGCACGTTAGCAAGAAAGTGGCATTCCGTTTAGACGATGTATTTTACAAGGCATTAAATGAAAGTGATTGTATTGCATTAGAATCTGACCCAACAACATGGCCTGGTTTTAATTACGATATGATGATAAGCGAAATGGCATTTTACAATAACTATAGTAGTGAGTTCTATACCAACCTTTTTAAACTTACACATCCTGAGGAAATGGCAGTTAGAGGTTCTGTAAGGATGGATAATAATGCGGTTAATGCTTATTTGTACAGAAAAAATAATGCCTCAGATAATTTTGAAGAAGAAACCTATTTGGATATGTTCATCTTTCAAGCAGGAAAGAAAAATAATAAAGATATTTATGGTTTAGAAGACTTAGCAGAATCTAGATATTTAACAACCAAAGCAGCATACAATGCTGATAAAAAAGACTTAGATCCATGGTTGCAAAAATTATTTTCTAAAGAGAATCCATATCTCATACAAGAAAACTTATATCGAGATAGAAATTTAGATTTACTAGACTCTATTGGTGATGGTGTTAATACCAAATTTTACAGAGAGAACATGCTTTTTATTAGAAATGAAAACATGGTGATTTCTTTAGACGAATTAATGCCTACAAAATCTGTATTTGCTGGAGTTGGAGCTGCGCATTTACCAGGAGAAAAAGGTATGATAAATATGTTGCGCCAAAGAGGTTATACAGTAAAAGCCTTAACATCTTCTCAAACAGATTATAGCAAATCAGAAAAAACAAAACTCGATAGTCTTTTTGTTGCTCCAGAGCTTAAAATGCATAAAACTCCAGATGGATTTTTAGGTTTAAAAACTTATGATGAGTTAAGAGAGTTTTCTTATGGAGGACAGAAGTATTACTTAGATCCAGATATGACAAATGGAGCTTATTTAACAATGAACAGAATAAGTCGATTTGTGTATTTACCTAATGAAAAAGATAATATTACCTTAAAAGATATTGACGATTTATTATATGAAGACATTCCTGGAGATATCATTAAAAAAGAAGAATTAACCGATCCTTATCCAGGAATAAGTATTGTAAATAAAACCAAAAAAGGAGAATTTCAGAAATACCATATTTACCAAACTCCTCTAGAAATTATAATTATAAAATTTGCTGGGCGAAGTGATTTTGTTTTAAAACATCAAGACAAAATCTTCGATTCTATTACGTTGAAAACGCCTTCGGGCTCAAATGCCTTATTTGTGTCACCAAATAAAAAGTTTCAAGTTGATTTTCCAGAGTATTTTGTAACCAGTAACATGAATAATAGTGGAAAAAAGATATTAGAAGGTTATAAAAATGATGCCTTTTATTTTATTGAAGAAGCCGCATTACACGATGTGTCTTATCTTGAAGAAGATAGTTTCGAGGCCAAGTACTTTCACCATGCGTTATATAAAAATTATAAGCTTGATGAAGCAGATGGAGGATTTAAAGCTGGCGATTATAAAAACTATGAGTCTTATGCTGTATTGGACTCAACATCTAACAAAAGTTTACATCTAAAAACGATTGTAAAAGATGGAAGCTACTATCTACTAGGTTATGTTGGAAGCAACAAAGTCGATAAAACTGACTTTTTTAAGTCCTTTAAATTCAATAAAACAGATTACAAAAAATTTGAAAAAGTAATTGATACTTCATTACACTTTTCAGTAAGGACTAATGCAAAAGCACCTATTCCAAATCCATATGGATATAGCAACAAAGGTAAAGACGACAAAGAATACGAAGAAAAAACAAAACAAACTGTTTATTCTACAAATGCCAATGAACAAATAGCTATTTCTAGAATTAAGTTTCATGATTTACAAATGTTTCATAATGTTGATAGCCTTTGGAAAAACATAGATGAGAAAGTAAATTTTAGTTCGCGCTATTACAAACCAGATAAAGTTTTTAAAATTGCAAATCGTAAAAAATCTAAAACAGATGCTGTGCACTCTTACAGTTTTAGTTATACAGATTCAGCAAGTGCAAAGCAGGTCTTGGTTAAGAATGTTTTAAAAGAAGGAGTGCTTTTCGAACTTAAAACATTGATAGATTCTATCAGTGGTCCATCTACTTTTGTTACGGAATTCTATGACTCATTTACACCTAAAGACACACTTTTAGGAAAGGATGTGTTAAAAGATAAAACCAGTCAATTTTTTGAAGCCTTAAGAGCAAATGACAGTATTGTTTTAGAATCATATAACCTTGTAAAATTTAAGAAACATAATAGTAGCGAAATTGTATCTGTACTTAAAGATTTTGAATTTGAAAAAGAGCGTTTAGATATAAAATCCCATCTTGTTGAGCAATTAGTTAAAATAGATTTAAAGCATAATTTACCTTTTATAAAACAACTCTATCACGATAGTTATTCAGATCCTCAGACTCAAACTGCAATTTTAGAAGGCCTGTTAGATTCTAACAAAAAAGACTCTTATAAATTAGCTTTAGAATTAATGGAACGCGATTTACCATTAAATGGTGTTGGTAGTATTTTCTATAATTACTATGGTAAAGATTCTTTACAATTAAAAGCATCATTATTCCCTAAGATACTACAGTACAGTGCCATACAAGAATACAAACAACCACTCTACGATTTATTGATAAAAGTAAAAGACAGTGGACATATTAAACTAAAAACCTATTCTAAATACAAAAATCAATTAATCAATGACGGTAAAATTGAAGTAAAACGAAGTCTAGGTAATAACTCTAGTTATAGTTACAATTCGTATTCAGATGATTTATCTACTTATGTTAAGTTGATTTTTCCATATAGAAAAGAGCATTCTGCTCAAGATTTCTTTGAGAAATTACTTAACGTAGAGGATAACTCTGCACTTGTAGATTATTATGTATTACTAACGAAACATAAAGAAACAATACCAGAAAAATTAAAAGAAAAGATTGTTGACGACGAAGAAAATCAATACTTACTTCTTGAGAAATTGGACAAAGCAAAACTTTTAAGTAAGGTGAAATCTATTAACATAGACCAACAACAATTTGCAAAATCAAAGCTGTTATCTAATGCACGCTACGAAAAAGAAAAAGACTCTGTAGCATTTCTTTTTAAACGCGATTTTGTAACAGATAAAGGTAAAAACGCGGTAATGTATTTCTTTAAAATTGATAAGGATGATGAGTACTCAGGTAAGTCCGAAACGCTTCATTATATCTCTTTTATAAAGCCCAAAAACCCTAAACAGTTAGTAGTAGATTTTTATAATAAATCTGATAATTACGGTACTGATGTAGACAAGACCAAAGAATTAGAAGAGCAATACACTGAAATCATCAACTTAGCTATTTATAAAGATAGAAAGCGTGTTACTCCAAGTGCTCGAAATGGGCACTACGATTATTAACTTGATGCAATAATATACTTCTTTGGCGTAGTCCCAAACTTCTTTTTAAAAGCCGCAATAAAATGGCTAGAAGTACTGTAACCAACTCTTAACCCAACTTCGTTGACGTTATAATTACCAGATTCTAAGAGTTTACGAGCGACTTCCATTTTGTAATCAAACAAAAAACTGTAAACCGTATCACCATAAATTTGCTTAAAACCTTCTTTTAGTTTTTTAAGACTTAGTCCTATGTTATCGGCTAACTCTTGTAACGTCGGAGGCTCAACCATATTAGCAATAATAATGTCTTTCGCTTTTTTTAGTTTTGCCACATTAACCTCATCTATTAGAAAAGGACACTGTTCTATGTCTGCATCTTCGCTTCTATTAAAAAACAAACTTAGCATCTCATACGCTTTTCCTTTAAAATATAATGGCTTAATAGAACTGTTAAGATTAAAACTCATTAACTGGTTTAAAACCACAGCCATAGAAGGTGTGATTTTTCCATCTTTATAGTACTTTTTGTCTCTATTGTCTTCAGACAAAAATGTGACATAATTGGCATCCTCTGAAAATAAGCCATGGAACTTTTCTATTGATATTATCAAAGACACTAACCCGGAGTGTGGCTGCATTTCTAAATGAATTGGTAAATCACGTTGCGGATTATAAAGTAGTAATGAAGTGTCTTCGTTAATTTTTAAGGTATAAACACCTTGATTAAACACAAAATCCGATGACCCTTTAGTGCAAAAATGAAACTGAATATAATTGCTATCAATCTCTCTTTCAAGAATTTCAATAGCATCATTTTCATTCTTATATGTTAATACAAAAAAGCCATCTTCAATAAAAGTTTCATCAAAAGTACCTGTAGCGACACTTTTTAAAGGTGTTTTATCTGTATTCATATTGATGTTATTTAGATTCATTCTAAACAAAAGTACAAAAAACCCTTGTTTTCACTACAAAAATATGATAATAATCATGTTTTAATAAAAAAGAAACTTAAAAAACCACAAACGACACTTTAAGTTCCTCTAGCGTTATTTTTATGACATCAACAAAATTATTTTTGCTTTGGTTAATTTCCTAGTCAGGTAAACGAGCGAATGCAACAACAAAAAAGCAAATATTTTTATGCCATTGGACTCAGCTATCAAAAAGCTGATGCCGAAGTACGTGGCCATTTTAGTTTAAGCGATGCAGCAAAACAAACTGTTTTAGAGCAAGCTAGACAAAATGGTATTGAAAGTATTTTATTAATTTCTACTTGCAACCGAACCGAACTTTACGGTTTTGCCGAGCATCCTTTTCAGTTGATTCAATTATTGTGCGATAATACAAAGGGAACTGTTGAAGAATTTCAAGACGTAGCATACGTCTATAAGAACAAAGAAGCGATTAAACATATGTTTCGAGTAGGTTCTGGATTAGACAGCCAGATTCTTGGAGATTTCGAAATTATTAGTCAATTAAAATTTGGGGCAAGAGCTTCAAAAAAAGAAGGTTTACTAAATTCATTTACAGAGCGTTTAGTCAATGCTGTAATACAAGCAAGTAAGCGTATAAAAACTGAAACTGAATTATCATCTGGTGCAACATCTGTTTCTTTTGCATCCGTTCAATATATAATGAACAACATTCAGAATATTTCAGAAAAAAACATTTTACTCTTCGGAACTGGTAAAATTGGAAGAAACACTTGTGAAAATTTAGTGAAACACACTAAAAATTCGCACATTACCTTAATTAATAGAACTAAAAACAAAGCTGAAGAAGTTGCAGGTAAATTCAATCTTATTGTTAAGGATTACGAAGATTTACAGCAAGAAATCAACGCTTCAGATATTGTAATAGTAGCTACAGGAGCTCAAAATCCAACGGTTTACAAATCATTAATTTCTACTAACAAACCTCTATTGGTTTTAGATTTATCCATTCCTAAAAATGTCAACGAAGATATTAGAGAACTATCTAATATTAGTTTAGTACATTTAGATGATTTGGCTAAGATTACAGATGATACTTTAGAAAAACGAAAAGCATTTATTCCTGCTGCTGAGACAATTATTTCAGAGATTATGGCAGAATTCAACGCGTGGTTAGATACCTTAAAATTTGTACCAACAATACAGGCAATAAAACACAAATTAACAGGTTTTAAAAATTCTGAATTTAACACACAACGTAAAAAATTAGTCGATTTTAACGAAGATCAGGCAGAATTGATATCTAACAATCTTATTCAGAAAATCACTAATCAATTTGCGCATCATCTTAGAGAAGATAGCAACACTTCAGATGAGAGTATTGAGCTCATCAAAAAAATATTTCAGTTAGAAACTACCGATAATGTCTAAAATAATTCGCATTGGCACACGCGACAGCCAGCTCGCTATGTGGCAAGCAAAAACTGTTCAATCTCAACTTGAACACTTAGGTCATAAAACCGTTTTAGTACCTGTAAAATCAACTGGAGATCTAGTACTCGATAAACCTTTATACGAATTAGGAATTACCGGAATTTTTACCAGAACTCTTGATATTGCAATGCTCAACGAAGACATTGATATTGCAGTTCATTCTCTTAAAGACGTGCCAACAATTTTACCAAAAGGCATTGTACAAGCTGCTGTTTTAAAGCGAGGAAATATAAATGACACTTTAGTTTATAAAACAAACGAAGAATTTCTATCCGCTAGAGAAGCTGTTATTGCAACAGGCAGTTTAAGACGTCGTGCACAATGGCTAAACCGTTATCCAACACATACAATTGTTGGGTTGAGAGGTAATGTTAACTCAAGATTAGAAAAACTTGACACTAATGAAGACTGGAACGCAGCAATTTTTGCTGGAGCTGGTTTAGGTCGATTAGGAATTACACCTGAGAATTCAATTAACCTACATTGGATGATTCCTGCTCCTGCGCAAGGAGCAATTATGATTACTGCCTTAGAATCTGATGAAGAAACGAGAACTATTTGCGCAGAAATCAATGACGAAGTAACTGAAATTTGCACGTCTATTGAGCGTGAATTTCTAAATCGACTAGAAGGTGGTTGTACAGCGCCAATTGGAGCTATTTGTTATATCAATAAAGAAGAAGAAGTCAATTTTAAGGGTATCCTCTTAAGTAAAGATGGTACTAAAAAAATAGAAGTTACTAAAGTGGTTCCTCTCGAGAATCGCTATAATGTCGCTGAATTCTGTGCTGATTATATTATTGGTAAAGGTGGAAAAGTATTAATTGACCAACTACAACGCGGTGATAAAGTCACTAATATCTATTCTACTAAAAAATTAACTGATGATCAGGAATTGTTATTTCATAATGATGTGGTTTCAGAGAGTAATGACGCTATAAAAATTAGCTTGAATCGAATACCTAAGACACTTGTTAGGAATGAAATTCAGAATGTAATCATTACAAGTAAAAATTCCGTTGAAGCTTTATTAACCAATTTCTCGGCACCAGAATTACAATTTAAAAACATCTATTGCGTAGGTCGAAGAACGAAACGTATGGTAGAAAAGCGTATTGGTAAAGTTGCACATACTGAAGCCAATGCGAAGAAACTTGCTGAATATTTAGTTGAATACATCGACGGAACAGAAGTCACTTATTTCTGTAGTGATTTAAGATTAGATGATTTACCAAACATCTTAACTGAAAACAAGATTACAGTAAACGAAGTTGAAGCCTACCAAACTAAATTTGATGCAGATAAAGTTGAAGCAAATTTAGATGGAGTAATGTTTTACAGCCCATCAACAGTAGAAAGTTTCTTAAAACAAAATAAAGCAGCTGGTATTGCCTTTTGTATTGGTGAAACTACAGCGAATGTAGCTAAGAATTCTTTTGAAGAAGTTCGTGTAGCGAAAGTGCCTACTGTAGAAAGTGTTGTTGAGTTAGTCAATGAGTTTTACTCATAGAGTCATATAAATTTGAACTAAAAAATAGATAATGAAACAAAGAGTTTTACTATTATTATTGATTGCTTTTATCTCCAAATCTTATACTCAAGATAAAAAGACTAATTTTTATATATCATTAGGTCCAACATTTTCAATACCAAAAACTAGCGAACTTACAGACACAAATATTGACGGTAGACCAGTTATAAAATCTTCCATAAATATTGGCGCATACATTTTACCAAGCTTAAATTATTCTTTTAATGAAAAAACATCATTAGATTTTGGACTTGGTTTTTATCTTGACAGATTTGCTGTAGAAGATAGAATAGGGGCAGTAACAAACAATGTAAATAGAAACATCAGTCAAATTCAAGTACCAATAAATATCAATTTTTATTTTGGCTCCGACAATTCTTATCAATTCGGAATAGGTGGATTTACAAGTATTCTGTTATCTGCAAAGGAAAAAGGAGAAACTATTACTGATTTTTCACAAATTAATATTTCTGACCCAAACGATCCTACATTTCAAAGCAACTCTTCTGTAGGATATAAAAAAAATATTAAAAAAAATTATAATTCAGTCAATTTTGGCGCATTTATTCAGTTAAAGAAATACTTTTCTCTTTCGGCCACAAAAAAAGGTTTTGTAATTGTTAAAATCAATCAATATTTAAACGCAATAAAGAGTAATGATCCTAATTCTGATATAGCTAATTATGTCAACTTTAAAGATGAAAAAGAGCCAACAACTATTAATTTAGGTTTTGGAATTGAATTATAAGGATTAATAATTAAATAGATTCCTGCCTTCGTAGGAATGACAGACATATGATAAAGAACGATTTATTTTTAAGAGCATTAAAAGGTGAAACTGTTGAGCGTCCTCCAGTATGGATGATGCGTCAAGCCGGTAGATATTTACCTGAGTTTATGGAAATCAAGGCAAAGTACGATTTCTTTACACGTTGCCAAACACCTGAGTTAGCAAGTGAAATTACGGTACAACCAATCCGTCGTTATGGTATGGATGCGGCTATATTGTTTTCAGATATTTTAGTGATTCCTCAAGCTATGAATATTGAGGTGCAGATGAAACCAAATTTTGGACCTTTTCTTCCAAATCCTGTGCGTTCTCAAAAAGATGTCGACAATGTTATTGTGCCAGATGTAAAGGAAGCTTTAAACTATGTTTACGAAGCAATAAAAGCAACAAAGGAAAAATTAAATGACGATATTCCTTTAATTGGTTTCGCAGGTTCCCCTTGGACAATTTTGTGTTATTGTGTACAAGGTCAAGGTTCTAAGAACTTTGACAAGGCTAAAGAATTTTGTTTTACAAACCCGATTGCAGCACATCAATTATTACAAAAAATAACAGACACAACTATTGCTTATCTAAAAGAAAAAGTGAAAGCCGGTTGTAACGCTGTACAAGTTTTCGATTCTTGGGGAGGTATGTTATCTCCTGTAGATTATCAAGAGTTTTCTTGGCAATATATTCAGCAAATTATAGATGCTCTAAAAGATGACGCTCCTGTAATTGCATTTGGAAAAGGCTGTTGGTTTGCTCTTGACGAAATGGCAAAATCTGGTGCATCTGCTTTAGGTGTAGATTGGACCTGTTCTCCTAAAAATGCACGCTATTTAACTGGAGGAAATATTACATTACAAGGTAATTTTGATCCTACTCGTTTGTTTTCACCACCTGCTGAAATAAAAAGAATGGTGCATCAAATGATTAATGAATTCGGGAAGGACAAATACATCGTCAATTTAGGTCATGGTATTTTACCAAATATTCCATTAGAAAATGCAAAAGCTTTTATTGATGCAGTAAAGGAATATAAATCATAGTTTTTTAGGCTTTTACCGTAACAGATGTTAATTTTATGCGTCTTGTTTAATAGTTATATTCTATTAATCAAAAAACGAAATAATGATTCATAATATACTTAAAGGGCTTCAAGTTTATACAGGTGCTTATGGTTTAATTTCAAAATTGAAATTATGGAAGTACTTCATTATACCAATGCTTATTAGTTTGGTTGTATTTATCTTAATTTTTGTTTCTGCATATGGTCTTTCTGATAATTTAGGAAGATGGATTGCCGGAATTTGGGTTTGGGAATTAGGTAAAGCAACTTTTACAACCATTTCAACATTTATTGGTGGTATTATCATTTTTACGATTGGACTCATATTATACAAACACATTATTATGGCACTATCATCGCCTTTTATGAGTCCTGTTTCAGAAAAAATTGAAGCTTATTTTACTGGACGACCAACTAAGAACTATACAAAATCTACATTTACTAAGCAGTTATTACGAGGTATAAGGCTAAGTTTAAGAAATTTATCACAAGAATTACTGTTTACAATTCCTATTTTACTTCTAAATTTTATACCTGTTGTCAATATTTTCTCAACAGCATTGTTGTTTTTGGTTCAAGCTTATTATGCTGGTTTTGGCAATATGGATTACACATTAGAACGTCATTTTTCATATAAGGAAAGTGTCGCTTTTATAAGAAAAAATAGAGGACTTGCTATAGGCAATGGCATAGGATTTATGTTGTTATTACTTATTCCTGTTGTTGGTGTTGTTCTCGTTTTACCCTTGAGTGTAACCTCGGCTTCAGTTATTGCTGTTGATTTACTTTATGATGACGATGGCACTATTGGGTTTGAACCTTTTGAAAAATTAAACGCTTAATTTATGGTCGCTCAGTTTAATGGTTTTGAAATTAATCCAGTACATGAAGGTGATGCTTGGAAAATTTGTGATTTCTGTGTAGCAAATGCAGACCGATTTAAGCGCTATTTCCCTAAAACATTAGAGCAGAATTTAAATCCAACATTATCTCAATTTTTTGTTGAGAAGAAAGCAAAACAGTTTAAAAACGAAGAGGAATTTTTATTCACTATTAAGCATTCTGAAAGCAGAGAATTAGCAGGATTAGTTTATATAAAAGAGCTCGATTGGAAAACTAAACAAGGTGAGTTTGCTTATTGTATTGGCTATACTTTTGAAGGGCAAGGAATAACTACGAATGCTGTAGAAGCCCTATCAAAATATGCGTTTAATGACTTAGGATTAAAGACACTTCAAATTATTGCACATAAAGACAATTTACCAAGTGTAAAAGTTGCTATCAATAACAGTTTTAAATGGCAAAAAACACTATTGAACGGCTTTACTCCTACGGGAGAACAACCATTAGACATGGAACTCTACGAATTATATAAAAAATGATTGTAAATGCGTGGACCTGTCAGGTTTTAAAAACCTAGCAGGTCTAAACCATCAAATAAATGGAAAAACTAGTAAAAGGAAATTATTATCATATTTATAATCGCGGAATAAATAGTGAAGTTATTTTTCAAGACGAAGAAAATATGTCTTATTTTCTGAAACTTGTTAAAAAGTATTTAAACCCTAATGCAAGTATTTTGGCTTATTGTTTACTTAATAATCATTTTCATTTAGCAATTGAAGTTAAATCAGAATCTAAAGAGATTTCTCAAACTTTCTCTAATCTTTTCAATGCTTACACTAAAGCTTATAATAAACAAAACTCAAGAACTGGAGCACTGTTAGAAAGACCTTTTAAACGAAAACGGATAAAAAATGAAGAATATTTAAAACAGTTAATACTATACATTCATAAAAACCCTGAAAACCATAAAATTGTTGAAGAGTTTTCGACCTATAAGTTTTCTTCATTTGCTTCTTATTCATCAATAAATGAATCAATAATAAACTCAAGGAAATCTTACGTTATTGGGCTTTTTGATAATTTAGAAAATTTTATCGATTCACATAATATTAAATCTGCACACCTGTCAGGTTTTCAAAACCTTACAGGAGCCACAAGTATGAAAGACAAATTCTTTAAATACATTCACGAATTACAAGACACTATCACTTCTAAATTAGAAGCAGTTGACGGCAGAGCAAAATTCCAAGAAGATATATGGAAACGACCAGAAGGTGGAGGCGGAAGAACTCGCGTCATAGAAAATGGTAATGTTTTTGAAAAAGGAGGTGTTAATATTTCTGGAGTACATGGAAAACTTCCAGACAGTATGCAAAAGTATTTTGGTGTTGAGGATGCTGATTTTTTTGCTTGTGGACTTAGTTTAGTGCTTCATCCTAAAAACCCTATGGTACCGACTGTACATGCTAATTGGCGTTATTTTGAAATGTATGACCAAAAAGGTGAAATTGTAGATCAGTGGTTTGGTGGTGGACAAGATCTCACACCATATTATTTGTTTGATGAAGATGCTCAACACTTTCATCAAATATGTAAAACGGCCTGCGATAAACATAATCCTGAATTTTATTCAAAATATAAAGCACGTTGCGATGAATATTTCTACAATGCACATAGAAATGAAGGTCGTGGCTTAGGCGGTTTATTCTTTGATTATTGCAAAGCTTCAGATGATATGAGTATGCAGAACTGGTACAACTTCGTTACTGAAGTTGGAGATAGTTTCCTAGAAGCTTATGTTCCTATTGTTGAAAAGCGAAAAGATTTATCATATTCCAAAGAACAACGCAACTGGCAAGAAATTCGAAGAGGTCGATATGTAGAATTCAACCTAGTCCATGATAAAGGTACTTTATTTGGGCTAAAAACTAATGGAAGAATAGAAAGCATTCTTATGAGTTTACCACCACATGTGCAATGGGTTTATGACCATCATCCTGAAACAGGAAGTGAAGAAGAAAAACTGATTAACGTATTACAAAATCCAAAAGATTGGGTATAAAGTGAAAGCGAGTAACTTTGTACTTTTAACTTATAACTAAATTTATGTTCCCGATAAGAAGAAATAGAAGGCTTAGAACAAACGAAGCTATTAGAAGTTTAGTTAGAGAAACTATAATCTCTCCTAACGACTTTTTAGTGCCGCTTTTTGTGGTAGAAGGCAAAGGCATTAAAGAAGAAATTGCATCGATGCCCAATTACTATCGTTTCAGCTTAGACTTACTCAAAGACGAAGTAAAAACACTCTGGAAATTAGGTTTAAAGTCAGTTTTACTTTTCGTAAAAGTCGATGATGCTTTAAAAGATAATAAAGGAACCGAAGCGCTAAACCCAAATGGTTTAATGCAGCGAGCAATTAAAACTGTAAAAGAGGTTTGCCCAGAGATGTTGGTGATGACAGACGTGGCTTTAGATCCGTTTTCATCTTATGGACATGATGGTATTATTGGTAACGGAAAAATAATTAACGATGCTACTGTAGAAGTTTTGGCGGAAATGAGTATTTCACATGCCGAAGCAGGAGCGGATTTTGTAGCTCCAAGTGATATGATGGATGGACGAATACTAGGCATTAGAGAAGCTCTAGATCAAAACAACTATATCGATACTGGCATAATGAGCTACTCTGCAAAATATGCCTCTGCTTTTTATGGTCCTTTTAGAGATGCTTTAGATTCTGCTCCTGTAGATATTGTTGATATTCCTAAAGACAAAAAAACCTATCAAATGGATTTTGCTAATAGAGATGAAGCTATTAGAGAAACCGAAATGGATATTAATGAAGGTGCCGACATCGTTATGGTAAAACCAGGTTTGTCTTATTTAGATATTGTACGTGATATTAGAAATAATTTTGATGTACCAATAGCTGTTTATCAAGTTTCTGGTGAATATGCCATGCTAAAAGCTGCTGCTGAAAAAGGTTGGTTAGACCATGATGCAGTTATGTTAGAACAAATTACTTCTATTAAACGCGCAGGTGCTGATGTAATTGCTAGTTACTTTGCTAAGGATGTTGTTAAATTGATTTCGTAACTTTACAAATAATAAACTTATATCCTGTTAATGGGCTTACTCATTTTTTTCGCTGTCATTTCTATTTTCTTTTCATTCTTATGTTCCATTTTAGAAGCTGTATTACTTAGTATTACACCAACATTTATAAACATAAAAAAGAAAGAAGGCAAGGCTTATGCTATGGAATTAGAAGAATTAAAAAAAGATGTAGATCGTCCTCTAATTGCAATCCTTACCTTAAATACTATTGCACATACAGTTGGTGCTATATTAGTTGGTGTACAAGCAAAAGTGGCTTATGTAGAACTTTATGGCACTACTAAACGTACTATTCTTGGTATTGAGTTTACTGAAGATTTAATGGTTGGCGTTGTTTCTACTATTATGACTATTTTAATTTTAGTGGCTTCAGAAATTATTCCTAAAACCATTGGTGCTACCTTTTGGAAACAGTTGGCAAACTTTACATCAAAAGCACTTAATGTTCTTATTTTTCCCTTAAAATGGACAGGAATACTTTGGTTACTTCAGCTAACCACAAAACTAATTGGAGGAAAAGGTCATGGTAGTGTATTAAGCAGAGAAGGGTTTGTCGCCATGACAGAAATTGCACATGAAGAAGGCGTTTTCGAAGAAAATGAAAGTACAGTAATTAAAAACTTACTCACATTTAAAGAAGTACAAGCAAAAGATGTAATGACTCCGCGTACAGTAATGAAAACTGAAACTGAAAGTATGACGGTAGAAGAGTTTTTTAATAAGAACTCAAACATTAGATTTTCACGTATTCCTGTTTATACAGAAGACGCAGACAATATTACAGGTTTGGTTTTAAAAGCCGAAGTATTTAAAGAAATGGCGCTTGGTAATAATTCTAAAACATTATCAGAAATTAAAAGAAATATCATTATTGTAAATCGCAATATGCCAATTCCAACACTATTTGAACAATTGGTAGAAAGCCGAAACCATTTGGCTTTAGTTGTTGACGAATATGGTTCTGTGAGTGGATTAGTAACAATGGAAGATGTTATAGAAACACTACTCGGACTAGAAATTATGGATGAAAGTGATAACGTTTCTGATCTACAAATGCTTGCTAGAAAAAGTTGGGAAACAAGAGCTAAACGTCTTGGGCTTATTGAAAACGACAACCCAGAAAATTAATGGACTACTGCATTATTGAAACACCTCTTGGTTATGCCAAAATTATCGGAGATGATAATGGTATTGCTTCCGTTTCAGTATTAGACACACAAGAAGAAATGTCTGAATTTATACCAGAATCACTTCTTGATTGTGTTACACAACTTAAAGCATATTTTAAAAATGAACGAAAAACCTTTAGCGTAAAACTCAATCCTGAAGGAACTATATTTCAAAAAAAAGTCTGGGAACTACTAGAAACCATTCCTTTTGGCAAAACAATTTCTTACTTAGAATTGTCCAAAAAACTAGGAAATACAAAAGCAATTAGAGCTGCAGCCAATGCTAATGGTAAAAATCCGATTTGGATAATTGTGCCTTGCCATAGAGTTATAGGTAGCGACGGAAGTTTAACAGGTTATGCTGGAGGTTTGCATAGAAAACAGTGGCTACTCAACCATGAAAGTGAATATAAACAACAATCGCTGTTTTAAAATAACTTTTACTATATTTATTTTTTAAATTATTTTTATGAAGTTTCTCAAAAAACTATTCAAATTTTTAGTTATAATTTTCGGATTACTAATCGCTGTATTATACATCACTGACACAGATTACCTTATTAAAGCAGTAAGAACTATTTATATGAAAGGTCATACTACAGCCTTTTTAGAAGATTATAAAGAGTTTGATTCGCAAACAATAAAGCGTAGTGAAAATCCACAAACATGGCCAAATCATAAAAATTATAATACTGTAAGACCAACTGATGCTTTAGCCAAGGCTAATAAAGATTGGGAAACTGTAGCATATGTAATTATTAAAAATGATAGTGTTTGGTTTGAAGAATACTATGATGGGTTTAATGAAGATTCTAAAACAAACTCATTTTCAATGGCAAAAAGTTATGTCTCTGGCTTAATGTTTATGGCGATACAAGATGGATATATTAAAAGTTTAAATCAACCTGTCTGTGATTTCCTCCCTGCGTTTTGCGAGGGTAAAGCTGCTAAAATGACTGTTGGTGATTTATCGAGTATGGCATCTGGTACTAATTGGGATGAAGCATATTATTCACCATTATCTATAACAACACGAGCTTATTTTGATGATGACTTAGCTAAGGTAATGAATGGTCTAAAAATGGACACAGAACCAGGACAAGCCTTTAAATATGCTAGTGGAGATACTCAAATGTTAGCGATGGTGATTGAAAAAGCAAGTGGCAAAAAACTCTATGATTATTTTGAAGAAAGCTTTTGGAAACCTTTAGGTGCCGAAAATGAAACCCTTTGGCAGGTAGATAGTGACGACCATGATTTAGTAAAAGCGTATTGTTGTATTGCTAGTAATGCTAAAGATTTTGCGCGTTTTGGCAAGCTCTTTAAAGACCATGGTAAATGGAATGGTAAACAAATTTTAGACTCAAGTTACGTTGCTATGACCGTAAAACCTCGATTTACTGAAAGTCCTGAATATGGTTATGGCTGGTGGTTGCATAATCAATTAGATAAAAATTTCTTTATGATGCGTGGTCATTTAGGGCAGTATGTAATTGTTCAACCAGATGATAATGTGATTATAATAAGATTAGGACATCAAAAATCACCTAATTTTAATCCTGATGGGATTTATACTTATGATATCAGTTTGTATATTGAAGAGGCTTATGAAATGTTAGAGAAATGATTAATAAACTTAATCTAGTTAACATATTATTCTTAGATATAGAAACCGTACCTGAAAAAGAAAACTTCTCTGATTTAGATAAAAACAAACAAGAGCTTTGGGATGCAAAATCACGCTATCAACGCAAAGAAGAATTAAGTGCAGAAGAGTTCTATGACAGAGCGGGTATTTGGGCTGAATTCGGAAAAATTATTTGTATTTCGGTTGGATATTTTAATATCGAAGGTGACATAAGAACTTTTAGAGTCACGTCATTTTATGGAGATGAAATCAAGATTCTAAAGGATTTTAAAAATCTATTAATTTCACATTTTAGTGGCAATAAGCATTTGCTTTGTGCGCATAATGGAAAAGAATTCGATTTTCCTTATATCGCGAGACGCATGATAATTCACAATATTGAATTACCATATAAACTGAACCTCTTTGGCAAAAAACCTTGGGAAGTTCCACATTTAGATACTTTAGAGCTTTGGAAATTTGGTGACTATAAAACTTACACATCGTTAAAACTTCTAACTAATGTTTTAGGTATTCCTTCACCAAAAGATGATATTGATGGTAGTGAAGTCTATCGTGTGTACTATAAAGAAAAGGAAATAGACAGAATTATAGTTTATTGCGAAAAGGACACTATTGCAGTCGCTCAAATATTTTTAAGACTTAGAGGAGATGAATTACTTCATAATAATGAAATAAAGCACGTATAAAAAAAGTCCTGATGAAAAATCAGGACTTTTAATATCACAATAAATGGTTAGTCTTATTGTTTAATGAATTTTCTTGTCATTAAATCTTCACCATCATTAATTTCTAAGAAATACATTCCTGGCTCTAATTTAGCAACATTAATTTCTGTAGAAGCTTTACCTGTTACAACTGTTTGTCCTAACATGTTAATTATTCTATAAGAAACATCTTCTTTACTAAAAGTTTTAATAAAAAGTGTTCTACCTTTAACCGGATTTGGATACATTAAGAATTCTTCTTCAGAATTTGCCGTATCTTCATTCATAGTTCTTAGTGGTTGCAATGAGTCTGCGCCAGTCCTTGTACCATTACCTAATCCAGTAATAGTAATCTGATCCATATATACGTAATCTGCATTATTACTTGCATCACACTGGAATCTAAACTGAGAGTTGCTAGCAAAATTATACTGACTTGCATCTAAAGTTACTGTAGCTGTGTAGAACGTATTGTTATTAAAGTTTGTTCCTCTAGCATAAGTTGCAACTGTTGTCCAACTAGAACCATTATAATAACGCAACCAGAAATCTTCTCCGTTTTCCATGCTGTAAGCATAGAAATAGAATTCTACCTCAACTTGATTATAGTTTCTTAAATCTAAAGTTGGTGATGTCATTGCAGATCCTGTACCAGAATTATCTCTTAATCGTATTGAATAATTTCCTTCATAAGAACGAGATCCTGAATAACGAGCACAATCGCTTCCACCATCAGACCAGCCGTCCCAGCCACTTTCAAAATACCCTTCAAGTAAGACATCATTTCCACCTGTAGAACATGGTGTACAAGATGAACCTCCACAATCAACTCCTGTTTCATCTCCATTTTGAATGCCATCTGTACATGTTGGTGCTGGTGATCCTCCTAAACAGAAATCAGTAGCTTCTGAGCTTGTAAATGAACCTCCTGAAGCTAAACTTCCTGATGAATCAGTAACAGAATATGAACCATTTCCATAAGAACAGCAAATTCCATCGCCATAAGCATCAGTTATAGTAAATGTGTAGCAATCGTCTGGCAAACATAAATCTTCACTTATTGTAGAACCATCTGGATTAGCTGAAGAATAAGAACCTGATGCTACAGTTTGGTTACTGCTATTAGTTAATGTCCAAGCTGTTTCCTCTGGATAGTTATCAAAAGTTATTGATATATTAACTTCATTTTCAGTACATCCAGATTGACAAGGTGCACAAGAAGAACCTCCACAGTCTATACCAGTTTCATCTCCATTTTGGATACCATCAGAACATGTTGGTGTAGATCCACCTCCATCACATTTTGTAGACGCTCCTAAGCTTGCTCTCACTCCACCAGGAAGTAATACTACACGCATTCTGTCTTTTTGACCTTGTGTATATAAGTTCATACAAGAATCATCGCTATAATCCATATAATTTTGAACCATATCAGTAGTATTACAAGATACATGTCCTGTTGCACATCCATAGTTTGCAGCATCTGATGTCGGTGTATCTGTAACAAAATCATCTGCATTACAGTTACCATCTCCCCAAATATGACGTAAGTTTAAAAAGTGACCTACTTCGTGTGTCGTAGTGCGCCCTAAATCAAAAGGTGTAGATAAATAAAATCCAGATCCACCATCTTTACTACCAAAATATTGAGGTCCCATAACTACTCCATCCGTTGCAGCACTTCCTCCAGGAAATTGTGCATATCCAAGGATACCTCCTCCAATATTACAAACCCACATATTAAGGTATTGCGATGTATCCCAAGGATCTACTCCACCTTGCGATGATTTTTTCATTGCATCATTAGTTCCCCAAGATGTTGTAGAAGATGATTTTCTTGTAATACCATTAGTTGTATTCCCATTAGGATCAACCGTTGCCATACAGAATTGAATTTGCGTATCAGCAGCTTGAGACCACGTATTGTCAGCATCTGAATTCATTCTTCTAAAGTCATCATTTAGAACTTGAATTTGAGATGCAATTTGAGCATCACTAATGTTTTCATTACTGTTGCTATAAATAACATGCACTACAACCGGAATAGTAATAACAGAACCAGAAATACTTTTGCCTTCCATTTGTTGAATCTTGGCTTGCGTATAAGCTTCAATATCATTCATACGTTTTTGTAATCCTGGATCTAATTGTTTCCTGTACTCTAAGTTTTCCATCGTTGAGCATTCTCTTTGTTGCGCATATGCGAATGAGAATCCCAAAAACAGAAAACTCATTAATGCTAGTGTAAATTTGTTTTTCATGTAAATAATTTAATTTGTTAGTGTTATTTATGTTAAAAATCTATCGAAAATATTAATTTTTTGTTAATATGAAGATTTTACAAAAACGTTTTCGATAAAATACATCATTGTTTTTTTGAGTTACGGTTTTCCCTCAATACTATTGAAGAAATTAACTACTTTTACCTATGGCAAATGAAAAATTACTTGCAGTTGAAACTTTAAATATTTCATTTTTTAAAGACACGATTGAAAAGCAAATAATAAAGAACATTTCATTTGAAATTCATCCTAATGAAATTGTTGCTGTAGTTGGTGAATCTGGCTCAGGAAAATCTATTTCGTCATTAGCAATAATGGGATTATTACCAAAAGGTATTTCTAAAATCACTAATGGTTCAATTTCATTTAATGGACAATATCTAACTGAATTGTCAGATAAAGACTTTCAAAATATTAGAGGTAAAGAAATTGCCATGATTTTTCAGGAACCTATGAGTTCATTAAATCCTTCTATGCGCTGTGGAAAACAAGTAGAAGAAATTTTAAATCAGCATTCAAATTTATCCTCTTCAGTAATAAAAACTGAGGTTTTAAATTTATTTGAAAAAGTAAAACTTCCAAATCCAGAACGTATTTTTAAAGCGTATCCACACGAAATTTCTGGAGGACAGAAACAACGAGTTATGATTGCAATAGCAATTGCATGCAAACCTAAATTGTTGATTGCAGATGAGCCAACAACAGCTTTAGACGTTACCGTTCAGAAAGAAATTTTAGAATTACTTAAAGATCTTCAAGAAGAAACAAAGATGAGTATTTTGTTTATTTCGCACGACTTATCGTTGGTTTCCGAACTTGCTGATAGGGTTTTGGTAATGTATAAAGGAAGTATAGTTGAACAAGGAAACACTGAAGCTATATTTAAAACACCACAACACAATTATACAAAGGCACTAATTGGAGCACGACCTTCAACCGAATTAAGGTTAAAGCAATTGCCTACCATTTCTGATTTTATGACTGATTCTGTGAGTAAAGCCATTATTTCAGATTCAGACAGAAAGCAAAATCATGAAAAGCTATATTCGCAAGCACCATTATTAGAAGTCATTGATGTTCAGAAAACGTATCTTTCAAAAACTGAATGGTTTTCTAAAGACCGATCATTTAATGCGGTTGATCGTGTAAGTTTTAAAGTTTACCCTGGCGAAACCATTGGTTTAGTAGGTGAATCTGGCTGTGGAAAATCTACCTTAGGGAATGCTATCTTGCAATTAGATAAAGCCACATCTGGTAGTATTAAATACAATGGTAATGATATCACAAATTTGAGTACAGTAGAAATGCGACGACTACGAAAGGATATTCAAATCATATTTCAAGATCCATTTGCATCGTTAAATCCAAGAATAACAGTTGGAAATGCAATTGTTGAGCCCATGAAAGTTCATAAAATCGGAACTTCTGATGCAGAACGTAAAGAAAAAGTCATTGAAATTCTTGAAAAAGTAGGTTTAGATGCTTCTGCATTTAATCGTTACCCTCATGAGTTTTCCGGAGGTCAACGGCAACGTGTTGGTATTGCAAGAACTATTGCACTAAAACCTCAACTAATTGTTTGTGATGAATCTGTGTCTGCCTTAGACATTTCGGTACAAGCTCAAGTTTTAAATTTGCTGAATGATCTTAAGCAACAATTTGGATTTACTTATATATTTATATCGCACGATTTGGCGGTTGTTAAATACATGGCAGATCAATTGCTTGTTATGAATAAAGGGAAAATAGAAGAAATTGGCGACGCAGACAAAATCTATGAATCGCCAGTAAAAGAATATACCAAAAAGCTAATTCATGCTATTCCTAAAGGATTATAGCATGAATACTTTTTTGGCTAACTTTAAAACATTTGAGACTAACTCCAATGTGTCTTCTATATAAGAAAACTCTTGGTTTTCATTTAAAGTTGGTTCTGGTAGATTTGATTTAGTTTTCATAAGCAGTAATTCATGGTAGATATGGGGCAAAAAGGTAAATTAAGTTTATGGTAAATCTGGTTAATTTAATTCGTTTTGTTTGGGACTGCTAATATGTAACATATTTTTATTTTATCAGTTAAAATACCCTTATAATCGTTGAAATACATTTTTATTTAACATATTGAACATCTATTCAAGATTTATCCTACAAAAAAACCACTAAACAAATTGTTTAGTGGTTTAATTATTATGTTTTTTATATTTACAAATTCATTTCAGGAATATCACCTTCAATTATTAAATGACCTTCTGTGGCATTTTTTATGTCTTCTACCGAAATTCCAGGAGCACGTTCTAATAATTTAAACCCTTTTGGTGTTACCTCTAACACTGCCATATTGGTAACGATTTTCTTTACACAACCCACACCTGTTAATGGCAATGAACATGTCTTTAACAACTTTGACGCTCCGGCTCTATTGGTATGCATCATTGCCACAATTATATTTTCTGCACTAGCAACCAAATCCATTGCTCCTCCCATTCCTTTTACCATTTTTCCAGGAATTTTCCAGTTGGCAATATCACCATTTTCCGATACTTCCATAGCTCCAAGGATTGTTAAATCTACATGTTTACCTCTTATCATTGAAAAACTCATGGCTGAGTCAAAAAATGAAGCTCCTGGTAATGTTGTAATGGTTTGCTTACCTGCATTAATTATATCTGGATCTTCATCACCTTCAAAAGGAAATGGTCCCATTCCTAAAACACCATTTTCACTCTGAAACTCAACTTCAATATCGTCTCTTACAAAGTTAGCCACTAGTGTAGGAATACCAATTCCTAAGTTAACATAGTAACCGTCTTTAACTTCTCTTGCAATTCGTTTTGCGATTCCGTTTTTATCTAACATTATTTTTAGTTATAAGTTGTGAGTGCCTAACGTATTTAAAGTTGTACATCGCTTCGACTGCTCTCAATGTGATAAAGTTAAGACCAACAACTATATCACTTTTATTCAATCACTTTTGGTTTTTATATTTGAGTAAGCTAACTCAAGGCACTTTAAATACTTTTTAACTTTAAGTACTTCTTTGTCTTACTGTTCGTTGTTCAATACGTTTTTCAAAATGTTCACCTTTAAAAATACGTTGTACAAATATTCCTGGTATGTGTATTTGGTTTGGGTCTAATTCTCCTACGGGAACTAATTCTTCGACCTCAGCTACCGTAATTTTCGCAGCTCCACACATATTTGGATTAAAATTACGAGCTGTTCCTTTAAATATTAGATTACCAGCGGCATCTCCTTTCCAAGCTTTAATAAATCCAAAGTCGGCATTAAAAGCTTGTTCTAACACATACATTTTTCCATCAAATTCTCTGGTTTCTTTTCCTTCTGCAACTTCAGTTCCATATCCTGCCGGAGTATAAAATGCAGGAAAACCGGCTTGAGCCGCTCTAGCGCGTTCTGCTAAAGTACCTTGAGGAATTAACTCTACATCTAATTCGCCAGATAACATTTGGCGCTCAAACTCATCGTTTTCGCCTACATAAGATGAAATCATTTTTTTGATTTGCTTTTGTTGTAGTAATAAGCCTAAACCAAAATCATCTACTCCTGCATTATTTGAAATACAGGTTAGCCCATTAATATTACGTTTCACTAATTCTGCAATGGAATTTTCTGGAATACCAGAAAGGCCAAATCCTCCAAACATAAAAGTCATATTGTTATCGACACCAGTTAATGCATCAACAACATCTGCTACTTTTTTATTAATCATAAATTAAAATATTTATACTCTTAAAAGTACAAAACTAAGGCATAATTCACATTATAATTATCCTTAAAAATTAGCAAAAATAAAACTTGAAGAATTTAAAAATCTACATCTACATCGTCATCAAGATCGGAGTCATCACCAAGATCACCTTCATCTCTAGCAGTACAATTAATATCTATGGATAATTTTGAAGGCTTATCAAATTCATCAGTTGAGACATTAAGCGATTCGTCAGCATAGCAGGCTTTCATATATAATCCCCAAATAGGTAACGCCATTGAGGCTCCTTGACCGTAAGAAATATGTCTAAAATGTGCTGCTCTATCTTCGGCACCAACCCAGATACCTGTTACTAAATTAGGTACCATACCCATAAACCAACCGTCACTTTGGTTTTGTGTTGTACCTGTTTTACCTGCAATTGGATTCTTAAATTCGTATGGATAACCAGTCATTACTTCTTTATAAACAGCGGATTTCGCTAACCATTCAGAGTTACGTCTAAGACGCTTCCCTGATCCAGCTTGCGTCACTCCTTCCATAAGATTAACAGTTACATAAGCAACTTCTTCACTTAACACATCCTTACTTTCTGGTGTAAATTGATATAAAATTGTACCGTTTTTATCTTCAATACGTGTTACCATAACGGGTTTATTATAAACACCTTTATTAGCAAAAGTAGAATATGCAGCAACCATCTCATATACACTTATATCTGCTGTACCTAATGCAATGGCAGGAACCGCTAATATATCATCTTCAACACCTAGTTTTTTAGCCATTTCTACAACAGGTTGTGGTCCAATTTCATTCATTAATCGAGCTGTAACTGTATTTGTTGAACTTGCTAAAGCATCCTTTAATGTTTGTTTACCTGAATAATTTCCGTCAGAATTTTTAGTAGTCCAAGGTTCTGGGTTTCCAAATTTATTAGCTTCTATTGTAATTTGTGTTCTTGGGAAAGAATCGCATGGAGACACTTGCAACTGATCTATTGCAGTTGCATATACAAAAGGTTTAAACGTAGAACCAACTTGCCGCTTTCCTTGTTTTACCATATCATACTGAAAATGCTTATAATTCATACCGCCAACCCAAGCTTTTACATGACCTGTGAGAGGATCCATAGACATCATTCCTGGACGTAAAAATGATTTATAATAGCGCATAGAATCTATAGGCTTCATTACCGTATCTACCTCACTTGGTTTTCCGTTTATCCATTTAAAAACTTTCATTCCTACGGGTTCATAAAATGATGCTCTAATCTTTTTATTTGATTTTCCTTGATTTTTTAATATCCTCCAGCGTTCTCCTCGTTTCATCGCATCATTCATCAGTTTATCTATTTCTGATTGATCGAGTTCTAAAAATGGTGCTGTTTTATTTTTTTTTGGAGTGTTTTGATGGTCAAACTCAGCTTGCAATCTAGGCATATGAAGCGCCACTGCATTTTCTGCATATTTTTGCATACGCGAATCAATAGTGGTAAACACTTTTAAACCATCACTATATAAATCGTACTTACTACCATCTGGTTTTCTATTTTTTTTATCATTTGCCCATTCTTTCATAAAGCTCCTAAGGTATTCTCTAAAATAGGTCGCAGTACCTTGGCTATGCGTTTCTGGTGTAAAGTTTAAATCAAGCTCTGTTTTTTGCAATGAGTCTTTTACGTCTTCTGTAATATACTCGTACTTCATCATTTGAGCTAAAACAACATTACGTCTGTTTCTAACACCAACAGGGTTTCTGGATGGAATTGGGTTGTATAAAGAAGAGTTTTTAAACATTCCCACCAACATTGCAGACTCTTTTAATTCTAATTCTTTAGGTTCTTTACCAAAATAGATTCTAGCTGCAGATCTAATACCATCACCATTATTTCCAAAATCATAAATATTCAAATACATGGCAATTATCTCTTCCTTTGTGTATTGACGCTCTAAACGTATGGCGAGAACCCATTCTTTTATTTTTTGAGTAATAGCTTCTAATTTATTTCTTGACCTTACACCAACAAATAATTGTCGAGCTAGCTGTTGCGAAATTGTACTGGCTCCACCTCTACCACCTAAAAAGAAAAATGCTCTTAAGGTTCCTCTTGCATCAATACCAGAATGGTCATGAAAACGTGCATCTTCGGTAGCAATTAATGCATCAACCAAGTTTTTTGGTAATTCATCAAAATCTACAGGAGTTCTGTTATCGTCAAAATAAAATTTTCCTAAGGTCTTACTATCAGAAGAAATAATTTCAGTTGCCAAGTTTGTTTCTGGGTTTTCTAGTCTAGTATAATCCGGCATATCACCTAAAAGTCCCCAAGAGGCCAATAGAAATGGTAGAACTACAGCAAATATTCCTGCTGTAAATAGTATCCAAAACCAACGGATGTATTTTGAAAAATCTACACTTTCTGATTTAGAATTTGATGCCTTCTTTTTTGCCATAATTACTATTTTTGAGCCTGTTCTACTCTAAAACCAATATCTGTTATTCCTTTTAAATTATCAACACCATTAACATCGCCATTATTTCTCATAGCATGTTGGATATTGACCATATAATCACCTTCTTCTTTAAATTTAAAAGGCTCTTTAAACCCTCTAAACCAAAGCTTATTTTCTTTTATATCTGAAAATCCTGTACCCAAAAGCTCACCATTAGGAGCAGTCATTTTGTACTCCAATGTATCTTTAACGGCTTTCCCATTTGGATAATTTAATTCTACTATAAGGAATAAATTACTGAATTTATAATCACTAGTATTTCTTAAATTAACATATAAGTTGTAATTATTTTCAGTATCAGGAGCTGCAAAATTGAAACTCGCAACCGAATCTTTATGCCATTGATTTGGCACTGATTTATAGACATCGAAAACAGCATTAGAGTCACAATTTGTAATTAAAAAACAACTGATTATTACAATATATAACCAATTAGTTTTTCTTAGTATTTGCATTTGATTTGGCATTTGTATTCTGATTGCGATTTCGATTACGATTGCGGTTTTTGTTTCGGTTTTTATTATTACTTCTATTGTTTTTACGTTTCTTATTAGATTTTGGACTATCGAAACGCGTTAAACTATCTTGACCTACAACGTTCTCAAACTCATTTTTAGTGTCTTGAATGTGCTCAGCTGCATATTCTTCTAGGCTTGCGACTTTTTCTTTTTTCTTGTTTTTTGCAATGATTTCGTTGGCTTGTGCTGTAGTGATTACATGCCAATTCATCCATTCTCCTTCATAAGCATACCACATCAAACCTTTAAAAATATCGGTCTTTTGGCAAACTGCAGTTCCTTTTTCGGTATATAGTTTAGTGTCGTTTTTAGGGAATGCTTTTAAGGCATCTAAATAAGCATCTAACTCATAGTTAAGACAACATTTAAGTTTACCACATTGTCCGGCTAGTTTTAATGGATTTAAAGATAGTTGCTGATATCTAGCAGCAGATGTACTTACGGATCTAAAATCTGTTAACCATGTAGAACAACATAATTCTCTACCACAAGAACCAATTCCACCAAGTCTAGCAGCTTCTTGTCTAAAGCCAACTTGTTTCATTTCAATACGTGTTCTAAATTCTCTGGCAAAAACTTTTATGAGTTCTCTAAAATCAACACGTTCTTCTGCTGTATAATAGAAAGTTGCTTTGCTGCCATCTCCTTGATATTCGATATCCGAGATTTTCATTTTCAGATGTAAATCAATAGCAAACTGACGTGCTTTTACCTTCATTGGCTCCTCCTTGTCCCTTGAAGTAGACCATACATCAATATCTTTTTGAGATGCTTTTCTATATATTTTTAAAACGTTTTCAGTATCATCGAGCTTTACTTTTTTACGTTTCATTTGCACACTTACCAATTCTCCGGTAAGTGTTACCATTCCGATATCGTGACCAGATTTTGCTTGTGTAGCAACAATGTCGCCAATGCTTAATGTGAGATTTTCTGTGTTTTTATAATATTGTTTTCTGCCGTTCTTAAAACGCACCTCAACACCTATAAAAGGCTCTTGTCCGTTAGGAAGCGACATATTAGCTAACCAATCAAAAACAGTGAGTTTATTGCAGCTATCTGTTCCGCAAGTACCATTGTTTTTGCATCCTTTTGGTTGGCCATCTTTACCAGTTGAGCAACTGTTGCAAGCCATAAAAATTATATATATTAAGTCTAGATGTTCAAAAAAATCTAGATATAGGATTCGTAAATAATTAAAAAGTAAAGATAAGATTATTTATTCAGAAAAATAATTGATTCATGCGTGCATAGCAATATCTATAAACATAAAATATAACTTGCTTAATTTCAATATATTACATAACTTGTGCTCACAATTTAAAATTTATTACGATGATATATTATTAATTATGAAATCAAAAACTACACTCCTAATCCTCATTCTACTTTCTTTCTATTTATGCAATGCTCAGAATCCAGATTTTAAACCTGATGGTGGAGGTGAATTTATTTTTAATGCTGAGAAATCACCCTGTTTAACAAAAGAAAAAAGAATAGAAGTTCTAGACGAGATTAAAAACAGTATTTCACAATTAAAACTTGAAAAGAAATTGGCTTATAATAATGCTAGTAAAGGTGGAGGACATCCATTATTTATTTGGCCTGTTGCAAAATCTAGTGGCTCTAATTACAATGATGTTTGGGGAATATCAAATTATGTTGACCAAAACCAAGCGTATCCAAATCAAATCTTGGATTATGATTGTGGTGCCAGAACTTATGATACAACTAATGGATATAATCATAAAGGAATAGATATTTTTAATTGGCCGTTTCAATGGAAACTAATGGATAATGATGAGGTCGAAATTATTGCAGCGGCACCAGGGCAAATTATTTATAAACAAGGCTCCCAAGCCGATAGAAGTTGTACGTTAGGCGGTGGCAATTGGAACGCTGTTTATATTCAACATTCAGATGGCAGTGCTGCATTATATGGTCACATGAAACAAAACTCCCTAACCACAAAAAATGTAGGAGATATGGTAGCTGAAGGAGAATACTTAGGTATAGTTGGTAGTTCAGGAAATTCTACCGGTCCACATTTGCATTTTGAAGTATATTCTGAAATTGAATGGAATGGTGTTGGAACTGATATTTTGGTTGATCCATATTCTGGAACATGTAATAGCATGACTGGCGATTCTTGGTGGCAAAACCAAAAACCTTATAACAATCCAAATATTAATGCCGCATTGACACATTCAGCTCCACCTGTTTTTCCAAATTGCCCTACTCAAGAAATAACAAATGAAAGCGATGAATTTACTCCAGGTGAGACTGTTTATTTAGGAATATATTTAAGAGATCAAGTTGCTGGTTCTTCTGTTAATTTAAAAGTCTTAAAACCAGACAATACAGTTTATTCAACGTGGGACTTTTCCCTAACAGATAACTATTATGCATCGTATTGGTATTGGACAAATACTATGCCATCCATTTTTGGTGAGTGGACATGGCAAGTAACCTATCAAGGACAAACTGTAAACCATAATTTTAATGTAGGCACTTTAAATATTGACGATGAAGACTTTAATGCAACGTCAATTTATCCCAATCCATTTAATGATATTGTAAACATTAACTCTAAATCTAAAATAGAAAACGCTAGTGTTGTAGATGTTTTAGGTAAGACGATTTTAAAGTTTGAAAAAACATCTGTTGAAGGCATTAAAGAATTGAATCTTTCTAAGATTTCAAATGGTATGTATTTTATAACACTTGAAGGAGAACGAAAACAGCAGGGCAAACGCATCTAAAAAATCAATAAATATCTACTAAACGACTCTATTAAATTGTTGTTTTTCATTGCTAAATTTATTATATTATATTGATAATCA
>Ga0209121_10000747_pt1 | contig 34536 bp, 30 predicted proteins | sample Cruoilmetagenom3_FD_187292 | JGI IMG/M metagenome (GOLD analysis project Ga0209121, IMG submission 187292) | Oil polluted marine microbial communities from Coal Oil Point, Santa Barbara, California, USA - Sample 3 (SPAdes) (version 2) | ecosystem: Environmental > Aquatic > Marine > Oil seeps ... | reverse complement strand
GCGCCAAAGATTGCCGCCCTGTGCCAAACCATGCGTAAATTTTCCTACTGTCTGGCTGATAATCTAGGGCCGCCTGATGATCTCGATAACCCGACCTCTCTGCCGTATTTCCGGTGTAAATTGGGTTGCTTGGGCCGGGAGGGATTTTCGAAACAGGACTGTGCTCCATGTGCTCCACATTAAGCGAGATTGCTTTTGAATTTCCGTGCAGAAAAACCTATCGAGCAAAGGTCCAGCTTGCCCTCTCGCGCATGATGGCTAGATAGGACGAAACGTAAGAAAACCGGGATTTCCAATGGCAACATTCACCCTTCCGAAGAACAGCAAGATCCGCAAGGACGGCGAAGTCCACAAAGCCGATGGAGCGACGCGGGTGAAGACCTTCCGCATCTATCGCTATGACCCGGACAGCGGGAAGAACCCCAGCTACGACACATTCGAGGTCGATTTGGACAATTGCGGGCCAATGGTTCTGGACGCGCTGTTCAAGATCAAGAACGAGATTGACCCAACACTGACCTTCCGCCGCTCCTGCCGCGAAGGCATTTGTGGTTCGTGCTCGATGAACATGAACGGCAAGAACGGCCTCGCCTGCACCACTGCGATTGAGGATATGGGCGGTGATATCCGCATCACTCCGCTACCGCATATGGAAGTGGTGAAAGATCTTGTGCCCGATTTCACCCATTTCTATGCCCAATATGCCAGCATCCGCCCGTGGTTGCAGACTGTATCGACCACGCCTTCGGGCAAGGAACGCCTGCAGTCACCCAAACAGCGTGAAGAGCTTGATGGTCTGTATGAGTGCATCTTGTGCGCATGCTGCTCAACCGCCTGCCCCAGCTATTGGTGGAATTCGGACAAATTCCTCGGCCCGGCAATCCTCCTGCAAGCCTACCGCTGGCTGGCCGACAGCCGTGACGAGATGACGGGCGAGCGGTTGGACGATCTGGAAGACCCCTTCCGCCTCTATCGCTGCCACACCATAATGAACTGCGCCAATGTCTGCCCCAAGGGCCTCAGCCCTGCCCGCGCCATTGCCGAAATCAAGAAAATGCAAGCGGAGCGGGCGATCTGAGCACCAGCTATCCGCCAGTTTTGCAGGGCGAGCACCCCGATCACCCGGGATGGCAGGAATGGCGCGTTCCTGACGGACGGCGCTTCAACCAGTCGGTGATCGGCCTGATGCTGGTGCGCCTCGACGATACCGAACATGCGCGTGTGCGCATGTTCCCTGAAATGATCCATCGCAACATGAACGACGTAATCCACGGCGGCGTGATCCTCTCACTGGTCGATGTTTCGATGTTCGCCGGAGCCAGCCTGATCCTTGGCTCAAGTCTCGAACGCGCAGTAACGGTGGAAGTGAACAATCAATTCCTCACCGCTGGTGATCCAGATCGTCCTCTCGATGCGGTAGTAGAAGTGACCAAGGAGACCGGGCGGATGGTATTCACGCGAGGGCTGGTGGTACAGGAAGACGATACCGTCGCCTCCTTTTCCGGCATCCTGCGTAAACTTTCCGCAGCCTGAAATGAGCGGACTGCTCGCACAATATGAAAAGCTGGTCGCCGCCGGAGAACTGCAACCCGATCCGGACCAGCGGGCCGCCGCCGCACGGCTCGATCAACTCCAGAAAGATCTGGAAGCGGATACGCCGGGCGGATTGCTCGGGCAGTTTTTCGGTCGCCGCAAGGCATCGCCGCAGGGCGTTTATATGTGGGGCGGCGTGGGACGCGGCAAATCCATGCTGATGGATCTGTTCGTCACGACGCTGAACATCAAAGAGAAACGCCGCGTCCATTTCCATGCCTTCATGCTAGAAGTCGATGCGTTGCTACGCGAGGAGCGCGAAGTCCAAACCGAAGGGCCAGTACGGCGCGTAGCGAAACGGCTTGCTGCCGATATCCGCTGCCTCGCCTTTGACGAAATGGTGGTAACTAACACCGCCGATGCGGCGATCATGGCGCGGCTGTTTACAGCACTGATGGTTGATGAAGGCGTGACCATCGTAACCACGAGCAACCGCCCGCCATCAGACCTCTACAAAGACGGTCTCAACCGCTCGCTATTCTTGCCTTTCATAGACTTGGTCGAAGCAGAAATGGACGTGGTGCCATTGAACGGCCCGACCGATTACCGGCTCGACCGTCTCGGTGATCTCGCAACCTGGCATACGCCCGTCGGAGACACCGCAACGGCGCAGGTACGAGAGGCCTTCTTCCGTCTGACCGACTATGCGCCAGAAGATGCTGAGCACGTTCCCAGCGGCGAACTTGAACTTGGCGGCGGACGAACCTTGTTCGTACCCAAGAGCCTGAAAGGCGTTGCTGTCTTCAGTTTCAAGCGGTTGTGCGGAGAAAACCGCGGCGCGGCGGATTATCTAGCAATTGCCCGGGAATATCACTCGGTCATCGTCGTCGCGATCCCGCGCATGGGGCCAGAGAACCGCAATGAAGCAATCCGCTTCACCAAGCTGATCGACGGGCTGTATGAGAATGGTGTGAAGCTATTCGCAACTGCCGAAACAGTGCCGGAAGAGCTGTACCAGAAAGGCGACGGTGCATTCGAGTTCGACCGGACCGTCAGCCGCCTCAAGGAAATGCAAAGCACAGACTATATGGCGCTAGGCCATGGCCGCGTCAGTTAGCTAATGCCGAGCCGCGCGAGCGAGCGATCCAGCATCAGCAATTGCCACAGCAGCCGCGAATGATCCGACTTCCCAGCGATATGCGCCTCGGCGATCTCGGCGATGCGGGCGTTGTCGAACCATCCGGTACGGGCCAGCATCGCGCTCTTGGAAATACCGCGCGCCTTGCCCGTCAACGGACCGCGAAACCACTCGGCAATCGGCGTAACGAAGCCCTGCTTGGGCCGGTACAGAATGTCGTCGGGCAGATAGCGCTCCATCGACTTCTTGAGCAGCCATTTGCCTTGGGACCGCTTCACACGCAGCCCTTCGGGCAGGCCCGCCGCAAACTCCACAAGCCGATGGTCGAGCAGCGGTTCGCGCGCTTCCAGACTCACCGCCATGCTGGTGCGATCAACCTTGGTCAGGATGTCACCCGGCAACCAGAACTTCAGGTCAGCATATTGCGCGGCATCAAGGCCCGAACGCGCCGGAGCCGACGCCATCATCTCCGCCAATGGAGTCTCACCGCGATAGCCGCCAATCTGCTTGTGCAAGCTATCGCTATACAGGCCATGCCTGATGTCGGGCGGCACAACTGACAGCGCCCTCGCATATCCGTCCGCTCCAGACCCGGCGAGTGACTGCAAGGTCGATTTGGCGCGCAGCGGGCGCGGCGCCCAATCGAGCTTGGGGAAAACATCGCCGAGCGGCCCCAACATTCTGGACCGAACGCCGCGCGGGATCAGACCGCGGACCCGCTCCTCATGCGCATGGAACACCTGACGGCGGTAACCAGCGAACGCCTCATCCGCGCCATCGCCAGACAGCGCCACCGTCACACTCTCGCGCGCCAATTGGCACACCCGCCAAGTTGGCAAGGCGGAGGCGTCGGCGAAAGGCTCGTCAAACATACCCGCAATGGTGTCGATCGCGTCAAACTGATCTGCGCTGACTGTGCGGCTGGCATGATCGGTATCGAACAGGCGCGCGACCGATTCGGCATGGCTCGTCTCGTCGGCGCTGGCAACGTCAAACCCGATAGAGCATGTCCGCACCTTGCCGCGCCCTGCCCCGGCCATGAAGGCGACCACGGCAGAACTGTCCACGCCGCCCGATAGAAATGCGCCCAGCGGCACGTCAGAGACCATGCGGCTTTCGACCGCCTGCTGCAAATGATGCAGCAGCTCCGCCTCCAGATCACGCGGCTTTGCCTTGTGGCGTTTCTCGAAGCTGATGTCCCAATACTGCCGTGGCGACGGCAATGGCATGTCATGCTTGAGCAACAGGCTATGACCCGCCGGCAGCTTGCGAACTCCGCGCAGGATAGATCGGTGATCGGGGACGTAGCCCCAGGTCATGTAATCCTCGATTGCCAGCGGATCGACCTCGCGCCGCAGCAAAGGGTGCGCGAGCAAGCCCTTTAATTCAGACGCAAATGCCAGTGAACCATCGGACAATTCTGCAAAGAACAGCGGTTTCACACCAAACCGGTCGCGGGCGAGGAACAGCGTGCGATCGGCCCGGTCGTAGATCGCGAAGCTGAACATGCCGTCCAGATGCGCCGCGCAATCCTCACCCCAGCGTTGCCAGGCGGCAAGGATTACCTCGGTATCACCATCGGTCTTGAACTGCACGCCATAGCCCTCAAGCTCACGGCGCAATTCGCGGAAATTGTAAATTTCGCCATTGAAGACAACCACTGCGCGTTCATCAGCCGAATGCATCGGCTGCGGTGAACCATCGAGGTCGATAATTGCCAGGCGGCGATGCCCCAGCCCTACGCCGGGTGCGGTCCAGACCCCTGAGCCGTCAGGCCCGCGATGGGCGAGCACGTCGCACATCCGCTCAACCCGCGCTGGATCAACCGGCTTGATGGTTCCTGTATGAAAAAGACCTGCGATCCCGCACATGGGTGGCTGCGTTAATCCACGCCGCGCGCGCGGTCCATCCATTCATTCAGGTCGTCGGTGGAAGAGCGGAAGTCGGCGATAGCCTGAGTCCCCTCGTCGCCTTGCCGCTCTTCCGCTGAAAGGATCAGCATGACAGTGGGGCGCGCCCGCAAAAACAGGCGATCACGCATGGTGAGAAGTTTGAGGCGCAGCAGGCTTCCTCCACTCCAATCGCCCATACGGAACCAAGTTTCCGCCACGCGGCGATGTGTTCCGAGCGCCTGAATGCGCTCGCCAGCCACACCATCATGAGCAGTGGTTGCGGACAACCAACGCCAGTCGCTGTCCACCGGTAATGCCCCCTGCCCCGCAGAACCAGCTTCGCGGCCTTCGGACTGGGCGGCGTAGAGCGCGTAAACCACGTCCACAACGCGGCCCTGTGCGTTCTGGTAACTTGCCCTCTCAATCTGGTCTGCACCGCCCATTCGCGGCTGCCATTGATGGGAGTGAGCAGGTGAAACACGCGTCCAGCCATCAACTTCAGGAAGCGCGATGGGCTCGGCAATGTGCGCTTCGAGAGATTGCGCCGCAGTCGACCATGCAAGCGTCAAAAGCGCCATCGCGGCCAGAGAAGCTGGCACCTTCCAGCCATTCGTTGAGCGCTGCTCAAACGGCGTGAACACCGTCATGCGCGCAATCCGCTCCCCATCGATGAACGGCGCGTCGACCTTGCGGTCAAAAAACTTCCACGCGATGGCGAGCAACAAGCCCATCACCAGCGCGAAGAACACCCAGCCATAGACAATGTGATCGAACCCGGCGGCAAAAGCGACGCCTTGCGATTGCGCGATATAGATCGTGCCCCACGCGCGCACGCCGTTGGCAAGGATCGGAATGATAATCGCCAGCGCCATAAATCCCCCGCGCCGCCACCACGACCGGAAGCAGACATGCGCCACGAGCGTGCCGAGCGCGATCATGGCGATGAGGAATTTCACGCCCGAACACGCCTCTGCCACCTCAAACAGGCCCGCAGGGGTATCGATAAACACGCCTTCGATATGTGCAGGGATACCGCTCGCCATGGTCAGCGCGATAGTGATTTCGGCGGTGACCATCTGGAGCGCAGGCACCAGTTCATCGCCGATCGGCACAAGGAACAGGCCATAGCAGAGCGGAAACAGCAGCGCCCAGCTCACTCGCGGCCCCAACATGGTAAGCACCGCTGACTGAAGTGCCAACACCACGCCCAGATGCGTCGCCGTTGCAAGACCGGAGATATCGCCCAGCAGCCACAGGAACAGCGCGCCTGCAAATGCGATTAGGCCCGGCCACCAAGCATGCGGAGTAAGCTTTGTGAGCTCTGCCGCGCGTTGCCAGACAAGCCAGACAAGGATCGGTGGGACGAGCAGGATGTGATTGTAGGTGGAACTGTTCCACCAATGGACCGCCATCTCTGCCCAATCGGGAGCGAAAAGCAGGAAGATTGTCGCCCACGCCAGCGCAAGCTGCATCAGCGGGCGTCGCCAATGGGGCGCAATACTGTCCGCGATCAGCGCGCGTTGCGGCGAGATCGCATCAAGCCGCATCGCGCCGGGTTCCACCGTCAAAGCCCATCAACGCGGGCAGGTCGGCCAACATGGCAGGCCAGCTCATGGTCTGCTGCACGAAATGGCGCGCGGCCTGCCCCAATTCTTTCGCGACCTTCGCCTCGGTTGTTAACCCCAAGATATTGGCCACAAAGGCAGCGTCGCTCTCAGCGATCACTAATTGGCTATTGCTCTGGGCATCAATGCCAGTTGCAGCCTCCGGCGAAACAACGACCGGCCGCGCCATGGCCATCGCTTCGAGCACTTTGTTCTGCACACCGCGCGCGATGGTCAGCGGCGCAACAACGATGTCAGCCCCGGCAAGCCATGGGCGCGTATCGGGTACTTCGCCGATGATCCGGGTTCCATTTTCGCCGTGCAGCGCCTGCACCTCGCGCGTCGGAGCGCGGCCAACGACATGAAATCGTGCTTCTGGCAGCGAGCGACGAACTTCGGGCATGATCGCGCGCGCCATACGGGCGACTGCCGCGATGTTGGGTGCGTAGTCCATTTGCCCGGTGAAGACGATATGTGGGCCATCTGAAGCCAGCGCAGAGTGCGGTTGCACATTTGCCGGATCAAAGGCTTCACAATCAATTCCATTGCGCAGCGCTCGAATGCTCGCCTGGCCCGGTACGCGTGAGCGCAGCAGCGCGGCTTCGGCATCGCTCACCAGCAATGTCTCATCTGCGCGCCTCGCAAGATCCGCTTCCACCCGGCGAAGCATCCGCCCTTCACGCGCATCAATCCAGGCACGCGGGCCTGATCCGGCCTTGGCGTAAGCATCGAATTTGGCCGAATCGACATCGACCAGATCAACCACGAGGCGGCCATGCCAATCAGCTGGCACATATTGCCCCATCTGGCCGGAAAACACATAAATCGCCGCGATATTGCGCTCTGCCAACGTCTGCTCCACCCAGCGCCGCAGCCTGTCGGAGCGGAATGCCGCAAAGCTGATCGATTCAGAGCGGCCCAGCGCCTCAATCCCCGCCAAGGGCAGCGGCTTGGAACGCAGCGGCATACAATGCGAAGCGGCAAGCGCAGCCAATTCGTGCTCATGCGCCAGATCGCGCGCATCCTCTGCCAGACAGCCGACATGAACCGGCGCAATTGGGGCAAGCGCCTTCAGCACATGGTGCGAGCGTATCTTGTCGCCCCGGTCCGGCGGAAATGGCAGGCGATGCGCAAGAAAGAGTATCTCGCCGCTCACCCCAGCCCCCTCGCGATGATCGGACCGAGCCGGTTGGCCACGGGCAGCGGTAGTTTCTTCCATAGCGCGATGCGCGACTGGTGCTGCGCGCTCGTCGGGTCGGCATCGCGGGCCTCGTGTCCCGGCGCGGTCCAACTGGCATAGGACAATGGCTGAGGATCGAAGCCCCAGTTCTTCTTGAAGCTATAGGCGCCGCTGCCGGTTTTGCTGCGTCCAAAATCAAACCGATCACAGCCCCGCTGACGGGCATGGAGCATAAGCGCGTAATACATCCGGTCATTGGCCCGCAAACGGCGCGCGTCCCAGGTTCCGCCACCCCAATAGGGCATGACCGCACCATCGTGATAGAGCGACAGTACACTGGCAACCGCTCCGCCTTCGTGCCGAATGGTCAGGATATCGCCATCAAGCGTATCGAGCACCGCATCGAACAGGCTGCGCGGGAAGACCGGCGTGCCGAGATTACGAACACTTTCGGCGTAGACCGCATAATGCGCCCAGCGGTCTGCTTCGCCGCTTCCGATGTCTACGGTGAGATCATTCTTGAGCGATTTGCGCACTTCCGCACGTTGTTTGCGGGGAATGGTGAGTAGCTGCGCCTCATCATCGTCGGCGAGTGGCTGGATAAAGCCGCAATGGCTATCCGTCCGCACGTCCCAGCCCTCACCCGGAGGCCCGCCGCGCAATTCGACCGTCGTGCATCCCAGACGCAATGCGTATTCGCAAGCAGCATCGCACAGCGCTGCCGAGGAGTGCTCCTCGCTGGTCAATATCCCTCCTTCCACCGCAAATCCGCTGGAGGCGAGCATTCGGCCAAAGATGGGTGAGTGAACTTCAGTTAGCGGCAGCCAACCTGTGATAGCTCCGCCTTGCTCCGCAACCAGTCCGCGCGCGCGCTGGCCGGTGCCGTTCTCGATTGCCGCAAGCCATGCCGGGCGATGGAAGACCGAACCGCCCTGCTCGGCAACGAAGCCTTCAATCCGCGCAAATTCATCCGGTTCGCGCAAGTCGGCAACGCGCACCTGCACGCGCGACAGAGCGAAGGGCGCGTTCATATTCCGATCTCGTATTTCGCCGCCTTCTCGGCCGCGAGCCGCACGGCTTCGCGGTGCGCGATCAAATCAATCCTGCCCCATGAAAAATCTCGGATCAGCTGGCTCAGCTTGTCCGACATTTTTTCCAGATTGGTGTAGTGCCGCAACCGCGAGCGCAGTGGAGCGCCTGATACGCGCGGCTGACCTGGATCGATTTCCCAGGGGTGGAAATAGAAAATGGCGGGCCGTTGATCTTGCCCGTTCACCTGGCGGATGGCCCAGCGGCTAAAGGCGTAGGGCAGCACGCGGAAGAAACCGCCGCCACCTGCTGCAAGCCGCTTGCCGCGAAATTGCGCTGTCGTGACCGGCAGTTCGATCAAATCGTGCCATGGCAATGGCTTGAACGCGAAACGCGGCGCTTCGGCCCAACCGTAATGGTCGTGCGAAATCGGGGCGACGCTGGAGGAATAGAGATAGCCCTGCTCAGCCAGCTCCATGAAGGCCCATGGCGTGCGCTGATCAATCGAGAAGCTGGGAGCGCGATAGCCGATCACGCGCTTGCCGCAGCAATCTTCGATGGTCTTGCGCGTTTTCTCGATATCGCGCGCGAACGTCTGGCGATCCATGCGGAACACCCGCTCATGGTCCCACCCGTGGCTTGCGACTTCGTGACCGCGGCGGCTGATTTCGCGCAGCAAGCCGCCATGCCGCGCAGCGACCCAGCCCAGTGTAAAAAACGTCGCCGTGGCATTGGCTTCATCGAACAGGTCGAGGATAGTGTGGACATTGCGTTCCACCCGGTCATCGAGCCCGCCCCAGCTGTCTCGCTCGATCACATCCTCGAACGCGCCCACCTGAAACCAATCCTCGACATCGACCGACAGGCCGTTGGCGATGACTTCTTCGGTCGCGTGCTGATTTTGAAAGGTGATTGCGTTCACGGAAGAAAGGTCCTCATGCCGCCTTGCTCGAATCCATTTCGCCTTCGATCCACTCAATCAACATGGTCAGCGTCTGGCGGATCGAGCGTTCCTGCTCGAAGCTACGCGCTTCAATGGCGGCGATTTGCTCACGCATTGCTTCGATCTCCGGTTTCACGTCGTCGATCTCTGGAACATTGATCTGGTGCGAAAGCGCGACCACGGCGTCCTGCAATTCGGCAATCTGCGCGTCGCGTTCAGCCAGCGCGGCTGAAATTGTCGCGACATCGAATGCGGTGGGCTTATCGGGACTTGTGTCAGCAGCTTCTACCGCAGGAGCGACATGGGCAGGTGACGGCGAAGGCGAAGGCGGCGCTTCAGGGAAAGCACTTTCCGCGTCCATTTCAGACAACACCGTTTGCAGCATGGCCGCATCGATGCGTGAGCGTTCCTCCACCGCGCCCATCAGCATCAAGCGATTGGCAATCTGGTTGACCCGGCGGGGAATACCGTCGGAGGCTTCGTGCAATTCAGCAAATACGCGCTGATCGAAAGATGGATTGCCATCCCACCCGACCTTCTTGAGGCGGTGGATGATATAGGGCTCGATCTCGTTCTTCTGCATCGGCTCCAGATGATGCGCAGCGATGACCCGCTGGCGCAGCTGCTCCAGTCCAGGATCGCTTTGCAAGGTAGTGCGGAATTCCGGCTGACCCAGCAGCAGCGTCTGCAACAACGGATGGCTGCCAAGCTGGAAGTTGGAGAACATGCGCAATTCTTCGAGCGCTTCGACCGAGAGGTTCTGCGATTCGTCCACCACCAGCAGGCAGCGGCGCCCCGCGCGGGCCTCATCATGCAAGAAACTTTCAATCTCGGTGAGCGCAGTGGCCTTGTCATGCCCTTCAACATCAAGGCCCATGGCCCCGGCGACCACATGCACGACCTCTTCCTCGTCCAGCTTGCTCGTTACGATCTGCGCGACGGTAACGGCGCTGGTGTCCAGACTTTCCATCATATGCGCGATCAGCGTCGATTTGCCCGAACCAATCTCACCTGTAATGACGATGAAGCCCTCGCCCTGCGCCAGACCGTATCCCAGATATGACAGCGCTTTGCGGTGGGTGATCGAGCGGAAATAGAATTCCGGATCTGGGGTCAGCTGGAAAGGCTTGCCGCTCAGGCCGTAAAAATTGTCGAACATGGTTCCGGTTTCCCTTGGCTCGTCAGAAGCTGTAGCGAAGGCCGACCAGAGCCGAAGCGGCTTCATAGTCGAGCAGATCTTCGCGCGAGATGATGTCGAGGCCGACGGCGGCAGTGCCGCTCAGCCCTGCGAGGAGATTGCGATCATAGGCGGCAGTTGCGCTGTAGCCGATGACTTCACCGGCATTGTTCAGACCGCTGTCGAACAGCGTGGCCGAGCCGCCAATTGAGAGTTGCGACTGCCGATCAAGTTGGCGTGAAGCATAGCCTGCGATCCAGTAATTCTCATCGGCGATGCCGTCGATGCCCGCCAAAACCGTATTCTCGCCCGCAATGAATGTGCGGCGATCATAGCCTGCGCCAATGCCCCATGAGGTGCGTGCGCTGCTGGCACCGTAACTTGCCGAAACGCCGCGGCTACGGAACACGCCTGACCGGATTGAGCCAAGCCGAGCGAGCGCGCAATTGTCTCCCTCGCTGCCCATCACACAGCCGCCCAGATCACCCGTCACGGGGTTACGGAAAGCGTCGAAATCGGTGCCGAGCTCGTCCAATGCGCCGACCAATTGTCCACCAAAGCTATTAATGTTGTCATAGACAGAGACGCCAAGGCTCGCATTCGGGCTTGGTGCATAGGAAAGTGAGCCGTAATAGGTCGTCGAGCCATAGCGGCGCCCTACTGAAGCGGTCAGCGAAGTCCGGCGGCTGGGCCGCCACATCACGCCAACATCCCAGATGATACCGTCGGTTTCGTAAGCGATCTGGCGCGGTGCGCTTTCGTCGGTGACAAAGCGCCCATCGGGGCCAATCACCGGATCACCATTCGTATCGCGCACCGCATCACGGCTGGAGACTTCGACATCTTCATATCCAACGCCGCCGATCAACGCGACGTTGGGTGAGACTGGTACAGTAACATCGGCACGCACATGGCGATCATCCACGCGCTGATCGAGGTTCGATACGTCCTGCCGGTTCCAGCCCGCGCCCGCACCAACGCCAATGGGCAAGACGGTGTCAGGAGCAAATCCGGCGCGCACCACGGCATTGTGGGTGGTGGCTTCATCAAGAATATCGACGGGCTCCGTACCCGGTGCCACCAGTACCGCATCGGGAGATTCCACGCGGGTATAGCCGAGGCGATAGGCTCCGGTAACTTCTGCTTGGCCCACTTGAGTCTGGACCGCCGGTCCGGCGTAAACGGAGTAAATTTGCGTCGTCGCATCATCATTGCCGCCAAAACCGCCAAGCGAAGTCGCGCCATTGCCTTCTACACGTGTGCGAGAAGCAAGACCGCCCGCCTCGAACGTAACGGCAGGACCTGCGAGAGCGAGCGACGTGCGCGCAATACCGGAAAACGTGTCTGTGTCCGCGACATCGTCGCCATAGCCTATACGCCGTTCGTAGCGCAGCGAGACAGACCCTTCCGAATACCGACCGCCAAAGCCAGCATCCACGCCCGCAGCCACGCGGCTGTAGGTCACCACATCATCGCCGGGCGAAAGCTCAGCCGTCACGACCTGCGCCGCTTCGATATAGGGCACGATTTCAACGCCGCGATCCGGCGCCCCGGAGCTTTCGCGCTCGTCCATCGCGCCTTCGGCCTGCTGGGCAAATGCGGCTGTCGGCAAGGCTACAGCGGCGAGTAGAGTGGTGAGCGTTATACGCATGGCGACTATGCCTCCTGCCCGTAATAATCGCCGAACCGGCGACCACTCGGGCTGAAATGCGCTGCGTTGAGCAGCAGTTTGAGATCGGGACAGGACGAAAGCAGCGTCAGCGCGTCTTCCAATGCGCTTTGGCCGGTGCGGTCGGCACGGGCGACGACGATCGCCTGTCCCACATGATTGGCAAGTTCGGCAGCAGGCGAGGCGGCAAGCGCTGGCGAGCTGTCGAATATGATGATCCGGTTGGGTGCCGCGCGGGTCAGTCGGTCGAGCACTTCGGCAGTGCGCGTACTGGACAGATATTCGCTATCGGATGTCGTGTGGTTGCCCGCTGGTAAGACATGCAGCCCAGCCACATCGGTGGCGAGGACGCAGTCTTCGACATTGATATCATCGCGCGCCAGCACATCCATAAAGCCCGGTCCGCGCGGCAGGCCCAGCATTGAAAGGATCGAAGGCTTGGCAAAATCGGCGTCAACGAGCAGCACTTCGCTGTCCTTCTCCGCCGCCATCGCCAGCGCCAGATTGACCGCGCAATAGCTCTTGCCTTCGCTGGGTAGCGGTGAGCACACGAGTACGCGCTGGGCGACCTTGCCTGATCCGGCATCACGCGCCTTGCGCACCGAAGCGAGCACTTGCCGCTTAACGATGCGAAATTCTTCGAGCAGCGCAGTGATCGGGCCATCAGGCTGGATCAGCCCGTGGCGGGCGAGGCATTCAGGATCGAGCGCGTGAATTTCTTCGGAGAAATGCACATCATCATAGACTTGCTCAGGCTCGGGAGCCTTTGCCGCTTCGCCTTCAATTGCTGCCGGAGGCATCCGCCGTGACAGAGCTTCGGAAAGTGGAATTTCGACGGGCGTATCGAGCGAGACTGCGGCCTTCCTGCGCTTGATACGGCGATTGACCGGCTGCGCCAGGTCTTTTGGCACGGGCGCAGACTTGGCCGCGTCGCCCAGGCTGAAGCCATCTTCCGCCTTCTCGAAAAGCGATTTCTCAGGAGGCTGGATCTTGCTGTGTTCTGTCATGTCCTGTCCCCTCAAGCCATCGTGCTGCGCTGGACGAATTCAACGCTCATGAGCACCACGAACAGGACGCCAAGCCCACCGGCTCCGGCTGCGAAATACTTCAGGCGCTGGCGGCGCAATTCACGCCCCGCCTCGGTAAATGTGTGGCTGATCGTTCCGATAACCGGCAGACCGAAGGTGCGCTCCAACTGGTTTGCGGTCGCGAATGTCGAGCCAAGCTTGCTCAGCGCAAAGGTCGTGCCCACGCCGGCACCAAGGCCAAGCACCAACACGCCGAACAGCAGTAGCGGGCGATTGGGTGCGGCAGGAACACGCGGAGTGGTCGGCGGATCGACAACTTCAAACTGTCCGGCGCTGCGCTCGCCTTCGAGCTGGCCGCGCAGGCGCAGCTCTTCGCGGTCCTGCAATAGCTCGTCATACTGCTCGCGCAGCACTTCATAATCGCGGCTGATACGCTGGGCTTCGGCAGCAACGCCCGGCTCACGCGCCTGACTCGCGTTGATCGAGGCAATTTCAGCGCGCAGTGCGGCGGCGCGCGATTGCAGCGACATGACGTTGGACTGGCGCTCGACCCGCATCGACTGGAGTGATGTGTAGGCCGGGTTAGGCATTCCGCCTCCACCCGAAGCGCCCGAAGCGGCCGCGCGTTCACGCAGTGAAGCGACAGTGCGCTGAGCGGCAACAACATCGGGATGTTCATCGGTCAGACCGCGCGCGCGCATTGCGGCGAGGTTTGCCTCAGCCTGTGCCAAGGTCGCCTGCGGTCCACCAGAGCCCGGAACTATGATCGTGCGCGGTGTGCTGGCAATCTGTCCATCGATTGAGGCCATCGCGCTTTGCGCTGCAGCGAGATCTGATTCCACGCTGCGTAGCTCCGCACGGGTCGCACTCATCTGCGCCGCGATGGTCTGCGCACCGCCAATAAGGTCAGGATGCTGCGCCTCGAAGCCCAAGCGGCGTTCTTCTGCCGCCGCAAGTTCAGCTTCGCGATTGGCAAGTTGTTCGTTCAGAAATTCTATCGAATCTGACATTTCACCGCGCGCACCACCAAGGTTTTCCTCGCGGAAAATGTCGATCATGCGCTGCGCAATGGTCTGGGCGAGCTCGGCGTTCTCAGCGTCGGAAAGGTCACCACGCCCGCTCGTCGCGGAAATCTCGAAGATATTGTCGCCTACGCTGACGACCTGAATGTCATCCTCGAGCTGGGCTATGGCCGCTTCCATGTCGGTGGGCGAGCTGACCGTGTCACCGATCCGAGTAGATCGGACCACGGTTTCCAGATTCACCGAGCTGACCAGCGTTTGGCGAATGCGATCAATGTCGCGCTCACGCGCATTTGCCCCGATGCCGATCTGCTCGGCAAGCACATCATCCAGCTGCACAAAGATACGCGCTTCGGATTCGTAACTGTTGGGGATCAGCGCGACCACCAGCCAGCCAAGCAGGCACACGCCCCAGGCAATGCCCAGCGCCAGCCAGCGGCGGTTCCAGACTGCCCAGAGCCCGGCGCGCAGTTCTTCAAGAAGCTGGTTCAAGCCCCCGCTCCCTTCAGAACATGCTTTCGGGGATGATGATCACATCGCCCGGCATCAGCATGACATTGGCGTCGCTATCACCGCGGCGCAGCAGGTCTGACAGACGCACATCATATTCGCGCTGCTCGCCGGATTCGCGATCAAAGCGGATCAGGCGCGAGCGATTGCCCGCTGCATATTCCGACAGACCGCCAACCGAGATCATCGCATCAAGCAATGTCATGTTGGCACGGTAGGGAATGGAGGCAGGCTCCGCCGTAGCGCCAACAATCCGAACCTGCTGGCTGAAAGTGCCGGCAAACTCGTTCACGATCACCGTGACAAGCGGCTCTTCGATATATTGCGAAAGCTGCAGACGGATATCCTCGGCCAGCATTGTTGGCGTCTTCCCCACGGCGGGCATATCGGCCACCAGCGGCGTGGTGATCCGGCCGTCGGGTCGCACCTGCACCTCGGCACCAAGCTCATCATTGCGCCAGACATGGATCGTCAGCTTGTCGAGCGGACCGATTACATATTCCTCGCCCGGACCCTCCTGCATGGAGACAAAGCGAGCGGGTTCGAGCTGGGAACCGGCAGAGCCGCCCGCACAACCGGCAAGGGCAAGCCCAAGGCTCGTCGTAACGAACAGTGTTTTGAACGGTGATGTCGTGCGCATCGAATGCGTCCTTCGCGAGTATTCTGACGCTTGGCTGACCCGGCCTCAATTGCCGCGCACGCTTCACGTCTCTGGATTCAACCAGCGCTTCTCGCGAAAATGGGTGAACATTGCGTTAGTATTGCTGTCCGAAGCGGCAGGAATGGCTAGTTTCTGCCACCCTGTCCCGTTTCGGGACGCGCGCCGGTCGGCGTCGTTAGACCAGCATTTCGCGGGCCGGACCCTGCCCCAAAAAGGCCGACGGACTGGCGCTTGCGCCATAGGCTCCGGCACAAAATACTGCGACCAGATCGCCGATTTCTGCGCGCGGAAGGTGCGCCTGGTCTGCCAGTCGGTCCAGCGGCGTGCACAAGCAGCCCACGATATTGGCTTCTTCCGAAGGCTCCTCGGAAAAACGCGTAGCAATAGCTACCGGATAGTTGCGCCGCACCACCGTGCCAAAATTTCCCGATGCGGCAAGCTGGTGATGCAGTCCGCCATCGGTGACGAGATAGGTGATGCCGTGACTCACCTTCCTGTCAATAATGCGCGTGAGATAGACCCCCGCCTCGCCCACAAGATAGCGGCCAAGCTCCAGCGCGAATTCCGTCTCGCGCAAGATTTCGGGAAGATTGCCGAACTGCAGCTCCAGCGCTTCGCCGATCGCGGCAATATCGAGAGCGCTGTCGCGTTCAAAATAGGGGATGCCAAAGCCGCCGCCCATGTTGAGATGCGGGATCGGGACGCCTGCTTCTTTCCCCAGTCTCGCGGCGAGGGTTATTACATTGGCCTGCGAATCAATAATCGCTTCAGCATCAAGCGCTTGACTGCCAGAGTAAATGTGGAATCCACGCCAGTTCACGCCTGCATCGACAAGTTTGCGCGCCAGCTCCGGCACCCGCTCTTCGTCAATTCCAAACGGCTTGGCACCGCCGCCCATCTTCATGCCCGAACCGCGTAATTCGAACGATGGGTTTACCCGGATTGCGAGCCGGGGCGCGACACCGAGCGTTTTGGCTGCATCAAGTGCGCGTTCGGCTTCGCCTTCGGACTCGAGATTCAATGTGACACCAGCACGAACTGCCGCGAAAATTTCGCGTTCGCGCTTGCCCGGACCGGCAAAGCTGATCTCGCGCGGCAAATAGCCCGCCTCTCGCGCCTGTTCGAATTCGCCGCCAGAGGCAATGTCGAGACCATCGACATGGTCTGCCATGAATTCGAGAAGTTCCGGGTAAGGGTTTGCCTTCATGGCATAATGTAAGCGGATTCGGTCAGGCAGTGCTGCGCGTAGCTCACCAATGCGCCGAGTGATCGCATCGCGCGAATAGACGAATAGCGGAGTATCGCCCGCTTCTGTCACCAGCGCGCTGGCGGTGCGCCCGCCGATGGCCAATTCGCCATCGCGTTCGTCGAAATAGGGCGGGATGGGACCAAGTGGTTTCATGCGACTTCCTGTTTCAACTTTGCACGGTCAATCTTGCCGTTCGGGTTCAGCGGCATTGCATCGACCCAGTGGATGATCTCAGGTTGCATGAAATTGGGCAATTCTCGCCGGAGCGCAGCGCGCAAGCCATCTTCATCGCCCTCGCCCCGCACCACGAGGTGGATCGCATGACCAAGCCTCTCGTCAGCGACACCGACGGCCACCGCTTCCTCTGCCAATCCCGTGGCGACCACAGCATCCTCTATTTCCTGCGGACTAATTCGGTTGCCCGCGCTCTTGATCATCGCATCGTCGCGGCCGACAAAATAGAGCAGGCCATCGTTGTCACGCCGGACCGTATCGCCCGACCACACGGCGGTACCGCCATAAGTCGAGGCAGCTGGCGCCGGCTTGAACCGCTCGGCTGTCCGCTTCGGGTCTTGCCAATATCCTTGCGCAACCAGCGGCCCGCAGTGAACCAGCTCGCCTTCAGAGGCGACCGAACCATTCTCGTCCACCACAAGAATTTCAGCAAAGGGGATGGCTGTGCCCATCGACGTTGGATGGCTATCCACCAGCGCGGGGTCGAGATAGGTCGAGCGAAAGGCTTCGGTCAGACCGTACATCGGAAACAGCCTCGCATCGGGAAAAATGCGCCGCAAATCGCGTACCAGATCTGTGGTGAGCGCGCCGCCGCTATTGGTCATGCGCCGCATTTGCGCGACCGCTTCGGGCGGCCATTCCTGTTCGGTCACCTGCACCCACAGCGGGGGGACAGCAGCAAGCGTAGTTATGCCGTGCCGCACGCACGCCTTGATGACATCGCGCGGCGTCAAATAATCGAGCGGAGCAACACTGCCGCCAGCATACCACGTCGAAAGCAGTTGGTTCTGTCCGTAATCGAAGCTGAGGGGCAGCACGGCCAGGGTCACATCGTCGCGCGCCATGCCGAGGTAATGCGCGACACTGACTGCGCCCAGCCACAAATTCGCATGGCTCAGCATCACGCCCTTGGGACGGCCTGTAGAGCCGCTGGTGTAGAGGATTGCGGCCAGATCATCGGGATTGACAGAGGAAGGCTCCAGATCGCCCTCAAAGCCCTCCAACAGAGCGTAGAACGCCTTTTCCTCCCGCACCGCGCAAGTCGCGGGAAGATCGCCCTCCTTTAGCGAGGAAATCCGCGCGCTATTGGCGATAAGCAGACTGGCTCCGCAATCGTGCAGGATATGCCGCACTTGCGCGTGCTTGAGCAGCGGATTGACCGGCACATGCACCAGCCCCGCCCGCGCGGCGGCGAGTGGCATCAGGCAGGTCAATTCGCCCTTTGCCGCCCAGGTCGCCACCCTCGCCCCCTTTTGTGAGACATTTTCGGCCAGCCAAGCAGCCATTCTCGCGACACGGCTTCTTAAGTCCTGCCAGCTAAGGGTTTCGCCGCGCAGGACCAGCGCCGGATCGCCATTCGCCCCGCATTGTGCGAGGTGATCAAGCGGCTGGGGCACGGGATCGGGCGTGGTGGACATTCAGCCTCTGGGGAAATGCAACAAGTGACAGCCATCAGCTATCACAACACCATTAAGGACTTGCAAGACCTGGATTGGCAGGCGGAGGGTCCTTTTGCCCGCCTGGAATGGTTTCGCCTGCTTGAACAAAGCGGTACGGCCCCCGTTTACGCCGTAGCGCGCGAGGGAGACGAGGGAGTCGTCCTGCCCCTATGTCGGAGAGGCACGCGGCTTGAGGCACTAACCAATTGGTACGCCTTCACATGGTCCGATCTGCGCACTAGCGGCATGTCCGGCGATGCGATGTTTGAGCAACTTCCACGCGACCTCGCCGGTCACGCTGCGCGAATTGATTTCGCAAAAGTACCCGATGAAAACGGCATCGCAGATCGCCTTGAAAGCGCATTTCGGGGCGCGGGATGGAAGGTTCTCCGCTTTGCCACCGATATAAACCACATTTTGCGCGTGAATGGGCGCAGCTACGCAGACTATCTCGCCGAGCGACCGGGCGCAGTCCGTACCACTCTCAAGCGCAAGGCGAGCAAGGTGGAGGTATCGCTCACAACGCTGTTTTGCGCAGAAGACTGGGCGGACTATGAAGATATCTACGCCGATAGCTGGAAGCCCGAAGAAGGCGATCCTGCCTTGCTTCGCCGCTTTGCCGAGGCTGAGAGCGCAGCAGGCCGGTTCCGCTTCGGCATCGCCCGTCACAATGGCACGCCAGTCGCCGCGCAATTCTGGACGGTTGATGGCGGCACCGCTTACATCCACAAACTCGCCCACCGTATCAGCTCCCGGCCATTCTCTCCCGGTACAGTCCTGACAGCCGCATTGTTCGAGCATGTTATCGACACAGATGGTGTCGCATTGATCGATTTCGGCACCGGAGACGACCCTTACAAAGCAGACTGGATGGAGGAGGTGCGCACCCGCTTCCAACTCACCTGCCTCCGCCCTTGGAGCCCGCGCAACTGGCCCACTTTGGGAAAGGCCGCGCTTCGTAAACTTGTCAGGTGAGATCATGCTGGCTAGGGCTGGCGATCTATGGCGAGCAACCTCCCTGTTCCGGTCGCGGAGTCCGGCGATATCGACCTCGTGCTGCGGCAAGTGTTGCAGGACGTTCTTGGCCTTTCATCAGAGCGTGTGGCGGAACTGGACGCCGAATCCGGCTTGTTCGGGCATTTGCCGGAACTGGATTCGATGGCGGTGGCTGGCTTGCTTACCGAGATCGAGGACCGGCTCGACATCCTGATCGAGGATGACGAGGTCGATGGCGAGATGCTGGAGACTTTTGGCGGACTGATCACCTTCCTCTCCGACAAGCGTTCGGACGCCTGAAGCGTTATGCCGATGGCCGCTTTGGCGGGCAACTGGCCCAACCCTCCTCATGCAGACGAATACGCCGTCAGCTTTGACAGCGGTCGCGCGGTACGATTGTTAATCGTGCCAGCGCTGTTCGACGAAGCAAACAAGTTGCGCCATTTCACGGTCGAAGTAATGCGCGCGCTCGATCGCGCCGGGATCGATGCGATGCTGCCGGATCTGCCGGGGACGAACGAAAGCTGTGAAGAACTTGCCGGACAATCGCTGCCTAGCTGGCATGCGGCGATGGAAGCGGCTGCTCGGCATTTCCGCGCGACGCACCTCCTGACCATGCGCGGCGGCGCAATTTGCGCGCCGACTGGCCTGCCATGCCTGCGCTATGCGCCCGTGAGCGGCGTAAAGCTGCTGCGCACCTTGCTGCGTGCGCAAGTCGTGTCCGACCGGGAGGCCGGGAGGGATACTTCGCGTGAACAATTGCTCGAAAACGGAAGGGAGGATGGGTTGGCGCTCGCTGGCTACTCCCTTTCGCCCGAGATGGTGCGGCAACTGGAAGATGCAGAACTTGCCGCGCAGGACCTACCCGATATCGCCCAGAGCGAGCTTGGCGGGCCGGGCCTGTGGCTACGCGCTGAGCCTGACCACGACGCCGCACAGACAGTTGCCTTGGCGCGCATTGTCGCGGAGCGGCTTGCATGAAGCGCCGTCACTTCACCTTTAAATGCGACAGCGAGACTCTCGTTGGGACCCTCGAAGGCAATGATGGATCGGTCGGTCTGCTCATGCTCAGCGGCGGAAATGAAGTGCGCAGCGGGGCCTTTTCAGGACAAGCTACACTGGCGGCGGAAATCGCGGCGGCGGGTTTCCCGGTCTTCCGTTTTGACCGCCGCGGCGTGGGTGATAGCAGCGGAACAAATTGTGGCTTCCGGGGTGAGGAGGCGGACATCACTGCCGCCATTGGCGAATTCCGGCTCCAGTGCCCATCGCTTGAGGCAATTGTCGGCTTTGGCAATTGTGACGCGGCTTCGGCCCTGATGTTCCAGAGTGCCGCGCAGTGCGATGCTCTGGCCTTGGCCAATCCGTGGACTTTCGATGAAGAAAACGCGCAGGATTTGCCCCCGGAAGCGATCCGCGAACGCTATGCCGGGAAGCTCTCCAGTCCCCGCGAATGGCGCAGACTTGTGCGCGGTGAGATTTCACTGGGCAAAATCATCAGCGGCTTGGGAAGTGCGCTAAGACCATCTTTGAAGCCATCGTCTTTAACGCAAGAATTACGCCAAGGCATCGAGGCGTTTCACGGCGATGTCCGTTTCCTGATCGCTGGCCGCGACCGCACAGGGCAGGCTTTCCGCAGCGCGTGGGGACAAGATGACCGGATCGTGCTTCGGGATGGCGCAGATCACGCTTTTTCCGCGCCAGAAGATCGCGAGTGGCTGGCCGGGCAATTGCTCTCAGCGCTTGAGGAACAGGCTCGCAAGCTCGACATGAGTTGACCAACGGAATTGACCCACGGGGCGCAATTCCACCAATTCATACCCGGCTTCTGTCAGCAGCTTGCTATCACGAGACCAGCTTGACGGGTTGCAGCTGACATAAACGACGCGCTCGACGTTGCATGTCGCAATCTGCTCGATTTGTGTGCGCGCACCCGCTCTCGGTGGATCAAGTAGCACACCATCGAAGCTTGCTAATTCTTCAGCGCGCAGAGGGTTGCGGAACAGGTCGCGGTGCATGACCTCCAGCGGAAGACGCGCGGAATTGGCGGCCGTGCGCAAGGCAAGCATTGCAGCGCGATCCGCCTCCGCAGCCACCAGCTTGCGGCCCTTGGCCAGAGGAATCGCAAAAGTACCCAGCCCTGCGAAAAGGTCCGCCACTTGCCCGCATTCGCCAAGCCATTCCAGCGCCGCACCCACCAGAGCGGTTTCGCCGTGGTCGGTCGCCTGCAGGAAAGCTCCAGCAGGATAAGCAACGGGGATTCCCCCGAGCGTTACCGTGACAGGTTCCGGCTCCCAAAAGCCCTCCGCCCCGTAGCCGTCGTCAAGCGTCAGGCGTGCGAGGCCATTTTCGCGGCAGAAATCGAGCAAATCCTCGGTCTGGTCGAGCCCATCGGGCATGAAGCCTTTCAAGGCGCAATCCACGCCCTGATCGACTCTGGTCAGCTCAATATCGATGGAATATTTGCCCTTGAGCGATGCGAAGTAGCGGCGCAGCGGTGCGAGCAGGGCAAAGAGTTCCGGCGCGAGAATATGGCATTCGGCCAGATCGACGACCTTGTGCGATCCTGCCGCGTTGAAGCCGATCAGCGGCCGACCCCCGCCATTTATCGCACGAAGGCTGGCACGGCGGCGGGAGTGCGGCGGAGACATCGCTGGTGGCGTGACCAGACGCGGCTCCAGTCCCTGACCCTCAGCCGCATGGGTAACACGGTTGCTGACGAATCCGGCGAGCGACTCCTCATCGCAATGCTGCAATTGGCAGCCGCCGCAAGTTCCAAAGTGGCGACATGGCGGCTCTGCATGGTGAGGGCCGTGCTCCAGCGAATTGTCGGCCAGCACGCGGTCTCCGGGCGCGGCGAAGGCCAGGTGCCGACCGCTCTGCGTGATACCATCGCCCTTTGCAGCGACGCGGATGATCTCTTCAATGTCACTCATAGGAATTGGCTGTAAGCCTCAGGAATATTTGTGATTAGGTCTGATGCCGAGAACACGGGTCCGGCACGGCACGCAGCTTCTGCGTGAAGCCAGCACCCTTGCTCTGCTGCCTTACGTGCACCAACGCCGGTCGCCAACCTACTGGCGATCAATCCGGCGAGTATGTCACCAGTTCCCGCCGTGCTGAGCCAGCTTGTCGCAGGTGGCATGATCGTGAGCGGAGTTCCTGCCGCAGCGATTAGTGTGTCAGGTCCCTTGGCAACCAGAACGCCTTCGATCCCCTCGGCCAATTCGTTAGCCTGCTCCTGACGGTCAAGCCCGACCGCCCCGAATGTGTTCGCCATAGCTTCAAGCTCTCCGGCGTGCGGAGTGGCGATGATCGGCCATTCACGGCCCTCGAGCATGGTCGGCTCCAACTGGGCGAGCGCATCGGCATCACATACCGTCGGCAAGTCGCAAGCCAGCACCCAATCGAGCCGCGCCCTTGCCTCGGCACTGCGGCCAAGTCCCGGACCGACGAGGAAAGCATCAATCCGGTGATCGCGCACCAGTTCGAACAGCGATCCATGATCGACCACCAGATCGGGAGGACCACTGAGGCGATCATCGCCCTCGCCCGCAAATATCTTCACATACCCTGCCCCGCCATGCTGCGCGGCCTGAGCTGCGAGAATCGCCGCGCCCGGCATTTCGCCAGCGATAATGACCAGCAACCCGCGCGTGTATTTGTGTGCCGAGCGTTCGGGAGCAGAAAATGCCGGTGGGACAGAGAGGCGCGCCGCGCTCCGATCTGGTTGAATGCCAATGTCGACAAGGCGTTTTTCGCCCATGTGTTCCATCGATGGCATCAGCCAGTGGGCGAATTTCCATGCGCCCAGCGAGATCGTGAGATCGTATTGCGGCAGACCTTCATTCAACATCACGCCATTGTCGCTATCGACGCCGCTCGGCAGATCTATCGCAACGCGATAGTGATGACTGGAAGCCAATTTCTGCAACAGCGACAGCAGCCTGTCGTCCAACGGCCTGCCGAGACCGGTACCAAACAGGCAATCAACAAACACGCTGTTGCTGGCCGCCTCCACCGGCGCGCCGCCCCATATGCTCTTTGCATTGCGAGCCGCGTCGGTCGCCGGTTCGATGGGTGCGATGACATCGACGTGAAGGCCGCGTTCCTGCAACACGCGGGCAATGACATAGCCATCGCCGCCATTGTTGCCGGGGCCGCACAGCACTGTGACAGGTCGCCCGGCTGCAATCCTCCAGACCCACTCGGCAGCACCGGTTCCAGCGTGCTCCATCAGTGTTTCTACAGGGCCGCCCGCGTCGATCAGCGCCTGTTCGGCAACGCGCATCTGGGCAGCGGAGAGAATTTGGGGATGCGTTTCCACGCCCTATTCCGCCACGGGCAAGCGGTAGCGATCGGCGCCGACGCGCACTTCGACCATGCCTTCGCCGCGAGTAACTTCGGCTTGTTCCATGCCATCAGCAGTCACCATGCCGCGCCCGGGTACGCCCAGCTCGAATCGCCGAAATCCCCCGTCGGGATGGCGCACGATCAACAGGCGTTGGCCCTCTGCAGCGACAGTCTCCATCGAGCAGTCAGAAGCGAAACCAGCGGCTCCCGACAAGGCGCATTCGACAGCCGATCCTTCCGCGCCGTCCTCCCCCGCAGCACAGGCGGTGAGCAGTAGTGGCAGGATGAGCGCGGAACGCATCAGGCGCGGCCTTTGCCCGTCACTTGCGAAACATCGCGCACAGCGCCTTTCGCGGCGCTGGTAGTCATGGCGGCATAGGCTTCGAGCGCGGGCGTGATCTTGCGCGGGCGCGGAGCTTCCGGGTGCCACGCTGTAGCGCCCTTTGCATCCATCGCAGCCCGGCGGCTGGCGAATTCCTCGTCCGAAATGGCGAGATTGATCGTCCGTTTTGGTATGTCGATGTCGATCCGGTCACCTGGCTGCACCAGAGCAATCGCGCCGCCCTCGCCCGCTTCGGGAGAGACGTGGCCTATAGAAAGGCCGGATGTGCCGCCCGAAAAGCGACCATCTGTCAGCAGAGCGCAGTCCGAGCCCAGCCCCTTCGATTTGAGGTAGCTGGTCGGGTAGAGCATTTCCTGCATTCCCGGCCCGCCCTTGGGGCCCTCATACCGAATGACTACCACGTCGCCCGGCACGACTTCATCGGCAAGAATGGCATCGACCGCAGCGTCCTGGCTCTCATAGACCTTGGCCGGGCCGGAGAAGGTCAGGATGCTTTCATCCACGCCCGCGGTCTTCACGATACAGCCATCGCGCGCGATATTGCCGTAGAGCACCGCCAGTCCGCCATCCTGACTGAAGGCGTGTTCCTTGCTGCGGATCACGCCGCTTTCGCGGTCCAGATCAAGCGCGTCCCACCGGCGCGACTGGCTGAAGGCTGTCTGTGTCGGCACGCCGCCGGGCGCCGCCTTGTAAAACTCATGCACCTTGGGATTGGCGTTGCGCACAATGTCCCAGTCGTCCAGCGCATCACCCATTGTCGGGCTATGCACGGTGGGCAGAGCGGTGTGGAGCAAGCCGCCGCGATCCAACTCGCCCAGAATTGCCATGATGCCGCCAGCACGATGGACATCTTCCATGTGCACGTCGCTTTTCGCGGGCGCGACTTTGGAGAGGCACGGAACTGTGCGGCTCAGCCGGTCGATATCCTTCATGGTGAAGTCCACACCCGCCTCATGCGCAGCAGCGAGCAAATGCAGCACCGTGTTGGTCGATCCCCCCATGGCGATATCGAGGCTGATGGCATTTTCGAATGCTTCGAAAGTGGCGATGGAGCGCGGCAGGACGCTGGCATCATCTTCTTCGTAATAGCGTTTGGCGAGAGCCACGATCAGGCGACCGGCGCGCTCAAACAGGCCCTGCCTGTCTGCATGGGTGGCAAGTTGCGAGCCATTACCGGGGAGCGACAGGCCGAGCGCCTCAGTCAGGCAATTCATCGAATTGGCGGTGAACATGCCGGAGCAGGAACCGCAGGTCGGGCAAGCCGCGCGCTCAATATCGGTGACTTCTTCGTCCGAAAAACTCTCGTCAGCTGCTGCAACCATCGCGTCGACCAGATCGAGCGCCACTTCCTTGCCTTTCAGCACCACCTTGCCCGCTTCCATCGGGCCGCCGCTGACGAACACCACCGGTACATTCAGCCGCATAGCCGCCATCAGCATTCCCGGTGTGATCTTGTCGCAATTGGAGATGCACACCATCGCGTCGGCGCAATGGGCGTTGACCATATACTCCACGCTATCGGCGATCAGATCGCGGCTCGGGAGCGAATAGAGCATTCCGTCGTGCCCCATCGCGATGCCATCATCTACGGCGATAGTGTTGAATTCCTTGGCAACTCCGCCCGCAGTCTCGATCTCGCGGGCAACAAGCTGGCCGAGGTCCTTCAGGTGGACATGTCCCGGCACGAACTGGGTAAAGGAATTGACGACAGCGATGATCGGCTTGCCAAAATCGCCATCCTTCATACCCGTAGCGCGCCACAAACCGCGCGCGCCTGCCATGTTGCGGCCGTGTGTGGTGGTGCGGGAGCGATAGGCTGGCATGAATTATCCTGTGGGTTGTTCAGTCTCTCACCCAATTCCTAGAGGAATCATGTGAAATTTCGAAACAGGAAATGCTTTTGTTCTGAGAAGCGCCGATTAAACGGTTTCGAGCGCAAGCTTCACCCGGCCCGCCACATCGGCAATAATCGCTGCCCAGCGCGCCTGCCCACGCTCCTCCGCGATCAGATCGTCGCGAATTTCCAGCGCGCAATAAGGCCGTCCGTGCGCCTCTGCATGGCGGTTCATCGTCGAGTTTAGCTCGCGGCCCGAATATGGTTCATTGTCGCCAACCGTTACGCCCAGCTCGGCAAACAGGCGCATTGCATGGCGCGCAGCGCGGTCATCCTCATTGTACAGCACGCCGATTTCCCAAGGACGCTCCTTGGCCGGGCCGTTTTCCAGTTTGGCAGTGAAACTGTGGATCGAGAGGATCAGGCCGGGCTGCACTTCTTCGAGCCATTTCTCCAACGCGGTGTGATAAGGATAGTAATATTCATCGAGCCGCTTTTCGCGATCGGCGCCGATATTGCCGGGGATGAGAATTCCATCGCTGGTGGTAGGAATCAGGCCAGGTGAATCTTCCTCGCGGTGCAAATCGACCACAAGGCGGCTGACTGCGGCCAACATCGCCGGAACATTGTGGCGCCGCGCAAGACGCTCTGCCACGCCAGCCGCGCCAATATCGTAGGCGATGTGCTTTTCGAGCGTTGCCGCCGACACGCCAAGCTCGAATTCTTCCGGCACGGCGTTGGAGGCATGATCGCACACAGCGACAATACCACCACGCGTGGCCTCGCCGATAATGCGGAAAACGGGGTCGCTCATCTAAGCTGTCCTTTCAATTGCCACCAGTCAGGATGATCGGCGGCAAGGATTTGCGCTGCTGTATCGCGCGCAGCCAGATCGTCAAACAATGCAAAACATGTCGCCCCGGAGCCGGACATGTCCGCTTTCAAGGGTTTGCACACCTCCAATGCGTTCAGGACATCCTCAATCGCAGGGCATAATTGGATTGCGGGCGCGCGTAGATCGTTTCTGCCTTCGCGCGCAATGTCGCTGACATTGCCTTCAGGAAGCGGGCCGCGATCTTTGCCGTCCCACGCCTTGAACACCGGCCCGGTGCTCAGCGGTATGCGAGGATTGACAAGCAGAACAGGCGTTCCGGTGAGGTCGCTGGTGAGCGGCTCCAATTCGGTGCCGGTGCCGCGCCCGATGCAGGTGAGGCTTTCCACACAGGACGGGACATCTGCGCCGAGTCTTGCGGCCCGCTCGCGCCAGTCATCGGGCAGGCCAAAGGTATCCCGCACCATGCGGAACACCGCTCCCGCATCAGCGGAACCGCCACCCAGCCCTGCGGCGACGGGGAGGTTCTTCTCCAGAGTGATCGCCAGCCCATCGGGGCGTGGCAACGCCGTGAGTGCGCGCATCACGATATTGTCGAAAGGGTTGTCCAGCGCGCCAGCAAACTCACCCACCGTAGTCAGCCTATCCTCATCGGAAGCCCGCGCCACAAGCTGATCGCCCGCATCGACAAACGCGAACAGCGTTTCAAGTTCATGATAGCCATCAGCGCGCCGCGCGCGGACATGCAGCGCGAGGTTGATCTTGGCGTAAGCGGTTTGGCGCATGTTCAAATTCCGATTGCCCCGTCATTGCGAGCGAAGCGAAGCAAACCAGTCCGAAGCGAACTGGATTGCCGCGTCGCCTTCGGCTCCTCGCAATGACGAAACGGAGGAGAGATTCGCTTCTACATATTCGGATAATTTGGACCGCCACCGCCTTCGGGCGTAGTCCAGTTGATGTTCTGATTGGGGTCCTTGATATCGCAAGTCTTGCAATGAACACAGTTTTGCGAATTTATCTGGAATTTGGGTTCCTGCCCGTCCTCAATCAGCCATTCATAGACCCCCGCCGGGCAATAGCGTGTCGAGGGGCCTGCGAAGATTTCGAACTCGCTTTCCTTCTGAAGCTCTAGATCGGCCACCTTCAAGTGATTGGGCTGGTCCTCGGCATGGTTGGTGAAGCTGTAGGAAACACTGGTCAGGCGATCGAAGCTGATCTTGCCATCTGGCTTGGGATAATCGATCGGTTGGTACATATCCGCACGCTGCAACTCGGTGTAATCACGGTGATGCTTCATCGCCGGGAGCAGGCCAATTTTCAGCTGGCGCATCCACATGTCGAGGCCCGCCAGAACGGAGCCGACATCGCCGCCAAACTTGGCGACGAGCGGTTGGGCATTCTTCACTTTCTTCAACTCGGTCGCGATCCAGCTTTCGCGCAGATTACTGTCGTAATCGGCAAGCTCGGTATGCTCGCTGCCCGCTGCAACAGCCACCGCGATGCTTTCTGCCGCCAGCATACCGCTCTTCATCGCGGTGTGGCTGCCTTTGATGCGCGGCACATTCACAAAGCCTGCCGCACACCCGATCAGCGCGCCACCAGGGAAGGCGAGTTTTGGCACGGACTGCCACCCGCCTTCATTGATAGCGCGCGCGCCGTAAGCAACCCGGGTGCCACCTTCGAGAAATTCGCGGATCGCAGGATGCTGTTTCCAGCGCTGAAATTCCTGGAAAGGCGAAACGTAGGGGTTTTTGTAATCGAGCGCGGTCACGAAGCCGAGCGCCACCTGTCCATTTGCCTGATGGTACAGAAAACCGCCGCCCCACGTGTCGCTCTCCGATAACGGCCAGCCCTGCGTATGGATCACGCGGCCTGGAACATGTTTGTCCGGGTCAATGTCCCACAATTCCTTGATGCCGAGGCCGTAAACCTGCGGCTGACAATTGGCCTCCAGATCGAAGCGCTCTTTCATCTGCTTGGTCAGATTGCCGCGCGCGCCCTCTGCGAACAGCGTGTATTTGGCCTGTATTTCCATGCCCGGCTGGTAGTCCGATTTATGACTGCCATCGGCGGCCACGCCCATGTCCTGCGTGATGACGCCGGTCACCGCGCCCGCATCGTCAAACATCACTTCCGAAGCCGGAAAGCCGGGGAATACCATAACGCCCAGCGCTTCCGCCTGCTCACCCAACCAGCGCGTCAGGCTGCCAAGTGACCCGGTATAACAGCCATCGTTCGACATAAACGGCGGCATGATAATGTGCGGAACGTCAACCTTGCCGCCTTTGGACAGCATCCAGTGCCAATTGTCGGTGACAGGCGTTTGGGCCATCGGGCAATCCATATTGCGCCAATCGGGCAAAAGCTCGTCCAGCGATTTAGGATCGACCACCGCGCCCGAAAGGATATGCGCCCCGATTTCGGAGCCCTTTTCAAGGACCACAACTTCAAGCTCTTCATTCAGCTGTTTCAGCCGGATCGCAGCAGCGAGGCCAGCAACGCCCCCGCCCACAATCACAACATCTACGGGCATTGATTCCCGTTCACTCATCGCTTTGTCCCGTTTTGCATATAATCCACTGCAGCGGGACTTGATCGCTGGCCAACAGCAGGTCAAGACCGCGCGTGGTCCACATGACAGAAAATCACACCAATATTTCGCTGGCAGAGCAATATAGCGCGACCCTTGACTGGTGGCGCGATGCTGGCGTGGATTACCTGTTCGAGGACGAGGTTCAGTCGCTGCTGGAGGAACAGAAGGCCGCACATGTGCCCGCCTCGCCCGCCGCAGCCGACTCAAAACCCGTTCCGAAAGAGCCTGCTGTGGCTGAAAAGGATCTGCCCGGCGATCTTGCAGCATTCCGCACATGGTGGATGGAAAGTGAGGCGCTGCCATCCGGCTCGGCCCCGCGCATTGCCCCAAGAGGCCCCGCAGGCGCTCCGCTGATGCTGATCGCGCCCATGCCCGAAATCGATGACGGCGAGCAGTTGCTGGCCGGACCGCAGGGGAAAATGCTCGGCAATCTGACGCGCGCGCTAGGACACGCGAAAGACGCGCCCTATGTGGCCTCAGCCCTGCCTTCGAACATCACCCTGCCCGACTGGGATGCTCTAGCTGGCGAGGGTATCGGAGCCGCGCTGCGCCGCCATATCGAACTCGCCAAGCCAAAGCGTGTCGTCCTGTTTGGCAGCAAGCTACCTGCATTGCTTGGCCACGATGCATCTGCATCGCCCGAAACTTTAACCGAGATTGCGGGCATTCCCGCGTTCGCCACATTTGCACCCGAACGCCTGCTCGACCACCCGCGCCAGCGCGCGCGCCTGTGGCATCGCCTGCTGGAATGGACTGCCTGACATATGACGACCTTCAAACCCGTTCTAACCCTTTGTGCCCTTGCAGGGGTCATCTGCACCCCGCTCAATGTGCAGGCGCAATCAGGCGAGCAAGCGCAAAACACCCGCACCTATTTCACCGCGCGCATCACGGCGCAGGAAGTGCCGCAACAACTCTCCGCCGATGAGCGTGCGCACTTTAGCGCCTTGTTCCGCGCCATCGAGGCCGAGCGATGGTCAGATGTGGAAAGCCTGCTCTCACAGCGTCCCAATGGCCTGCTGACCGATGTCGCCCGCGCCGAATATTACCTCCACGCCAATTCACCGCGCGTCGAATTGCCCGCTTTGCTGGAGTGGCTGCGGTCAGGCGAAAACCTGCCCCAAGCCGAGCAAATCGGGCGGCTCAGCGTTACGCGCGGGGCTGCGCGCGAACCGGACCTGCCCTATGTACGGCCAACGCGGTCGCAAGGCACAATGCCGCGCCGCACACGTCCACGCACCGTCAGCGATGGCACCATGCCAGCGAGCATCAGATCGGCCATACTCCAACACATTTCCGATGATGACCCTTACGGAGCGCGGCAACTGCTCGATGGCATCGACGCCGGTCTAAGCAGCGAGGCCCGTGCCGAGTGGCGTCAGCGGGTCGCTTTCAGCTTCTTCATTGAGAACCGCGATGCCGAGGCGCTGGCGATGGCGCAGACAGTGGGGGCTGGGAGCGGGTCGTGGGTTGCTGAAGGGGATTGGGTCGCTGGCCTTGCCGCATGGCGGCTGAATGACTGCCGGACCGCTGGCGAGTATTTCCAGCGCGCAGCCGCCGGGGCCGCCAGCCCCAATCTGCGCTCTGCCGCACTGTATTGGGGATCGCGCGCGGCCTTACGTTGCCGCCAGCCCGATCTCAGCACGCGGCTACTTAACGACGCAGCGAGTGATGATCGGACCATGTATGGGATGTTGGCCGCCGAACAACTTGGCCGGCAGTTACCAGACCGCGTGGAAAGTGCTGATTTCACGCAGGCGGACTGGCAGGCCCTTGGCTCTGAGGAAAATGTGCGGATCGCGATCGCACTCGCTGAAATCGGGCAGGATGTGCTGGGCAGTCAGGTCCTGCTGCATCAGGCGCGGATCGGCAATCCGCAGGACTATGCGCCCCTGTCACGACTCGCGCGCACGCTAGGTTTCCCTCAGACGCAGCTGTTCATGGCCTTCAACGCGCCGAGCGGGGCTCAGGCTGATCCTGCATCGCACTTCCCCGCGCCCAAGATCGCACCTTACAATGGCTGGCAAGTCGACCCCGCTTTGGCCTTTGCGCATATTCTGCAAGAGAGCGCTTTCCGCCCCAATGCTACCAGCCCAGCCAATGCACAGGGCCTGATGCAGATCACGCCGATCACCGTGCGCCAGCACGCACCATCTTTGGGCGTGAGCGCAAGCCGGGTGAACATTTACGATCCTGAGACCAATCTCGCTTTCGGGCAACGCAATCTGGAAATGCTGCGCGATGATCCGACAACGCGCGGACGGCTGCCCGTCATCATGGCTGCTTATAACGCCGGCATGACGCCAATTCGCCGTTGGGAGACCGAAATCCGCGATTTCGAGGATCCGCTGCTCTATATGGAGGCGATCCCTTATTGGGAGACCCGCGGCTATGTGGCCATCGTGATGCGCAATTACTGGATGTATGAGCGGCAGGCGAACGCTCCGTCACCCAGTCGCAGGGCGTTGGCGCAGAATGGCTGGCCGCTGTTCCCGGACGGCAACGGTCTTGGCGACGGACGTGTCTACATGTCGAGCGGCAATCGCTGAAATCGACACTATATCACACGCGGCCTAGTCGGTTGAGGGTTCGTAACAGCCGAGTTCCAGCCCTTCCGGATCGGAAAAGTGGAACCGGCGTCCGCCGGGAAAATCAAAAATGTCCAGCGTGATCGTGCCGCCAGCGGCAATCACCGCGTCACGCGCATCCTCAATCGATCCAACTCGTATGACCGGGAGAATGGATTTCGAACTATGCTCTGCCCCGGTGCCGTTGAGCGCCATTTGGCATGGAGCTTCTTCATGGGCGGCGTAATCCGGCCCGTATTCGGTGAAGTTCCAACCAAACGCCTTGCTGTAAAATTCCCGCTCCTGCGTCGCTGATCCGACGGGTAGTTCCAGATAGTCCAGTATTCCCATTGCATGTCTCCCAGCTTGCCTGCGTCAGCATTGTGTTCTATTTATGTTCCATGCGCAAGATCAATCACGCAAACGCAATTATGCCCGTAAAAGGGCGCGGAGCGCAATCAGCGCAGGTTCCGCAACGCTTTGGCCTTGCCGATCGGCAATCCGATGGCGACTGGCGCGATGCGATGGAGGCACTCGATGGTCCTCCGGTCAAGTTGCGAACCAGCGTGACAGAGGAACATCCCAAGACAATCCTCAGCTTCAACCAGTCTCCTGACATTGCCTTTGACCGCTCGATCAATGCTTATCGCGGGTGTGAACATGGCTGCGTCTATTGTTTTGCGCGCCCAACCCATGCCTATCATGATCTGTCACCCGGTCTCGATTTCGAAACCAAGCTGTTCGCCAAGCCGGATGCACCAAGACTCCTGCGCGAGACGCTTTCGCGGCCCAAATACCGCCCGCGCCCGATCGCAATGGGCACCAATACCGATCCTTATCAGCCAATCGAAAACCGCTATCGTATCACCCGCGAACTGCTCGAAGTCTGCCTCGACACGCGCCATCCTGTAACCATCACCACGAAATCAGATCGCATCCTGCGCGATCTGGACCTGCTGATGGAGATGTCTCAGCGGAATTTAGTTGCGATCGCCATCTCGGTGACATCCTTTGATCCAGAACTATCCCGCAAGCTGGAACCGCGCGCAGCATCTCCTGCAAAGCGCATGGCCGCGCTGAAGGAACTAGCGGCTGCGGGGGTGCCTACGCATTGCTCGATCTCTCCTATAATTCCGGCAATCACCGATGAATTCATGGAGGCTATCATCACCAAGGCCGCAGATGCTGGTGTGGCAAGCTGCGGCTGGATACCTTTAAGATTGCCACATGAAGTCGCGCCATTGTTTCACGAATGGCTCGATGTTCACTTCCCTCAGCGTGCCGACAAGGTGATGAATATCGTGCGCTCGATTCGCAATGGGCGGGACAATGATCCGCAATTTTTCAGTCGTATGAAGCCGAGCGGGGTCTGGGCAGACCTGCTGCGCACGCGCTTTCGCATTGCATGTCGCCGTACCGATATGAAAAAACTGCGGTTCGAGCTTGATTGTTCACAGTTTCGAAGGCCAGAAACTGGCGGACAACTCAGACTGATATAAACACGGTGCAAGGCGCACATTTTTGCGCTAGGGCAAGTCTTGCATTGCTGCATTATGGGTTGTGCACCCGCATGATGTCGTGCATTGCTTCGCACGTGTTTGAATATAGGGGATAACCTCATGAGGAAGATCACTACCGCGCTCCTTTCGGCCACCGCGCTGATTTCCACGCCGGCACTCGCCGGTGATGGGGAGTTCTATTTTGGCCTTGGTGCCGGTGTCATGGACGCCGAAGATACTGAATTCCGTCTCGACACGGAAGAAGCCACGCTGGAAGGCGACTATGGTTGGACTGGCGAAGCCGTGCTCGGTTACGACGCTGGCCCGGTGCGCTTCGAAGTCGAAGCGGCCTACCAGAATTTCGACCTTGAAACGCTGGACACCAGCACCCTTGGTACCGTGGCCAGCATTGGCGGCCAAGGCGAAAACCAGTTCGATTTTGGTGAATTCTCACCAGTTGGTGGTGAGGGCGAGATCTGGAGCGGAATGCTCAACGTGCTGCTCGACTTTGGCGGCGATGAAGGTCTTGGTTTTGCCGTTGGTGGCGGTGTCGGCATCTCCAACGCTGCGTTCAATGATGTCCGCGCATATGCAACCGGCCCCGGCTTCATCGACGACAATGACGCGCGCTTCGCATGGCAGGCTGTCGCCCAATTGTACGGCCCAGTTACCGACAACATCGATGCCTCGCTGAAGTACAAATTCCACAATGTGGAAGGCGCGACCTACGTCGATCAAGTAGGCCGTTCATTCGACTCGAGCGTTCGCACACATGCGATCCTTGGCACGTTCATTCTGAACTTTGGTGGCGAAGAGCCGGCACCGCCGCCTCCGCCACCACCGCCACCTCCGCCGCCGCCGCCTCCCCCGCCACCACCTCCGCCTCCGCCGCCTCCGCCGCCGCAGGCTCAGTGCAACACGGGGCCGTATATCGTGTTCTTCGACTGGGATCAGTCGGACATCACGCCGGAAGCAGCGACCGTGCTCAACAGCGCAGTCACCGCCTATGGCGATTGCGGTAATGCCAGCATCATGCTTGCCGGTCACACTGACCGTTCAGGCACGGTGACCTACAACATGGGTCTGGCAGAGCGTCGTAACGACTCGGTTCAGGATTACCTGACCGGCCGCGGCATCCCCGCAGCACGCATCTCCACCGAAGCATTCGGTGAAAGCATGCCGCGCGTTGCCACGGCAGACGGTGTTCGCGAACT
>Ga0209121_10000746_pt1 | contig 34543 bp, 34 predicted proteins | sample Cruoilmetagenom3_FD_187292 | JGI IMG/M metagenome (GOLD analysis project Ga0209121, IMG submission 187292) | Oil polluted marine microbial communities from Coal Oil Point, Santa Barbara, California, USA - Sample 3 (SPAdes) (version 2) | ecosystem: Environmental > Aquatic > Marine > Oil seeps ... | reverse complement strand
AACGTCTTCACTCTCTTTAATGATCTCATGAGACAAGCCAAGCAAGCTGCAGGAGAACTCTCTAGGGCAGGAAGCCTAGAAGGTGCAGAGGCTTTTGGCAGGACGGCCACCGCCGTCTGCAAGCTCATGGGACTGAAGAATTGGATGGATTTGGATGATATGGGCAAGGCGCTGATGGCTATATGCGGCATAGGCAATGTGTTCGGCGACGTGGACACGAAGGTCATATGCGACCTGGCTGGCCTCTATCAGGCGATAGACGGCGGCAGCATGCGCACGGTCCTGGCGATGCTCGCAAACCTCCTGAACAAGCAGGGCTTTGATTTCATGGTCACAGCCGACATGATACAGGCGGCCCTGCAGGCGGGCGACATAGAGGACGTGCTGATGGCAGCTTCAGCCGCGGCCAGGCTCGCCGGCGACATAGAGGCTGCCGACTACCTGGCGCAGCTCGCGCAGATTATACATGGTATAGAAAGTGGTGATGTCCTGGGCCTCATTGCCAACCTCCTGAGCAAGCTGGGCGACCATGACTTGGCGAATCTTTGGGCGGCACTGGACGGCATGTGGAAGGCCGTGGAGAACGGGGATTATCTGGCAGCTTTAAGGGCAATGGCTGATTTGGCGAAGAGGCTCGGCTACGATGGGCTAGACCTTGGCATGATAGGGCAGATACAGAGTAGGTTTGACATGATAATGGATTGGGGCAATGCTATGGAGATATGTAAGGATAAGATACCTTGGGATTTGGTTTGCATAGAGCCAGGAATCGGTCGGTCCGTCTGTACTGCCCCTCCCCAGACCAAGTACTGTATAGGCGGCGGCCTCAAAGAGTTCAGCTACGCCATGCCGAGCATCGAACTGCCCAAGCTCTGCAACGACATGTTCTTCAAGTTCGGCTTCCAGATAGACTGCGAATGTGTTTACATCTGTACCCCCGCGGTCGGACCGCCCCATACTGAGATGTATCCGAGAACTGTCAGTGTGGACCTTAACATGATTATGATGCTCCTGGACGAGGACTTCTACAGGGGTGTATTGGAGGGCAAGCTCGGAGGCCTTTTGGGCTACTGCAAGCTCGACCCCTAAGATGAAACCCTCAGCCATGTATGGACTGATGCGCCTGGAGAACTGCGCGATGGCCGGCATCGCCGTAGGGATAGGCTTCATTGTGGCAGGGGGGCTCGAAGCGGGCATCGGCATAATCCTCGCAGTAGTCTCGGCCTTCCTGATAACCGGGGCTGGGAACACCATCAACGACTACTACGACCGCGAGACGGATAAGAAGAACGCGCCTCAGCGCCCCATACCATCTGGCGGCATCTCCGCGAAGGGGGCCTTCTACCTTGCGATGGCGCTGTTCGGGATAGGCATAGTCATGTCCTTCTTCATCAACTACTCCTGCCTCGCACTGGCCAGCTTCAACTCGGTAGTGCTTTTCTTCTACGGTCGCAACCTCAAGTCCAGCGTCTTCGTGGGTAATGTGGCCGTATCCTATCTGACGGCCTCGACCTTCGTCTACGGCGCGCTGGTCCTCCAGAACCCTGTGACAACAGTCTTCTTGGCCCTTCTCGCCTTCCTGGCCAATGTTGGCAGGGAGGTGATCGGCGACATCGAGGACGTAGCGGGCGACAAGAAGGCGGGCATAAAGACGCTGGCGATAAGGCTCGGCGCGAAGAGGGCATGGTGCTACGGGCGCACGTACATCATCGCGGCAGTGCTGCTGAGCCCGGTGCCCTACCTGATGAACCTGCTGGGCTTCTATTATTTAGCCCCAGTCCTGGTAGCAGACACAATATTCATTGCTTCGATAATTACATCCAACGCCCGCTTGAACCAGCGGCTGACTAAGATGGGCATATTCGCGGGGCTTGTGGCCTTCCTGCTGGGCGCAATCCTATAAGTGGCTTTCAACCACTTCCCTGACCCTCTCCTGGACACGCTCAAGCTTGTCCACGTTGCTGATAACCTTCCACACCTTTCCGGGCTTGGCCAGCTTCATCCTCTCGCCGTAGGCCAGGTTCAAGAGCTTCTGCTGAACCTTCTTTTGGAAGTTGAGGACCTCAAAGACCTCCTTCTCCCTGTGGCTCATCCGGGAGAGAGCCTTCTCCGATGCCACTTCCAGGACTATGACCAGGTCGGGGTCGGGGACGAACGAGTTCAGCTGGGATATCCACTGGTCGTTGACGCCCTGCACTGACTGATAAGCTACGGTGGAATAATAGTATCTATCGGATATCACGATCTTCCCGCTTTCAAGGGCCGGCTTTATCACCTTGTCCACGTGCTCCGCCCTGTCGGCCGTGAACAACAGGGTGAGCGTTTCGGGAGAGACCCTTATCTTACCAGAGAGTATCATACGTATGGCTTGGCCTATGAAGCCCTTCGTGGGCTCCTGCGTGACCACGACTTCCTTGCCCTTCCCCTCCAAATATTCCGCCAGTAGGCGGGCATGCGTCGACTTGCCGCTACCGTCCGCCCCCTCCAGGACTATAAGCTTCCCTGTTTTCATGTTCGGTTAGTTTTTATTCATAAAGCTAAAATATACCTCGATTCAAAAATGGGCAAAGCAAAGATGTTCGGTGGGGCTGCTGTAGTATTCGGCTTGATAATGGGGATTCTGGCCTGGCTGATAGTGCCCGGTTCATTCATCAGTTTCCTGCTTTATGTGTACCTGCCGGTTCTGCTGGTGAGCGTCGGCCTGATAGCCATCGTAATCGGAGTCCTGCTCCTGATATACGGGTAGGTCCGGTTTTTCTGAACCCTCTTCCAAATTAGACTATGTCAGATTACTCTAAGCTAGGTCTAAGGTGCGGCATCGAGATACACCAGCAACTGGATACGCACAAGCTCTTCTGCGAGTGCGAGTCGCGCATACGCGACGACGAGCCGGATGGGACAATCACACGCAGGATAAAGGCGGTCGCCGGCGAGCTGGGCAATGTCGACCCCGCCGCCCTCCACGAGCTTCTCAGGGACCGGGAGTTCGTCTACGAGTTCTATCAGGATACCAACTGCCTAGTCGAGCTGGACGAGGAGCCGCCCCACCCCCTGAACAAAGAGGCGCTTTCCACAGTATTAGAAGCATCGCTGCTGCTCAACGCCCGGCCGGTGGACGAGATACAGGTTATGCGAAAAACAGTCATCGACGGGTCGAACACCTCCGGCTTCCAGCGGACTATGTTGGTGGCGACGGATGGATACATAGAGGCTGATGGCAAGAGGATCAATATCCCGAGCATCTGCCTGGAGGAGGATGCTGCGCGCATCATAAGGAAGGAGGGCAACCGCACATGGTACAGGCTGGACCGTTTGGGCATACCGCTCATTGAGATAGGCACCGACCCGGACATCACCGACCCGCAGGAGGCGAAAAAAGTCGCGGAGAAGATTGGTATGCTCCTGCGCGCGACAGGGAGGGTCAAGCGCGGCCTGGGGACCATACGCCAGGACGTGAACGTCTCCATAAAGGGGGGCGAACGGATAGAGATAAAGGGCGTGCAAGCGCTGAATGATATCCCCATACTGGTAGAAAACGAGGCCTCACGACAGTTGAACCTGGTGGAAATCAAGGGGGAACTCTCAAGGCGTGGCTTCAAGGCCTTCAAGCCGAATATTGTAGATGCCAGCCGAGTATTCAAGAGCTCACAGTCTAAGGTTATCAAGGGCAAGAAGGTCTTCGGGATGAAGGTTCCGAAGTTCTCAGGCCTCATGGGCAGGGAGCTGATGCCCGGCTACAGGTTTGGCACGGAGCTTGCAGGCATCGCCAAGGGTGTGGCAGGCCTGAAGGGGATATTCCACTCCGACGAGTTGCCGGCATATGGGGTAAGCGAGGCTGAAGTCGCCGAAATATACAAGCTCCTCAAGCAGGTGAAGGGTGATGCGTTCGTGCTAGTCGCTTCGGACGAAGAGCGCGCGCATAAGGCCCTGGAGGCCATCGCCGACAGGTGCAACACCGCGCTGAAGGGCGTACCGAAGGAGGTCAGGCGCGCGGATGGGGCGCTGACGCGGTTCATGAGGCCCCTGCCGGGCAGCGCGCGCATGTATCCGGAAACGGATGAGCCGGTCGTGAAGATTATGAAGGGGATGCTGGACTCGATCAAGCTCCCCATGACCCCAGAGGAGCAGAAGAAGGAGTTGGCGAAGATTGGGCTTGGCTCCGAGCTGGCCAACCAGTTAGTACACTCAAGGCTGCTGGAAGACTTCAAAAAACTGGTGAAGGAGCTGAAGCTCAAGCCGTCTGTCATTGCGTCCACGCTGCTGGCAGCGGGTGATGTTGATGTGGCACAGGTTCTCGAACTCGTGGATTCCGGCAAAGTGGCAAAGGAATCGATTGGGGAGATTGTCGAGGGGATGATAACTGGAAAGAGTGCCGAAGAGGTCGCAAGGTCAAAGAGCCTGTTTTTAATGAGTGAATCCGAAATCAGGAAGAAGGTCTCTGAAATCGTCAAGGCTAACAAGGGCGCGCAGTTCGGCCAGCTCATGGGCAGGGCGATGGCCGGGCTCAGGGGGAAGGCCGACGCCCAGACGGTCAAGAGGCTTATCCAGGAGATGACTTGATGAACCTGAGGTACTGGCCAGTCACGTACTGGCTTCTTATAATACTGTTCGCAGTGTTCGTGGTGCAGATAGTCGCGCTCAACGCGGATGTGCCCTTCACGGAGCTGCTGGTCGTCAACCCAGGCGCAGTTCTGAACGGGCAGCAGCTGTGGGGCCTTTTCACCAACATGTTCCTGCACGGCAGCATATGGCACATAATTATAAACTCTTGGGTATTGTTCATGTTTGGTCTGGGGCTGGAGAGAGTAATCGGCCGCCGGGAGTTCTTAAAGGTCTTTTTGGTCTCAGGGTTCTTCGCCTCAGTGTTTTATGTCTTGACATCGGTCTTCATCCTGAATAGCTACTCGTCAGCCCTGGGGGCGAGCGGTGCGATATTTGGCATACTGGGCGCCATGATAGCGCTGCGACCCAACCAGAAGGTCATCATACTGTTTCCGCCCATACCCAAACCCATACCCCTGTGGGTCCTGGGCATCTTCTTAGTAGCCATCTCCCTGCTCTGGTTTGGGTTCGGGGGCGACACAGGTGTAGCGGAGAACGCACACCTCGGCGGGATGATAATAGGCTTCCTGCTGGGCAGGCGATATAGGGGGTTAGAGCAGAGGAAGCATGGTGCTGTTTATAGCTTCTACCAGCCAAAGGACAACTACGACTGGATAGACGATTACCGATGACCTACGACGCTGCAATCGTGGGCGGCGGGCCCTCCGGTCTCATCTGCGCCGCGGAACTCGAGAAGCTTGGGGAAAACATAGTCGTAATCGAGAAGGACAAGAAGATCGGTGAGCCTGTCGAGTGCGCAGGTCTGTTCAACATCGACGGGTTGAAAAGGTTGGAGATTCCAAAAGGTGATTACGTCCTGAACGAGGTCATGGGCGCACATTTCATTTCGCCGAGCGGCGCCGTCGCGGAGATTATGGGGAAGGAGAGCAAGGCCTATGTCGTGGATCGTGGCGAATTCGACCGCTTCCTGGCTAGTGGATACGACGGCGAGCTGCAGCTTGGCAGAGATGTGAAGAGCGCGCGCAGGAAGGGTGACAAGTATGAAGTATCCTTCGATGGTGGACAAATCGAGGCAAAGAGTTTAATCCTGGCGACCGGGTATGCGCAGGGGCTGCACGCCTCAGTCGGCCTGAAGGGGCCAAGCAGGTTCATATCCACGAGCCAGTATGAGATAGAAGGCGTTGAGACCGACCCTAGATTTGTTGAGATATATCTTGGCTCCGTGGCGCCTGGCTTCTTCGCATGGCTCATCCCAGTAGACGAGAAGAAATCCAGGGTAGGGCTAGGGGTCCTGGATGCGAAAGAGAGCACGCACCATTACATGAGCGCATTCCTCAAGCGGCTCAAAGGGGAGAAGAGATTCAAACCGAAGAACAAGGTAGTCCACAAGTCCGGCGGGCTCATACCCCTCTTCGAGCCGGATCTGGCTGTGACCAGCGACGGGGCTTATCTGGTCGGCGACGCGGCCGGGCAGGTGAAGGCGACTACTGGCGGCGGAGTCATGATGGGCGGGTTGGCTGCCAAGGCCCTTGCGCGCGCCATACATGAGGGTGGGGGCTACGATGCGTTACTGACGGATGTGAACACGGAGTTGAAGAACCATTTGTTCATAAGAAGGATGCTGAGCAAGTTTGGGGACGAACAGTATGGGCACATGATGGAATTCCTGAACAAACCAGACGTGAAGAAGGCCGTCGAGGAGAAAGGGGATATGGATTTCATAGGCCCGATAATGAAGGAGGTCATGTCGAACCCCCTCCTTATGATGCAGGCCATGAAATTCATGGGGAAGGGCTTACTGTTTTAATACGCATAGTTTCAAAATAAGGCGACATGCGCTTCGTTGGCGCGAAGCGAGTTTTATTCCAGTGTATACTTGTATAGCATCATAAAATGGTCGGTGAGGAGTTGGGGTGGTACCCGCTCGATGGATGGATGATTTCCCTTCTGATAGTGGAGATGTTAGTGGTCATATTGATACCCGGGTTCCTGCTGAGCCTTGCCTTGTTCCCGAAGAGGGCCGCCATGTCTATGAGCGAGCGCCTGGCGCTCTCGTTCGGGCTCGGGCTCGCGTCGCCGTTCATACTGACCCTCCTCAACATCTCGCTGGGCGTAAGGGTGAATTTCATAAGCAGCACTATTGTCTTCCTCTTCCTGTCCGCTCTGGGAATAGTCCTATTCCTGAATCGGGGTGGGAACATAAACCTGCTGGAGTGGTACAGGGGCGAAAAGGCATAAAGGTTTTTCGCGTTCCGTTGTGCAAAGCATGACAGTAAGACTAAAGAGGTTGCAAGCTCTTAGTTATCCTGTCTATATTCTCTTCCCTGTCTGGGCCTAGGCCCATGCAAGTGACTGTCCCTGGTTCAACCTCTGTGTGTCCCGCGTCCTTTATGACTGCGGTCACGAGTCCTGCGCGCTTGGCCGCTTCTTTTATATCAAACAGCTCTTTCAGGTCTTTGGCCTTCAGAATGACCTTCTTGCCGCCCTCCTCCAGCCAAGCCTGCGTCAGCTTCTTGTCGTCCTGCTTCATGTAGCACTGCAGGACGGCATGACCTACCTGCGCGCAGGTCTTGCCCTTCGAGAGCTTCAAATCCCCCCTGACAAGGACTGTTAGCTTGTACATTTTAGCTATCCTCCAGTTACTTTTTATTAGTCCAACAACTAATTAAAACACGGGGTGGAACAGTATGGATACTGAGATAAAAGTCGGGGATGTCATGGCAAAGGGGATAGTGACTATATCCCCCAATGACAGCGTCAAGAGGGCGTGCGAGATAATGGCGAAGCACGACCTCAGCGGCGTGACGGTCGTGAGGGGCGGTGAGGTTGTAGGCATGCTAACCCAGGGCGATTTGGTGACTATGATAGCGAACGGCGAGAACCCGTCAGTAGTCAAGATCCGGGACATAATGGGAACTAAGCTTGCCAGTATAGGTCCAAACGCCGACATCAGCAAGGCCGCTAGTATAATGGTCAAAAACAAGGTCAAGAGACTCCCCGTCCTAAAGAAGGGTCACCTCGTGGGCGTGATAACCCAGACAGACATAGTCAGGATATCTCCCTCAGTTTACGACCTCATATTCGAAAAGGCGAAAAACGAGACGGGCACCCTCCTCGAGAGCGAGTTTGGCATGTCCGGTGAATGTGAAGAGTGTGGCAACTACAGTGAGGCTCTGAGGAACGTCAACGGCGCGCTGGTCTGCCAGGAATGCTATGAGGACATCGAGGAAGTAGTGTAGTTCCATCCGAATAAGGGTGTTCTATAAATGGTAAATTTGAGGACTCGCAAGACTTTTCCTAAGGGGACGGAAATCGCAGAGGTGCATGCATCACTGAAATCAGGCCCTATTTTAGGGCTCGCCTCCAAGGGGCCCATCGTGATATACCCGACTACCACTGTCAAAGACGCCTGCGGCGTGATGGTGGACAACGGCATACGAAGAGTGCCGGTCGTGGACTCGGGGACCAATAAGCTTGAGGGTATAGTGAGAGCGCGCGACCTAGTGGACTTCTTCGGAGGCGGCCAAAAATATAATATCGTTAAAAAGGAGTACAAGGGTAACCTCTTCGCTGCCATCAGCCTCCCTGTGAGCAAGATAATGGAGAGTGATGTGGTCTCATTGGGTGAGGGCGACAGCATAAGGAAGGCCGCGAAGACGCTATTGGAGAGCGATGTCGGCGGATGCCCTGTGGTCGATAAGTGGGGGAAGGTGATAGCCATAGTCTCTGAAGGTGATTTCATAAAGAACCTGCACCGGATGGGATACGAAGTCAGGGTAGGGGACATAATGAGTAAGGAGGTAGTCAGTGTGACGCCCGGGATGAGCATAGGCGATGCTGCAAAGATAATGATGAACAAGGGCAAACGGCGGCTGCCCGTCGTGCATGACACTAATATGGTGGGCATGCTGCGGACCACCAGCATCCTGAGATTCATATCCAGCAACGAGTTCGCCCGCTTCGGGACAGTGAATGCGGATGAGATACTCGAGAGGGGGAAGGTGGGTGAGGCAATGAGCGAATTCTTCCTGACTATGAGCCCCGACGACAGTGTCGAACACCTGATAGATGTGATGTTGGCCCGGAGATTGGGTGGATTCCCTGTCAAGGGGGACCACAAGCTGGTCGGGATGGTGACCGAGCACGACGTCTTCAGGTTCGCCTATTCCTGGGCCCTGAAATGAGGGGGCACAGTTTTTGTAGAGTGAGCCTATAGATATATCGAGATATATCTAGATTTGTTGTGATGGACCAGAAGCTGCTGGAAATCTTGGAGAGTAATAAGGAGGCACTTGAAATCTTCAAGGACAAAAAGACTCTTGAAGCCATGATGGCCATCAAGGAGGTATTCGTGGAGAAGGTCCTCGAGAGGGGGGATATGAGAGTGCTTATCCTTGACGCCATAGCCAAGAAGCCCAAGCACGGCTACCAGATAATCGTTTCCATCTCCCGGAGGTTCGAGGGTCTGTACAGGCCAAGCGCCGGTACTGTGTACCCAACCCTACAATCGCTGGAAGAGGAGGGACTGATAGGATCCAAAGAATTGAAGGGCAAAAAGACATACACTTTGACCAACCGGGGGGAAGCATATCTCAAGAGAAACCAAAGGAGGGTAGGCGAGATATTCTCCAACTTCGAAGACTGCTATTTTGGAAGGAATCCGCAATTCTCTAAGAGGATGCAGTGCCTAGTCGGGATATGGATTCAGATGGCTTATGAGGTCTTCTTCAAGACCCGGGGTGGCTTGAGGGCTGGGGACCCTGATTTAGACAGGAGGATGGCGAGGATTGAAACCGCTCTTAAGAAGACCCTCAAGGAGCTGAAAGAGGTATGGAAGTGAGCAAGCAATGTTTATTGGAACTGGAAGACGTCTGGAAGGTCTACCTGCTGGGCAAGGTGGAGGTGCCTGCTATAAAGGGTATAGACTTCCGCGCCAACAGAGGGGAATACATCTCGATAACCGGACCCAGCGGCAGCGGCAAGTCCACTCTGCTGAACCTGATAGGGTGTCTGGACACGCCCACCGCTGGCAGGATAATGCTAGGGGGTGTAGACATAGAAACGTTTACAGAGAACGAGCTGGCTGCAGTGAGGAGGAAGATGATAGGCTTTGTCTTCCAAACGTTCAATCTGATACCCTCCCTGAGCGCGAAGGAGAACGTCGCCCTCCCGATGCGGTTCGACGGCAAGCCCAAGAGGGTGGCGTACAAGAAAGCAGGGGCGCTCTTAGAGCTGGTGGGGCTGAGCCACCGCATAAACTTCAAACCCATGGAGCTATCAGGAGGGGAGCGGCAGCGAGTCGCGATAGCGAGGTCGCTCATAAACGACCCGGCCATAATCCTGGCGGACGAACCGACCGGCAATCTAGACACCGTGAGTGGTTTGAATGTCATAGAAGTCCTGGAGGGCTTGAACAAAAGGGGGATGACACTTATCGTGATAACCCACGACCACAAGCTGGCGGAGCGCGCCAAGAGGCGGCTGCATATAGTTGACGGCAGGTTTGTGGATAGCAATCACTCTAAAAAACAAAATAAGGTGGAAAAATGAAAAAATATCTGGTTTTGGCACTCTTTGTGGTGCTTGGGACTGCGTTTGCAACGGCACCCTCATTCGATTTGAGCTATGAGGTGACGCCCAGTGAGATTAACCCAGGTGGCTCCGGGCAGGTGATAGTTACTATAGAAAACGATGAGACTCTGATTGACATGGAGGATGTGGAGGTCCAACTGGTCAGTAAGAGCGGAGGCATCTCCGTGACTGCCGGCAGAGCCGATCTGGGGACGCTGTCTGCGTCCTCGACCTCTTCGGCCGCCTTTACCATACGAGTCAAGGACTCGGCTATGCCTGGTGTATACATCATGGAGGGCAGGGGCTCGTATGAGTATGGGACCGGCGAGAGCTCCAGCTTCAAGATGAACATACCCGTGACCGTGAGCTACAGGTCGGGGCTAGAGATATTCGCGACGGACACGCAGATAACGCCGGGTGCCAGCGAGAACCTGCTGATCACAATCCAGAACTCGGGGACTAGTATGGTGAAGGATTTGATAGTGACGCTTTCACCGAGCAACAATTATGTGTACCCAACCGGGAGCATCAGGAGCAGCATAGCATCGATAGCCGCCAGCGAGACCTCGGAGGCGTCCTTTAGGATAAGAGCTAGCGACTCTGCGGTGGTTGGCATACAGCCGGTGACATTGACGGTGATATACACGGATGCTGGGGGCAGCACACAGACAGACACGCAATCGATAGCGGTAACCGTTGTCGACGCCGGGACGGAGATAGTGATAGATAGCATAGAGTCAGACCTGGAGCCAGGAAAGACGGGCAAGGTAATGATCGGGCTGAAGAACGTCGGGGAGGCAGGCCTCGAGAGCATCTACGCATCGATAACGACTACCGAGGACTTAAGCATACGCGGCTCGAACGAGAAGCTACTGGACAGCCTTGCCGCTGGAGAGGTCGGCTATTTGGATTTCGACTTTGAGGTGTCACAGGACGCCGATGCGGCGCCCGCCGAGAGCACCTTGTCAATAACCTATCAGCACGAAGGCGGTAAGAAGGCGTTCACTGACTCAAAGCCGCTGGGCATAGTGGTCGAGGGGAACGTCGAGCTAAGGGTCATAGACATTGAGGTGGACAAGGACGACGAGGAGGTAGAGGTGGACATCGCGAACTATGGTAATAAGGACGCCGAGGCTGTGAAGATAGTCCTGCTGCAGAACGGTGAGGAGATTGGTACCGGTTTCACGGACACCATAAAACCGAACAAGCACAAAATCTTCCGCTTTGACCTCCCGACGAAGACGGACCTAATGGTCCGAATGTCCTACAAGGACTATGAGGCTGAAGCAGAGGAAAGGATTGTGGAGGAGAACATCGTGCTGGAGAAGGGTGATATAACACTGCCAGCTCCCGACATGACGGGGGGTATAGTCTTCCTAGTCATAGTGGTGGCGGTCTTCATCTGGTACATGAGAAGGCGCAGTGGTGAGAAGCAGAAGATCGATGTGAGCAAGTACAAATAGGGATGTTCCTGGATATGACGTTGCGGTCTTTGTGGGAGCACAAGGTTAGGAGTTTCCTTACAGCCTTTGGCATCACTCTCGCAATCGCCGCAATCGTCGCTCTGGGCTCTATTTCTGAAGGCATCAACGAGATGATGCTGGAGCAGATGAACATGATCGGTGACCTTGTCATGGTATCGGAGAAGGGATCGACAGACCTCTCCGCGGGTATGATGGCAATGCCTAAAGTCGATTTAAGCCTGGTAGATGAGATCAGCCAGATAGATGGTGTTGAACTAGCAAGCCCTGGGATAGAGATGATGGATCCCAGTAGCCATACATATGTAGTCGGGCTTGACCTGGACCATCTTGAAACACTCAGCTTAGATGATGTGGAATTTAAGGAGGGGGGTTGGGCGGCTATCGACGAATTAGAATTGGTAATCGGCTCGTCCTTATCAGATAATTTGAACCTGAATGTCGGCGATGAGATAGTCCTGAGTGATGATGAATATGTGATAAGTGGTGTTGCAAAGGAAAGAAATGACTTCATAGATTTTTCAGTCGTGAGCTCTTGGCAGTCCATTGCAAAGACATATGACTCGGAAGAATATGTCTCTTCTATTATAGTCACTCCGACCGATGTGAGGGATTCTGAAAGGATAGCCAATGAGATAGATGAGTGGTATGATACTGTGGAGGCTTTTACTAGCGCAGAGATGCTCGAGACTGCAGATGAAGTGCTTGGTCAGTTCAGGCTGATTACTTTTGCAGTCGGATTTATAGCGTCCATAGTGGCCGCGATCGGAATCATAAACACGATGATGATGGCAGTCATGGAGCGGAAGAAGGATTTTGGGATTATGAAGGCTTTGGGTGCAGAACAGAAGACCATGATGAGTCTGGTGCTGCAAGATGCTGCCATTATAGCGATCCTCGGGGGTAGTGTGGGTTTGTTCTTGGGTTATCTGGGTACGGAGGCCGTTAACCAGGCCATGCCATTCCCTTTTGCGACCGTAACGCCGGGTCTGGCCATCTTTAGTTTATTGTATGGTATTTTCATGGCGGCGATTGCGACTATTTATCCGGCTTACCAGGCGATTAAGGTAGATCCTGTGGAGGCTATGCGAGAAGGATGATATTGGATATGGCGTATAAGGAACTTGGAAGACACCGAACTAGGACCATCTTAACAGTCATAGGTATTTCGATAGGTATACTGCTAGTCACCACCATAAGCTCATTCTCCGAGGGGATGTCTAATATCGCTAACGAGCGGATGGCATTTTTATCCGGTAAGATTGCAGTCGTCCAAGAAGGCATTGGATTTGCAAACTTCCAATTAAGCGAGGTGGATGAGTCACTGGAGGATGATTTGGGGGATCTCCCGGGTGTCGAACGCATCGCAAAGATGATAAGCGGGAGTGTTCCTGATGTTGGTATGGTCCGCGGCGTAAATCCAGATAATATAGATATGTTTGACATCGATCCTTCTTTCAGAGATGGTGAGATGATAGAGGATGGGGATGATGAGGGTTTGGTACTTGGAAGCATTTACGCCGAGAATACTGGATACAAGGTGGGTGGTGTAATAGAGATTCGGGGGGCCAAATATGATATTATCGGTATCTTAGACCGTTTCAATCCTGAAGCAGATAATGTAATTGTGACGGGCTTTGAGACTGCCCAAGAGATACTTCTTAAAGAAGACAAAGTTACCGTCTTTATGATAGAGCCGTCCAGCGTAAAGGAGGCAAAGGGTATCGCCGATGAGATAACGCGACTTTATGACGGTGTCCAAGCTACGACTGAAGAGGGTGCACGTGAACAGGCGGAAGAGTTCACGGGCCAGATGGGGATGATGACCTTTGCCATGGGATCGATAGCTGCGATAATCGCGGGGTTGGGGATAATGAATGTGATGTTCATGACTGTCAGGGAGAGAAGGAAAGAGATCGGCACCATGAAAGCCATAGGTGCAACCAACTATCAAATCGTGATGGAAGTGGTCCTAGAAGCCATTATCATAGCACTTATCGGGGAGGGCATAGGGATATTGCTGAGCTACCTGGCCGTGGATGCCATGAACACGGAGTTGGGGGCTGTGGGGATAGCGATTATAACGCCCGCACTGCTGATAAACGTCACGCTGTTCGCTACGTTCCTGGGCATCATGGGGGGCTTCCTGCCAGCTCGCCGGGCGGCCAGCCTGCAGCCGGCTGTAGTCCTGAGATACGAATGATTTTTTAGGCGCCTTCGGTTAATAGTATATGCGCATACTACTATTGACCGTGGTAATCCTAGCTATCCTAATGGCTACGATGGCGTCTGCACAGGATTCATGGCCAATGTTCAGGGGAAACCCAGGGAGGACTGGGTACGCCACTGCCACAGGGGACCTGAAAGAGGACTTCCTGATTTCCTGGACGTTCACTGCCCCGAATGGAATCTTCGCCTCGCCGGCCGTGGCCGACCTAAATGGCGACGGCAAGTTGGAAATCGTCGTGCCGCTGGACAAGGAAAGGCGCAGCCCCCAAGAGAGCCTTATCGTGCTTAGCAACACGGGCAGGGTGATGTGGCGTTTTGTCACCCGGGGAGGGATCCACTCATCACCGACTATATCAGATGTGAATGGGGATGGGACGTTGGACGTAATCTTCGGGACGAATGACGCTGAGATATACGCCCTCGATGGCAAGACAGGTCAAGAGCTGTGGTCCATTGATACTCTTGTGGGGGCGTTCAGGTCATCGCCTTTGGCTTACGACCTCGACGGGGACAACAATGTCGAGGTTTTCATAGGCTCGAGCAACGGCAGCCTCTACAAGATAGACGGTGAGAGTGGTATCGTGGAGTGGAGGTACCAGACGGGCGGCGAAATCTCGTCATCGCCTTCCCTGAACAACCTAGATGGTGATGATGATTTGGAGCTGTTCTTCGCCTCGGAGAGTGGGGTGGCATATGCGTTGGAGGGTGATGGGACACTGCTCTGGAACGTCAGCCTCGGAGCGCCCGTGGTCTTCTCCACCGGTGCGTCGGTGATTATAAACGGTGGGATGGAGACAGTCATAGGTACTGATGGAGGTAAGCTTCTTTTCATACGGGATGGAGTCATCCAAAGGGAGTTCGATGCGAACGCAAGCATAAGCTCGTCGCCAGGAGTTGTGCCTGGAAATGATAGTGTGGTCGTCTTTGGCACTGCGATTGAGGAGAACCTGCATGGCGTATATCTGAAATACTCGAGGAATAAAATCTTTGGTGTTGATGGAAATGGCCGGGAGATTTGGTCCTTGCCCACTGGTGGGTGGAGCGTGTTCTCGTCCCCTGCTCTCGCAGACATAGACAGGGATGGGGAAATCGAAGCCGTCATAGGCAGTAGGGAAGGTAGGCTATATGTCATCGGGACGGAGAGTGGTGTGGTGGATTGGGAGTACCTCGGGGGGACAGGCCTCTTTGCATCGCCAGTTCTCGTAGATTTGGACGATGACAACGATTTGGAGATAATAGTGGGCTATCTCTTCAGCAACCAGATCAAGGTCATCGACTCACCGGACAAGCCCGACCTGGTAGTGGAAGAGATCGCCTTCTCGGATAATTTTCCCGAGACTGCCGATGAAATATCCATAAGAATCAAGGTCAAGAACATCGGCGACCTAGAGTCCGCAGACTCGAGCCTGAAGATTTACAGGAGGTCGCCGATACTCGACCATCTGATAGGTAACCTCTCCGTAAAGGGGCTTGCCACCGGCGAGGTTGCTAATCTCACTTTCACATGGGAGTTCAGGGCCGCTGAAGGGGAGGTTGGCATCTATGTGGAGGCCGACTCCGATGATGAATTGAACGAATCCGATGAGGGGAACAATGGCCTTTATGAGGCATTCAAGAATGATTTGTTCATATCTGACTATGAGTTCCCGGGGGGTGTCGGGAGAGGCATGACAAAGGTCGATGTCTCCATAAGTGTGGGGAACAAAGGCCGTTTGGGTCTAAAGGATGTTGGGGTGATGTTGCTCCTCGGAGCGATAGCCGACATGGAAGAGGTCGCAAGCGGCACGGTGGATGTGGGCGCCGGGGATGAAGCGAGCGTTAAGCTGTCATTCTTGTGCAATTCCTCGTCGAGCAATGTGTTGAACATAGTGCTTGACCCGAATAACGAGGTGGATGAAGCCGACGAGACCAACAACATAGTCAGTGGGGAGCTTGAGACTCTTGCGGCAGAGGGGGGAGGGGTGAAGCCGGCGGTCGTGAGGAAAAAGGAGAAGGGTGTAAATCCCATAGTCATAATCATACTGATAGGCGTAATCCTGATAATAGTCTGGAAGAAAGGCCTCAAGAAATTCAGAAAGAAGAAGTTGAAGGGGGCGCCACCCGCTGCGGGTGGGGAGGCTACCCCTGGAGCAGTGGAGGCGCCAGCCGAGGGAGTGACAACGGCCGATTATAGTTCCCAGATGGTCGAGGCTCCTCCTCCGCAATCACCGTAGAGCTGACTTCACCAGCCAGTCGAAGAGTGGACCGGGCTTCTCTATCCTCGAAGTGAACTCAGGATGGAACTGGCATGCGATGAAGTAAGGGTGATCAGGGAGCTCCAGGATCTCCACCAGGTTCTGCTTCCTGTTGATTCCTGAAAAGACCAGGCCGTTCTTCTCAAGCTCTTTTCTGAAGTGGTTGTTCACCTCCCAGCGGTGCCGATGGCGCTCTGATATGTGCGTCTTGCCGTAGACTTTATACGCCAATGTCCCAGCTTTGATTTCGCAGTCGTAAGCGCCCAGCCTCATCGTGCCACCCTTGTCATTTGTTGTTTTCTGTCCAGGAAGCAAGTCTATGACAGGATAATTGGTCTTAATTTCAGCTTCCGTGGTGTGTGCCCCCTTCATGCCGCAGACATTGCGCGCGAACTCGACGGTGGCCATGTGGAGGCCATAGCAGATACCCAAGAAGGGGACCTTGTTCTCGCGCGCGTATTTGATTGCGGCTATCTTGCCTTCCGTCCCCCTCACGCCGAAGCCTCCTGGGACTATGATGCCATTGACATCGCTTAAGTATTTCTCTGCACCATCCCTTTCAAGGTCCTCTGCCTCCACCCATCTGATGTCGACTTTAGCATCATGCTTTATGGCTGCATGGTGCAGAGCCTCCTTTATGCTCAAGTATGCATCCTGTAGGTGTGTGTACTTCCCGACTATGCCAATCGTGACGCTCAGCTTTGGGTTCTTATCGCGCTCGACCAGCTTCTTCCACCCCTTCAAATCGATTTTGCTAGACTTTATGCAGAACTTCTCAAATATTATGTCGCTGAGGCCCTGCTCCTCGAATACCAGGGGAACCTCAAGCAGAGACTTCACGTCCGGGTTGCTTATGACGCAGTCCTCTGGCACCGAGCAGAAGAGAGCGAGCTTCTGCTTTATCTTCTTGGTCAGCGGCTTGTCCGCCCTGCAAATCACGATGCCGGGGTGTATCCCCAGGCTCTGGAGCTCCTTGACGCTCCTCTGGGTGGGCTTGGTCTTGTGCTCGCCGCTTATTATCGTCGGCACGAAGGAGACGTGTATGAACAGGAACTTGCCGGGGTTCTCGCCGGCCAGCTGGCGCAGCGCTTCGACAAAGACCATGTTCTCCAGGTCGCCTATTGTGCCGCCCACCTCAATAAGCACGAAGTCTGCCTTGGAATTCTTGGCGACCTTTTTTATCCGACCCTTTATTTCGTTGGTCACATGCGGTATGACTTGGACTGTTTTCCCCAGGTAATCGCCGTGGCGCTCCTTTCTGATGACCGTGCCGTAGACTGCGCCGGTCGTCATGTTGTTCTCCTTCCCCAAGTTGAGGTTCAGGAAGCGCTCGTAGTGGCCGATGTCAAGGTCAATCTCACCGCCGTCGTTTGTGACATAAACCTCCCCGTGCTCATAGGGGTTCATTGTTCCTGCGTCCGTGTTGAGGTATCCGTCTATCTTGATCGGGACTGCAGAGAAGCCCTTGGATTGGAGTATGCGGCCTATAGAAGCAGTCGTCACGCCCTTTCCGAGGCCCGACAAAACACCACCCGTGACTACAATGAATCTCGGCATACTAAATTTGTAAGTTGGAAAATAAAAAGGGTCGTAATCCAGAGTTAACCACCATTTTATTCCGAGAAACCTCAAAATATAAAATCAGGCTTCACCTCCAGTGAAGCTACTTTTATCGTGTCCTCATATAATAAGCTACGATAAAATGCTCTCAACCAAACTCTGTGGAGTCGAGCTGGAGAACCCGACTGTCCTCGCTTCTGGAATCCTTGGCGTCACAGCCTCCAGTCTGGCCCTGGTTGCGCGCGCAGGAGCCGGCTGCGTCACGAAGAAATCCATAGGGCAGAGGCCTAGGGAAGGCCATGACAACCCTGTGATGGTGGAGGTTACCGGGGGTTATCTGAATGCCATGGGGCTCCCGGGCGCCGGGATGGTGGAGTCCATCAAAGAGCTGGAGGACTACAAACAGCTCTCAAAGACGCCGATAATAGCGTCCTTCTACGGGACCAAAGTCGGGGAATTCGCGGAGGTCGCCGCAAAGCTGGACGGGAAAGCCGATCTCTTAGAGGCGAACATCTCCTGCCCCAATGTGGAGCACGAGTTCGGCCATCCTTTCGCGAGCAGCTGCGAGGACGCTTCCGCTGTGGTCAAGGGAATCAAGAGGGTAATCAGGACGCCCCTACTAGTCAAGCTCAGCCCCAATGTGCCGGACATAGGTGATGTCGCGCGGGCGGTGGAGAAAGCGGGCGCAGACGGGATAACCGCGATAAACACGGTCGGACCGGGGATGGTCATAGACCTAAAAACGCAGAGGCCTGTTTTGACCAATAAATCAGGGGGTATGAGCGGGCCCGCGATTAAGCCGATAATGGTGAGGTGTGTGTATGATATCTATGAGAGCGTCAAGATACCGATACTCGGAGTGGGCGGCGTGCTCACTGGCGAGGACGCAGCTGAAGCTATCATGGCCGGTGCGCGCGCAGTAGGTATCGGTACTGGAATAAGATACCGCGGCGTAGAAATCTTCAAGCTCGTGCAGAAGGAGCTGCAAGGCTTCATGAAGAAAGAGGGCTTCAAGAGCCTGGAAGACATGGTGGGGGTAGCGCATGGATAAGCCAGAAGTCGTGAAGGTCCTAGACAACCGGCAGAGGGAGGAAGACATCAAGACCTTGGTCCTGGAAAAAGCCGTGGATGCGCGCGCAGGCCAGTTCGTCATGCTCTGGATCCCTGGGCTTGGGGAAAAGCCGTTCTCTTTGAGCAAGCTTGGGGAAAATTCTGAGATAACCTACGACGTTAAAGGCAAGTTCACGAAGGCCATGTTCTCGCTCAAGAAGGGTGATTTGGCGGGCGTGCGCGGGCCTTACGGCAACGGGTGGGACCTCAGGAATGTAAAGAACGTATGCGTCGTCGCCGGAGGGATAGGGCTTGCCCCGGTCATGCCGCTGATAGAAGCAAGGAAAGTGAGATTCACGGTCATCTACGGCGCGCGCAGCAAGGATTTCTTGGTCTTCAAAAATGAGCTGGAGAAGACCAGAAGTAGGGTAATCTTCACAACGGACGACGGCTCTTTCGGAAAACACTGTTTTGCCTGCGACGCGCTGGAAGGCGTGCTCTCTGACGGGAAATACGACATGGTCCTGACCTGCGGGCCTGAACTGATGATGAAAAGGGTCATAGACATTTGTTTGGATAACAACGTCCCGTGCCAGGCAAGCCTTGAGAGATACATGAAATGCGGTATAGGGGTCTGCGGCTCCTGTGCGATAGATCCGGGTGGCCTTAGGGTGTGCAAGGAGGGTCCGGTGTTCACAGCCAAACAGTTGGAGGGAAGCGAGTTCGGCAGCTACAGTAGGATAAAGTCGGGCGAGAAGAGGTTCTTCTAGTATTTATTCTGTTAGACCATAAATCAACATGGCTAATATAAGAAGGTTGGTCCTGGACGTTGTCATCCCGAACATGGCGGATGTGGTCAAGCTCACTCAGGATCTGGCTAATCTGGCCACTGTCAAGGGGGCAAACACCATGGTGAGCGAGATAGATAAGAACGTCATAAGCCTGAAGCTTGTTCTGGAGGGAGCCAATCTGAAGCTAAAGGAGATAGAGAAGGTCATACATTCCCATGGTGGCTCTGTCCACAGCATTGACAATGTGGTGGCTGGCAAGGAGATAATCGAGGTCGTTGATACCCCGCAGGACTAAGCATGCAACTCGTCCGATACATCACCCGTGGGCTGATAGACGGTTCCTTATCCACCCTAGGGATAGTCTTGGGAGCAGCCATAAGCGGTGATGTGAAGGTCATCATCGCAGCGGGTCTGGGCGGCGGCATGGCCAACGCAATCTCCAACCTCTTGGGAGCCTTGACCGCAGAGAAGGCCAGCGTCATGATAAACCTGGCAAAGTATGAGCGGGCCATGGTCGGCTCCAATATAAAGCTCAAGGACACAAAGATCTATGACAGGGAAAGTAAGATGATTTGGATGGGTGGGATGGCCGACGCTACAGCGACGTTCTTCGGATCCATTGTACCCATAATCCCATTTGGCCTGCTTGCTTTGGATTCTGCAATCATCGGATCTATCTTAATCACGACTGCCCTGCTGTCCGTGCTGGGTATGTACATAGGGAGGCTATCAAAGGAGAACCTCGCCTTTGCGGGAATCAAGATGGCCGCCTTTGGGCTGGTGACAGCTGGCCTGGCGATGTCGCTCGAGTTCTTCTTCAAGTGAGCTTATCATCGCGTTCTTTGGGGGTGCAAGGTTCGCAAAGCGAACCTGCACGCAGCTTCATGTTAAATGAAGCTCGCGTGAAGCCACTTTCTTCTGAAGAAAGGGGTTCTGGTAGACCGGCCGGGGTGAGGAGAGGATAATAAGCTCTGTGTGGGCTTCTTGGCATAAAGCTGGGTCACGGACTAACGACAAGAAATGGTGTGTGGACCGGCCGGGATGTTGAGAGGCTCCTATGCCTGGCCATCCTTCTCGACATAAGGCTGGGACGCCGAGGTTGATTATATAAAAGTGAGGTGGACCGGCCGGGATTCGAACCCGGGGCCTCTTCCATGCCAAGGAAGCGATCTACCAGGCTGATCTACCGGCCCAAAACGCCCTGGTGAGGCCTATATTTAGGTCGTTCTTACATTAAAACGTTTTTTAGATGCTAACCTTCAATAACCCGCCTGAAAATGTCTAGGAGATACCTGTTTACTGCCGTGGTTTTCGTGCTTTGGGTAGTCGGCTTCTACCTAGCCTCGGATTTCACCGGCCAGGATTTGCTCAATGAGTTGAGCAGGATGAACCCCCTGGGCGTCGTGGTTGGCTTCCTCGCTTATGGGATGGCCACGGGAGCGGGCATCCTCATACTCTATCGCTGCCTGAAGTATGTGGGCCTGAAGCCGCCCGTCAAGGGTGTGGCAAAGGCATGGATATTCGGCTCGTTCATAGACAACATCGTTCCCACAGTCACGCCCGTGGGCGAGGCGACTATGGCATATTTCCTGGAGAGGTTCTATAGGATGTCCTACACCAAGTCGCTGGCTGCGATAGGCATGTATGTGTCGTCGTGGGGACTGTCAGTGAGCATATTCTCGGCTGCGGCAGTGATACTCACTGAGTACTTTATCGGGATACCTCCCGCATTCCTCATACCTATCATACTCGTGGTGGTGATGTTCTCGCTGATAACAGTAGGCTGGCTGCTGTTGCTCACGAGGAAGAAGTTTGTGGAGAGGATAGTCTGCGGCATCGTTAGGCTCTACAACAGGATTTACAATAAGATAAAGAGGCGCAAGGTCACGTTCGACCGGCGCCTGGTTAACATGGAGTTTGAGAAGGCATACAAGTCACTGGAGGGAGTGATGAAGAACAAGGTACACATCACGACGTCTGTCGGCTTGTTCCTCCTGCCGCAGCTGGCCCATGTGTTATGTATATACTCTATAGTGCGCTTTGGGTTCGGACTAGAGATATCGATTTGGGTGGTGCTGACCATACACATAGTCGCGTCTGTCGCTGGCCTGATTTCTTTCATACCCTCTGGAATGGGCGTATACGAGACTGTGGCGAGTGGGACTCTCATGATGAACGTACCGGGGAGCGTGGCCATCGCTGCCATACTCGTCTACCGCTTGATATTCGTCTGGACGACCAACCTAATCGGCGGGATAGTGGGGATTGCGGAGGGGGTGGAAAATCCAGGAAAGGTCATCAATCCCTAACTTCTTATAGATTTACTGTCTAAATAGAGTCCTTTCTGGGAGCATAATCGCGCCGATGTAGCTCAGTTGGTTAGAGCGCCACGCTCATAAGGGTCGAAAGACAAATGAGCGCTCTGGGCAACGTGGAAGTCCGGGGTTCAAGTCCCCGCATCGGCATTCAGTTTACTGGGCTTCGGCTCAACCGATGCTAGTGTCAAGAGGTGCACTCTAATGCGCGTCTCTTGCCACCCCGCATCGGCACGTTTTTCTTTTATTCCTAAAAACGCAAAATCACACATGCCTCCGTAGCTCAGTCTGGCAGAGCGAGTGACTTGTAATCACTAGGCCGAGGGTTCAAATCCCTCCGGGGGCTTTCTATTTCCTAAGCGCCATCCTCGCGAATAGGGCAGCTATAATGAGTATGACTATGCCCAAGACTAGATAGAGAAGTGTGTCGTCCCCGCCACTGGAACCCTCACCTACCAGCTCTTGGTAACGGATGTTGGGGGTTATTGGCTTGGAGTCAACGCATTGACCAGATTCACATTTGTAGGGACAATACTCGACCACCTGCGGCTCGCCGTCAACGCAGCCATATACAGTGTTGGCGAAGCAGTACCTGCCAGAGCCCTCGCATTCATCGGGTGTTTGGGATAATGAGGAGGATGTAAAGAGTAAGGGGAGAAGGAGTGTTATTATGGTTATTGCGCGCGCATCCATCATCCTAGCTGGAAGTCCACCCTTTGGTATAGCTTGCACCCATATTCTGTGGGCTTGCAGAAGTAGGTGTCCGACTCGCTAGGCCGGTACTCGTTCGTGGATGTCTTGCTGTAGTTGCCCGCGGTTCCAAAGCAGTCCCACTTGTTCTTGGCAACATGCTTGTAGAGAGTGCAGTCGCCCTCCACCTTTGGAGAGATAATCGCCTCTATCGTGGCCTGGTCAACATTGACGCCAGGGTGGGTGGATTTATCGTCCTCTGATTCGGCCTCTGGCTCTGACCGCACCTCAGAGGCTCCATCAGCCTCAGTTGTGCCCATCCCATCGGAGTCGACTGCTGGCCCGCTGAAAGGATTTAGAAGAAGGGTGACTGCTAGTATGGCAACTATAGCAGCAACAGCAGCAACAGTGACGATTTTATCCATATTCACACCCCAATAATACACATATATTATTGTTGTAGATATTAAAATAGAACCCCACAATTTTTATTGTAGGCCCTGATATATTAGTGTAACTTCTTGGGTGTAATTCACTATAATGCAAAGAGTAATTGGGGTTCTGTCCGGCAAAGGGGGAGTCGGGAAGACTGTTACCGCAATCAACATCTCTGCGGCCCTCCATGAGTTTGGTCATGAGGCAACCCTTGTGGATGCTGACGTCAGTTCTGCGAACCTTACTGTGCACCTAGGCTTACCAGACGCCAGCACGTCCCTGCAGGATGTCCTAGAGAAGAAAACGCATATGTACAAGGCAATCAAAGTGGTCCTGAGGGGATTGAAGATAGTCCCAGCGTCACTTTCGCTGGAGAAGAGTGTGGTAGACATGTCAGGCTTCAAGGACGCTATTAGGGGGGGGCTTGAGGGCTTGGTCCTGGTGGACGCGCCACCCGGATTCAACAAGGACATATACCACATCATGGAGGCGTGCGACGACATAATGGTCGTGACGAACCCGGACGTGCCGTCGGTCACGGATGCAATCAAAATTCTGGAGATATCTAGGAATATGGGTAAGGAGAACTTGGGGGTCGTCATAAACAGGGTGGAGAACAACGCGTCCGAGATACTCGCCCATGAGATAGAGGCCCTCTGCGAGGCCCCGGTGATGGCCCAGGTACCAGAGGATAAGAGGATGAAGAAGGCGGTCTTTGAGCGAACTCCGTTGGTCTTCCATTCACCCAATTCCAGGGCTGCGGTCAGCTACAAGCAGCTGGCGGCCAATATGGTGGGGTTCGATTACCAGCCCCCCCGGTTCCTGGGCCTGCGGAACATGTTCTCGCTCTGAGCCCTGCATTGCGCGCGCTACTGCTTAGCGGTGAGGCTCGGCCATTTTCTAGGGGGTGCCATCCTCAGGCATGCTAGGGAGCATCCCCTCGCCGAAGGGGGTTATGCCCTTGTCCCTTAGGAACTCCGGGAAGGCCTCGTCCAGCTTGTCTTGGTCGGGAATCTCCTTTGGGTCCCGGACATTCAATTTATCCACGACAGGCTTGCGCGCGCGCCGCTTAGAGGGGGCACTTCCAAAGGCCTTCTTGAAGAGGAGTTGGAGTATAGGGAAGATGACCGGGGTTATCGCAAGGGCTATGAAGAAGTTGACGTTCATATAAGTAATCATGTAGTAATTAGCGGATAAGGCTATGGCGACCGTGGCGATGAAGCCCGTGAGAGTAAGGGTATGGAAGGACTTGTGGAGTATGTAGAGGATTGCCAGCAAGGCACCCATCTCGAGCAAGATAGGCATATGAAGATTATGCTTTCAATCAAAAAAACCTTTTTCAGTGAATATCTTCAAAATAGACGCATGGGCCTGTGGCTTAGCCAGGTTATAGCGCTCGACTGATAATCGAGAGGTCGCCAGTTCAAATCTGGCCAGGCCCATTACAATTCGATGCCGTACTCGCGCGCAACCTTGATAGCCTTTGGCGAGTTGGGATTGGCCTTGATGTAGCGTAAAAGGTAGTCGGGAACCTCCCTAACGAGCTTCGTCTCGTCGGGTGACTCCTTTGGGAATATAGTCTTGTCATCATGCGGCGTAGGCTCCTTGGGCTCTTCTGTCAGCTTTTTCCTCTCCGGCTCAACCTCCTCCAGGGCCTTCTCGATGGCTTTTTCCTCAGCCTCCGGCGCAGGCTCATCGGCCTCGGCCTCCGCGATTTCCACGGGTGGTTCTTTCTTCGGTTCTATTTCCTCAATCTCGGCCTCAGCCTCGATCTTCTCCTCCTCTTCCTCACTCACTATGCGCGCGATGGAGACAACCTTGTTGCCCACCTCGAGCTTCATTATCCTGACCCCCTGTGTGTTCCTGCCAATCTCCGATATGCCTGAGACAGGAGTCCTTATTATGATTCCTTTGGAGGTTATGGACATCACCTCATCCTCATCTAGGACTGCCCGAGAGCTGACCACATTCCCGTTCCTCTCCGTGGTTTTGATGTCTATGACTCCCTGCCCCGCGCGCCTCTGTAGGGGGTACCTATCGAACGAACTCCGCTTGCCATACCCATTCTCCGTGACTGTTAGGAGGGATGACTCAGAGTCTACGACCACAGCCCCCACCACACTGTCACCCTTCTTGAGCTTGATGGCCTTGACGCCCATGGAGTTCCTGCCCACTGCGCGCGCATCGGTCTCCCTGAACCTCACGGACTTGCCGTTCTTGGTTGAGAGTAATATCTCATCGTCCCCCTCGGTTAGCAGGACCCTCACCAACTCGTCCTTCTCCCTGAGATTAATCGCTATTATGCCCCCCTTCCTCGGCCGGCTGTAGGCCTCCAGGTCCGTCTTTTTTATCAGCCCGTCCTTGGTTATCATCACCAAGTAATGGCCCTTCCTGAACTCGCTTATCTTGATGGCTGCTTCCACCTTCTCGTCCTTCTCCAGCTGCAGGAGGTTGACTATGGCTCCGCCGCGGGAGTATCGGCCTGCCACGGGCAGTTGGTAGACCTTCAGCCAGTAAACCCGGCCCTTGTCCGTAAAGAAGAGCATGTAATCGTGTGTGGATGCTATGAACAGCCGCTCGACGAAGTCGTCCTCCTTGGTGTCCATCCCTATGACGCCCCTGCCACCCCTCTTCTGCGCGCGGTATGTGGCCGAGGGCAGCCTCTTGATGTAACCCTGATTGGTTATCGAGACGACCATACGCTCTTCGGGTATCAGGTCCTCGATATCTATGTCGCCGACCGCCGCACCTATTAGGGTCTTTCTCTCATCGCCGTGTGTGTTCTTTATCTCAAGGAGCTCATCCTTGATTATCTGCAGCACCTTCTTTCCATCTGCAAGGACCTCCCTCAGCCATTGGATATACTTAATGAGCTCCTCATACTCCTGCTCTATCTTCTCACGCTCCAGCCCAGTGAGCCTCTGGAGGCGCATCTCCAGTATGGCCTTGGCCTGCTCCTCCGAGAGCTTGAACTTGCTGATGAGGCCGGCCTTCGCGTCGTCCGCAGTCTTGGAGGCTCGGATGAGCTTCACGACAGCATCTATGTTATCCAGCGCAATCCTGAAGCCCTCAAGTATGTGCACGCGGGTCTCGGACTTCTTGAGCTCGAACTGGCACCTGCGGGTTACCACATCCTTGCGGTGACCTATGAAGTTGGTTATGAGGCCCTTGAGTGTCAGGACGACCGGCTTGTTGTCCACCAAGGCCAAGTTTATCACGCCGAATGAGGCTTCCAAAGCCGTGTGCTTGTAGAGTTGGTTCATGACCACCTCAGCCTGCGCGCCCTGCTTTATCTCGATGACTATGCGCATACCCTGTCTGTCAGACTCGTCGCGGAGATCGGATATGCCTTCAATCTTCTTGTCCTTGACCAGGTTGGCTATGGCAGCCACTAGGTTGGCCTTGTTTATCTGGTAGGGCAGCTCCGTGACGATTATCCTCTCATGGTTCTTGTGTTCGGCAAACTCGGCCTTGGCCCGTATCTTGATGCTACCCCTACCGGTCGTGTAGGCCTGCATTATACCTCCCTGCCCACATATAATAGCCCCCGTGGGGAAGTCTGGGCCCTTGACGTACTGCATGAGCTCCTGGACTGATATTTCAGGGTTGTCAATCGCGGCTATGGTCCCATCGATGACCTCAGTGAGATTGTGGGGCGGCATGTTCGTGGCCATGCCCACAGCTATGCCAGAGGAGCCGTTGATGAGAAGATTTGGTATCCGCGAGGGGAGCACGACGGGCTCCTCTAGTGTGTCGTTGTAGTTGGGGGTGAAATCCACGGTCTCCTTCTCAATGTCAATGAGAAGCTGCTCGGCTATTTTGGACATCCGGGCCTCGGTGTACCTATAGGCCGCTGCCGAGTCGCCATCCACCGAGCCGAAGTTGCCCTGGCCGTCCACCAGCGGGTAGCGGAGGGAGAAGTCCTGCGCCATGCGGACCATGGAGTCGTAGACTGCCGAGTCGCCATGGGGGTGGTAGTCACCCAAGACGCGACCGACCACAGTCGCTGATTTGGAGTATGGTTTGTTGTGCTGCAACCCCAGCCGGTTCATGGAATATAGTATCCTCCTATGCACTGGCTTGAGGCCGTCGCGCACGTCGGGCAGCGCGCGGCCTATGATGACCGACATGGCGTAGTCTATGTAGGACTCCTTCATCTCATCCTCAATGTTGTGGGGGATTATCTGCCTGGCAATTTGTAGGGGGGCTATTTGGGGCGCGCCTTCTTTGGGGATTGCCTTCTCTTCTTTGGGCGCGCTTCCACCAGCCTCTTCGATGTCCTCTGGTAAGTCTTTGTCAGCCATCAGATATCTAGGTTTTTGACCTCCTTCGCGTACTTGATTATGAATTCCCGCCTGGGCTGGACGTCGTCGCCCATGAGTATTGTGAATATCCTGTCAGCCTCCACAACATCCTCGAGGGTGACCTGCTTCATTATCCTGGTCTCCGGGTTCATGGTGGTCTCCCAAAGCTGGTCGGGGTTCATCTCACCTAGACCCTTGTACCTCTGGATGTTAGAATTCTCACCCATTTCCTGCAGCGCCTTAGTCTTCTCTTCCTCAGTAAAGGCGTACCTGATATTCTTGCCCCTCCACACCTTGTACAGTGGGGGCTGCGCTATGTAAATGTGGCCCTTCTCCACAAGGGGGGTGAGGTAGCGGTAAAGGAAAGTCAGGAGCAGGGTGCGTATGTGGGAGCCATCCACGTCGGCGTCCGCCATCAGGATTATCTTGTAGTAGCGGAGCTTGTTCAAATCGAATTCCTCGCCGATGCTAGTACCGATGGCCGTTATTAGTGTGACCACCTCGTTGTTCTCCAAAATCTTGTTTATGCGCGCCTTCTCAACATTGAGTATCTTACCCTTCAGCGGTAGTATGGCCTGGAACTCCCTGTCGCGGCCCGACTTGCATGATCCGCCAGCAGAGTCGCCCTCGACTATGAAGAGCTCGCAGAGCGCAGGATCACGGTTGGAGCAGTCGGCCAGCTTCCCAGGCAGGGAAGTGAACTCCAGGGCACCCTTCCTCCGCGTCAGATCCCTGGCCTTGCGCGCGGCCTCCCTGGCCTGCGCGGCGGTTATGGTCTTGAGCAGTATCTTCTCGGACTCGCGTGGATTCTCTTCCAGGAACTCGGAGAGCTTCTCGTACACTATAGAGTCCACTATCCCCTTCACAGGGCCGTTGCCCAGTTTGGTCTTGGTCTGGCCCTCGAACTGGGGATCCCTTATCTTGACGGATATGACTGCTGTGAGGCCCTCCCGCGTGTCGTCGCCGCTGAGTTTGAGGTCCTTCATCTTTGCCAGGCTCTTCTTCTCTATATAATCATTGGCCGCACGTGTAAGGGCAGTCTTGAAGCCAGATAGGTGAGTACCGCCCTCGATGGTGTTGATGTTGTTGACAAATGAGAAGACGCCCTCTAAGAAGCCATCGTTCCACTGCATGGCCACCTCGACTTCGATGTCGTCCTTCTTAGTCTCGAAGTAGATGGGCTCGTGCAGCGGCTCCTTGTTCTTGTTCATGAATGTGACAAACTCGCTTATGCCCCCCTCATACTGAAAGATGTGCTCTTCTGCCGGGTTGCCATTCTTCTTCTCGCGCTCGTCTACGAGGCGTATCTTTATACCCTTGTTGAGGAATGCCAACTCCCTGAGTCGCTTTGAGAGTATGTCAAAGGAGTATTCAGTCACTTGGAATATCTCCGCATCAGGCTTGAACTTGACTGTCGTCCCGGTCCTGTCGGTGTTGCCGACAGCCTGCAGCTTCGTCTGCGGCTTGCCGCGGATGTATTTTTGGGAGTGTATCTTGCCATCGCGGTGGATGCTCACCTCACACCACTCCGAAAGGGCGTTCACCACAGACACACCCACACCGTGCAGGCCGCCGCTGACTTGGTAGACCTTGCCTTCAAACTTTCCGCCGGCGTGGAGCTTGGTCATCGCCAGCTCGACGCCGCTTATCTTGTGCTTGGGGTGGATGTCGGTGGGTATGCCCCTGCCGTTGTCTATGACCTCTATGATGTTGTTGGGGAGGATTTTGACCTCTATGGAATCACAGTAGCCGGCCAGCGCCTCGTCTATCGAGTTGTCCACGACCTCCTCGACGAGGTGGTGAAGGCCGCGGGATGTGGTGTCCCCTATGTACATCGCCGGGCGCTTCCTGACCGCTGTCAAGCCCTCTAGGAGCCTGATGCTTTCCGCCTTGTAGTCGTCAGCCATCGTTGCCGCTAATTCAGCCTAAATTTTGAGTAAAAATTCAGGTATTTCAGTTGGTTCTTACCACCTGTTTAATTAGAAGAAAAACGCTTAAAAAGGGTGAAAATGGGCTGATTTTGGGGTTATGACACCTCGTCCGCCATCCCCCTGAACATGCGCGCGAACCTGCGGTCCTTCCGGAGCTTCTTGAAGCCCGAGCGCATTTGGTTGTACTGTTGTATAAGCGCGCGGACATCCTCTGGTTTCGTCCCGGAACCCTCGGCTATGCGCTCCACCCGCGCGCGGCTCAGCTTCGGGTTCTCCAGCTCGTAGGGGGTCATTGACTGGAGAATGGGTTTGAACTTCTTGAGTTTTTCCTCTTGGACATTGAGCATGTCCTTGGGCAGCTTGGCGCCACCAATGCCGGGGAGCATCTCAGCCACCTTGCTCAGAGGACCCATCTTCTTGACCTGCTCCAGTTGTTGATAGACATCCAGGAGAGTGAATTTTCCAGCCATCATCCGTTTGGTCATATCCTCCGCTTCGTCCTTTTCCACGTGCTCTTCGAACTTCTGCAGCAGGCCCTTGACGTCGCCGAAACCCATGAGCCTGCCCACGAAGGCCTTCGGGTCGAACCGCTCCAAATCACTTATCCGCTCCCCGACTCCGATGAAGAATACGGGCGCTTCGGCGGCCGCGCATGCGGATATTCCGCCGCCCCCCTTCGCCGACCCATCCAATTTAGTCAGTATGATGCCATTCACGCCTGCGCGCTCCTTGAATGCGCGCGCCTGCGTCTCGGCCTGCTGGCCTATGGTGGAATCCAGGACCAATAGTGTGTAATCGGGCTTGATATCCCTTTCCAGGTGCTCGATCTCGTCCATGAGGTCTTTGTCCAGTGAGTGGCGGCCCTCTGAGTCGATGACGACGACGTTCCGGTCCTTGAAATGTTCCAGGCCGCGTTTGGTGATGTCCCACGGCTTCTTCTCGTCCCGTTCGCCGTAAACGGGGACGTTGACCTCCTTCCCCAATTGCTGCAGTTGGTCAAGCGCCCCGGGCCTGAACTTATCAGCGCAGACGAGGCCGGGCTTGAAGCCCTTCTTTGTGAGATACTTGGCCAGTTTGGCCGCTTGTGTAGTCTTCCCGGAGCCTTGGACGCCCACGAGTATTATCCTGTTCTGCTTCTTTGGGTCCAACTCGAATCGGGCCTCGTCGCCCCCCATGAGCTGGGCTATCTCCTGGTAGACCACCTTGAGTAGATGCTCCTTCCGGGAGATGCCCGTAGGCAGGCGCTCGCTAAGGGCCTTCTCCTCAATATTCTTGGATATCTCAAAGACTTGTTCTATCTTGACGTCCGCGGAGATGAGTGTCTTCTGCACCTCCTTGACTATCTCCTTGACAGTAGCCTTGTCGACTACGCCCGACCCCCTGATGCGCTCCAACACACCCTGTAGGCCTGAAGAGAGCTTGTCAAGAACCATAGGCTAGACTTAGCAGTAGAGTGTTTAAAACCGAGTCACATGGGTTTAGTGCTTGTGCGCGGCGCCCTTGGCCGCAGGGGTCGCGATGCGCACATTGGGCTTGACAATCACAATGTCCCCGACCTCCTCGACATCCTGGTAGCTGATGCTGTTCTCCTTGAGTATCTCTTCCACCTTACTCTTAGAGAGGAAGCCGCTCTTCAACGGGGCAAGTGTTATCCTCATTATCTCACCCTTCTGCAGGTTGAGGATTATATCTTCGACCTTACCCACATGTTTGGCCTTGCCTGTGTATATCTCAGTCCCGTACAGCTCCGATATTTTGATGCTCATTTTCCACCCAAAGTTTAAGTTCCCTAATGTTTATGAAGAAAGGTATAAAAAGCTTTGTCAATCCGACCTCTTTGTTGTTGTCTGACGCATGTTTTCCGGGGCAAGACTCGTGTGTGCGAGGGTTGGGTTTTTCTCACCTATCAATGTAACCAACCTATGGAAATTGGGGTGGGTAGTGCATCTGAAGATGTAGTACCTAAAACCAAGACCGTCCATTTAATCGGCACAGTCCACGTCTCCGAAAACAGCGCGCAGAAGGTGGAAAGGGTAATCGCTGAGGTGCTGCCCGATGTCGTCTGCATCGAGCTGGACCTCCAGAGGTTCAAGGCACTCCAGAAGATGGGAGAGGGGGGTCACTTCCGCTATTCGCCAGGGGTGAGCGAATTGTTGACCCTGCCTGGGGTATTAAGATGGCTCCAGCAAGAGGTGGGTGAGGAGTTGGGGGTCATGCCCGGCGCCGAGATGCTCTCTGCATACCAGGCCGCGCGCAAATATAAGCTGAACCTTGCGCTCATAGACCGCCCCGTCCAAGTTACCATCAACCACCTGCTGGCAGGCATGTCCTTTGGGGAGAAGGTGAGGCTGGGTGCCTACATCGTGGCCACCGTTGGCCTCTTCGCGCTGCGGCCAGTCTTTGGCAAGAGGGTGTTCAATCTGGCCGCCATGTTCGGTGAGTCTAGAGAGTTGGATCTCCGGAAGCTGGAAAAGGGTCATGGGGTCGGGGAGCTGATGGAAGAGTTAAGGAAGCGCTTCCCCACCATCTACAAAACGTTGGTTGAGGAGAGGAATATCTACATGTCTAGAAACATAATAAACATCCTTAGAAAGGCTGATACTTTGGTGGTGACTGTCGGCATGGGGCACGTCTCCGGGATGGAAACCGTGCTGCGCGCGAATGGGATTGATGTCAGGACACACTAACTCAACTTCAGTGATTTGGTTATATATTGTTTGATTTTTATAGGGTCCTCACCCAACTCAATGAGCCTCGTCTGCCCCCTAGTGCCCTTGCCTGTGAACTGCATTGATATGAAACCAAGCATCTCCAAGTCGTTCAGATACTCCCTCACCCACCTCATACTCCTCGGCTTCTCACCCACCCACCCACATGTTCGTTTGTACTCATCATATACCTCCCCAGATATGAATTGTTTCCTCCTCTCGCCGCGCAGGTCCTTTTGGGCGTTCTCGACCAGGTTGGCCAGCGCCAGAAGGACTACCTGTTGGTGGTCTGGTAAGGTAGTCAAACTCTCTAAGACTATATCCTCCTCTACCCCTTTCTTAGCCTCTTCCACCTCCTTGACCTTGACAAGGCGCGCGTTACCACTCTCGGCGATCTCACCAGCCTTCCGGAGGAGACGCAACGCATACCTGGCGTCACCCCCCTCCTTGGAGGCGATGGCCGCTATTAGCCTGAGGGCGGATACATCCACCTTACCCTCTTTGAAGCCCATCTTTATCCTATCCTTGAGGATTGTGGTCAGCTGCTTGGCATTGTAGGGTGGGAAGACCAATTCTTCCTCACACAAAGTAGACTTGCTGCGGGGGTCTATCTTCTTCTTGAAGAAGAGGTTGTTGGAGATGCCTATGACTGTCACAAACCCCCGTTTTACATCATCATTCGCGCGCGTCAGGGCGTAGAGCAGGCTATCCAGATCCTTGACCGCGTCAATCTCATCCAATATGACAACCACACCCGCACCCTGAGTGCCGACGAATTTGAGGAGAGTCTCATAGATGGTCGTTGGTGGGGCGCCGGAGTCGTGAACCTTGATACCCTTAGCCTCAAAATATTCCTTATTCTGCCCCCACACATCCTTCAGCAATTTGACTAAGACCCTGTACTTGCTGTCGTGTATCTTGTTATTGATGTAGGTGATGAACAGGGGAATTCCCTTATCCTTACACATCCCTAAGAGCTCTGAGGAGACAAAGCGTGTGACTATGGTCTTCCCCACCCCAGTCTTCCCGTATATGAAGATGTTGGCGGGCTTTTCCTTCTTCAGGGCGGGTGCCATGAGGCTGACAACACTCTTGATCTCATTCTCCCGATAAGGTAGTTTGGGGGGTGTGAAGTGTGGTGACAGGGCCTCCTTATTGTTGAATATCCGATAGTCAGAGGTGTATTCGGAGAAGAGATTTTTCTTTGCCATGGTAGAATGGGGAAACGTTTTTATAGTTTTAGTGATAAAGGATACGAATCGTATAGTTTGGGTGGACTAAAATAAAAAGAGAAGCCAGTTCTTTCTCCAAACCCCGACTAATCGAAATATTAAATCTGGGACGAAAATGGGTGTAAAAGGTTGGCTTGGGTTCGAAGAGGGAGGTTCCGAGGGTGATGAGGCTGTTGACTTGGATGAGTATTTAGAGGGTATCGGCCTCCATGATGGCGAGCTCCTTGATGAGGATAAGTACACATACATCAAGAGCCTGAATGCTAATTCCCCGGAAATCACAACAGACGTCGACCGGGAATTGAGGAAGGGTAATATTATAATCCTCGACACCGAAACCCTCTCACAGACCAACAGGCTGGCGCTCAAGAAGCTCATAGGGGCCATGAAGAACCTCGAATCGGATATCAACGGCGACATGGGCCGCATCTCTGAGACGAAGATTCTTATAGTCCCCAGCGGCTTCAGGATACTGAAGAGGAAGTTTGAGTAAACTTCCCACTTCGTGTTTTTTATTTCTGGTTAGTGTAAACTAGAGTATAAAATGTCCCAAAAGCCCGACAGGACGGACACTGGGAAGACCAATAAAGCCCGTGCGGCACTAGCAAGGTTAAGTCTCCAAAGACTGCGGAGTAGGGTTACAAGAAACGCCCGAGGGGGGAGAAGCCGGGCCTCCCGTCGCCCGGGGGCACAGCCGGGGGACAGGAAAAGGGGGCGCAAATAAGAAAAATGGTTAAAAAACCAAAGGAAAAGGAAATCATAGAGGGGGTTTTTATAATAATAGAGGTTAATGGGGAGAAAAAGGCCATTACCGCAAATGGTGAGTTTCAAGAAAAGCCCGACATGCCCTCTATCTATGAACCCAATGTATTATGGGATTTTTATTATGGGGGTAGGAAATTCAAAGCACTACACAGAGAGAGGAAAGGTATGATTGGTAGGGTGTTTATTCCTGATTGGGATAATCTTTTATACCCCAAACACAAAGCAGAGAAAATCAACGACAACCAATGGAAAGTGGAGTACACGACCCTGTCTGGGATCCACCTAGATGATTATTATGAGTCAGAAGAAAAGTATGTTTTTGATATTGAGAAGATGGTAGTCCATTGTGAATAAATAAGAAAAAGGAACCACTCTCAAAAACGAAAGAAATGGCTAAGACCATGCTCAGGGACATTGTAGTTGCTAGGCAGCGCAAGGGGCAGAAGGCGGCGCGCCAGGCTACTCGGGTTGTTGGGAGAGTGAGATGGCGCCAGGTGGGTGGGGGGCAAGAACACAGACCGGGGGCAACCCCCAGGAGGGGGTTAAAAAGGAAGCATAAGTGATAACAAACCTAATCACTATAAATTTAAAATAGCCGCAGAACTCTCCCGGCTTTTAGCCGGGGGATGAATGCGGCTCTGGGAAATTACCCCTTAGACAAATAAAAACCATTGCTCACGCAAA
>Ga0209121_10000744_pt1 | contig 34646 bp, 26 predicted proteins | sample Cruoilmetagenom3_FD_187292 | JGI IMG/M metagenome (GOLD analysis project Ga0209121, IMG submission 187292) | Oil polluted marine microbial communities from Coal Oil Point, Santa Barbara, California, USA - Sample 3 (SPAdes) (version 2) | ecosystem: Environmental > Aquatic > Marine > Oil seeps ... | reverse complement strand
AAAGTGATAAAGTACCGTTTTTCAAAGGAGACACAGCTCAAGATCAAGGCATCAAAGTGGTGGGACAAGGATATCGAAGAGCTGAGGAAGGATTTCGACAAATTCGCAATACCATTGGAGGATGGAAAGGACATAGTTATTTAGCGTGATTATAGAAGTTGGTGCGATTGCTCGCAGTTGAATCGTTAGGTTAACAAGTACTAAGGATGGAAGTCACACTTATGGGTATGCAGTTTGAGAATTCGGAACGGATAGGCAAGGTTTTGGTCAGACAAATTCTGGCGAATTCTAAAAGCAGTCCGATTTATAGTGACGGTCCAGTTGAAAAAGAGCTGCGCTATGGGTTCAAGGGCAATCCAAATTACGGTGATATCGATAATGGCTATACATTTCCCTCGTGGGCTCATGAGTATCACCTTTCCCCTGTTCGGCGTAATTTGCTGGAGTGGTTTCCGTTCGATCCTGACGGATGCGCTCTCGAGATTGGAGCGGGGTGCGGCGCCCTCACAGGGCTTCTATGCAGAAAGCTCAAACGTGTCACAGCGTTGGAGTACAGCCGTCAAAGGGCGTTAGTGGTTGCCCAGCGGCATTCTATCAATTCGAATCTCGATGTTGTTGTTTGTGGATTTCAGGATTTTGAAACGCAGAATCGATTTGACTACATCACAGTCATCGGTGTTTTAGAATATGCCGGCAAATTCTATGGAGGCAGGAATCCTTATGAATCTTTTTTGTCCAGGTCGCGAAAACTGCTAAATCCCAATGGTGTCCTGATTCTTGCGATAGAGAACAAAATTGGCTTGAAATATATTACCGGTGCACCAGAGGACCATACCGGCCGCGTCTTTGATTCAATATATGACTATCCATTTGATAACGGAATCCGAACATTTTGCAAGAACGAACTAACAGATTTATTAAATTCAGCCGGATTTCACAATCAAAGCTGGTATTATCCCTTACCCGATTACAAAATGCCGAAAGTGATTCTATCAGACCAGATTGTGCCTGGCGATTTGGATTCCGTGTGGGATTTGTACCCGGCTAAGACAGGGACTGTTCCTCGTAAAGAGATCATAGCGGAAAAACGGTTCGCAAAGACTATGGCACGCGCGGGTCTATTTGGCGAGCTGGCGAACTCATTTCTGGTAATCTGTACAATGAATGACACATCTGAAAGCACCCGGTGCTTACGCTTTGAAGGTGCCAATTTAGGTAGAAAGGCCGAATTCAGGACTAATAAACGGATACTTATCGATGGTAGCAAAAAGACATTTGTCAAAAGTGCAGACAATAGGCAATCGGAGCAGTTCTTACGAGGATTTGTTGAAAGAGAAGCCTTAGCCAAAGAGTTTTTTCTCGGTCAAGCAGAAGTTGTCAGTGCCAGATTGGAAGGTTCCAACTTGTATTATCCCTATTTGAATACGTCCAATCTGGAGGAGTTGATTGCCAGGGCTATTACGAGCGGGGCTTCAGATTCTGGAAAATCTCTGATCAGAGACTATATGCGATTTATACGGAGTCTGCCTTCGCAATCCTGTGTTCCAGAGGAATTCATGCAAGAATTTAATATTCCCTCTGCCGAAATTTCTGAACCCGTGACTTGCTTTACGTGTGCTCCTATCGACTGTATTCCCCGTAATGTAATGGTTGGGGAAAAAGAATGGTACGTTATTGACTTTGAGTGGATGTATGGCTTCGCAATGCCTGTGGATTTATTAGTTTACCGTGCGATCTTCTCGCTTGTATGTGACCTTCAGCCACAGATTCAAGCCGGGGCGTCAGAAAAGCGGCCGGTTGCCCTGTTTTCGGGATATATGGATCCCCATTATGTTCCATTATCATGGTTAGACATGCTCAGGGAGCTTGAGATACCCTTGAAACGTTTGTCGGTTTGGACCTCTATATTTCAAAACAGAGCAATGCTGAGACATTCTTCACCTCCCAGAATTAGGCTCAAGTCAAATAACAGAGCACTCACCCACGTGAAGATTAGTGAAATAAGAACCGAGAACGAGAAGCTTTACCGTTTGCGTCAATTTCTGTGTAAGGTTGCACGCTATGCTTTGCGCGGAAAAAGACAACAGAAAAAAGCAAAAGGCAATTTTCGCTTCAAGAATCCGACTTAAATACATTAAAGAGGATTGTATTACGCGGACCGACGAGGCCGTTGCAACCAATCGTCAAACCGGATAGATGGCATCAAGCCGATAATGTGAAAAGGCCTGCCATAAGTTCGGACGAATTTGAACTACAATGCAAAGTGTAACTTTAACATTTGCCCTTATTGTCTGTGTGTTGGTTATATCCTTGCGCCCGAAGTATGCCCTGGCCGCATACATTACCGCTTTGTTGTGGTATCCCAGCTTTCTGGCGGTGAGCATAGGCACTATTGACATATTAGTCGGTCGTTTTGTAGTTGCCGTACTGCTTCTTCGGTGCTTGTGTGAAGATAAGATTCGGGGCAAGTTTATCTGGTCTCGACTGGATACACTTGTTACGCTTAGTATGGTCGTGTACGTTGGGGCATATTTTATCTCCCAAACCATGACTTTTGGAGTTGCTGTAGAAAGCCGGGGCGGCTATTTAATGGATACCTGGTGTGCTTATCTGGCTACCCGGTTTATCGTGACCGACAGGTCGAAACTCATATCTGTTATAAAATGTATTAGCATTGTCCTGGTTCCTCTCGCCATATTGGGTGTGATCGAATCAGTTACCCACTGGCAGCCGTTTGCCCCTTTATGGGTTTATTCTCCGTGGTTCAGAGGCGGACGGTTCATTTCAGAAGGGCGTTTTGGATTTGCCAGGGCGGTTGGGCCGTTTAGTATGGCCATTTTGTTTGGCGGTGCTTTTGCCATGTTTTTGCCTCTTGTATATTATTTGCGTTACGAAAAAAAGGAATGGCACACCTTAGCTTATATTCTTTCAGGAATCGCGCTGCTCGGTGCTTTGAGCAGTATGTCCAGCGGGCCATGGGTTATGGTGATTGTGGTGATTTTCTGCCTGGTAATGGAAAGGCATAAGAAATTCGTAAAGCCGCTGTTCATATTACTTGTAGTCATGTGCTTATCCATTGGAATTGCAAGTAACAGGCCTTTCTATCATGTCATAGCTTCCTGGGCGAACCCACTGGGCGGTGCCGGCTGGCACCGGGCGAAACTTATTGACATTGCTATCGAACATTTCAGTGAATGGTGGATGATTGGCTATGGTGACAAAGATCCCGGTTGGGGCCCCCAGCTTGGTATGGGATTTTCGGATATTACAAATGAGTATATTATCAAAGGTGTCAGGTATGGTCTTCTTGGCATAATAGCACTTTGTGCAGTACTTGCAAAGGCCTTTCGCGATGTGATATCCACATACAGGAAAGTGAAACAGCCAGCCATGAAATCTTTGTGTTGGGCTTTCGGAAGTCTGTTGTTTTCCGTTACAATAGCCTGGATGTCTGTCAGTTTCTTTGGGCAATTAACGACGCTCTTATATTGTTCTCTTGGAATGATTGGTTCTTTGAGTAGTCCCAAATTCAACTGGCAGATCCCCAATAGAATTTCTCTGGTGCGGAATCGTCCCGCCCGGATGGTTTCTTGAATTCGTACCGACTGGTAAGCAACTGATGGCGGAAACACAGGTGATTTACTCGTTACATATTCACATACATAGTCGTGAGCGTAATAAATTCTCAGCAAGACCAGCAGGTTAATTTACAGATTGTAGAGGGCGCAGATGGTATTTCCGAATTTGGAGAACACCGGGGCGATTTGTTTGATCGTGTTGCGGATGCAACGCCGTTTCTCTCGCGCTTATGGGCAAGCACATTTGTTCGGGAAGCAAGGATACGGGGCACTCCGGTGTTTGTACTTGCATGGTGCGGAACCAAACTTGTGGTCCTGCTTCCTCTTGCAGTTCGTAGATGTCTGGATGCAAAAATAGCTGTGCCTATAGGTACAGGTCAATGGGCTTGGGGGAACATGCTCGGCGGCGTTTATTTCATTCTGTGGCACCTGGCAAGAATAAAATGGTTAAGACCGTTATATAATCACGCAGAAAGAATTTTATATCGTTTCAAACAAGAAACGGCGAATGTTTAAAACAGAGATTCTCGATGAGTTATAAAAAAGAATCTGAAATTCAGTCTTGTGATGGATGGAAAATAGTTGTTGCGAAAAACTTCAGAGAAATCGAAGCTATCCGTCCGATATGGGAGCAAATGCAGCGCGGCGAATCTGCGCCGTCGATCAATGCTGATATAGATCGTTATCTCTCCGTCCTGGAGGCTATGAAAGAAGCGGCTCAACCGTACGTAATCGTTCTCTATCAAGACGGCGATCCGAAAGCAATGGTAATGGGTCGTATTGAAACACGACAAATTACATGCCGAATAGGGTACGCGACAATATTCAAGCCTTCATTGCGTTGCTTATCCGTTGTCTATGGAGGTATTCTCGGTCAGCCAGACGAAAATGTCAGTGCTGTACTGGTAAAGGAGTTGATGAATCTTCTAAGGCAGCGAAAGGTAGGAGCGATCTTCTTCAATTATTTGCGTACTGATTCAAATATATACAAGGCTGTTAGCGGAGTACCGGGTTTCTGGGAACGAAACCATTTCCCTACAATCCAACAACATTGGGAGACACAGATACCCAGTTCATCAGATGAAATGAACAGACTAATTTCCAGGAAACGACAACGCAAGATAAACCGTTGCATCAGAAATCTTGAGAAAGAATATGGTTCTCTAAAGGTTGAGTGCTATCGTCAAAAGAAAGATATTGATGTCTTTGTGAGAATGGCTTCTCAGATATCATCATTTTCATACCAGGCAGGCTTAGGCTTTAGATTTGTTTATGACCGATTGACGCGATCAATTCTGAAGCAATCGCAGAGGGATGGATGGCTCCGAGCCTATGTGCTCTATGCAGGTAGTGAGCCAATTGCGTTCGAGTACGGTTGTGTCATAGGGGATAGGTATTTCGCCGAGAGTGCAGCCTACGATGCGCGTTTCAGGGTATATGGCCCAGGAACGATACTCCAAGTAAAAACATTCGAGCAGCTTACTCTGGAAAACAGTGTTGCCACCTATGACTATGGCTTCGGGGACGCCATATACAAGCAGCAGTTCGGTAACTTTTCTTGGCCGGAAGCATCTGTGTATATATTCGCACATGCATTATATCCTATCATCATAAATCTGTTGTACTCATCTGTCAAGGGTTTGTCGATTGGGTCAGCAAGCCTCATGGAGAGACTTAAACTCACTGCCAAGATCAAAAGATGGTGGAGAAATTACCTCTTATGGTTTAGTCGGAGAAGCGAGAAAAAAAATATCAAAAGTAGGAGCGGTAGAAATGAGCATGTCAATCAATAGTCAGAATGGTATAACGATCCGACGCGCGCATCTCAGTGACATACCTTATCTACTGAAAATCTGTAGAAAGTGTTTCTCACGTATTCAATGGCGAGGAGTATCTAGTTATGTAAGGCCCTGGTGGCAGGCGGCAATAACTTCCGAAGCGGCCGACGTGTGTGTTGCACAGTACAAGGGCCGAGTTATTGCATTTGCCGTGCTGGTTAAGGATGAGGAGCTTTGGAGAAAACAGAAGAAACGAGGTGAAGGTCCATTCATGTCCCACTTGCTATCCTGTATTGTCTGCCCAGTTCTTACGTTTAAGGCCTTATGTATAAAAGTAGCTCGACTGATGGTTGGGAATGAAGACCAACTGCAATCTTCAATAGGGATGTCATACAAACGAACCTGGCTTGAAATACTTGCAGTTATGCCACGGGAACAAGGACGTGGAATAGCTAAGCTACTTTTGTGCGAATGCGAATCACTTACTAAAAACGAAGGTTGTGATGCTATCAGACTTATGGTTACAAAATCTAACAAACGTGCGATTCGATTGTACAAAAAGATGGGATATCAAAAGACCACTGAGAATTCTGAGGGAGAATTTTATATGAAGGTGTTGAATTCCGGATGTCAAGTTGGCATAGTGTCTAATTCAGAAAATTAATTTATCATTGTGACTATCTTTTTCTCCTCAATAAAACCACATAGATGCTGTAAATTGGATAAAACGGCACTGGCGCAACTTGTTGCTGCCAAAGAAACAATCAGCCAGGGATTGAGGAGGTAATACGAAATTTCACTTGTATGGGCCAGTCTGATTATCTTCGTAGTCGTCTTTGTTTATGCGGGTGTGCCCCTGATCCATGGAAGAATCTCGCGACTTATGCTCAGACGCAAAGCTGTCGAGTCGAATGCGGTTGTATTGACGTTCGACGATGGTCCCGGCAGTAGATTAACTACTGAACTTCTGATTGTACTTGCCGAGAGCAAAGCGAAGGCAACCTTTTTTATGCTTGGCAGAAATATTGCGGGCCGGGAGGTAATTGTCAAACAGATCGCACAGCAGGGACATGATATCTGTTCTCATGGTTACGACCATTTACACTCATGGAAGGTCTCGCCGTTTCGTGCCTTGGCGGATATAAGACGCGGATGGGCGGCGATTGACGCTGCTTTGGGAACGGGGCGGCGAAAGTATCCGTTTCGTCCGCCTAATGGTAAATTAAACATTTTTTGTCTGTTGTATTTGGTTTTTTTACACGTGCCGATTGTCTATTGGTCGATTGATTCGGGGGATACGTGGCGGGACATACCGAACAGCGACAGGATAGCTTTGTTAGTAAAAAAGACAGGGGGAATGGTGTCTTTAGCCCATGACTTCGATCGTTCTGATGACAGCAGGAGACAATTCGTCATTGAGTCTACCCGCTCGGCCCTTGCGGCGGCCAAAGAAAAAAATATGCCTGTCCTGACTGTCTCGGAATTATTCAAGTAGGTATTCCTAACGTGGATGTGTCAATAATCATAGTCAACTGGAACACGAAAAAACTCCTTCGAGACTGTCTTGAATCGGTGTATGAGGAAGCGGGCGATATCGATTACGAAGTGATTGTCGTCGATAATGCCTCAGTGGACGGTTCGGCGGAGATGGTCAGGAATGACTTCCGGCGGGTAATTCTGATAGAAAATCAGGAGAACCGGGGTTTTGCCGCAGCAAACAACCAGGCGATGGCTGTTGCCAAAGGACGATATATACTCCTGCTTAACAGTGATACGGTTGTTTTGGAGAACGCTATAGCAAATACCGTTCAGTTTGCCGATGCCCATCCCGATGCGGGAGTCACAGGTTGCAGGGTACTGAATCTGGATGGCACCGTACAGCGGACGTGTTTCATGTTTCCCTCGATATTGAATATACTGTTGTCGAGCACTTATCTATACAAATTCTTCCCGAAAAGCAAATTCTTCGGACGTGAGCAAATGACCTGGTGGGACAGAAGCGACGTGCGACAGGTGGATGTTGTCACCGGATGCTTCATGCTTGTCAGGCGGGAGGCAATTGATCAGGTTGGTATGATGGACGAGCGGTTTTTCATGTACGGCGAAGAAACCGACTGGTGTTATCGATTTGGCAAGAAGGGGTGGAAAGTTATGTTTGCCCCGGTTGGCCAGATCATTCATTTCGGTGGTCAAAGCGCCTCGCAAAAACCTGTGGCTATGATTGTTCAATTAAGGCTGAGCATTCTCAAATTTATAAGAAAGCATAACGGCTGGCTGTCGCATCTGATCGCACGTTTTCTGATAGCCTTTTTTTTCGCCGTTCGTCTTCCGGCATGGTTCGCTGTGTTTTCTTTCCGGCCGGGCGTAAGGAGTAAAGCATCCGTCAAAATGCAAGCGTACTCCAGCGGTATTGTAGATGTTCTTTTTGGTCGGATTGATCCGTAAAAGGGCGCCTGTGCACAGCAAGACCGGGTGTTGTCTTGAAGTCAAGAGAATAGGGGATGATATGAAAAATCTATTGCAATCGATGGTAAAAATGAACAGAAGGGGGGCAAGTGCCATCTCCGCATTTTGCCTGCTGGTGATTCTGTTGTTCTGCCGGTTTACTTATGGCCGGCAGCAAATTGCCCAATTCGGAATTACGTGGACATTCGACAAAGATTATACCGTCGGTCAGTTTGCAAACGGCGATTACTGGGTGATTGGGCCGGTAACCATAATAAAGATAGATCCGACTTCCGTTGAGTTAAATGGCAGGATGATAAACGGTTCTATGATAAATCCATCGCCAAGACTTGGACAAACACAGGGTTACGACAGTGCAATGTATGGAAAATTCGCCAGGCCAGGGAACTATGATCCGGGTCTAAATGTTGCTCGTCCTAACGGCCGGGATCTCTCGGAAAGTAATCCTTTGGTTCTTCAGCCTGAGTGTTCTCTGGTTTCTGCCATCAGCACTGCACGGGCAGAAAGCAGCACAATATTACAGACGGCAGCAATTCTGACCATTCTCGGTAGTTCTGCTCCTGAAGGGAGCTTCAGACCTCCTTACTGTGGCGCCGATAAGACAATCAGATTCAATATAAGTCAATTGGACTATTCTTTACTTGCCGGCTTAAAACCTGTGCCCGGTGCACCCGGTCTTTCAACGGTTGAACGCACTTTTGAACGGCCATGGCTGGACCACGTTCCCAATTGGCCGAATAGTTATCTTCATCCGGTCGATAATATGCCCGGCTTCGGCAGGGAATTAGCCACTGAGATAGGCGTTGGCGCCTTGATGCTTAACCTTAATTTCGAGAACGCCCGTAAAGAAACGCTTCTTATTCGGTACTTACAGTTAGGCATTGATCTTTATGGAATTATCCAGGACGGGGGAAAAGATAACTGGGTCAATAATGGCGCGCATAACAGCGGGCGCAAGTGGCCGATTCTGTTCGCCGGGCTTATGCTTAACGATCCATGCATGAAGAACATCGGGAGACCCGATATTCCGGATTACGGCCCTCTGCACCCGGAGTACGTTCATTTTGGAGAGGATGACCAGACGTTTTATGTTTCTCAGGTGGATGTGGATGCGACCCACAGCACACAATGGAATCCGGATAAGAGGGATCCTCAGCGGATTCCGTATGAACAGGAGGATATTGGACTTCCTGAGTGGGGAATCGTACACGCGATCAGCCCATACAGGAGCAACAAGTTCTGGAATACGGCATATAGAAGGGTAAGTTGTCCATCCTGGGGCGGATTTGTCTTGGCAGCGCATATCATGGGAGTGAAGGATTTATGGAACCATGATGCTTTGTTTGATTTCAAAGACCGTTATATGCAGGCCGCTACCGATTGGAGACAGATGTCCAGATTCGTGGAGGCAATGTGGGATACCTACCGAAAAGATTATGATCCCGTGTGGACGATGTCTCCCACGCTAAATGTTGTCGCAGTTGGCGGTTCCGTCGCAAAGGTCCCGGATAAGGAGGCCTATACGCTTGGCGAGAGAGTGAGGCTGAGAGCTGTCGCCGATCCCGGATACGAGTTTGCAGGTTGGTCGGGTGGTTTATCCGGGATGGAAAATCCGGTGGCGATAGTGATGCACACTAAACGAACGATCACGGCGAATTTTACCACCGCCTCTAAATCTCCGAAGTCGAGGGGTGGTAAATAACTTTGTGGAGAATAGCTTTCGACGTTTTGCGGTCAATTCGAAGAATGTGGTGACTTGAAGCTCGTACTGAGATCACAAATGGATATTGAAAATAACACGGACATGTCGTTTATATGCTTTGGCGGTGAGGATTGGTGGTATCACAACCGGGCGCATATTGATATGCAGTTGATGCGCCGATTTTCCCGGGTAGGAACTGCTCTTTACGTTAACTCTATCGTCATGCGAAAACTCAATATAGGAGACAGAAAGGGCTTCACCGAAAAACTCGTCCGTAAGACCAGGAGCATCCTGAGGGGACTCAAGCAGTCAGGCGTCGGATTTTGGGTATATAGTCCGTATACCTTGCCCGTACAGCATATCTCCTGGGCAAGACCGTTTAATGAAGCTATCCTGCGATATCAGATACGGCGCATTATGCGAAAGCTGCAAATGAGAACCCCGGTGATGTGGGTTGCCTGCCCGCCGGCGTGTGATGCCGCAATTGCAATGAAAAGAGGAAAGCTGGTATATCAGAGAACGGATAGATACGAGGATGACCCTCATGTCGATAGAGAGACGGTACTAAACTATGACAGGAAATTGAAAGCCAACGCGGATATGACTGTTTATGTTAACCAGTCCCTGTATGAGGAAGAGACGGATCAATGCAAGAATGCCTTTTTCCTGGATCATGGCGTTGACTATGAAATGTTTACTTCGGCGGAAAATGACCGGGACGTACCTGCTGAGATGGCCGGAATAAATAAACCGATCGTTGGCTATTTTGGAGTGATGGCGGACCATAAATTCGATGTCGAGTTTGTCAGCAAAGTCGCCGATTTGTTGCCGGAATTTTCCTTCGTGTTTATTGGGCGGGTTTCGCAGGAAAGTCAAGAAATGTTCGCCAGAAAAAATATTCATATCCTCCCAAAGCAACCTTATGAACGAATTCCCCATTTTGGCAAGTGTTTTGATGTGGCGGTGTTGCCCTGGAGAATCAATAAATGGACCGAGGCCGCGAATCCGATTAAACTCAAAGAGTATCTGGCCCTTGGAAAACCAATCGTTAGCACACCCGCGTTCTCCGAGCTGCAAAGCTACCTTGATATTGTCTGCGAGGCTACAACCCCGGAAGACTTTGCCGGTTGTATTAAGAAGGCCCACTCTGAAAACAACGCGGAGCTTGTACGAAAAAGAAGAGAAAGAGTTGCCCAATCCTCCTGGGAAAGTAAAGCGGAATTGATGCTTCGCACCCTATTTGCAGGACAGGAATCCGAGCTCAAAATGATAACCGATGCGTTGAAGCGTGACGGGGCCGATGGATGTTAGTGCAGGCGGCAGCATATTAAATGCTGTTTGGTGTAAAAGGTAAGTTGGTATGAGCATTAGAGCAATAGCAAACGGCGCGGCACATTTGCTCGTTAAGCGATATACCGGGCCGTTCTGGTTGCATAAAAGATGGCTCAACAAAACACAGTGGCTTAGTTATTCGGAATTACAAATAATCCAGTTAAAGCTGCTGAGAAAGCTTGTTCGGCATTGTTATAATTCGGTGCCGTACTACAGGCGTTCGATGGATGAATTGGGGATAAGTCCGGAGAGTATTCGCACTCTAAAAGACATAGAGAAATTTCCCATAATCAACAAAAAAGAAGTTTTGAAAGCGGGTGATTCAATAATTTCAACAAAATATCCGAGGTGGGCTTTGCGTAAGGGCCGAACAGGCGGCAGCACAGGCACTCCCATGATCGTATATCGAACCTTGTTCTCGCTGGGGACCGAGCATGCATTCGCAAGGCGGCAGTGGGATTGGGCGGGAGTAGGCATGAGGGAAAAGAGCGCCTGGATATTTCAAAGAGTGGTTGCGCCGCCGGAGAAGAAGGATGCCCGCCTTTATGATTATGACCCGGTCATGAGGGAATTAACGCTCTCGGCTTATCACTGTTCTGCCGATACGGCCCTTGATTATGCCAGGCTGATACAGGAGCACGGCATAAAAGTTGTCGTGGGTTATCCGAGCGCTATTTACACGATGGCTAAAACTTGCATAAATTCAGGTTTCAAGCTCGACCTTCGCGTGGTTATAAGCACGTGGGAGGCAATGACCGAACCTATGCGACAAACTATTTCAGATGCTTTTGGCTGCAAAATCTTCGATTTTTACGGCAGCGGCGAGAGAGTTGTCGCCATTCATAAATGTGAACGCGGAAGTTATCATATAGTACCTGAATATGGATTGACCGAGCTGATTCCGATGGACGGATGCGAGGGAGGCCATTACAGGGTGGTTTCAACTGGTTTCTGGAACAAGGCGATGCCTTTAATCAGATACGACATGGGCGACGTTGTCGCCGGGTCGGACGAGAGTTGTTCGTGTGGCAGAAATTTTCCCGTAGTCAAATCAATAATCGGCAAAGAAGGTGATATAATACAATCCCCGTCGGGAGTTCAGCTCGGTGTTACCGCGGTGGTGCAAATCCTGTACACTATAGGCGGCACGAATAATATACTTGAGACACAATTCATACAGGATGCGCTGGATCATATCACAATAGAATATGTTCCCGGCCGCAAATTCACCGAAGATGATCTTGCGAATATGCGAAACAGTGCCGCAAGGTTTCTGCCGCGTGACTTGAAAGTCGACTTTGAGCAGGTTGAGGCGGTCAAAAGAACACCGATGGGCAAAATCAGACCTATTGTCTCCCAAATTGCACGTTAGCATTATCGTAGTAAAGAAATTTCGAGTTATTAAGAATAAATGATTTCAGTTTGTAAATGAACCGGCGGTTTTCACAAAGTTGAGTAATGGTTAAGAATAAAGGTAAATTGCGAATCTGTCTGGCTGCTTCAGCGGGGGGGCATATATCCCAATTGCTCAAGCTGGCTGAAAGTTGGGACGACTACGAGACTTTCTGTGTCACTACGACACAAGTCGTGCGGGATAAGCTGAGCAGATTCGGCGAAGTCTATGTTGTCGGAGAGTGTAACCGCGAGCACCCGATACGGGTCGTCGCCGTATTGATGCGGTGTATCAGGATTGTGTTAAGGCAGAGGCCCGACGTCGTGATAAGCACAGGTGCGGCGGCCGGGTGCATGTTGTGTTTTCTGGGAAAAATGCTTGGCGCGAAAGTCGTGTGGATTGACAGTATTACCAACGTGGAGCGGCTCTCACTCTCGGGAAGAATGGTTCGTTACATTGCGGATTTATTCCTGGTGCAATGGCCTGAGCTGGCCGGTAGGTATAAAAGGGTCGAATTTGTCGGGACAGTAGTATGATTTTTCTGATCGTTGGGACACAGTTTCCGTTCGACCGTTTGGTCAAAGCCGTTGACGAAGTCGCCGGTAAAAACGGATTTGACGAACGGATTGTCGCTCAGATCGGCGACAGCTCTTATCGTCCGGAGAACTTTGACGCCGTCCCATCGGTGGAGAAAGCTCTTTTCGATCGGTATTTTGCCGAGGCGGACAGCATTATCAGTCACGCGGGAATGGGAACAATAACGATGGCGCTGGATCATAGAAAGCCCTTACTTGTTATGCCGAGATTGAAAAAGTATGGCGAAGTTGTAAATGATCACCAGCTCGCTCTTGCAGGGAAGTTCGAGCAGCTCGGCTATTTACTGGTAGCCTGCCAAGCGGAGGATGTGCCGGGGAAAATGGAGCAGTTGAAGTCCTTTGTTCCGCAGAAGCGCCAGCCGTCCGCAGAAGTTGTTGCGGCGCGCATCTCAACATTTTTGAATGAATTGGCTCAGTTGAAAAACTGATTCTTTGATAAGGCGACGAGAGTAGGCAATGGGAAAAAAAAAGAAAGGCAAGCTGTACAAAACCATAGAGTTCATTACACCCACTTTTGTGAAGGTGATTGTTAAAAGGATATTCTGGAAAATCGTTCGCTTTTACAACAGGTGCAGATATATCGAAAAGGGAAGGTTTGTGGAGTTTGGATACAGGTTTAGGTTTGACCGTTCAAGCCCTTACCGTGCTCGCGTTGGTGAGAAGACCATCGCCGAGGATTTCAATGTGTGGAACACCGATCTCGGCGACATAACGGTTGGGAAAAATTGCTGGTTTGGGCTTAATAACGTTTTGATGGGTCCGCTTGAAATTGGTGATCAACTGTCTACCGGCCCGTACGTCAAGATTCTCGGGCCGAGGCACCCGGTTCCGCCGCAGGCTGCCAAGCAAGGTGAGAAGACCACGATCGGAAACAACGTGTGGTTAAGTACAGGCTCTATAATTCTTTTCGGGGTTAATATAGGTGATAACGCCATCATAAGCGCCGGTTCGGTGGTCACAAAAGATGTTCCCGCCGGAGCTTTTGTCGGGGGCAATCCGGCGAGAAACTTGTCCGGCCTTATTAAAAAGGCCTGGAAATCGACCGATGCGAAACAGCAACAGATGGCGAGTGACAAGAAATAAGCAGAGAGGCTTTCTCTATGCATCGATGTTTTCATTTGTAAAGTTTGTGTAACCGAATCTTGATTAACAACGATATTGGTATGAGGGTAATATGGATAATTCTTCTAAAGTCAGGGAGTTCGTAGTAGAAAATTTTCTTTTCGGAGACGGCGAAAAACTCAGGGATGATACTTCCTTCATGGAGGAGGGCATCATCGACTCCACCGGGATTCTGGAGCTGGTATTTTTCCTCGAAGAGACTTTCGGTTTTAGTGTCGAGGATGATGAGCTTGTCCCGGAAAACATGGATAGCTTACAGAATATCGCCCGGTTCGTCGGCCGGAAAATGAATGCAGGTTCTACAGCGGAGGCGTAGATTTCGGACAGAGTTCGAGGATGCTGCTTTTTTAAAGCATCTGATTTTTATTATGTGTGGAATAGTTGGTATCTGTCATATAGATGGTCCGGACGGTGTGTCCCTGGATGGTATCAAGAGCATGATAGGTGCTCTCTGCCATCGGGGGCCGGATGAAACGGGCGTCTATCTCGACGATCATGTGGGGCTGGGTCATGCCCGGCTGAGCATCATCGATCTTTCATCCGGCGGCCAGCCGATCCATAATGAGGACAAGAGCCTCTGGATCGTTTATAACGGAGAAGTTTTCAACTACCCGGAATTGAAAAAGGACCTGCTGCAAAAAGGTCACCGTTTCTACACGACATCCGATACCGAGGTGGTGCTCCATCTTTACGAAGAGCATGGGCCGGATTGCCTGGCTATGTTGAACGGCCAGTTCGCGATGGCGATCTGGGATGCGAAGAAAAAGGAGCTGTTCCTTGCTCGGGACAGGGTCGGGATTCGGCCGTTGTATTACACGATTCTCAATAATACCATCATTTTTGGTTCTGAAATCAAATCGATTTTTATGAACGAGAATGTCGCCCGCCGGATTGATCCGGTGGCGATGGACCAGATTTTCACGTTCTGGACGACACTGACTCCGAGAACTGTCTTTAAGGATATATATGAACTGCCCCCGGGCCACTATATGAAGAGTTACCGCGGCAAAGTCACATTAAAAAAATACTGGGACATTCCTTTGTATGAGCATGCCGAGCAGTCGGATATGGCTCCGCAGGAAATCTGCCGGCAGGTCCGGGAGCTGCTGCAGGACGCAGTCCGAATACGCCTGCGGGCAGATGTTCCCGTAGGCTGCTACCTCAGCGGCGGGCTCGACTCCTCCGGGACTACTGCTTTGGTGGTGAAGAATTTCAATAGTGACGTCAGGACTTTTGGAATACGTTTTGACAGCGGCGGTTTTGATGAGGGCGAGCATCAGAATCTAATGGTCTCGTATCTGAACGTTAACCACACTGAAATGCGGGCGACGAATGAAAAAATCGGGGCTTTCCTGCCGGACTGCTTGTGGCACTGTGAAAAGCCGCTTTTAAGGACCGGGCCCGTTCCGTTATTCCTGCTCTCGGACGTTGTGCGCAACAGCGGCTATAAGGTGGTGCTGACGGGCGAGGGGGCGGACGAGGTCTTCGGCGGATACAATATCTTTCGCGAGGCCAAGGTCAGAAGGTTCCTGGCGAAGTATCCGAACTCACAGATGCGGGCAGAGTTAACCGGCAGGCTTTATCCGTATATATTCAACAATCCGAGGCTCAAGCGTACGCTGCAATCATTCTTTGCCAGGGGCCTTGATCAAATTGATGATCCTATCTTTTCACACTTTATCAGGTGGGAGAATACGAGCAGGATCAAGGCATTCTTTTCGCAAGAGCTAAACGAAGCTATCGGGCAATACGACGGATATGATCAGGTCAGGCAAAGTCTTCCGGATAATTTTGGGCGGACGGATGATTTTTCCAGGGCACAGTACCTGGAGATGGCGATTTTTATGAGCAATTATCTTCTTTCGTCGCAGGGTGACCGGGTCGCCATGGCTCATTCAGTGGAGATAAGACTGCCGTTCCTGGATCCGAGAGTGATGGATTTTATGGCGCGGGTGCCTGCAAAATGGAAAATACTGGGCATCAATGAGAAGCACATTCTGAAAAAGTCGTTTGAGCCAATACTGCCGAAAGAAATTACCGGCCGCCCGAAGAATCCTTACCGCGCCCCGATAAAGCAGAGTCTTCTGAATGACCAGACGCTGGAATATACAAAAGAGGCATTGTCCGAAGAGTCAGTGAAGAAAGCGGGCCTGTTCGATGCCGGTAAGGTTACAAAGCTGTTGCGAAAAGCTCAGATGGTTGAGAATCTGAGCGAGATCGATAACATGACCCTTGTGGGAATTTTATCCTCTCAGCTCATCCATCGTCAGTTTGTCCGGGACTTCCCGTTAAGAAATGCCGATCCCGTTGTTCCCGCTCTTGTAGTGGACAGGAGATCAGAGGCTTTGAGAGCCGTTAGTTGAAGATATACATCCGCGGCTGGTTACCTGAGACTTGCGGCGGCATTCTGTGTTTTGGAGATTTTTATGGAGTTTCACAAGGATATTCTCAAGTGTGACAGCAAAAGTGAGGTTGAACATATTTGCGCGTTCATTCAACAGCAAGTGCGCGCTATGAAACGCGGCGGCATCGTAATCGGACTAAGCGGCGGTATCGATTCGGCGCTGTGTGCCGCTCTTTGTGTGGAAGCGTTGGGTAAAGACAGGGTATTCGGATTGATTCTTCCCGAGAAGGAGTCCAATCCAGTAAGTGCCGAATACGCGGCCAAACATGCCCGGGAGCTGGGAATAGAAACAGAGACGGTTGACATTACACCTACGCTCGAAGCTTTTGGGACCTACCGCAAAAGAGATGAAATGATTAGAAGCGTGTTTCCCGAATACAGCAGTGAGTCCAAATCGAAAATCACTCTTCCGGCCGACTTGCTCTCCAAGGATTCTTTTAACTTCTTTACCCTGAAAATCGATGACGGCAAAGGCAATGTGAAATCGGCGAGGCTCAACAAGAAAGCTCTCAATGGAATAGTTGCCGCCACCGATTCCAAGCAGAGAACAAGGATGATGCATCTCTATTATTATGCCGAAATGAAAAATTACATCGTGTGCGGCACGACCAACAAAACCGAAGTCCTGGAAGGATTCTTTGTGAAATACGGGGATGGGGGAGTGGATATTGAGCCGCTCAGTCATCTCTATAAAGCCCAGGTGTATCAGCTTTCGGAGCACCTTGGGGTGATTCGCGAAATCATAGAGAGAGCGCCGAGCCCCGATACGTGGAGCTTTCAGGTCAGTGACGAGGAATTCTATTTTCGCATCCCCTACGACAAGCTCGATCTTCTGCTTTATGCCTGGCAGAACGACGTTCCTGTCGAGCAGGTCTGCGAGACTATGAATCTGGCCGCCGAGCAGGTGAAAAGGGCGATGCGAGATTTTAATGCCAAATACAATGCGACCAAACATCTACGGCAGTTGCCGCCGACACTTGAATAAGATGGTCGGATGAGTCGCAGTTAAAACGAAGGAACTTTTGAATTGGTAAGGATATGAATGTATGATCGAATTCGACCCAACATTAGTGCACGAGTGGCTTTCCCGCTCCGCCCGGCGTTTTCCGGACAAGGCTGCCCTTATATGCGGCCGGAAGCGCTGGACATACAAAACACTTGATCAACGTGCCGGACATCTGGCTGCCGCTTTGATGGATGCGGGAGTTCGCCGCCAGGACAGGATTGTAGTGTTCCTGGACAACTCCGCGGAAACCGTAATTTCATTGTACGGGATTCTAAAGGCCGGCGGGATTTTCACCATATTGGCCGGCTCCATGAAGGGGGCAAAGCTACGATACATCCTGGAAAACTCCGGGGCCAGCATTTTGATTGCCCATACGAGCAAAGCCCGGGTTGTACAAGATGCACTGAGTGAAGGAGCCGGAGACTGCAATGTAATCTGGGTGGGACCGACGAAACGAATCCCGGAACAACTCTCAGAATCTTCGCAGAGCTGGGATGGGATATTTTCCGATTTTTCCGAGAAAGACGGGGATAAATATGATGACAGCCGGCTGCCTCGCTGTGTTGATGTGGATTTGGCCACGCTTATTTATACCTCCGGCTCGACGGGTGAGCCAAAGGGTGTTATGTCCACTCACCACAACATGATCTCGGCGGCAAGAAGTATCGTTCAGTACATCGGGAACGTCGAAGATGATATTATTCTGGATGTGCTGCCTCTGTCGTTCGATTACGGCCTCTACCAGGTCATCATGGCATTTATGTTTGGCGGCACCGTGGTTCTTGAAAAATCTTTTCTCTATCTTCACAGCGTTCTCGAACGCATCGCCCAGGAGAAAGTGACCGGATTCCCTATTGTCCCCACAATTGTGGCTATGCTGCTGAAGCTGCAGGATTTGAAAAAATATGATTTCAGCACGCTTCGCTACATGACCAACACCGGGGCGGCACTTCCGGTAGATCATATCCAGAGGCTCAGAAAAATGTTCCCCCAGGTGACGATGATTTCCATGTTCGGCCTGACCGAGTGCAAGCGGGTTAGCTATCTGCCGCCGGAAGAGCTGGACCGGATACCGGCGTCGGTCGGCAAGGCGATGCCGAACTGCGAGGTCTTCGTCGTCGATGAAGATGGCCGCCAGGTCGCCCCGGGCGAAACGGGAGAGCTGATTATAAGAGGCTCGAATGTAATGCAGGGCTACTGGGCGGACCCGGAAATGACCGCCAGGACCTATCGAGACGGAAAATATCCGAGCGGCAGAATACTCTATTCCGGCGATTATTTCCGCCAGGATGAGCAGGGCTTTCTTTATTTTCTTGGCAGGAAAGATGACATGATCAAGAGCAAGGGCGAGCGTATAAGCGCCAAGGAGGTTGAGAATAATATTTCCAGTATGGAGGGCGTCGCGGAGGTGGCGGTTATCGGGGTGCCGGATGAGATTTTCGGCCAGGCAATTAAGGCGTATATTGTGCCGGCCCCGGGCGTCGAGCTGGCCGAAAAGCAGGTATTGAAATACTGTGCCGCGAATATGGAAACTTTCATGGTGCCGAAATACATCGAGTTCCTCGACAGCCTGCCCAAGACACCGAACGGGAAAATCGACAAGAAACAGCTCAAAGCTAAGCAGCAGCCAAGCATTACAAGCTGAAGAGAGACACTTTCAAAAGTCACATGGCAAGCGGAATCGAATTATCTAAAGATATGAATTTGTACGAATCCTACGGGCGATTCATCAGCTCCTCATATCCCCCGTTTTTGAACAAGCTGGGATTGAACAAAGTCGCGGTCAAAGCTCAGGGAGCCACTATTACCGATTCGGACGGCAAGACTTACATCGATTGCGTCGGCGGTTACGGCCTGTTTAACCTGGGGCACAATAATCCGGAGATAATCGAATCCCTTACCCACCAGTTGAAAGAGCAGCAGTTATTCACAAAACCTCTTATCAGTGAAATTCAGGTCAGGATGGCGGAGCTTATCGCGAAAATTGCGCCCGGTGACCTGGAGTGTTCATTTATCCTGAACAGCGGCTCTGAAGCTATAGACTGCGCTATCAAGTTGGCGAGGCTCCACAGGGGCGGAAAAACAATTATAACAGCTCAAAAATCTTTTCACGGCCATACATTTGGTGCACTTACGGCATCCGGCATTCCTTCCTTCAAGAGAGCCTTCCAGCCGCTTCTGCCGGGCTTTATAAGTGTTCCGTTCGGCGATATCGAGGCGCTCGAGCGATCCATATCGCTGGAAACCGGGGCAGTGCTGATAGAGCCGATTCAGCATGAGGCGGGGATTTTCCTGCCGCCGGACGGCTATCTTCAAAAGGTGCGCAAACTGTGTGACGAGCACAACCTGATAATGATTTTGGATGAGATAAAAACCGGCTTCGGCAAAACAGGCCGCATGTTCGCATGTGAACATTATAATGTAGTGCCGGATATACTCGTTCTTGGCAAATCCCTGGGCGGCGGATTGATTCCAACCGGGGCGGTTGTAGCCAAAAGTCATCTTTGGAAGAGATTCGGATTAAGTTTTGCAATGTCGGCGTCATCTTACGCCGGCAATGTGCTTGCCTGCCGGGCGGGTATATCAGCAATCCGGTATATCCAGCGAGTAAATCTGCCGGCAGACTGTGCGGAAAAGGGAAAGATGCTTCTTCGTTCGTTCAGAGATTACGTCGCAGAATATCCGGATATTCTGCGGTCTGCCGATGGTTTGGGTCTTTTGATTGGAATAGAAACTCAAAGCCCCAGGATAGCGCTCGAACTGGCGGTAGAAATGATTCGGCGGGGCGTTATACTGGTTCCGGCTTTTGGCAGTTCATCCGTCCTGATGGTTGAGCCGCCGTTAGTCATATCTTTTAAGCAAATTCGGGCGGTTGTAGATTCGTTTGCGGCCGCATGTGTTAAAGTTAACGGTACTTAAAAAAGAGTAGGTGGTAATTATATGCAGACGTGTAAAAAATGTGTGTTAAACGAACGTTTTATCGGGATCCGGTTTGATGAAGAGGGCGTCTGTAATTTTTGCCGCTCGGCAAAAAATCCGGATCAGCAGCGCTCTATCAGGGGCAAATATGAAGCCAAATTCCAGAAACTTATCGAGCAGAACAAAGGCAAAGGAAGTTACGATTGCCTGGTGGCCTACAGCGGTGGCAAGGACAGCACGTATACCCTCCACCTGTTACAGGAGCGATATGATCTGAGGCTCCTGGCGTATTCCTTCGACAACTGGTTTCAATCGGACAGGGCCAGGTGCAACATCCGTGCTGTCCTGAGCAATATTAACGTGGACCATTTAACTGTGATGCCAAGTTTCGAGGGCATGAAAAAGATTGTTCTGGCCTCCATGTCCGGCGATTTGTACCCGGCCAAGGCAATGGCACGGGCGTCAAGTATATGCACGAGCTGTATTTCTCTGATACGATTTATCGGTTTCAGGCTTACAATCGAGCAGGAAATTCCCTTTCTTATATTCGGGATGTCACCCGGTCAGGCGCCGATGGCTACGGCGGTAGTCAAGACAAATCCCCGGATGATAAGAACGATGCAGGAAGCGCTGCTGCGTCCTCTGTCCGATCTATTGGGCGATATTATCAAGCCGTTCTTCCTGGAGCAGCGACACTTTGACAAGGTCGAACATTTTCCGTACAGCATCAATCCGCTGGCGTTTGCAGATTACGATGAGGATGTGATTTACAAGACTGCGGACAAATATGGTTGGAAAAAGCCCGATGACACGGACGCCAACTCTACCAACTGTCTCTTGAATGCCCTGGCTAACCAGGTCCACCTGGATCAGTTCGGCGTCAATCCTTATGCTTATGAGATAGCCGAGCTGGTTCGCACCGGGTGCATGACGAGAGAAGAAGGTCTGGCCAGGCTGGCGGAACCTTTCCCGGCTGAGCAAATTGCAGCGGTGAAGAACAAGCTCGGAATCGACTGATTCATTACATGAAAATCAGGACCATTTATATCTTCATAGCTGTGGTATGCGTATTGGCTCCTGGAATTATGATGATGGTTGTGACAAGAATAGAAACAAGGACAGACGTAAATAAAATAACGCTGCCCTCGATTGACGATGTCTCGGGAGAATCCTGGGCGAAACTTGCCGGCAAGAAGATTTTCTTCGGACATCAATCGGTCGGATACAACATCATCGATGGAATATCGGATGTCATGAACGAACGTGACTGCATAAAACTCAACGTCCTTGAATCACACAAACCCGCGGTATTTGACCAACCCGTTCTTGCTCATTCGCAGGTCGGAAGAAACACGGATCCCATCTCGAAGATCGAAAGCTTCGTGGATATTATGGATGCCGGCGCGGGCCGCAAGGTCGATATGGCATTTTTCAAGTTTTGTTATGTTGACATTATGCGGGATTCGGATCCGCAAAAAATATTCGATGCTTACAGCGCCGCGATTGAGGATCTAAAAGAGCGATATGCTGAAACAAGATTCATACACGTAACCGTCCCCCTGCGCTCAGCTCCAAAAGGGGCCGGGAAAAACCTGAAACAATCCGTCAAGTTGTTGATCGGCAGGCCGGGCGTTCTGGATGATAATATGATGCGCCAGCGTTATAACAAGTTGTTAAGGGACGCTTACTCTAAAACGGAGCCTTTCTTCGACTTGGCCCTGATAGAATCGATCAATCCGGACGGTTTTAGATGTTATGCCGTCAAGGGTGCGGAAAAAGTCGATTTCATGGCGTCCGAATACACCGAAGATGGCGGACATCTCAATGCCGAGGGCAGAAAAAAGATAGCCGAAAAAATACTTATAATTCTCGCTGAAACAGCGAACAGCATATAGACCGCAACTACGATATTTTGTTCTTAAGATTTTGTTGGAAGTTACAAAGTGAATTTACTTACCGGTAAAAATACAGTAGGAATGCTATTGAGCTCGATTCTTAGAGTCAAACCAGCGGTTGCCTCCGGGAAAGCCCGGATAGCAAATATAGAACGACTGCGTATTTTATCTGCGTTCGGTGTCGCCTCCTTTCATATCCATGATTGGTTTCCGCGAAGCCTTGGCGTGGTTGGCTTTATTGTCTTTTTGCTGACTTTCTGTATATTTGTCGTGAATAAGCCAGAGCCGTATGCAATGGCCCATCTGATAAAGCAAAAGTCCGGGCGTCTGCTGAAACCGTGGCTGTTTTGGTCGGGTATATATGGCTTGCTTAAACTGCTAAAGATAGTGTACATGAACGTGTCGTTTTCGGAAGTTTTTTCTCCGACGATGATTTTGACCGGCACTCGAATACATCTCTGGTTTCTGCCTTTCGCTTTCTTTGCAGCTCTGCTCCTTGCATTAATACATCGAAGAATAGTAAATGTTTCTAAGTCATTAACTATAATAACTGCAATTCTAATCGGAGTTGTCTGTGTACTTGTCTGTTCAATTATCCAGTCCCGGATTCAGCCGCCCAAGCCGCTGACACAATGGACTTTAGGTTTGCCGGCAATACCTCTGGGTTTCGCTATTGGTCGAATTACACTTTTGCGAAAAGCTGAAGAAAGGCGAAATATGTACCTGGTTATAGTTTTTTCAACGACGGTGGCGTGTGCATTATTTGCCTGGCTGGGCAATGGCACCTGGATGGGCTATGGCAGTACGTTTGCGATTCGATATTGTGTATCTTTGGCAATAGTCTGTTCTGCTTTGCATTGGAAGGGGAACTTCGGACCGATTTCGAGCAAGTTAGCATCTTTATCTTATGGAATTTATCTTATCCATCCCCTGGTAGTGGGTCCCTTTTATCAATTTGGAATAGCTATACAGCATCCGTTGATTTTGCTGTTTATAGTGCTGTTTATTTCCTTACTGATAACGTTTATTCTTAGTAAAACACCGTTGAGGCAGTTTGTTTGATATCGGCAGGGCTGAAAGCATCTAAATGCAGAATATCAAAGCTGTTATACTTGTAGGCAATAGCGACTTCGGACGGTGTCCGCTGGCGTCACGCTTGCCGCCGGCTTTGTGGCCGGTGGCGGGAAAACCTGCGCTGGAACGCCTGCTGAACCATTTGGCCGATCAGGGTATAAAGCAGGCGGTTGTTTGTGGCGGAGGTGCCGCTTTTTTACTGGCTAAAACGATTCTCACCGATGATCGTTTGGATATGGATTTTTTCGATGAATCGTTGCCGGTGGGTACCGCAGGTTGTATTCGCGGAGGTGTGAGCGAGCAAACCGATGAATTACTCCTGGTATTTCCCGCCGGTATATTATGTCCGCCGGAAGTAGATGTGCTGATGAAGGTGCACCGTGATGGCCGGTCTGATGTAACTGTGATGTTGAATCCCACTTACGGAGACGATATATATTCGGAGCAGGCGTCCGGAATATATGTCTGCAATCCGTGCATCCTGGAACATATACCAAAGGCCGGTTATTTTGATATTAAGGAAGGCTTAATTCCTGAAATGCTCCGGGTCGGAAGGACAGTTCATGCAGCAAGGTTACCGAATCACGCCGGGAATTTTCGGAATCGGCAAGAATACTTATTTGCAATTTCCGATTACCTTGAAAATGTCCCAAAACTGAATGCGGATTTGAAGCTCCTGAAAAGTTCCGATTCCGAAAATGTGTGGTTGGCGGCGAATGCCAGGGTGGACCTTCAGGCAAGAGTTGATGGACCGGCTATTATTATGGACGGCGCAACAGTATCAAGCGGAGCAGTTGTTCTCGGGCCGGCTATCCTTGGAAAAAACGCTGCTATCGGCAAAGACAGCGTTGTAACGAATGGTGTGCTGTGGGACGGCGTACAAGTGGGCTCAAATTGCCTGATCAGGAAATGCGTTATCGACTTTCATGCATCTGTTCAAGATAATACTGTTGTGGAGGAGAAGTCCATACCATTTAAACCGGAGGGGATGTTGAGGCGTGCGGTCAGTCTTGCCTCTGAGGTTGCAAAAAATAACGCGGACAAATTGCAGAGGGTATTACAACCACTTGACAAAATTTACGAAATATTGCCGGATTGGACCTGGTTGAGCAGAAAGAGTATTATTGCACTCCTCGGATCCGGCCTTGTTTTAATAGTTTTTCTCTGGTCTTACTGGTCCGGCCTTGGGGAGCTTTGGAGTTTGTTGCTGAGAAGTGATGAATATTCAGCCGGCCTGTTTGTTCCTTTTCTAAGTGTTTATATCTTGTGGTCAAGGCGACATGATATTGCTCAGTGCCCCGTTAAGCCTTCTATCTGGGGGCTGTTTGCCTTCATGGCGGCCCAGGCGATAAGACTTTTAGGGTTGTTCCTAATGTACAGTTCAGCGGAAAGATTATCTATCATCCTGAGCATTGCCGCATTGGTATTGCTGTTGTTTGGCTGGCAGCTTTTCCGGAAGGTATCTACGATATTATTGTTCCTGTGTTTAATGCTGCCTTTGCCTAACATGTTGCAGTACTTCATCGGGTTGCGCCTGCAAAACTGGGCCACTTCATCGGCGGTGTTCTGCCTTGAAATAATCGGATACGAGGTTATCCAGGAAGGCAATATAATTAATATTGGCAATGCGAGCGTTGCTGTAGTTGAAGCTTGTAACGGCTTAAGGATGATTACAGCTTTTTTTGTGATTACCGGGCTGGTTGTCCTGCTGGTCAAGCGGAAATGGTGGGAAAAGCTTATAATTCTGGCATCCAGCCTGCCCATCGCCTTACTTTGTAACACCATACGATTGGCAATTACAGCCGTGTTTTTCACAGTTCTTGAGGGTGAGTATTGGGAAAAAATATTCCACGACTTTGGCGGGTATGCAATGATGCCATTGGCTCTTGCTGTGGTGGTTGGTGAGCTTTGGCTTTTGGCAAAACTGACTGTGCTTCCGGAAACGGAAGAAGCAATAATAATTACACGACAGAGGGGATGAAGAACTATTTGTAGCGTTCCATTTTGCGAAAGACTGCAAAATGAAGCTCGAAACCTGGTCAGAATCACAAATCATTATCATAAGGAGTAATAGAAATGAACGAATTAGAGAAATATCACAGTCAGGCGACTGGACAAGAAATTGTTAATTTACAAATTCCGCCTGAACAGGAAAGTGAAGCCACGTCGGATCTGGTAGCCGGCATACTCCGCCGCTGGTACATTGTTTTACTGATATTAATATTAATCTGCGGTAGTGGCCTGCCTGCCGTATGGTTTATGGTAAAACCTATATACGATGTAACAGGCGCGGTAAGAGTTGCCCCCATATTAGCTGACATCCTGAGCGGCGAACAAGACAGAGGGGAAATATCCAACTATGAAAGCTTTATGAATACTCAGGCGGAAAAGATCACCAGCAACTCGGTTGTGCAAAGAGTGGCGGACGATTTGGTAGGCAAGAATCTGTTTTTCTTTGAAGCTGAACCGAACGATCTGGTCTCAAATTGGAAGCGGAAGATTCTCGGTACAAAAAAGATAGATCCGGCAATGAAATTGAAACTGGCTATAGTTGAAGATGAGACCATTACAGTAGCGGCGGACCGACGGAGTGAACTGATAAACATTACTATGCGAAGTGCAAACGAGGAAGAAGCAAAGCAGATTGTAGATGCCTTTATTAAGGCATATATGGAGATTGAAGTTGTCAGTGCGGACGAAGATGAGAACCGGCAGCTTGCTATCCTTGAGAACAGGCGTGACTATCTTTACGAGAAAATTGAAAACGACCGCCAGACCATCTACCAGTTGGGACAGGAATATGGAACTGTAGCTCTGGAAGGGCGGCAGGATATGATGCTGCAGCGTGTTGCAAGTCTGCTTGATACGCTTACAAGCGTCGAGGCCAAAAGAATAGAGCTCGAAGCGCAGGTCCTGTTGCTTGAGCGCACAAGAGAGCAGCCAATCTCGCCCGAAGAGCTGCTCAAGATGAGACAGGATTATATCAATCAGGATCCCGCGGTCGTGGCTTTCACGGGAAATATAACACAGTTGGAACAAGATCTCATAATTGCCCAGCAGACATTAACCGCTGAAAATCCGGAACTTATCAGGAAAAATGAGCTGTTGAAAACGTTGAAGAAACATTTAGAGGATCGAAAGCAGGAGGCCAGTAATGCTTTTGATAATTTAGTGGCTAAGGAATCGGCGGTGGCCGGCAACAAGCAGCTTGTGGCTAAACGCAGTGAGCTTGAACAAACTCGAGAGTATGAAAAACGTCTTCAAGAGACACTATCGCAGCAAGATACTCAAACCATTGGAATTGGTAGAAAACAACTGACGATTCAGGAATTGCAGGAAGGGTTGGAATCTACAAAAGAAGCTTACCAAATAGTGCTAAAGCGAATACAGGATCTCGAGTTGCAGCGGAAGCGTCCGACAAGGATTTCCGTGCATTATAATGCCGATATTGCCTCTATTAACGATAAGCGGGTGAAATATTCAGTAGCCCTGGTCTTTGGTTCGCTTGTTTGCGGTATGGGATTGGCGTATCTTCGGGATAAAGCCGACCAGAGTCTGAGGACACCCGATGACGTGGCAAAGCGTATAGGTATTCGAATAATCGGCACGACTACAAGTTTGAATACTGTTAAGCCGGCTCTTCTTCCGGAACAGATAGTCGGAGATTACCAGACTATTCGAGCCAACTTAAAGCTGCTTGGCGGCAGAGGGATACCAAAGAAACTGGTTGTTACCAGTCCGGGCATGAAAGAAGGCAAAACCACTTTTTCCGTTAATCTGGCAACAAGCCTGTCCGAGTCGGGGAAAAAGGTTTTACTTATAGACGGCGATTTGAGAAAACCTGATGTTGCGCGGTTGTTGAATCTTCCCAAGGGTTCGAGGGGATTGCAAGACGTTCTCTGTGGAGTAAAATTTGAACAGGCAGTCTTTTCTGTAGCTTCAACGGGCCTGGATGTACTTGCCGCCGATTTCCAGGATTCGGCGGATGCCTACGAGATGTTAGCTTTGCCTTCGACGGCTAAACGGATAAATGCAATCAGCAGAAAGTACGATCACGTGATCATCGACACTCCTCCCGCGCTGGTTTTTCCCGATGCTCTTATGTGGGCTAAGATTGGAAATGCGGTCATTTTGGTCAGCTATGCCGGCCATACTACCATGCCAGACCTCAAAGAAGCGAAAGAACGACTTTTACAAATAAATGTTAAGGTGCTGGGCACCGTGCTGAGTAGTGTTCAGGCAGAGCATAGTTATTACCGCCACGGCCATAGTTATTATGCACAAAGCGCTCAAACAAGAGAAAGTGCCAGGGTATCCAGGAGAAAACTGATGTTCTCCATGGAAGAGGGCGCAGATAATACCTACGATTCGAAAATCCCGGAGTCTGATAAGCCGGGTGAAGGTTTTTCGTATTCACAAAGTGTCGAATCAAGAAAAAGCGTTATGCGAAAACGAACCAGGAAAAAGCCGCCGGTCTCGAATGAGGACATCGCGGATGCAGATAATACCGATACATCCGAGACCGACAGCGAAAATCGGCCGACTGAGGCCTGATTCATAAGATATTGGTTCTTAAAATCCCGGACGGCCCGGCACCGATTGAGTTGAAGATCACGCCTGATTAGCGCGGGCTCATAAATATTGTTCCTTCATTAATCCATGAATATGATTGTTATACACAGGAACTCTGCAGATAAAAGCGGAGAGAGTTTGCTTCGGTTTGCTCTGGCCGACGAGCCTGTCGCCGGAGTTATTCTCGATGGATTGTGCAGGTGCTCAGATAAGGACATTAGGGGGGATTCCATTTTGCGATTCCCTGCGAAATTGAATCTCGGCAAGGCTGTTTGTGCTATCCCGAAGGAATGGGCGGTTGAATCTTGCGAATTGAGCCATGAAAATGAATCGGTGCGACAGACTTCATTTGATGACGGGCCAAATGTAATCCGCTACAGGGGAAAAGTGCATGTCCCAGTTGAGTTTCTTCGCAGGGCCGGACTGAATGTCGGCTCGGACTCATGGTTCGTTGTGTCCAATGGACGATTTGCTGCACAAATCAACGTCGAGCTGCTCTATAAGGTACTGGCCGGCGTCCGGGCGGACGTGGTGGCGGTTAATGCGGAACCCGGGTTGCTGGGAGAACGCGAAAAAGTGCGATTGACAACCCAGAGCAAGGTAGCGGGTTTCCGCCGGGCTTACTCGGATTCAGCCGAGTTCACATTTGTTTCTACTCAATGGCCTCATCATCTTTTTATTAAAACAAACGTACTCGATCGGATTTTGGTCGATGATGCTTTGCCTCAATCTTTTTCCGCTCTTATAGAAAAGTGCCGGTCAAAAGCATTAACGCTGCGGGCAGTTAATGTAGGCGGGACTGTGCTGGATTTAGAAACGGAAAATGGTTTACTGTACTTTTGCGAATCGAGGCTTTCGGAAATCCGGAACTCCAAATACGAACTTCGAGAATCAAGTACAATATCCGAAAATTCGAGATTTATCGGGAAGGTGCTTTTAGGAAAGAATATTCACATCGATCCTAAAGTCATTGTTGTTGGCCCGACTATTATTGCTGACAATGCCAGGATTGAGCGTGGTGCCGTTATAAATTCATCAATCATCGGGCCGGAAGTTTGTGTGCCGAAGAATCAAATTGTCCAAAGCCGGATTATCAAGGGGCCGCAATACGACTGGAAGCGCCTGGTTCGACCCAAAAGCAGTAGAAGTATGTCACTGCGTTCCGATGGGCCGTTTCGCCTTTGGTCGAAATTTTCTTATGCGAGATTCTTAAAGCGAATTACCGATTGTATTGCCGCGGTAATGGTATTAATTCTGTTTGCCCCCGTGATGCTGTTCGTTGCCCTGGTAATCAAATTAACTTCGCCGGGTCCTGTATTTTATAAGGATAGACGTCAGGGACTGCACGGAAAGATGTTCAATTGTTTGAAATTCAGAACGATGGTTACCGGTGCTGATAAGATACAGGAGAAACTGCGAATCGTCAGCCAGGTGGATGGCCCGCAGTTCAAGATGACCGATGACCCTCGAATCAATACTGTAGGCAGGTTTCTTCGAGAAACGTATATCGATGAAATACCTCAGTTCTTTAATGTTCTGCACGGCCAGATGAGTATAGTCGGTCCGAGGCCTTCACCGGAATCGGAGAATACGCTGTGTCCGTTCTGGCGTGACGCCCGGCTGTCGGTTCGCCCGGGTATTACGGGGCTCTGGCAGGTTTACAGAACACGCCAGCCGATGAGAGACTTTCAGGAATGGATACAATACGACATCGAGTATGTCAGGAATCTGTCACTGAAAATGGATTTATTCATATGTTGGAAAACAGCAAAGAAACTTGTTGGAAATTTCATCAACCAATTCTGATTTTTAGAAAGGGTGTATAAATGCCGGGTAGATACTTTAACTGGAAACTGGCAATTGTTTTGGTTATCAGCCTTGTTGTTTTAGGGGTAAGCGCCTTCGGACTGCGAAAGTGGCGCAGAACCAATAGAGTAGAGCAGGATTTTATCCTTGGTAATAAAGCATATAATGAGCACAGGTGGGAAGAGGCGGCAGAATATCTGGGTAGTTATATTGCCTTGGAACGAGATGATGTGCCCATACTGCTCAAATACGCGGACGCGCAGCTTAAAATCAGGCCTGCCAAGCGCAACAGAGTTTTACAAGCTATAGGGGCATATCGGAACGTCTTAAGGTTAGAAAAAGATAATTCCGAAGCTGCTATGCAGCTTACTGAAATCTACCTGGGCCTCGGCAGCCCCGGCGAGGCGGAGCTTACTGCCAGAAGACAACTTGAGGCTGTTCGGAATCCCGCGCTTCGGAGGATGTTGGCTCTTGCGCTGGCCGGACAGCGGAAGTTCAAAGAAGCGGCGGCGGAATTGAAAGCAGTTGTACAGGAAAATCCTGAGCAGATATTAGCTTACGAGACATTAGGTCAGCTTATAGAGCAGCGTCCGGAAGATTTTCAAGATTTACCGTCCTTTTGGTTCGATCAAGCCGTGGAGAAAAATCCGTCTTCCGCCCTGGCATATATAATCCACGCGGGTTTCTACAGGAGAAGTGAAGATCCATCCAGTGCTTTGGCTGATTTGGAACTGGCCGAAAAGCAGGATTTATCTGATTCGGCCGTCCGGTTGCGCCTTGCAAAAGAACTGATCAATTTAAATGCTCTTGACAAGGCGGAGGTGCACCTCGCCGCTGTGCAGGAAACCTCGCCGGCGGATCAGGATCTCTGGACAACGTGGGCTACTCTTGCATTGAAATCACAGTCGCAGGAAAAAATGTTGAAAATAGCCGAGAACGGATTGAAAGAGCTTTCTTCTCAGCCGTGGGATTTTATGCCCTTAGCCACAGAGCTGTTTATCCGCTGCGGCGAGTTTGAAGACGCTAACGATTGTCTTTCGAAAATGTACGAAAAGGATGTTTCAGCGATGTCGGTTACATTTTTGAGAGGCCTTGTAGCCGCCGAGCAGGGGAATCTGTTTGATGCCGTAAAATATTGGCAGCAGTCTATGGAATCAGGCAACAAATCCATACATGTGCGTTTGGCGCTGGCTTCGGCTCTGTCTCGCCTGGGTAACACGCAATCGGCCGTGCAGCAACTGCGTACACTCATTTCTGAAAGCCCCGCCTCCTTCGAGGGTTATCTGGCCCTGGCTAAACTCCTGTCTCAGACTGGAAACTGGGTCGAGGTCGCCGAGCTTGCTGCAAGAGCTATGGAACTATCGCCGGAAAACCAGGAATCCGTTTTACTGCATGTACAAGCTCAGATGCAACTGTTATCGGCAAGCTCAGGTAAACAAGGGACGGTAAATGCACAGACGTTGAGTGACGTGCAGCGGCAATTGTCTGTTTTGGAGAAAACTCACGAGTCCGTCGGTGAAGTTAAATCGTTGCAGTTACATCTCGCATTACGACAGGGAAAATATGCCGAGGCTGAGTCTCTTCTGGCTCAACTTAAGGATTCCGGCCTGCCACAAGCAAGGATTGCCATAACCGAAGCTGAGCTGCTTGTCGCTCAGGACAAGATTGATGAAGCAATACTGATATTAAATGAAGCCGGGGAAAAGTTTCCCGATGACGCTGATGTGGTAAGATACCTTGCGCTTTCGTTGGACCGGAAAGGAAATCAAAAAGAATGCGAAGCGCTCATTATAGATTCATTGGATCGTATTGATGCACCTATTGCCAGGCGTGAATTAGGTTTGCTGCTTGCCCAATTCTATGTTCGATGGAGACAAAATGACAGTGTATATCCGATGCTTAAAACACTTTCAGGGAAGTTGCCCAACGATATTCCTATAAAGCGTCGGCTTTTATTGTGTGAGCAGGTTATCGAAGATCCCGAACAAGCACAGCAACTTGTCAATGACATAAAATCCATCGAAGGCGACAACGGCTGGCAATGGCGATATGAACAGGCGACAGTCTGGTTCGCCATGGATGATTTCAAAAATCGTTATCCCCAGATAGTGTCACTTCTGCAGGAAAATGCGCAGATTAATCCCAATGACCAGTTAAGCCGCGTGCTTCTGGCGAGAACCTATGAGCGAGCCGGTGAGATGCGATTGGCGCTTTCGATATACCGTGAGACCTTAAGGCGGTCACCTGATGATCTTCGTGTAATCATTCCCGCTGTTGCCGCACTCTACAATGCGAGGCAATATGATGAAGCCGAGCAGGTTTTGAACCGTGCATCGATACAAAGACTGTTCCATCCGGAACTTAAGAGATTGCAATTTCAGAGCTATCTAAGACGTGGCCAGTTGGATTCGGCCTCGGACATTCTCCATGGCCTTCTCAATAACGATCCTGATAATCAGGCTGCCTGCCTGTCTCTTGCACTGCTCAAGATACAGCAGGGCGAGTTTGATGAGGCCTCTGAGTTGCTGACCGGTCTAAAAGCACAGAATCCTGAATCGCTGCCGGTGACCGCCGCACAAATCCAGATCAATATTCGTCAAAACAAAAACGAAGAGGCGATGCGTATTTCTAATGAAATAGTGAAAAAACTGAACAATGCATCCGCCTATATCCTCCGTGCTCGAACATATGCTACGCTGGGGCGGATGGAAGATGCCGTCAAAGACCTCGATCATGCTGTTTCCACCGAACCTGAGAACGCTGAGGTGTGGATTGCCAGAAGCGACTTCTATCGTTCTATAAACCAGGGCGAAAAAGCAACGGCTGATATTCAGAAAGCGTTAGATCTGGCCCCTGATAACATTCAATTACAAAAACGTGCCATTCCGCTGTTTTTAGTGTCCGGAGAACCTAATATAGTTCATGCGGGAAAGGTGCTCCTTGAACAAGCTCTGGAATCAAATGCAGAAGATATTGAATTACGGCTGCTCAGTGCGCGATCGGCACTTATCGAAGGGACGGCTCCGGCAATCGAAAAAGCCAAGCAGATTCTTCAAAGGGTAACTAAAGACCGGCCTGAAATGAGTGGGGCATGGGTGCTGTTGGGTCAGATTGCCATAAAGGAGGGTCAGCTTGGGAAGGCCATGGATGCTGCTTTGGGAGGTCTCGCCTATGAACCCAGCGATAAAAATTTGTTACTGTTGAAAGCTCGCGTGGAGGCGGTGCGGTCACCGGTCCTGGCTATTCCAACTCTGAAATTATTACATGAGATGGATCCGAACGATCTTAGTATCGCGATATTAATGGCCGAGACGTATATTAAAGCGGGCGATCCGGAAAGAGCTGTAAATCTGTTGAGAGAGCAATTGACTGCTTGTGATGCCTCGACGCGTAGAAAATGCGTAGTCGCTCTGGCTGTTGCCTTATACAAAAGCGGCGACAAAGAACAGGCACAAAAAGAATTTGATTCTCTGCTTGAGTCTGAGCCGGACGATCCGGGTCCATTATTAGCGCATGTGCAATTACTCAAAGACGATGAAGCATGGAGCGTGCTGAGCCGGATGGTCATTGACTGGTATGGTAAGCACCCCCAGGACAGTCATACGCCTGTAAACATTGCCAAGGGTTTGATGGTGATTGAGGACAATAAGGCCAGGGTAACAGCCGAGGAAATACTACGGTTGATACTGAAAGGTGACCCTGATTGTAGTGAAGCTATGGGCATTCTTGCTATCCTGCTGCAAATTAAGGGCCGTCCTGAAGAATCAGCACCGCTCTACCGCCGACTTCTTGAGCTTGAGTCTGACAATGTAATCGCCATCAATAATCTTGCCTGGATAATGTCCGAAGTGCAAGGTGAACATCAGCAAGCTCTTGAGCTTGCCCAGAAAGGGATGGAAATGGCGCCAAATTATTATGATCTCATCGATACTCGTGGTGTTATATATTACCGGCTGGGTCAGTACGATAAAGCTGTCGCTGATTTCATGGAATGTATTAAGCTTTACCCCGGTATTACGCCGGCAAGCATTGGCACACGTTTTTATTTAGCAAGAGTATTTGCCGATCTGGGAGAAAAGGACAAAGCAATTAAATATTTGAATGAGGCTTTGGAATTGGAGGGCCAAATCGGCGGTTTATCAACGGCAGACTTGGCCGAAGCAAAGAGTCTGCTAAAACAGTTACAGGAGGGTAGTTAGCTATGCTTCAATTGCAAAATTCACAATCTGAGAACATAGTAAGTGGTGATTACGGGTGCAAACAGCCCGATGTCATTCTGCTTAACCAAAAACAGTGGTCGTATGTGCAAAACATTTATAATTTAACGCCTCGAGAACGTCAAATAGCGGAATTAGTTTGTAAGGGTTTCAGAAATGGTAATATAGCTAAATTCCTGCACATAAAACCCGGTACAGTAAAGACTCACACAAGGAATATTTATCGAAAAGTCCACGTTAAAAGCAAAATTGCGATGCTCCTGAGATTTGTGAATGATTCGAGGGATCTTACAACTCCCTATGTATGAGAGTATATATTGCTCTTTTTACTTACAACTGAACTTTTGCAAAACTCTTGTTACAAGGCAAAGATCGCTGAGATAATTCCTACCTATAACACCCATATATACATCCCACCATATTAGTATTAATACAAATCATAACTGACTCATACGAAAAAACAGCTTTATTAAAGCTGACAATCCCCTTTTCAATACTAAGAAAGCACAAAATGCAGATCTAAAACATAATATAAGGATTCTGTGTCTGCATCATTTCAAAAAACTGCAAGTACTACAAATCTTCGTTAAATCAATTAATAATCATTTCCTGAACAAATATTTACTTATCTTAAAATAGTTTTCTATTTTTCCTATATTATAGAAGTTAAACTAAAGTTATTGCGCTTATTTGTCCGATAAGTACAACGAAAATATAATACGTCCGAGAATATATCCATAAAATGCAATATTTTCATTTATTTCTTTTCATTTTTGTTCTATAATG
>Ga0209121_10000743_pt1 | contig 34681 bp, 25 predicted proteins | sample Cruoilmetagenom3_FD_187292 | JGI IMG/M metagenome (GOLD analysis project Ga0209121, IMG submission 187292) | Oil polluted marine microbial communities from Coal Oil Point, Santa Barbara, California, USA - Sample 3 (SPAdes) (version 2) | ecosystem: Environmental > Aquatic > Marine > Oil seeps ... | reverse complement strand
GGTTGCGGAACAGAAAGAACGCGCGGCAGCCGCCGGTGTCGATTTCCTCGAACTTGTTCAGCTCGACCAACAGACGGCCAGGGTCAGCCCAAACGGGCAGACCGAGGCAGGCCGCCAAAACGGCGCTGCCAATCAGGGATTTCAGCAAGGGCATTCGCACCTCCGGTTAGTTGCGGCCAGTGCGCCGCCTTGGTTCAGGTTTCCAGCGCCGCGCTTACCTGTTGCAACGAGGCCAACGCATTGGCGCGGATGTTGGTGGTAACAAAACCATTATTGTCCACGGCTTTGAAGAAATCCGTGTCCAGAACGCCGCGATAATCACCGATAATCTTGCGGGCCGCTGATTTCAGGTTTTCCTGTTGGTCGGCGTCCGATGCGGATGCCAGTTGTTCCAGCGTATCTTCAAGGTTTGTGTCGATTCCGTTGAGATAATCAAGCAGCCCACCGGATTTTGCAGGAACCTGTTCCAGCCCTTCAATTCCGGATGTCGCCTTGTCGATGGCTGCTTTTAAACCTTCCATATCCTTGCGCAATCCGCCCCGGGTTTCGACCCAGTTCAGGCGTGATTTGGTATAGGCCGCTGCATTCCCGGGCGCGCCTTGTGCGACCTCGGGTGCGGCGGCGGCCTGCTTGATCAGGTCAGCCACCCGTGCGGCTGCCGCCATTGCCTTGTCGTAAAGACCTGCCGCAGCCTGATCCTTGCCGAAATCGAAGAATTTGTTGATCGCGGCCAGATCGCCGCGCCCTTCTTGCACCAATTTGTCGACAGCCGCTTGCAGCCGCGATTCTGCGGTCGCCCATTTGGCGGCTTCGGGGGAAGGCGTATCGTCGGTCGGGGCCGCAGCCACCTTGTTTACGGCGTCTTCGATGCGGGTCAGCAGGGTATCAGCGGTCTCTAGTACGCCTGCCTTGATCTGTTTCACCGCATTGCCCAGCGCAGCGGTCAGCTTTTCCGCAGCCGGACCATTGATGTCGGCAATCACACCCTTCAGTGCAGTGGCCCGCGCGGCCAGCGCCCGCACATCCGGCGCGGGGGCGGCTGTTGCCAGGTCTGCTGGGGCCTGGGGCCGAGCGGCTTGCCCCAGTTTCGCAGCAGCGCCTTCCAGTGCGGTTATAGTCTTGTCGGCGGCATCCATATCACTGGATTTGATCTGGGACACGGCCAGTTTGATGACTTTGGCCAGCTTGGCGCCTGCATCCGCAGGGGCAGCGGCAATAGCAGGCTGGACGGCCTTGATCCGCGCGGCAAGATCTGCGGCGCTATGGTTCGACTGGGTGGCTGCGGTGGGCAGATCGTCAGCCTCCGCATCAGCGGGATCATCGACATCCCAACTGGGGTCATCGGGCAGGTCTTCTTCGTCACTTTCCAGAACATTGCCTTGGGCATCCATGACCAGAACATTGACCATGACTTTCTGCGACTTCAGGTACTTCTTCAGAACCTTGGCCATGGCGGGCACAACCTTTTCGCAGGTCAGCTCCATGGTTTTGGCATTCATGACGAAGGTACCATAGGCAACCTTGGTCGCGCCGCTTTCGCTTTTGGCGGCCTTACCGATGATTTCAGGCCTTTTCCGCCGGTCAATCACAACCAAATGATCGTTCTGCTTACCCAGGCAAAAAGCAAACGATAGGCGTTTTTTCTTGCCCAATTTGACAAGCTTCTTCAGCGCTTCGCCTTCGACTTTCAGATCGGCCATGGCAATGAACTCCTGCATCTGGTTCGAAAATCAATTGACTTTGAGAAGACGATAAGGCTGACTTGCGGTCAAGGTATTGTTTTATAACGGCGTGCGAAACGGCGACTAGCTTGCGTTCAAGGACGCGGGCAAACTCGCATAGAATAACCACATAGCCCAATATTGGAGGGAGCAGATGGATTCGGCTGTGCTTTTGCAGTCCAAAGGAGATGACTCGCCCAGTGGCGAGAATCTTGAGTATGATCCCCTGTTTACCGAGATGGAGCTGGCAGGCCAGCCTGGTGAAGAAACCCAAATCGGTGACAAAATTACAGAAGCCGAAGATCCCGACTATCGCGATCTGGCGAAAACATCGCTGGCTGTTCTGGAAAAAAGCCACGATTTGCGCGCGGCGATCTTTCTGGCGGATGCGGTTTTACACACCGAGGGCCTGACCGGTTTTGCCGAGGCAACGACCTATATCCGGGGCTGTCTGGAACAGTTTTGGGACACCTGCCACCCAGAGCTGGACGAAGATGACGACAATGATCCCACCATGCGGATCAACGCAATTCAGGGTCTAAGTGGTCAGCCCGACGGTCTGGGTGGCCCATCGCCGGTGTACCGTTCTGTCAGCCGCGCGCCATTGACCGACAGCCGCAGTTTTGGCCGTCTGTCGCTGCGCGAGATAGAGATCGCCGAAGGTATGATGACGGCCCCAGCGGGCATGGAAAATATCCCCGACACCGCAACTGTATCCGCTGCGTTTCAGGATACTGATGAGGCCCAGTTGGTGGAATTGCTGGAAGCGGCAAAAACCTCTGAAGAAAACATCAGGGCCATCAGCGCGGTGTTTGACGAACAAACTCCGGGGCAGGGCCCAGAGCTGGACGGGCTGATTAAATTGCTGATGCAGGTCAAGCGGCGCCTGGCCGACTATGCCGGGGCCGAAGTAGAAGCAGACGATGACGATGCAACCGAAGAGACAGCAGCGTCTGACGGCGCGCCTGTGGTTGGCGGGGGCAGGGCTGTTGGCGGTATCAATTCGCCAAGTGATGTTTCAAACGCGCTGGACCGGATCGTCGAATATTACAGGCGCAACGAACCCTCTAGTCCGATTCCGATCATCATCGAAAGGGCCAAGCGTCTGGTCAACGCGGATTTCCTGACAATCATGCAGGACATGGCGCCTCAGGGGGTTGATAATGTTCATCTTATCGGGGGCATCGACGACGATGACTGAACCCGCAACGCAAACCGGGAACCGGTCCGGATAGCATTGAAGATCTATGAATACGTTGCAGTCACAACAAACAACAAGATTAGGATTAAGGAGCACTAGATGGCGGATAGTTCACAGAAGTTCATAGCGCGCAATCGCGCACCCAGGGTTCAGATCGAATATGATGTGGAACTGTACGGGGCTGAAAAGAAGGTTCAGTTACCGTTTGTAATGGGCGTGATGAGCGATCTGGCCGGCAAGTCCGAGGTTGAACAGCCCGCCGTCGCTGACCGCAAATTCCTTGAGATCGACGTCGACAATTTCGATGATCGGATGAAATCCATGGCGCCACGCGCAGCCTTTACCGTGCCCAACACGCTGACGGGCGAAGGCAATCTGGCGGTTGATATCACCTTTGAAAGCATGGACGATTTTTCGCCCGCTGCAATCGCCGCCAAGGTTGAGCCGCTGAAGGAACTGTTGGATGCCCGCACCCAGTTGAGCAACCTGATGACCTATATGGACGGCAAAACCGGGGCCGAGGATTTGATCAGTAAGATCATCCAGGACCCAAGCCTGCTGAAAACGCTGGCTGCCCAGCCCGCGCCCCAAGCTGACAGCGAAGAATAGGAGAGCCCAATGGCCGAAGAACAAGTCCAGGCAGAAGCTGGCGGTGAAGCCACAGCATTTGGTTCGTCCGAATTTGCGAACCTGTTGCAAAAGGAATTCCGCCCGAAATCCGATCAGGCCAAAACGGCCGTTGAATCGGCCGTCAAGACACTGGCCGAACAGGCGCTGGCCAACACGGCGCTTATTTCGGACGATGCGCTGCGGTCCATCGAAGGCATAGTCGCCGAGATCGACAAGAAACTGACCGAACAGGTCAACCACATCCTGCACCACGCGGAATTCCAGCAGATGGAAAGCGCGTGGCGTGGTCTGCACTATCTGGTGAACAACACCGAGACCGATGAACAGCTGAAAATCCGGGTGATGAACATATCCAAGAAGGATATGCACAAGACCCTGCGCAAGTTCAAAGGCACCGCCTGGGACCAGTCGCCGATCTTCAAAAAGATCTACACCGAAGAATTCAGCCAGTTGGGTGGTGAACCCTATGGCTCGTTGGTTGCGGATTATCACTTTGACCACTCGCCGCCCGATATCGAACTGCTGGGCGAGATGTCCAAGATTGCCGCTGCAGCCCATGCGCCGCTGATCACCGGGGCGCAGCCGTCGCTGTTCCAGATGGACAGCTGGTCGGAATTGTCCAACCCGCGCGATCTGACCAAAATCTTCCAGACACCGGAATACGCTGCCTGGCGGTCCCTGCGCGAAAGCGAGGATTCCAAATATGTCGGGCTGGCCATGCCGCGGTTCCTGGGGCGCCTGCCTTATGGCTCCAAGACCGATCCGGTCGAGGCGTTTGCCTTTGAAGAAGACACCGATGGGACGGACGCCACTAAATACGGCTGGGTAAACGCCGCCTATGGCATGGCGATGAACATCACCCGGTCGTTCAAGACCTATGGCTGGTGTTCGCGGATTCGTGGCGTGGAAAGCGGCGGTTCACTGGAAAGCCTGCCCTCGCATACCTTCCCGACCACCGATGGCGGCGTCGATCAGAAATGTCCGACAGAGATCGCCATTGATGACCGGCGCGAGGCGGAGCTGGCCAAGAATGGCATGATGCCCCTGATCCACCGCAAGAACACCGATGTCGCGACCTTTATCGGCGCGCAATCGTTGCACAAGCCTGCGGAATATGACGATCCGGACGCATCGGCCAACGCCAACCTTGGCGCACGCCTGCCCTATCTGTTCGCCACCTGCCGTTTTGCACATTACCTGAAATGTATGGTGCGCGACAAGGTCGGGTCCTTCAAAAGCCGCCAGGACATGGAAGGCTGGTTGCAGGACTGGATCAACCAATACGTCGATTTCAACGCTGAAATCTCGTCAGAGAATGAAAAAGCGCGCAAGCCTTTGGCAGCAGCCGAAGTCGTCGTTGAAGAAGTCGAAGGAAACCCCGGATACTACTCGTCCAAATTCTTCCTGCGACCACACTATCAGCTCGAAGGGCTGTCAGTGTCTCTGCGTCTGGTATCGAAACTGCCGTCGGAAAAAGGCGGCTAACCGGACAACACCCGCTAGGGATTACGACCTACATTACCACCCACCAAACTTTATCATGAGAGGAAAATATTATGGCCGCTAATTTGTTTGTACAGATCTCCGACATCAAGGGTGATGGAACTGAAGATAAGCACAAAGAGTGGATTGTTGTGCAATCCGCCAGCTGGAACGTCGAACGCGCCGTTGAAATGACTGATCTGGGATCAACCCAGCGGGGTCACGCCAATTCGAACTTTGGCAAGGTTGAACTGACGTCGCAAATGGGTCTGGCATCGAACGATCTGATGGTTTCGGTTGCCAACGGTACCGTTCGCCCGGAAATCATCATGCACTGGTGCCGGTCCGGCGACAGCGCCTCTGAAGGTCTGCTGAACTATTCGACATGGACATTCAAGCATGTGATTATCGACAGCTATGCCATTTCGGCAAGCGAAGATGGCATTCCTGAGGAAACATGGTCCCTAGCCTATACGGCGATGGAGCATGAGTACAAGGCGACCGACCAGAAAACTGGCAAGCTGGCCACCAAGAATACCTTCAAGTGGAACGTACAGTCCGGCAAGGTTGAATAAGCCTGCCTTCTTCTTCTCCGGGCGTCGTTGCACGCCCGGAGTCCGTTTTTCCCTGATCTCAAGTGATCGGAGCCATCAGCATGACACCCGAAGAGTACCTTAAAGCGGGGGAAATTGATCTTGCCCTAAAGGCATTGCAGGACAAAGTGCGCGCCGACCCGACCGATGCTCGTCTGCGGGTTTTCCTGTTTCAGCTTTTGTGTGTCCTTGGGGACTGGAAGCGTGCGATTGCCCAGCTAAAGCTAAGCGCCGAGCTGGACGAATCCGCCACCATGATGGCCAAGACCTATCGCGAGGCAATCATTTGCGAAGTTTACCGCGAAAAGGTGTTTGCCGGCGAAAAGGAACCGCTGATTTTCGGCGAGCCACAGGAATGGCTGGCCCTGCTGATAGAGGCGCAAAAGGTTCTGGCCAAAGGCCAGTCTGACAAGGCCGCGGAATTGCGCACCCGCGCCTTTGACGCCGCCCCCGCCTGTTCGGGCGAAGTGAATGGCCAGCGGTTTGAATGGATTGCAGATGCCGATATGCGTCTGGGTCCGGTTCTGGAAGTGATCGTGAACGGGCGCTATTTCTGGCTGCCGTTCAGCGCGATTGACACCCTGACGATGGATCCGCCGCTGGATCTACGCGATGCGGTCTGGACGGCGGCGACCCTGAAACTGGTCAATGGCGGTGAAATTGTCGCCCTTATCCCAACCCGTTACGCCGGAACTGTGGTCAGCGGCGATGCTGCGGCTCTTTTGGCGCGCGCGACCACATGGACAGATGCCGGGGACGAGACATTTATCGGCACAGGTCAGCGCCTGCTGGCCACGGATCAGGCCGATATCGCACTGATGGACATTCGCAGTTTGAAAATGGACGACGCGGGCGAGGCCGGGTCAACAGACGCGGCCCGGGACGCGGCCGACGATGGCTGACAAAACCCTTTCCGAGCGATTGCAGCCGTCCCTTCTGGACCGGCTGACCGATAACGAGCCCGGCTCCCAAAAGGAATCCCGCGACACGCGGGTGATCGACATCGTGCGCTTGCGCGAGATCATTCAGCGCGATCTGTCTTGGCTGCTGAACACCAGTAATATCGAAAACACCTTTGACACCGAGGCCCTGCCGCATGTGGCGCGATCCGTGTTGAACTATGGCCTTAGCGAAGTGTCGGGCGCTTATTCCACGACCGAACGCGCCGAACGGATTCGCCGGTCGATTGAACGGGCGATATCCATCCACGAACCCCGCATCATCGAAGGGTCAGTGGATGTTTCCCTGACGTCCGAGGATGACAACAGCGACATGACGGTGTCGCTGAATATCCGCGCCGATATGTGGGCCCAGCCGCTGCCGCTGGAATTGTATTTGCGCAGCCAGGTCGATGTCACCACTGGCGAAGTTTCCGTGGAAAGGAGCCTGTAGCTCATGGATACCCGGCTCATGAAACACTACGAAAGCGAGCTGATGTATCTGCGGGATATGGGGGCCGAATTTGCGGCGGCCTATCCCAAGATCGCCGCGCGGCTGGGCATGGAAGGGGTCGAGGTTCTCGATCCTTATGTTGAACGCCTGTTAGAAGGCGTGGCGTTCCTGTCCGCCCGCGTTCAGCTGGAGCTGGAGCTGCAATACCCGGCCTTTACCAGCAACCTGCTGGAAATCGTCTATCCGCATTATCTGGCGCCAACCCCGTCGATGATGATCGCCGCGTTTGAACCGGACACGACCAATGCCGCCATCAAAGACGGCTATGTTTTGCCGCGCCACAGCGTGTTGCGCAGCCGTCTGATGGAAGGCGAGCAGACCCCGTGCGAATTCCGCACCGCTGCGAAAACGACGATCTGGCCAGTGGAAATCGCCGAGGCGGAATATATCGATGGCCGGGGCGAACTAGTGGCTGCTGGCGTCGCCGGATCAATCGAGGCCCGTGCCGGTATCCGCCTGCGCTTGCGCCGCAGCGACGGTGAGGCGATTGCCGATCTGGCAATGGACAATCTGATGCTGCATCTGAACGGCAGCGCGGGCAATAACTGGTTGTTGCTGGAACTTCTGTGTACGCAGACACGAGGGCTCGTCGGGCGCTCGACCGACCGGCGCGCCGACTGGACGCAACAGCTGCCCGATGGCGCGGTCGAGCAGCGCGGGTTTGAACAAGACGAGGCCCTGCTGCCCACTCCAAAGCAGTCTTTTGACGGCTACCGGCTGTTGCAGGAATATTTTGCGATGCCTGAACGGTTCCTGTTTGTGGAATTGCAGGGCCTGCAACCGGCGCTGAAAAAAGCCACCGGGTCGGATGTTGATATCTATATCCTGCTGAAGGAGGGCCGCCGCGAAGTGGCGCCGATGATCGCCCCTGATGCCTTTACCATGAACGCGGTGCCCGCCGTTAACCTGTTCCCAAAACGCTGCGACCGGGTGCAGGTATCGGCGCGCGACACCGAACAGCATGTGGTTGCCAACCGCACTGCGGGTATGGATTTTGAAATTTACGCGTTGCAAAGCGTGGTTGGCATCAGTGGCGAAGGCGCCGATGACATAACATTCCGCCCCTTTTATTCCGCCACAGATTTCACTGCCTCCGGCGAAACCCACCCGGCCTATTACACGATGCGCCGCCGGATGCGGCAACGGTCGGAAAAAGAGCGGTTGCGCGGGGTGCGTACATCTTATCTGGGGTCAGAGGTGTACCTGACTTTGGTGGACCGGGCGCAGGCGCCTTATGCTGCCGGAATGGAACAGCTGGCGGTGCGGGCGTTATGTACCAACCGGGATCTGCCGATGCTGCTGGCCTCTGGCGACGCCAATGTTTTTCAACTTCCCGAAGGCGGACCGATCAAGGCGGTTCGCTTACCGGTGTCGCCCACCCGGCCGCATCCAACTTTGGCGCAGGGCGATACCGCCTGGCGGCTGATCAGCCATCTTAGCCTGAATTACCTGTCGATTGCCAAATCCGGTCAGGCTGACGGGGCTGAAGCGCTGCGCGAACTGATTGGGCTTTATGCGCCATTGGGCGACCGGGTCACCGAAAAGCAGCTAGAGGGCATTGTGGCCGTCACCAGCCGTCCGATTGTCCGCCGGATGAGCGACGAAGTCCTATCAACCGCGCTGCGTGGTCTGGAAATCAAGATCAGCTTTGACGAAAGTTTTTTTGAGGGCACCAGCGTCTATGTTCTGGGCGCCGTGCTAGAGCGTTTTTTCCGACGCTATGCCACAATCAACAGTTTTACAGAAACCGTATTAACAACGCAAAAACGTGGGGAAATTGCCAGATGGCGACCGGAAAAAGGTCTGGGCCGGATGATCTGAGCCATTTTGAGCGACTTGTTCAAGAGCCTGAAAAGCACCATGTTTTTCAAGCGTTGCGGGTGCTCGAAGCGGCTTTTGCCGATGCTCCGCGTTTGGGGGAAAGCCGTCGGCCACGGCAGGATCATGTCCGTCTGGGCCAAGAGGCCGAGCTGGCCTTTCCGCCGTCATCAATTGCCGAATTTCGCCCTGGCACCAGCGGCCAACCCGCCCGGCTGACCAACCGCTTTTTCGGCCTGTTTGGACCGCAGGGGCCGTTGCCGCTGCATATGACTGAATATGCCCGCGACCGGTTGCGCAACCACCGCGACCCAACGCTTGTGGCCTTTGCCAACATGCTGACCCATCGAATGATGAGTCTGCTTTACCGCGCCTGGACGGCTGGTCAGCCCGCCCCCAGCTTTGATCGCAACGACGATCCGATGTCGCGCAAGGTGGCCGCCCTTGCCGGCTATCACGCCGATAACCTGATGGGCCGCGATGCGATGCCGGATCTGGCCAAGCTGCATTTCGCCGGGCATCTGGCGCAGGGGCCGAAAAACGCTGAAGGGCTGGTTTCCATCCTGTCGGCCTTTTTTGATGTGCCGGTGCGGGTGCAGCAATTTGTCGGTAGCTGGCTGGATCTGGAACCGGATGACCAGTGGAAACTGGGTGCGGCCGCGGGGTTGGGCCGATCCACCAGCATCGGCCAAAAAGTCTGGAGCCGTGCAGCCAAGTTTCGCATCCAGATCGGGCCACTGTCGCTGGACGATTACGAACGGTTGTTGCCAGGTGGCCAGGCGCTTGACCGGTTGCGGGCGATCGTGCGCAATTATGCGGGGGACGCGCTGGATTGGGACGTCAACCTGGTGCTGGCCGGTGACGAGGTGCCGCGCGCCAGTCTGGGTGGCAGCACCCGTTTGGGTCACACCAGCTGGATCGCCAGCCGCAAGGACTTGGATGAAACCCCCGCCGATGTCGAGGATCTGTTCCTCTATCCCGGCGCGGGGGCACAACACGCGCCGCATTGACGGCTTGAACAAAAAGAACAGGGAAGGATCAGGGATGACCGAGATTAGCCGCGTAGCGCTGTTTGGCAAGCTGAACAAGCTGGGGTATCAGGCCGTTGAAAGTGCAACGGTGTTCTGCAAGATGCGGGGGAATCCCTATGTCGAGGTGGTGCATTGGATGCACCAGATCCTGAACGGGCAGGACAGTGATATCCACCGGATCATCCAGCATTACGATCTGGACCCGGGCAAAATCGCCAGCGAGATGACCCGCGCGCTGGATATGCTGCCACGCGGGGCCAGCACGATTTCCGACCTGTCTGATCATCTGATGGATGCGATGGAACGCGGCTGGGTCTGGGGTTCGTTGCTGTATTCCGCAAATCAGGTGCGCACCGGTTATCTGTTGCTGGGGATGCTGAAAACCCCGGCCTTGCGAAACATCCTGTCCGGTATTTCGACGGAACTGGCCGGCATCGGCCCAGACGACCTGGCCGACAATTTCAACGCGGCCACCGATGGTTCCCCCGAAGAACGGCTGGTGCCGCAGGATGGCACGCAAACGGGCGGCGGGGCTGTCCCGGGCGAAGCCTCGGATGCGATGTCCGCCCAGATGGGCGAACAAGAGGCGCTGTCTCAGTTCTGCACGGACATGACCGAACAAGCGCGCAACGGTGAAATCGACCCTATTGTTGGTCGGGACGAGGAAATTCGCCAGATTGTCGACGTTCTGATGCGCCGTCGCCAGAACAACCCGATCCTGACGGGCGAGGCTGGCGTGGGCAAAACGGCGGTGGTCGAAGGGTTCGCGCTGCGCATCGCGCGCGGGGATGTGCCGCCTGCCTTGCAAGGCGCTCGGCTTTTGATGCTGGACGTGGGTCTGTTGCAGGCTGGGGCCAGTATGAAGGGTGAGTTCGAGAACCGTTTGAAGCAGGTCATCGAAGAGGTGCAGGCCAGTTCGACGCCAATCGTGATGTTTATAGACGAAACACATACACTGGTCGGGGCGGGGGGGGCTGCCGGAACCGGCGACGCCGCCAACCTGCTGAAACCTGCCCTGGCGCGGGGTACTTTGCGAACAATTGGCGCAACAACATGGGCCGAATACAAAAAGCATATCGAAAAAGATCCTGCCCTGACCCGCAGATTTCAGGTGGTTCAGGTTGATGAGCCTGATGAGCAAAAGGCCATCAAGATGATGCGCGGAATTGCGGGTATGCTTGAACGTCACCACGATGTTCAAATTCTGGACGAGGCAATTGAGGCTTCGGTAAAACTCTCGGCGCGCTATATTCCTGCACGACAGCTTCCGGATAAATCGGTTAGTTTGTTGGACACAGCGGCAGCTCGTGTTTCGATTTCTCAGCATGCCGTTCCAGCCGAAGTCGATGATTCTCAGCGGCGCATTCAGTCGCTGGAAACCGAACTTGAAATACTTGGACGCGAAGATGACTCTGGTTACGATGTCGTCGAACGCAAGCGGTATGTCGAAGAACTGCTGTTTCAGGAAAAAGGACGGTGCGCCAAGCTGGAAGAACGATGGGAAATGGAAAAATCCATTGTTTCGTCGATCAAAGATTGGTGGTCAAAGGTTACGGGTGCGGAACTGCCTGTGACCGATGCCTCTGACGCAGGTGATCAAGATGTGGCGACAGATAAGGATGCCGCCGCAAAAAGCGAAAACCAAGAATCCGTATCTGCCGACGACGCCAAAGCAAGCGATCAGGACAGGTCGCAATTCTTGACCGAGCTGCGAAAGAAACGCGCGGAACTTACAGAGTTCCAGGGTGAATCTCCGATGGTACAGCCTATTGTTGATGCTCAGGTCGTAGCATCCGTTGTCGGCGACTGGACCGGCATCCCGGTTGGCCGCATGGTCAAGGACGAGATCGAAACCATCCTGAACCTCGAAGAACACCTTGCCAAGCGGGTGATCGGCCAGGATCACGCGATGCAGATGATCGTCAAGCGCATTCAGACATCCCGCGCCGGGCTGGACAACCCGTCCAAACCCATCGGGGTCTTCCTGCTGGCAGGCACCAGCGGCGTGGGTAAAACCGAAACCGCGCTGGCGCTGGCCGAGGTGATGTACGGCGGCGAACAGAACGTCATCACCATCAACATGTCCGAATACCAAGAGGCGCATACCGTCAGTTCCCTGAAAGGCGCCCCCCCCGGCTATGTCGGCTACGGCGAAGGCGGGGTGCTGACCGAGGCGGTTCGGCGCAAGCCTTATTCAGTGGTGCTGCTGGACGAGGTCGAAAAGGCCCACCCGGACGTGCACGAGATCTTTTTCCAGGTGTTCGACAAGGGCGTGATGGAAGACGGCGAAGGCCGCACCATTGATTTCAAGAACACCCTGATCCTGCTGACGTCGAACGCCGGGTCGGAATTGATCATGGATCTGTGTTCAGATCCTGATCTGCTGCCAGAACCCGAAGGCATCGCCAAGGCGCTGCGCGATCCGTTGCTGAAAATCTTTCCGGCGGCGTTGCTGGGGCGCTTGGTATCGATCCCCTATTATCCGTTGTCGCCCGATATGATCGCCAAGATCACCGTTCTGCAACTGAACCGCATCAAGAAACGCGTGACCGAGGCACACGGTGTGCCGTTCGAATACTCTGACGCGGTGGTCGACAAGATTGTCGAACGTTGCCAGGAACTGGAAAGCGGTGGCCGGATGATCGACGCGATTGTCACCAATACCATGCTGCCCGATATCTCGGCGGAATTCCTGCGCCGGATGATGGAAAGTAAAGACATCAACCGCGTGGCTATCGATGTCCAGGATGATGGGTTCACCTATTCGTTTGATGCAGTTGAGTGAGGCACCGATATGGCAACCGTAAACATTCCCATTTGTACAAATGATATGAAGCGGCCGCTAAAGGCTGCCACCAACCTGAAACATACAGTTCTGCCCAAGACCCTGAAATTCGAAGTCTATCTGCAGGTCGACAAGGAACTGCAGGAACAGATCGAAAATGACGCGGTTCTGGCTGAAAAGTTATTCAAGAAGGTCAGCGTAGAATACAAAAAAACCGTGACCGATCTTGCGGCAGTGGCCACGGATATCGACCGCGAATTTGGTAAGGAACTGAAACCCAAAGGCTGGGTTGAAAAAGAATGGCAGAAACGCGCGCCAGAGGTTTTTGAAGATGCCGAGGCGCGGATGCTGACCGAGTCCCGCAAACTGATCAAGAAATGGCAACAGGTCCGCAAAGATCGTAAAAGCTATGTCATCAAGTCGGCGGTCAAGGTGACAATCGGGTCTTTGTCGGTGGCGACGGCCTCTTTGGGAACTGCAATTGCCATTGGTGGGGTCGCCACCACTGGCGGCGCGGCGGTTCCGGGGCTGGTCGCGGCGATTTACGCCAACGTCAAAGCGGTGATTGCGCTGGACAAGGTGCTGCGACGGCTAAAGCGGGACGTGGATGAGGCGGAACAGGAACTGTGGAAGCAGTTGCGCTATCTTCTGGACGCCTATGCCGACAACACAAAAGGCCAGGTTGCTACCAAGGAACTGGCCAAAGCCGCAGTAGAGCAGTTTTTTTCCGTGTCGATGAAAAGCATCTCGAACGGCGAAAACGCGATGTTCGATTTCAAAGGCAAGCTCGACAAGGTTGAAATCAACCTGTCGAAAATGGGGATCAAGCTGAACAAGGCATTGACGGATCAGGCGGCCCTGGACAAGCAGATCGAAGACAAGATCGGCAAGATGCTGAAACAGGCCAATTACAAATCCAAGAAACTGCCCAAGCTGGTGGCCTCTAGTAAAAAGCTGAACACCGCCGTCAACGATCTGTTGACCGATATCCCGTTGGCAATCCGCAAGGTTGATGGCGCCCGTGTTCGGCATCGCACGATGTACAAGCCCGCGATGGTGAACCTGAAAGCCAAGAAACCCGAATGGGTGCAATATGGCGAGGCTGCGCTGAAACTGGGTGATTTGGCGCTGGGCGCTGGGTTCACAGATTTCAGCGCGCTGGATAGCATTCTGGTTCTGGTTGATTCAATCGGGGTAGAGTTTGACGACGTCCTGGCAGAAAAGCTTTTGTGAGTGGGCCAGTAGGCAAGATGACATAGCATTGGATCGGCACAAGATGGCTCTGACAGTCGGGAATCGGGATCATGGATGAGATGACGGAAAACACCTCACAGACGTCACGCGACAAAGCTCGGGCGTTTGTCGAACGCAAGGCGGTGACAAATTCGATCCTGGGTGTGATCATCTTCAACGCGATCACGTTGGGCATGTCGACATCCCACGTTATCATGGCAGAAATCGGCGGCCTTTTGAACGTGATCGACAAGGTGGTTCTGACGATCTTCGTGGCCGAACTGCTGGTGAAATTCTATGCCTATCGCTGGAGTTTCTTCAAAAACGCCTGGAACATTTTCGACCTGTTGGTCGTCAGCATCGGCCTGTTGCCGGACAGGGGTGGGTTGTCGGCCTTGCGGGGTCTGCGGGTGATCCGGGCGATGCGGCTGCTATCCGTTGTGCCGCAGATGCGCGCCGTTGTGCAGGCGTTGCTGGACGCGCTGCCGGGGATGGGCGCGGTCATCATCATGTTGTCGATCGTTTATTACGTCTTTGCCGTCATGGCGACGCTGATGTATGGGCCGACCTTTGATGTCTGGTTTGGCACGCTTGGTCGATCACTGTATTCTCTGTTCCAGATCATGACGTTGGAAAGCTGGTCAATGGGCATTGTGCGCCCGGTGATGGTTGAACACCCGACGGCCTGGGCGTTCTTTGTTCCCTTCATCATCATCACCGCGTTTTCTGTTCTGAACCTGTTCATCGGTCTGCTGGTCAACACCATGCAATCCGCAGTGGAGGACGAGGCCGAGGCGGAATTTGAAAAGCTGCGCGATCTGGTAAAATCTGAAACCGATCTGGTGGACGAACACGTTCTTGCGATGCACCAAGAGATCAAGGCGCTGCGGGCAGAGGTGGTTGCGATGAAAGGTAACGGCACATGACGGACAGCTCACAGAAATTCATTGCCCGCAACCGCGCCCCACGGGTCCAGATCGAATATGATGTGGAACTTTACGGGTCCGAGAAGAAAGTGCAGCTGCCCTTTGTCATGGGGGTGATGTCTGATCTGTCGGGCAGGTCAAAGGTTCAACAGCCAAGTATCGCAGATCGCAGTTTTCTGGAAATTGACGTCGATAATTTCGATGACCGGATGCGCGCGATGCAACCGCGCGCGGCATTTTCGGTGCCCAATACCCTGACGGGCGAAGGCAATATCGCCATCGATCTGACCTTCGAAAAGATGGATGACTTTTCCCCGGCGGCAATTGCGGCCAAGGTCGAACCGCTGCGCCCCTTGCTAGAGGCGCGCAGTCAGCTATCTGATCTGATGGCCTATATGGATGGCAAAGCCGGTGCCGAGGCGCTGATCGAAAAGATCCTGTCGGACCCGGCTTTGTTATCGGCGGTGTCCAGTGCCGCATCCGCAGACGGTGACCAAACCGCCGCGCTGGACAGTCTGCGCGCGCTGACACCAGAGGATCCGCCGGACACCGATAGTACAGGCGGCATTCTGGATGCTCTGAAGGGCAACGCACCCGAAGATGCGCCCATTCCGGATCGTAGTGCTGACGTTCTGTCCAACCTGGCCGCCCTGCCGGTTACGCAAAACCTGACACCAGATACATCCGACGCTGTCTTTGACGGCTTGCGGCAAGCTGCGCCCGAAGACACGCCGCAAGACAATTCCCAGAGCGACGCCCTCGCCGCGCTGCGCACCCAGACTCCGGTAGATCAGCAGGGGCCCGACACCGCAACAGAAGACGCGCTTGCAGCTCTGGCGGCTCAAACCCCGCAGGCCGTTGAAGAGGTTGATACAACTTCTGCTGCTTTCGGCAGCCTGGCCGCAGTGGAAACGCCCGAGATCATGGACGAGTCTCCTGATGCTCTGCTTACTGACCTTGCCAGTTCCGCGCCCATCGCCGCGCCGGAACCAGATAATACAACCGCTGCGCTGGACAGCCTGGCCGACCTTGAAGTGTCGGCAGCTGTCGAAGACACGACGGACGACCTTTTGGCGGAGCTGGCCGAAACCGCGCCCACGGTTGCGCCGGAACCGGATAACACCGTTTCCGCATTGGATAGCCTTTCTGGCCTCGAAATACCCGAGGTTGCGCAGGACACGACAGACGATTTGCTAGCCGAACTCGCCGGATCTGTGTCCAAAGAACCGTCGGAACCAGACACTATATCGGCTGCATTGGACAGTTTGGCCGGACTAGACGTGCCTGAGCGCGCGGAAGAAACAATAGATGATCTGTTGGCTGATCTCGCGGATGCCGCCCCCGAAGCGATCGCTGAGTCGGAGGATGCAGCGTTAGTGGCTTTTGACAGTCTTGCTGACCTGGAAACCCCCGAGGATGGGGGCGCGGATACGCTGGACGACCTGCTGGCCGAAGACACTGGTATCGACGACTTTGATGATCTGTTGGGCGATCTTGGGCCGGACGATACAGATGTTGCAGCAGTTGCGGAAACAGAGCCTGAAGCAACCGATCTTGACGATCTATTGGCCGAAGACTCAGGTACCGGCGACCTTGACGATCTGTTGGGCGATCTTGGGATGGACGACGCAACATCTGACACTGCGGCGGAAACGGTGGAAACTGCGGCAGAGGCGGACGAATTGGACGATCTGCTGGGCGATCTGGAGGATGATGCAGGCGACGATCTGGACGACCTTCTTGGGGACCTTGACGATCTCGGTGACGGTGAATCGGAGCAGGCAAGTACCACCTCGGATCCGGTGGGGGCGTCCTTATCGAAAGAGCCGGAATTTGCCTATGGTCAGCTCAGCGCTGACCGGCCCAGCGCCGAGCGGTTGAACCGAAAACGGTTCCGGTTGGCGGTCTTGGGCGACTTTTCCGGTCGGGCGGCGCGGGGGCAGTTGGAAACCGGTGATGCGCTGGCGGCCCGCAAGCCGATCCTGCTGGATCCCGATACGGTCGAGGACGTGATCGAAGGGTTCGCCACCGATCTGGTGTTGCCCATCGGCAAGGACGGATCCGGGATTGCGGTTAAACTGGGCGGGTTGGATGATCTGCACCCGGACGAGCTTTATAAAAATGTTGAGATTTTTACTGAACTGGTGGCCCTGCGCAGGCAACTGAACAGTGGGGCCACGGCGGAAAACGCCGCCCGTCAGTTGCGGCAATGGGGTGAAAAATACGACACACATGTTGCGCCGACGCGCAGCCGGTCATCTGGCAACTCGGTGCCCGCTGACCTTAAACTCAGCGATTTCCAGAAGCTGATCGGCGACACATCAGCCACGTTGACTCTGGCGTCGCCCCTGGACGAGTTGATGGCGCAAATCGTCGGCCCGCATATCCGGACACTCCCCGATGCCGACATCGTGGCGATGCGCGGCGCGGTGGATCAGGCGCTGTCAGCCGCAATGCGACTGGTACTGCACCACCCGGAATTCCAGTCAGTCGAGGCGCAGTGGCGATCGCTCGACCTGATCGCGCGCAGTATCGAAGATGACGATACGCTGGACGTCATGCTGTATGACATTTCCGCCGAAGAGATTGCCGCCGATCTGGCAACAGCGGATGATCTGTCGCAAACCGGCTTTGTGCGATTGCTGACCGAAGGCCCGCTGGACGAGAAAAACGGCCGCGGCGGCTATTCGGCGCTGATCGGGTTGTATACATTCGAAGAAACGCCGCCGCATGCGGAATTGCTGGGCCGGATCGCCCGGGTTGCGGCGCATGTGGACGCGCCGTTTATCGCCGCGATCACCCCGACATTCCTGGACACTGACAAACAGAACCGTCACCCGTTGGTGGCCAATGCCTGGGACATCCTGCGCGACATGCCCGAGGCAGGGCATCTGGGCCTGGCGTCACCCCGGTTCCTGCTGCGCCAGCCTTATGGCGCAAAATCCGAACCTATTTATGAGTTCGAGTTCGAGGAATTCACCATGTCGGCGGGGCTGCGCGGCATGTTATGGGCCAATCCGGTGGTTCTGGTGGCGATCCTGCTGGCGAAATCTTTCCGCCAGAACGGCGCCAGTATGGGTCTTGGGTCAATCATGTCGCTAGGCGGGATACCGTTCTATTTTGTCAATGACCGCTATGGCGATCAGGTGGCTCTGCCCTGTACCGAACGCAATCTAACACTGGATAAGGTTGAACAGGCCAATGGCCGCGGGATCATGTCGGTTGTGTCGATCAAGGGGCGCGATGAAATCCGGCTGGCATCATTCAATTCCCTGGCGGGGGCCGAAATTCTGGGCCCGTGGAGCGGCATAGAAGCGCCACCGCCATCGCCGCCAAAACCCAAACCTGCTGCCGCCGCACCCGAAACAGTGGACTCTGACGACAGTTCAGGCAACGATAGCGATCTGGACGACCTGCTGGCGGGTTTCGGCGATGATCTGGATTTAGGCGGTGACGATGATGACACCGACGCTGATCTGGCTGCGCTGCTGGCAGATTTATAATGAGCATTTTAAGACCAAAACCTATTTTCAAGCTTTACGCGACCACTCGCGAAAGGACATTCAATGGCAGAGAGTAAGCCACATGAACACTCACTGGTCTGGATGTCTGGCGGATATCAGGCCCAGGATATTCTGCTGAAGCGCGCGATTGTTCGCGAAGGGCTTAGCAAACTTACCGAGACCACAGTTGAATTTCAGTCAAAAAACAAAGCGGTCAAGCTGGAGGGGTTCGTCGGACAGGCCATGAATGTGCACATCATGGCTGAGGGCGGCAAGGAACGAATGTTCACCGGTGTGTGTGTATCAGCTGAAAACCTTGGGTTTCGCGACGGGTATGGCCATTACGTGGCCGAAGTTCGGCCCTGGTTCTGGATGCTGACCCGCACCCAGGACTGCCGGGTGTTTCAGGAGATGCACGTCGTAGATATCATCACTCAAGTCTTAAAAGACCGCGGGTTTTCCGAAATTCAGAACCGGTTAAGCGACACCTACGAGGTGCGCGCCTATTGCGTTCAATACCGCGAGACAGATTATGATTTCGTCTGCCGCCTGATGGAGGAAGAGGGCATCTATTACTATCTGGACAACAAGATGGATGCCAACAAAATTGAAAAGCTTGTCCTGTGTGATGGCGTGGGCGGACATTCACCGGTGTCCGGCAATTCGACTTTGGAATATCACGCGCGCGATAATAAAGACCGCAGACGCGAGGATCACATTGCCGAATGGGCCGCCGAAGAAAGCCTGACGAGGGGCAAGGTAACCCTGAACGATTTTGACTTTATGAATCCAACGGGTGAACAGAAAGCCATCAGCACGATCGAAAATGGCGATCACAGATACTTTAAACACGAGGTTTACGACTATTCCGGCCACCATCACGGTGAAAACGCCAGTGTCAAACAAGCCAGTCCAGCTAAAAAAGTTGTAGCGACCAAGCAGGCGCAAGTCCGGATGGAAGCCGAGGCGATCCGCCACAAACGCTGGCGCGGGGCAGGCAGTGTGCGCACCCTGGGCACCGGCAATTGGTTCAAGCTGCAGGACCACCCGGATGCTGATGCCAACAAGGAATACCTGGTTACTGACGCCATCCACTATATTCAGGTCTCATCAGATTTTGCCGATAAGGATCTGCGCCACGATCTTGACGCGCGGAACATGGATTTCCCCGAAGAGATGAAGGGCGATGCCTATGCCTGCACCTTTGGCGCGATCCCCAAACTGGACCAGTTTCGCGCCCCACTGACGACGCCATGGCCGGAAATATCCGGGCTGCACACGGCTATTGTTGTGGGCCCCAGCGGCGAAGAGATTCACACTGACAAATACGGCCGGATCAAGGTTCAGTTCCATTGGGACCGCAAAGGCAAGAAGGACGAAAAATCGTCCTGCTGGGTCCGCGTGGTCACGCCATGGTCGGGTAAGAACTGGGGCATGGTCGCGGTGCCGCGCATGGGCCAGGAGGTGGTCATTCAGTTTGAAGAGGGCGACCCGGACAGGCCGATCTGTTCGGGTATGCTTTACAATGAAGACACAATGCCGCCCTACAAGTATCCTGACGATCAGACGCAGGTCGGGATACGGACGGATTCGTCAAAGGATGTCAATGACGCCAAGGCGTATAATGAGCTGATGTTTGACGACAAAGCGGACAGTGAAATGATGCGCGTGCAGGCGCAAAAAGACCATCAGATGCTGATCAAGAACAAATCAGTGGTCACCATCGGTCTGGATGAGGTTGATACCGGTGATCATGATGATGAAGGCAGTTTAAGCCAGGTGGTCCAAAACCATGTTACGGAGATGATCAAGGATGGTGATCACTACGTCACCATCGAAAAGGGCGACGAAGAGATCAAGATAGAGACCGGCAGCCAGCTGTTGGAGATCAAGAAGGACAAGACTCAGACGATAGAAGGCAAACACACCAAGACGATCACTGGAAATGACGCCACAACCGTCAAAACCGGCAACATGACGGTCGACGTCAAATCGGGCAAGATCACGATGACGGCGGCGATTGAAATCATGCTTAAGGTTGGGGGATCATCGATCAAAATCGACAATTCAGGTGTGACGATCAAAGGCCCGATTATCAAAATCCAGGCCGACGGCATGGCAGAAATGAAAAGTCCGGCCACCACAGTCAAAGGCGACGGAATGCTGACCCTCAAGGGTGGCATTACGATGATCAACTAGGTGGTGTGTCATGACTTATAAATTCGATAATCTGGTCAAGTTTCCCACAGATCCTGTGGCTAAACTGCTGTCCCATGCCAACGTTATTCTGAAAACTCCGCTGCAAGCGCCAGCAAGCGCGGGCGCTGAAATTGTGCTGGCCGAGCTGGCCGAAAAAGGAGCGCTGATTGATCTGCTGCGCCTTCTGGCCATCCTGTTGCCACCACGCGAACGTGTCTGGTGGGCCTGCATGGCGGCGCGGGATTATGTTGGCCCGCGATCTGAAGCGGATCCGCTGTCACTGTCAACATCGGAAACCTGGGTGTTCAACCCGTCCGAAGAAAACCGTAACGCGGCGCGGAACTCTCTGGATCATGCTTATATTGATGATGACACGGTAAACTGTGCATTGGCGGTTCTTTATTCTGACGGCACATTGGGGCCTGGTGATCTGGCAGAGTACCCGGCGCCTGCAGGTGCATCCGAGACTGCCGCGTTTGTCATGAATATGGTAGCGTTAGGGGAACTATCTGATAAGTTTGAAGAGCATGGCCAGATCTTGATCAACCGTGCCTTGAATATCGGGCAGGGCGGCAATGGCAAGACCCAGCTAAGCGAAACATAAAACAGGGGAGAAAATCAGATGGGTCAACCACAAGCCCGTGTATCCGACCTGCACTTGTGCAATGTGCCGGCCCCGACTGTGCCGCCGGTGCCGGCCCCGATGCCAATCATTCCGCCCTGTTGCCCGACAGTGCTGGTGGGCAAATTGCCTGCTGCGCGGGTGACAGATATGCACGCCGCTGCCCCTGCGCCGCATCCGATTGTCAAAGGGTCGATGACCGTTCTGATCGGCAAAATGCCTGCGGCGCGGATGGGCGATCTGGGGGCCTGCGGCGGCGCGATCCTAAAGGGTGAATTCACCGTGCTGGTCGGTGGCTGAAGGGTACAATGACAGTCACGCTTAAATTCCAGTCCTCCGGTACGATCCCGGGCGGTGCCCAGCCGACGCAGATGCGCGGGGGCAGCCTGGCAATCGGGCGTGGCCCGGAAAATGATATGGTTTTGCCGGATCCCGACAGGATGCTGTCCAAGAACCATTGTGTAGTCGAAGACCATAACGGCAATGTGCTGGTGGTGGATCTGTCGACCAATGGCACCTTTTTGAATTATTCCAAAATCCCGCTGGGCAGGATTCCGACACCGCTGAACAATGGTGATATTCTGTGCATCGGCACTTATGAATTGCTGGTCGAAATCGGCGGCGAGTTGCCTGATTTCGACGACAGGATAGCCGCTCCGACGACCCAGGCCCAGGTGTCACCTGGCGTGGCCGAAAATGCGCCTGACCCGATGCGCCTGCTGGAGGATGCACAACCGGGCGGGGATTTCCTGGATGATCTGCTGGGCAGTGAAGGCGGGCCGACCGGACCATCGCAACTGAACCCCGTTGACCCGATTGACGAACTTCTGCCGCCATTGGGTGAAGACGAGGATCCGTTTTTTCAGAAACCTGAAGACGGGCGCGAAGGCACAGGCGCCAGTCTGGGAATGCACAGCTCGACTGCTCAGGACAGTTTCCACTCGCAGGCACCCTCAACCAGCCAGATCCCCGAAGACTGGGACGATTTGCTGGGCCCGCCAGTGTCATCACAACCCGTGCCCGAATTCTTGCCAGAGCCTGCGCAAGCACCCCGCGTAAAAACGCCCCCGGTGCTTCCCGTGGCAGATGGCATAACGGGCGCTACCCAAGTATCTGTCCCCGCATCTGCACCGGAAACTATACCGCAACCACCCGCCCCGGTGGCAGAGGGTCAAATCGCTGCCCCGACAGGTGACGGTGACGCGGCACGTGCCTTTCTGGCGGCTGTCGGGGCCGAGGATGCTCAGATTGCTGACGCAGATCTGACCGCGACGATGGCCCGGATGGGGCGGGTGATGAAGACGTTGGTTACCGGGCTGCGCGAAATCCTGATGACCCGCACGTCGATCAAATCTGAATTCCGCATCGAACAGACGATGATCGGGGCAGGCAGCAACAACCCCCTGAAATTCTCGATTAGCCCGGAACAGGCGATTGACGCGATGGTGCGGCCAACCACCAAGGGCTATCTCAGCCCGGAAGCTGCTGCCGAACAGGCGTTGAATGACATCAAGGCGCATGAAATCGCCATGGTCACCGGGATGGAAGCGGCGCTAAAAGGCGTACTGACCAAGCTGAACCCCGAAGTTCTGGCCGGTCAGATCGAAACCAGCGGCGCCTTTGGCAGCCTGTTGCGTGGGAAAAAAGCGCGGTATTGGGAAGTTTACGAAAAAATCTATGCCGAGATCTCGGATCAGGCCGAATATGATTTTCACGACTTGTTCAGCCGTGAATTCGCGCGGGCGTACAAGGAACAGCTGGACAAGCTGAAAGAATAAGAGGCCGATAAAGGGCCACAAGAAGGAGAAGCATGTGTCCTGGGACAGCAAGGTGCTATGGACCGAGGGGTTGTTTCTGCAACCCCATCATTTTCAGCAAGCCGATCGGTATACCGAGGCGCTGATTACCGGGCTGGCGCGGCGCGTCCGGCCCTATGCCTGGGGTGTCAGTGCGCTGGAAATTGATCATGACGTTCTAAAGGTCGGGCAGTTTGCGCTGAAGTCCTGCGCCGGGTTAACGCAGGACGGAACCGTGTTCCGGGTGCCAATGGCGGACAATCACCCGCCCGCGTTGGAAGTGCCGGAAACGGTCAAGGATTGTGTGGTGTACCTGACCGTCCCGCAGCGCCGTCAGGGCGCGATCGAGGTGGATCTAAGCGGCGCCGAAATGTCTGCCAGCCGGTTGCGGCCTTCCGAGCAGGAAGTGACCGACACGATGGGTCAGGACAAAAAGCCGGTGGTGCTGGGCGTCGGTAAGATGCGGCTGCAATTTGCGCTGGCTGTGGATGACCTGGCTGATCGGCTGGCCATCCCGGTGGCCCGGATTATCGAGGTACGCCCCGACAAGGAAATCATCCTGGACCAGTCGTTTATTCCCAGCTGTCTGGACGTGCGCGCCGCCCCGGCGCTGGATGGGTTTGTGCGTGAATTGGAAGGCTTGCTGTCGCATCGGATGCAGGCGCTGGCCGGGCGGATGTCCGAAGGCGGCGGCGCACGCGGTGCTGCCGAAGTGTCGGATTTCATGCTGCTGACCATCGTCAACCGGATGCTTCCAGTGATCCGCCACATGGCCAGCATCGAAAATCTGCACCCCGAGGACGTGTTTCGCACCTGCGTCGGGCTGGCGGGCGAATTGTCGGTGTTCATGACATCAGACAAGGAACCCCCGGTCTTTCCACCCTATAAACACGATGATCTGACGTCCAGCTTTACCCCGGTGATCCGCACGCTGCGGCAATACCTTAGCTCTGTTCTGGAACAGACGGCGATTGCGATTGCGCTGGAAGAACGCAAATACGGCATCAGCGTCGGCGTCATTGCTGACCGCAAATTGCTGGGCAATGCCGGGTTTGTGCTGGCCGTAGATGCCGATATCCCGGCCGAGGACGTGCGCCGCCATTTTGCCGGACAGGCCAAGATCGGCCCGGTCGAGGAAATCCGCCAATTGGTCAACTCGGCCCTGCCGGGGATCACCCTGCGTCCGCTGCCGGTGGCGCCGCGGCAAATCCCCTATCATGCGGGCGTTGTCTATTTCGAGATGGACGCCGACAGCCCCTATTGGGCCAAAATGACGACATCGGGCGGCATCGCGGTGCATGTGTCAGGCCAGTATCCGGGCCTGAAGATGGAGCTTTGGGCCATCCGGAACACCTGAGGGCCGGATGAAACAGGGGCCAAAAACGGCTTAGGAATTGGGAAACAAGATGTCTGATCAGGAAGACCCGTTTGCAGAGCCCAATGACACCGACAAAACGGTGATCAGGCCCAATCCAGGTGGGCGGCGCACGCCCGTAACGCCCGCGCCCGCAGCCCCGATTGCACCCCCGGCAGACCCGGTGGCGCCTGCGGCAGATATGGATTCCTTTGGCGTGCCGCAGGCAGCGGCCCCCGCCCCGAAACCCGGCGCCAGGCCGGGGGGTGGCAATGCCAAACTGTCGATGACCGGGATGAACCAGCTGACGGCCTGTGCCAGCACGCTGTTTTCGCTGATCTCGCGCATCCGCAACCGCGCGCAACACATGGATCCGGACAAGCTGCGCCAAAGCGTGGTGGCCGAGGTGCGGGCCTTTGAAAACCGGGCGTTGCAGGCCGGGATATCTGCCCAAAACGTCAAGGTAGCGCGCTATGCGCTGTGCGCGACGCTGGACGATGTGGTGTTGAACACGCCCTGGGGTGGGCAATCCAGTTGGGGGCTGCAATCCATGGTGGGCACGTTCCACCGCGAAACGGTGGGCGGTGACCGGTTTTATGACCTGCTGGCGCGGCTGGAAAAGGAACCATCCGCCAATATCGACATGCTGGAATTCCTGTATATGTGTCTGTCGCTGGGGTTCGAGGGTCGTTTGCGCATTGAACAGGGCGGACAGGAAAAGTTGTTGCAAATCCGCGCCGCCCTGGCCCGGATCATCCGCGCCCAGCGTGGCCCGCTGGAATGGGATCTGTCGCCCCATTGGCAGGGCGAGAAAAAGCCGTTCAAAGCATTATCCGCCTGGCGTCTGGTCTGGATCGCCGTCGGCGTCACCGCACTGTTGCTGACCCTGCAGTTTGCCGGGCTGTCTTATGCCCTGTCCACCTCAACCGAGCGGGTGATTGGCCAGTTGGCGATTACCGACAGCGGGCCGGTGGCTGAACTGCACCGCCGCGCACCGCCACCACCCCCGCCGCCGCCCGCGCCAACGGCTGAACAACAGTTGAAAAAGGTCGAAGGCTTTCTGCAGGCACAGATTGATGACGGCACGGTCGAAGTGTTCCAGAAAGGCAATACGCTGATCATCCGCATCAAGGGTTCTGGTATGTTCGGATCCGGGTCAGACGCGCTGCAAAAGGCCTTTGTTGTGCCGGTGGATCAGGTGGCCAAGGCGCTGAATGACGAATCCGGGCCGGTGATTGTGGTGGGCCATTCCGACAATGTGCCGATCCGCTCGTCGCGGTTCCCGTCCAACATGCACCTGTCGCTGGCACGGGCCAAATCGGTGATGGCGGGCATGGCCTCTGTAATGGAAGACCCGTCGCGGCTGACCGCCGAAGGGCGCGCCGACAAAGAACCGATTGCCGATAATGGCACCAAGGCGGGCCGGGCAAGCAACCGGCGGATCGAAGTTTTGCTGGTGCAGGAGTCTGACAAATGATCCGCCGCTTTATCTTTCCCCTGTTCAAGTCGATCTATTCGCTGCTGATCATCGTCGCCGCGATCCTGTCGGCCTGTATTTGGTATTTCGCCCCGCTGATCGGCGGAGAAACCTGGCGCCCGTTTGACAGCATCACCAGTCGGGTTGTCACCATATCGGTGATCTGGGTGTTCTTCCTGTCCCTGATCATCTTCATCTTCTGGCGCCGCCGCCGCCGCGACAAGCAGATGACCGAAGAGATCGCGGAATCGGTCGAAGACATCGGCGACGATCTGATTTCCGAAGAATTCGGAGAGATGCGCGGCAAGTTCAAGACCGCCATGGCCGAGCTGCGCAAATCCAAGAACGGGCGGCGCCATCTGAACGAACTGCCGTGGTACGTGATGATCGGCCCGCCCGGCGCGGGTAAGACCACGGCCATCGTCAATTCCGGCCTGCAATTCCCGCTGGCCGAAAAGATGGGTAAATCTGCCATCGGTGGGGTTGGCGGCACCCGCAACTGCGACTGGTGGTTTACCAACAACGCGGTGCTGATCGACACTGCCGGGCGCTATACCACCCAGGAAAGCGACGCCGAAACCGATAACGCCGCCTGGCTTGGTTTCCTTGGCCTGCTCAAGAAATACCGCAAGCGCCAACCGATCAACGGCGCGATGATTGCCATCAGCCTGTCGGACCTGTGCTTGCAGGATGAGATCACCCAGAAAAGCCACGCCCAGGCCGTGCGCCGCCGCCTGAACGAGCTGCGCGAAAAGCTGGGCGTTCGGTTCCCGGTCTATGTGCTGTTCACCAAGGCCGATCTGATCGCCGGGTTCTCGGAATTCTTTGACAATCTGGGCAAGGATGACCGCGAACAGGTTTGGGGTTTTACCCTGCCGCTGGACAACTCCAAGGCTGAATCGTCGCCCATGGCGGCCTTTGATCAGGAATTTGCCCTGCTGCTAAGCCAGTTGAACGCCCAGTCGCTGGAGCGAATGCAATCCGAAACCGATCACCAGCGGCGCGCACTGGTGGCTGGTTTTCCGTCGCAAGTGGCATCCATGCGCGGCGTGGCGCGGGAATTCCTGACCGAGGTGTTTCAGGACAACCGCTATGAAAAGCGCCACATGCTGCGCGGCGTCTATTACACGTCCGGCACCCAGGAAGGCACGCCGATTGACCGGCTGATGCTGGGTATGGCGCAGACATTCGGCATTGGTCGCCAGGCGATTGGCACCGGGCAGGGCACGGGCCGGTCATTTTTTCTGACCCGGCTGTTTGAAGGCGTGGTGTTCCCCGAGGCGGGGCTTGTGTCATCTGATGACAAGGTAGAACGCCGCTATCGCTGGACGCGGCGCGCCGCGATTGCCGCCACGGTTTTGGTGGCCATTGGCACTGGCGCGCTGTGGGTGCGCAGCTATCTGGGCAATAGGGACCTTATTAAACAAGCCGCGGAACAGGTCGAACTGTATCAGGCCGCTGCTGCTACCCTGCCGCCCAGCCCGGTGGGCGACACCGATCTGCCGCCCGTTGTGGCCGCGCTGAACAACCTGCGCGACCTGCCCGCCAATCCGGTGCTGGACGATCCGGACCCGGAAACCCGCCTGACCTATGGCTTGTATCAGGGCGAGGTCATCGGCACCCAGGCCGCGCAAACCTATCGTGCGGCGCTGAACCAGCGGTTCCTGCCCCGACTTCTGCTGCGGCTTGAGGAACAGATGGCCGCCAACCTGAACAACCCTGACATCCTGTATGAAGCGCTGAAAATCTATCTGATGCTCGGGCTTCAGGGGCCGATGAATACCGATCTGGTCAAGGAATGGATGCAGATCGACTGGTCGCTGGCCTATTCCGGTGTTGTGCGCCAACCGTTGCGTGATGACCTGAATGACCACCTGAATGCGCTGCTGTCTCAGCCGATGGAAGAGATCGCGCTGAACGGCCCACTGGTGGAACAGGCGCAGGGGTTGCTATCGGAAATGCCACTGGCGCAGCGGGTTTATACCGGCATCGTCAACAGCCCAGCCGCCACCGCGCTGCCGAAATGGCGGATCAGCGATGCCGCCGGGCCTGCGGTAAAACGGGTGATGACCCGATCTTCTGGCAAGGCTTTGAACGAAGGGGTCGAGGGTATTTTTACCTATTCCGGGTTCAACGATGTCTTTCTGCCCGAAGCGGTCAGCGTCGCCGAACGGGTGCAAAGCGAAAGCTGGGTTCTTGGCCCGCGCGGCGAGGCCGAACAGACCGAAGGCGCGCTGCTGGCGCTTAGCCGCGATGTGTTGGACCTTTATTACAACGACTTCATCGCGCGCTATGACAGCATCCTTGGCGACGTTGATATCATCCCGATGGAATCCCTGTCCCACGCGGTTGAGGTCACCAATGTGCTGTCCGGGCCGACGTCCCCCATCGTGAACCTGCTGACCGAGATTTCCAGGGAAACCCGCCTGACCGAGGATCGATCAACCCTGGACGCGGAATCGCTTTCGGGAGGGGCGTCACAGGTGGCGGCGATCGAGGCGCGGTCGAACCTAAGTGTTCAGGGCCAGATCTTGATGGAGGCGTTGGTTAACTCTGCCACCAACAGTGGTGGCGAGCCGCCAAAGCCTCCGGGGTCGTATGTGGAAGAACGGTTCGAATGGCTGCACCAGCTTGTGGATCGCGTCGAAGGCCAGCCGTCGCAGCTCGACAGCCTGATGGGTGTTCTGACCGAGGTCTATCAAGAGCTGAACAAGATGTCCTTTAGCGGAGTCAGCAGCGGGGCCGAGGGCGGCCAGTCGCTGGTGCAGTTTCAGCAGGTCGCCAGCCGGATTGACGGGCCGGTCCAGCGCTGGGCGTCACAGATCACCACCGGGTCGTCCGGTATCGCCGCCGACGGCACACGCGCGTCGATTAATGCCCGCTGGCAGGCCAGCGTGCTGCCATTCTGTCAGCAGGCACTGGATAACCGCTATCCGTTCAACCGGCGGGCACAGGCGGACGTGGCGATGCAGGATTTTGCCAAACTGTTTTCCCCGGGCGGCCTGATTGATGGGTTCTTTAACGAGAACCTGCAAAAATTTGTCGACACCCGAACCCGCCCGTGGACATGGAAACGGCTGAACGATGTCGATCTGGGGATCTCGGCGGCCGTGTTGCAGCAGATGCAATACGCGTCCGAAATCCGCGATGCGTTTTTCTCGGCCGGTCCGGCCCCTGTGGTACAGTTTCAGATCACCCCCGAAGCACTGGACCCCAAGGCCAAATCGGTCCTGCTGGAAATCGACGGGCAACAGGTTGGGTTTGCGCATAAAGGCGGTCAGCCGGACCCGGTTGGGGTGACATGGCCCGGGTCGGTTGGCTTGGCGCGGGTGACCTTTCAGCCGAACAAGAAAAAGATCGAAAATTCGCTGTCGCGCAATGGTCCCTGGGCCTGGTTTCGACTGTTGGATGCCGCCGAAGTGCGGCGCACCAATGTGTCTGACCGCAAGCGGGTAATTTTCAACATCGGCGGGCGGATCGCCATTTTTCAACTGCAATCAGGGTCTGTGATCAACCCGTTTGCCCTGCCGGCACTGGCCAAGTTCAGCTGCCCCAAGTCGATGTAATGACGACCGGGTTTGGCGCATTCGGCAAGATGCCGTCGGTGGGTGACTTCTTTCGCTTCGCCGCGCCGCCGGGGTTTGTTGCCGCCTGGGATAGCTGGATTCAGCGCGGTATGCTGGACGTTCAGACGGCGCTGGGCGCAACCTGGGACGACCATTACATGTCGGCCCCGATCTGGCGGTTCTGCCTGTCGCCCGGACTGGCCGGGCCGCAAAAGGTGCTCGGTGTGTTGATGCCATCGGTGGACCGGGTCGGGCGGCGCTTTCCACTGACCCTGATGGCGGCCTTACAGACACCTGGCCCGGCGCAGCTGGACCATTTCTGCGAAGAGCCGCTGTTTTTGCGGCTGGAAGACACCGCATTGGCCGCCCTTGATGACACGATGACCCGCGAGCGGTTGGAACAGGTCCTTGCCGCCGTCCCGCCACCGCAATTTCGCGGAAATGCCCCGGTGCGCGCCGCCGGGTCCAGTCTGATCCTGACACAGGCTGGTCCCGAAGGGCTGTTGCCCGATCTGGCCGCCGGTCTTTTGGCTGGTCGGTTTGTCCAGCCCAGTATCTGGAGTGCGCTGATCAACGACAGGCCAAGGCTGATGATCACCGAAGGTTTACCGCAAGGCCCTGACATGCAAGGTTTGTTCAACCTGAACGCGCCTGTATGGAACGAGGCCAAACCTGTATGACTGACCTGCGTGCAACCCGCTATAACGCCAAAACCCATATTGGCCTGAAACGCAAAGTAAACGAAGACGCGATCCTTGCGTTGCCGGATCATGATATCTGGGTGGTCTCTGACGGCATGGGCGGCCACGAGGCGGGCGATTACGCCAGCCGCCTGATCACCGATTCAATCGCCACCATCCCCCTCGGGCTGGACCCAACTGCGCGAATGCACGCCCTGCGCGGGGCGATTCAGACAGCGCACCGGATTATCGTGCAAGAGTCCGATTCCCGGGGCCGGGGCGTGATTGGCGCGACGGTTGTGGCCCTGATGCTGGCCAACAGCCATTTTGTCGGCATCTGGGCCGGGGACAGCCGCATTTACCGGCTGCGGGATGGTCAGATCGAAATGCTGACCACCGATCATTCCGCAGTGGCCGATTTTGTGCTGACAGGTCAGATGACCTGGGACGAGGCCGAACAGCACCCGCAATCCAACGCCATCACAAGGGCCGTTGGCGTCGGCGACGAACTGGAACTGGACAAAGTGCGGGGCGAGGTGCAGCCGGGCGACCGGTTCCTGGTTTGCTCAGACGGGCTGACAAAATACGCCACGTTTGGCATCTTGCAGGACACGTTAAGTAATTATCCGATCGAAACAGTGTCTGACCGCCTGATCCAGATTGCCCTGACCGGCGGCGGCGGCGACAATATTTCGGTGATCGTCGTGGATATCCTGTAGCGGCTGGCAGCCCGACAGGGACGGATCAGCGCAGCAAGTGTTTAAGTTGCCCGCGGGTAAATTCTAAATCCTTGGTCAGGGCCTTATAGTCTTTGGCGATACGCGCGCGCTCTTCTGCGGCCTTCTTACGCTCTGCATCCGTGGTTGCCTTTAGCTCTTTGCGAAAGGCATCATAAGACTCTCGCTGATGCTTGCTAAGCGCCTTCATGACACCGCTGATGGCGCTATCGACCTCGGTTTTCAGGCGAGTATGACGGATTTCGGCATTCTTCATCCGCTCTTCCAGATCCTTGATGCGCTTTTCTGGCGATCCGGGCATGGCTGGTCTCCTCAATGGGTAAAATGCAATGGAAAGACCCTGTTTCAGGGCTTTGCGGTTGTCAGTATCCGGCTGTCCAGTGACAGGATATTGGTGGAATCTGCTGCAAAATACTCCTGCAGCGCCTTGGCGTATCCAACAGCAGATTCCGTTCCTGGCCGAAGCCCGTCAAACAGCGGCTGTGTGGAATGCAGAACAATCACTTTGCTTTTGCCCAAGGTGCTCTCGTCAACCGTGAATCCCAGCAAGCCCTTTTTGGCGACATCGTCCAAACTAAATGCCACACGGACAGCGACCGGGCCAACCCGACCGTCGCGTAGATGGGCGATGTCATTGTCCTGACGGTTGATGAAAGGCAACAGGTGATACACGTCGCCCGACACATCCAGCACAGAAACGGTCAGATACCCATCTTTCACATCCGCAGGCAGGGTCACGTCGATCACAGGGTTTTCCCCGACAAAGAACCGCCCCGACGGGTTGGGTTCGTTCCGATCACCAACGGTAAACACCACGTCGATGCCGCTGGTGGGGGCGCTGGGCAGATGGTTTTCGATCAGGCACAGGGTGGGGTTCAGAACCTCGACATCCAGCACGATCTTGCGTTCGTCCACCGCTGCGCGGAGCGCGTCGAACAAACCAACCCTGGTGGCAGTTTCGGCGACGCGCCCGGTCACAGTGACAGGGGTTTGCGGCCCATAGCCCATCGCTGGGGCGCCGGGCAGGTCCAGCGGGCCGCAATCAGCCAGGTCCTGGATAATCGGCTGCAGCTCGGCGATGGGCAGGAACAGCGGTTCCAACCGGAACGCAGCCTTGCCGTTCAGTGCGCCGGGCAAACCGTCGGCAAACGCACTGACCACCCGGTTATGAGTGTCACTGTCGGTTGCCACACCGCTCAGCTGGGCCCTGTTGCCGCTGATCGCCAGCCGCCATTCGCGCAACCCGCCCAGTTGCGCCAGGGTCGCAAGAACATCTGCGCCCCAACTGTCAGCCACAGCCCCGCTGGCCAGTGTCAGTTCGGCGCTGCCGGATTGGTCGTCCATCAGGGCCACCAACCCATCACGCATCTCTTCCGAGGGCACATAGCCAACCGCGCGGGCCGGCCCGGTGGCGGGCTGTTCCACAATCAGCGAATAAGGGTCTGCAAGGGGGTATTTTGGCCCCATCAACCCGTCAAACGCCCCAGACAAATAGCTACCCGCCCCACCGGCGACCAGCACCAGAACCAGCAGCGCGGCAATCAGGCCCCCACGAGACTTTTTCGGCTCAGCCGACACGGGTTGTTGCGGTGTTGGCTTGGGTGCCGGTCGCGGCGCTTTGGGCTCTGCTCTCGGCTTGGGCGCGGGTGTCGGCTCTGGCTCTGGCTCAGGGTCGGGTGCGCGGGCAAGCGGGACAATAACTGTGGCGTCTGGGTCAACAGGGGCAGGGGCGTCCGCCGAGATGTCTGCGGCGGTATCTGTGGGTTTTTCCAGAAAGGCCAGAACCTCGGCCGCGCTTTGCAGGCGGGCCGCAGGGTCGGGGGCGGTCATTCGGTCAATCAGATGTTTTAGCGGCTCGGGCACGCCTTCGGTGTCCAGCGGTTCGCTCTTTTTTTTGACCACCTCCATCGGGTTGCTGCCGATGTTTGGTGGCGCCCCGCGAAAATTAGCCAGCAACAGTGCGCCCAGCGAATATATGTCTGATCTTGCATCGGTATCGCCGCTAAGTTGCTCGGGCGCGGCATAAGCATATTTTCCGGCAAATTCATTGCCGACAATGGTCTCTGCCCCCGGATTAGTGTCTTTGGCGATGCCAAAATCAATAATCACCGCCTGCGCCGGATCACCGTCACGCAGGATGATGTTGTCGGGCGACAGATCGCGATGCACGATGTTGTGGATATGCGCAGCCTGCAACCCTTCGGCCACACGACGGCAGACAGTCAGCAGATCTGCAGCCTCCATCGGGCCTTGTTGCAGCTTTTTGTCCAGGCCCGGCCCCTGAACATAATCCATCACCAGATAGACATGACCATCCGGTGTTCGGTGATTTTCCGAATATCGCACAACCGCATCATGCCGAACCTCGCGAATTTCTTCTTCGCGGGTCAGCAGGACAAGGTAATCTTCATTGCCGGAAAACTCAGACCGCAACACCTTTAGCGCGGCCAGCCGCCCTGAAATCTCGCTGCGGGCCTTGTAAACGTCCGAAGTGCCGCCGCGTCCCAGCAGCTCTTCGATCCGGTAGGTATTGTTAAGCAGTTCGCCGGGCTGAAACGCATCGCCGGGACGGGGTTCAAGCATGGCGATCTTTCTGCCTATTAGAACCGGTAAGGGGTTTCAGTGGCTCTATCCCAGCGCCTGAAACTCTACCCGCCGATTGACGTCGCCGCGTGGATTGGCGCTGTCGTAAGGCGCGCTTTCGCCCAGGCCAACCGCCTCTAACCGGGTTTCGTCAATGCCGCAGGCAGACACCAGATGGTGCTTTACCTCCTGGGCGCGCAACAGGGACAGGCGTTCGTTATATTTTGCCTTGCCCGAACTGTCAGTGTGGCCAATGATCTGAAACATCGAAACATCAACCGCTTGCATCGCCTGACACAGGGCCGCCAGTTTTGGCTTTTGGTCCTCGCGCAGGGCGGCGCTGTCAAAGTCGAATGCGATCTGGATGTTTACCTGATCTTCTTTTTCGACAGCCGCATAATTCGGCTGCGCCGCTGCGGGTGCGACCTCGGTCGTGTTGTCGGCACCGGCTGTTGCCTGCTGCGCAGATGGTACGATAACCAGACCGCGGGTTTTCTGCTTTTTGAAAGCGGTGGCCATTTCTTCGGCGGTCATTTCAGATTCGGACTGAGCCTGCCCGCTGGTTGGCATTGCAAAGCTGAACCCGGTGATAATGAGACATGTAAAAATAGTACTGAGACGGACCATTGTTCGCCCTTCCCTAAAGTTAAAAATGGAGTTGCAAGCAAAGCCTATACCACGGCTCTGTGTCTCACAACGATTTTGCGCGCTGCTGTGAACGCTCGGTATTTGATCATTTGCGGCAGCCCGGGCATAAAACGCTTTACGCAGGCCGGGTAAACGGGCTGAATTGACGATAGAAAAGGGTTTGATTTGCGGTATTTTCCGGCTGTCATCATCGCTATTGCGCTAATTTTGGCCCCGGCAATCTGGGTAGGGCTGACCTATTTTCTGTCAGAAGAAGATTTTCAAGGCTCGGCGGTTGATTCAGGGGCGCGGATTGAAATCGAGATGCTGCGCCAGCAGGTCGAGGATTTGCAGAACCGGTTGGAATCGCTGCAAAGCGAGGTGGCGCAATTGCCGACGGGCGGCCCCATGCAGCCCCAGGTCTCTGATGCCGATGCCGAAGACGCCATTCTACGGGGCACCGGGCCAAATGATATCATTGACGCTTACGCCCAGGTTGTTTTGATCGCCGACCGCCGCAACGTGAACCGGGGCTTGGTTGTGGCAAAGCCAAGCTATCTTGAGGAAAGGCTGGGCCGCCCCCGCGAAACACTGTCTGACAAATGCGAGTCGATGACCAACGAGAAACTGGCCGACAAGCTGGTACTGGAACACGTCGGACCGAT